>JAAUXW010114898.1_pt1 | contig 10748 bp, 9 predicted proteins | sample 7278141 | NCBI WGS metagenome assembly JAAUXW01 (sample SAMN14350115, study PRJNA611818) | marine sediment metagenome | isolation source: surface marine sediment (2.1m) | place: French Polynesia: Moorea | collected 2018-08
CGTTCATGGCATTTTCCAGCTTGCTCATGCTGCGTTGCAGGGAGTAGGTCCGCTCATCCACCATCTGATCGAGATTGCGCCGGTAGGAGCGGTTTGCGATTTCCAGTTCCCGGCGGCGGAAGGCATTGGCCACACTGATCAGGATGCCGTTGCGGTCCATGGGCTTGATGATGTAGTCGTAGACGCCCAGTTCCAGCATGGACTCCGCCAGATGCGGATCGCCGATGGCTGACACCATGATGGCCGCCGTATCCGGATAGCTCTTGAGCACGTAACGGATGAAATCCAGACCGGATTCTCCGGGCATATTGATGTCGCAGAGCACTAGATCGCTGGCCTGCTCAGCCAGAAGCTCACGGGCATGGCCGGCGTCTTCGGCCGCGCGGCAGCTATAGCCGTTGGCTTCGAGGATCTTCTGGAGCAGCATCCGGATGGGTTTTTCATCATCCACCACCAGAATCTGCTTGAGGGACCCGTTGACGCCCTTGATCACCTCGGCCGGGGCCCCCTCCACAGGCGTCGAAGCGTCCGGACCTAGGATCGTATTAGATATATTTTCAGCAGGTTGTGTATTTTGCCCCATGGCGCGTGACGACCTCCTGCCTATACTTATCGGCCGTTTGACAAATAAGTTTACCACTGAAAACCAGGTGCGCCGAAGGGGCCTCACGCGTGAGGGAATGCCCAATTTCGACCGCTAAAAACCCGCCGGTGCCGGAATGGGTGGCAAACCTTGCGAGATGAGGGCAGCCGTCCGCAAAAGATCCGACACCGCCCGGGAACGTATGGTGCCGTCGGGATTTTTCACCTTTTTCAGCTGGATCGCGGTGTTCAGCAAGCCGCCGCCGATCCGGCAACCGCAGGCAAAATCCAGGAGGCTTAGAAGCAAGCATCAGGTCGTCAGGCAAGAAGCGGCGTGAAGTGGGACGCGGAGCAACCGCCGAGGTTGTGAGCACGCCCGCAAGCGCCAGCGACGCCGCATGGCGGTCTTAGGTGCCGCTTGTAAGCCTCCTGGCAGCGACGTCGAGGATAGACGGGAGGCGAAAACGCCGCATGGGGTCGCAAAAGGCCCAACAATTAAATGATTAGTGGCCCTCGAGAAGGGGTAGATTTCAGTTCTGGGCAAGGCCGCAGCCGACATGACGACCGCAGGCGTAGCCTACGCTACGTCGAGGATCGGCAGGAGGTGAGAACGCCGCACAGGACTGAAAGATGCCCCTTCAAATAATGCGCGGGGAGCGTCCTGAAGGGGTCGATTGCGGCGCCAGGCAAGGCCGCAGCCGATCCGGCAACCGCAGGCAAAATCCAGGAGGCTTAGAAGCAAGCATCAGGCCGTCAGGCAAGAAGCGGCGTGAAGTGGGAAGCGGAGCAACCGCCGAGGTTGTGAGCATGCCCGCAAGCGCCAGCGACGCCGCATGGCGGTCTTAGGTGCCGCTTGTAAGTCTCCTGGCGGCTACGTCGAGGATAGACGGGAGGCGAGAACGCCGCATGGGGTCGCAAGATGCCCCTTCAGGACGCTCCCTACTTGAAGATCTGGCTGGCCAGCTCAACATCCTCCGGACAGAACACAAACAGGCATTTCTCCTCCGGCGAGGAAACTGAGCCGTAGACATAGTTGATGTTGATGCCGGCCTCCCCGAACTTGGCAGTGACCTCGGCCAGGGCGCCGGGTCGGTTTTCCAATTCCAGAGCGATCACCGGCAGCATGTCGAACAGGTAATCGTTTCGCGAAAGCAGGTCGAGGGCGGCGTTGATCTTGCCGTTGGCGGGCAACAGGCGGATCAGAGCGTACTCGGCGGAATCCTTGCGCATGGAGTTGTAGCTGGCAGCCGAGGCGATGCGCTTGAGGGATTTACCGCGGGCCCGGAAAAGCTCCTGCACGTAACTGGATGCATCCTGGATCGTGATGGCGTCGATGTTGATACCGGCCTCGGCCAACAGGGTCGAAAGCTTGCCGAGCTCACCAGGGACATTTTTAAGGAACAGGGATATTTCGGTGCGTACCATCGCAAATCCTCGTGTCGGTCAATGGCATGGTGAAGTCGAAGCCGGCGAAGGGCCTGGGCCGCCGGGCGAATATCCATGTCCTATAGATCAAAGCCCTGGGGGAGTCAAATCGTAAATCCAAGTTTACTTTGACATTCGCGGCCTTTTTCTTAGAATGTCCTCCAGGGATTTCGACCCGCGACCCGGGTCGGCCGTGACGGACAGACCTGACGCCGCAAGCCACCCCACCGCATGGAGCCGCACCATGTACAAGCATAACCCGCCTGCCATTTGGAAGGTATGTCCGTTCCGCTGTCGGATGCCGCTGGTTACGATGATCGGCCTGACCGTGCTGGTGGTGGGATGTCTGGCCCGGGAGCGGGTGGCTTATCAGGAAATGGCCCAGCTCGATCCGGCCGACGCCCCCCGATCGATTGCGGTGCTGCCCTTTAAAAACACGACCACGCAACCCGAGCTGGCATCTCTGGTTCGGCGGAGTTTCTACGCCCATCTAAGCTACCGCCGTTTTCGCGATGTCGAACCGGTGGTGGTCGACCACGTTCTGGCCGAACATGGTCTGGACACGAATACGCTATGGACGGCGGAGCGGGTCCGCCTGCTGGGCGATTGGCTGGCCTGCGACGCCGTCGTGATCGGCAAAGTTGATCAGATCGAGCGCATCTACGCCGGCGTTTACTCCCAGCTGAACATCGGCGCCAGCGTGAGCATTCACGAAACCCGAACCGGAAGAGAGATCTGGTCGGGCAGCCACGTGGCCCGCCTGCACGAGGGCGACGTGCCCCTAACCCCGCTGGGACTCCCGCTGAGCGGTCTGCGCACCGGGCTCAACCTTCACGATCGCGAAATCGTGGCGGTCGTGGACAAGCTCACGCGTCATCTGGCCGAACAGATACCCGACCGGGGCCATCAGACCGGCCAGGACGGCGGCTACCGCTACAATCTCCAGATCGGTGCCTTCCTCGACCATCAGCGCGCCCTGGAAGAACGGGACCGCCTTCTCGCCCGGGGCTATCCGGCCAGCGTCCACTCGGAAACCGCACCCGATGCCATCTGGCATCGGGTGGTCGTCGGCCCTTACCACAGCGAGAAAGAAGCGCTTGCCGCCCGGGCGGCACTGGAGGATCTGCTGGCCATTCGTCCGTTGATCCGTCGGCAGCCGCTCTGACGATCCCGGGACGGCGGGGCGTCCGGCCCGACCGTCTTAGCCCTAAAGGCTTGGGGGGAGAAGGCCGATACGATGTGACGGGCCTTCAGACGTTACGGGCCAATAGGGGGAGGCAATCAAAGCGCGGGCAATTGAACCGGCAGGACCGGAACGCGGAAGTCAGAAGCGCCCCTGACCACTGGTCGTCAGGACTTGACGGTCACCACGGGGCAGTCGGCTTTGAGAATCACGAACTGGGCGGTCGATCCGAGGAGAATTTTCTGGGTACGGGACTTCTTCTCGATGCCGATGAAAATGAAATCCACGGCCTGGTCTGCAGCGAATTTGACGATGTCCTCGCCGGGTGAGAGGCCCCGCACGAGCTGATGGGTTTCGCAAGACACCCCGGCCGCCTTGAGGCCGCTGCCAGCCTCCTCCAGGGCGAAGTTGGCCTCGCTGATGGCCTCGGGCTTTTCCTTGGCCCCGCCCACCATGGAGGTCACCAGGAAGACGTGCGAACCCCGCAGCAGGGCCTGATGCTTGGCCAGCTCGAGCGCCTCCTTCGAGGCCGGCGAACCATCGTAGGCCACCAGATATTTCTTCTGCTCACTCATCGCCGATTCCTCCTGAAGTTGTGGCCGTCGTGATGCCTGATGTGCTTGTCGGTTGAGGGCGTTAGATTGCGGTTTCCGGCCCCGCCCCTCGGCAGGATTGCGGAACGCAACAAAGTGCAAGAGGTGTGATTCGTTTGGGGCGGTAGATTTTGATCCCAGGCAAGGCCGCAGCCATTTTTCAACCGCAGGCGTAGCCCCGCTACGTCGAGGATTGGAAAATGGCGAGAACACAGCATGGGGTCAAAAGATGCTGCCCCAAACGAATCACACCTACATCCAGCGTTTACGACGCTTATACGACTTCACCTCCTTGAAAGACTTGCGCCCCCCGGCCTGGGTGATGCCCATGTAGAACTCCTTGACGTCCGGATTGTCCTGAAGTTCGCGGGAGGGGCCTTCCAGCACGATCTTGCCGGATTCCATGATGTAGGCGTAATCGGAAATTTCGAGGGCAATCTTGGCATTCTGCTCCACCACCAGGATGGTGGTGTTGAGATCCTTGTTGATGACCTCGATGTTGCGGAAGATCTCCTTGACCAGGAGCGGCGCCAGCCCCAGCGAGGGCTCGTCCAGCATGAGCATCTTGGGGGCGGCCATCAGCGCCCGGGCGATGGCGATCATCTGCTGCTCGCCCCCCGAGCAGTAGCCGGCCAGGCGATGGGTGATCTCCGAGAGACGCGGAAAGTGCTGGTACATCTGGGTGTGATCCTTGCGGATCGCCCGCCCCCCGTCCTTGCGGGTGATGGAGCCCACGCGGATATTTTCGTCCACCGTAAGGTGTTTGAACACCCGCCGCCCCTCGGGCACCATTACGGCGCCCTCGCGCACCACGTGGGTGCCAAGGCGGTTGGTGATGTCCACGCCGTTGAACTTGATGTAGCCGTCTCGGATAAATCCGTTTTCGGGTTTGAGCAACCCGCTGATGGCCCTCAGGGTCGTGGTCTTGCCGGCCCCGTTGGTACCCAGCAGGGCCACGATGCTGCCCTCGGCCACGTTGAGGCTTACCCCCCGCAGCACCTGGATGATGTCGTTGTAAACAACCTCGATATTGTTGACTTCCAGCAGGTTGCCGTTGGTTTGCGCAACGTCCATCGATGTTCCTTCCCTGCCCTTTACCCACAACGACCATCGGGTCTCCGGGGTGGTCGGCGACCTGGTCCGCACGGCCCGCCGCGACCATCCCCGGTCAGCCCGAAGACGTGCGTTTTGCGGCTACTTCATGGCAAACTTGGGAATGAAAGGCTTCCCGACCCCTTTGAAAACCCCGCCCTGCACGCTGTAGAGCTGCAGGGTGTCCACCCCTTCCTTGTCCGTCTTGGAATAGGTGACCGGCCCCACGGTGGTCATCGGATTGTAGGCCTTGTCACCGTTCATGGCCAGCATTTCCGCGTAGAGGCTCTCGCGCGTGATCGGTTTGCCGGCGGCTTTGGCCCGACGAATCACTTCGGCAGCCACCTGGGCCACCATCACCCCGTTGGTATAGTTGTGCGAATTGGCCGCCTTGTCGTCACGCCCGTAGCGCTTGGCCAGTTTCAGCTGGAAGTCCGTGCCCGGCCCGGGCTCGGAGGTCAGCGTGTAGGAGGTGATCCAGTAAAAATTCTCCGCGGCCGAACCGGCCAGGGCAATCAGATCGTTGCCGCCGGTGTAGTGGGCGCCCAGGAAGGTGATCTTGCCGGCTTCTCCGAACTTGCCGGCGACCATGCCCTGGCGCTCGGCATCGCTGAGCAGCGTGGCTACGGGCGACTGCACCGTATGGGTGATGATGTACTGCACACCCTTGTTTTTCAGACGCTGCAGGGTGGCGGTGTTGTCCAGGTCCTTGCCGTGCTCGACCACCTCGACGATATCGATATTGAGACCCTTTTCCACCGCTTTCTTGGTATCCTCCACCGGGCCGCGACCGAAGGCCGAGGGATGGATGAACATGGCCACCTTGGCCTTGCCGTCCTTGTGATTGTTGGCCACGTATTCGGCCAGACCGATCATCTGGCTGGAATAGGAAGCGATCGGCAGGAAGATGTAGTTGGAGCCATCCAGGTTGCCGGCGTGGAAGGAGGCCGGGATGACCGCGATCTGCTCTTCTTCGAAATCCCGTTTCAGCGCCAGGGTGCTGCCGGTGGAATAATTGAGGTAGAAGACGATGTCTTCCGCCAGAAAGTCCTCGAAGTTGCGCTTGGTGATGTCGGTCTTGTACTGGTCGTCGCGGATCGTGCAGTCGATCTTGTCGTCGCCCAGCATCTTGGTTTCGTTGACGTAGCGGAAATAGTCCTCAACCCCCTTGGAGTAAGGGTTGCCCGCATCGGAGGTGGGGCCGGTGATGGCCAGCGAAAGCCCCAGCTTGTAGGTTTCACCGGCAGCGACGGTGCCGAATCCAGCCAGGACAAGTCCCAGGGCAGCGATCAGGCTTAGCAGGATCATGCTCTTTCTCTTCATGGTTCCCCCCTTTGTCGACTTCACGTTAAGGTTATCTGCCATCTTCTCAAACCGATATTGGATGCCACGGGACGGCGACGGTTGCCCTGTCGCCCGGATTCCGTCAGTACCGGAAGGGCCACAGCTTGGTATATGAACGGATGATACGCCACCAGTTGGCGATACCCCGCGGCTCGAACATCAGAAACAGGACAATCACCAGGCCGAAGGTTAGCGGTTTCAGGGCCGTGGCCAGGTTCATGGTACCGGTGAAGATCGTGCCGGCGTATTCGGCCAGGTGCTCCACCTGCAGCTCCAGCATATAGATTGCGGCCGGCCCCAGAAATGCGCCCGGCAGCGTGCCCAGCCCGCCCACGATGGCCATGGCCAAGTAGGTGATCGACTGGTGCAGGGTAAACGACTCGATGCCCACGCCGCGGTAGAGATAGGCATGCAGGGCGCCGGCCACGCCGGCGAAGAAGCCGGCCAGCGCAAAGGCGTAGACCTTGGTCAGCCCCGGGTGCATGCCCATGGCGTCGGCCGCCCGGTCGTTGTCGCGCACGGCGATCAGGCAGCGACCGTAGCGGGTGCGCATCAGGTTGCGCACCCCGAAACCCATCAGCACGACGATCACCAGGATCACGTAGTACCAGAAGAAATAGTGCTCCTTGCGGCTCACCTTGCCCGTCAGCCAGAAAATGCGGCCGACGTAAACGGTCTGGCCCTGATCGAAAAAGGTCATCGAATTGATGACCCACTGAAAAATCATCTGAAAGGAAAGAGTGGCGATGGCCAGGTAGAGGTGTTTGATACGCATGGCCGGCAGGCCCACGAAAGCGCCAAAAACGGCGCCCATGCCGCCCGACAAGAGGATCATCAGGGGCCACGCATGGGTGATGATCACGTGGCGGTCGCCCAGGAGCTGGGAAAAGGTGGCCAGGGTGTAGGCCCCTACCCCGACGAAGGCGGCATGTCCGATGGAGATCAATCCGGCATAGCCGGTGACCAGGTTGAGTCCGTACACGGCCACGATGGCGATCATGATATTGTCGATCACCAGCATGTACTTGTTGCTGAGTTTGAAAAACAGCGGCCAGACAAACAGTGCGGTCAGAAAAAGCACGAACACCATGCGGTCGAGGTTCGTCTGGAAGATGCGCTGCTCTTCCTGGTAGGTCGAGAAGAAATTTCCGGTCGCAAACCAACGATTGGCAGACATAGGCTAAACTCGCTCGATTTCGTGGATGCCGAAGAGCCCGTGCGGCTTGAACAGGAGGATAACCAGAAGAATGATGTAGGGCAGGACGTCGGCCGTACCGTAAAGCCCCCAGTGGCCGTCCAGATAACCGGCCGCGAACTGCTGGATAAGCCCCATGTTAATGCCGGCCACCACGGCCCCGATGATGGAGTCCAGCCCGCCCATAATCACCACCGGAAACACGGTGATGCCGAAGGCGTGCAGGGTGTCGAAATTGAGGCCGGTGATGTTGCCGATGATGCTGCCGGCGGCCGCCGCACTCAGCCCGGCCGTGGCCCAGGCCAGCCCAAAGACTTTGGGCACCGAAATACCCACCGACATGGAGGCCAGCTGATCGTCGGATACCGCCCGCATGGAGACCCCGATGGTCGAACGCTTGAAAAACCACGAAAACGCGCCGATTAGGATGGTGGTGATGACGACCCCCACCAACTGGGTCCAGGAGATCGACACGCCTCCGAAGCTTATAGGTGTCTTGGGAAGAAATTCCGGAAAAGAGAAGTTCTCGGTGCCGAAGGGCGTCAGGTAGACCAGCCCGTCGATGATCGACATCAGGCCGATGGTGACCATAATGACCGAAATAATGGGCTCGCCAATCAGGCGGCGCAGAAAAATGCGCTCCACACTCATGGCCAGAAAGAAGGTGATCAGCACACTCAGTACGAAGGAGATATAGATCGATATCCCCACCCAGACCGTCAGGGCGTAGGTGATGAAGGCGCCGGAGGCGATGATCTGCCCGTGGGCAATGTTCAGCACCCGGCTGGATTTATAGATCAGAACGAACCCCAGGGCCGAGAGGGCGTAAATCGATCCGACCACGATACCGCTGACCACAAGTTGAAAAAAATAACTCATCGAACGTCTTCCATGGTGTAGAATGGCAGTTGGGTTTCGACGGTGGTTGTCTGACCGTCCTGGTACTGGAATTGGGCCTCGACCGTCTTTTCCCCGATCGCCTCGTTGTAGAGCGTTTCGTAGAGATCGACGTACTTCTCCCGCACGAACTTGCGGCGGATCTTGCCGGTCTTGGTCAACTCGCCGTCGTCCACGTCGAGCAGCTTATAGAGCATGGCCCAGCGCCGGATCCTAAAATGCTCCTGCTCCACGGTACGATTGAATTCCTCGATCTGCTCCCGGATCAGATCGGCCACCTCCGGTTTGAGGGACAGATCCATGTAGGTCGTAAAGGAGATCCCGCGGTCTTCGGCCCATTTGCCCACGATGATAGAGTCGATGTTGATCAGGGCGGACACGTATTTCATCTGGTCGCCGAAGATGACGGCTTCCTTGATATAGGGGCTGAACTTGAGCTTGTTCTCGAGGAACTGGGGGCTGAACATTTTGCCCTGGTCGCTGTGCATAACGTCCGAGAGCCGGTCGATCACCACCAGGTGGCCGCGCTCGTCGATATAGCCGGCATCGCCCGAGTGCAGCCAGCCGCCCTCGAGAAGTTCCGCGGTCTTGTCGGGCAATTCGTAGTATCCCCGGCAGACCGAGGGCGAACGTGAAAGGATTTCGCCCTCGTCGGATATCTTGTACTCGGTTTCCGGCAGTGGGATACCCACCGTATCGTTGCGGATGTCGCCGTCGCGGTGCATGTAGGCGATGCCGGTAATCTCGGTCTGACCGTAGATCTGCTTCAGGTTGACGCCCAGGGCCTGGTAGAAGGTAAACAGGTCCGGACCCAGGGCGGCGCCGCCGGTGTAGGCCCGGCGCAGACGCAAAAACCCGATCTGGTTGATCAGGGGCCGGAACATGAGCGTCTTGCCGAGCCAGGCCTGGAAGGCCAGGAGCGGCGGCAGGGACTTGCCGGTCATGCGGTAGGTGGCGGCCTGCTCGCCGATCTTCATGAAATAACGGTAGAAAGCCCGGTTCAAACGGTAGGATTCGTCGATCTTGAGCCAGATCTGGGAGCGGATGGTCTCGTAGATCCGCGGGGCACCGAACATGAAATGGGGGCCGATCTCCTTCAAGTCCTCCATGGCGGTTTCGACCGATTCCGGGAAATTGACGGTGATCCCAGTGGCCATGGCCACCCCAAAGGCGTTCATCTGCTCTCCGATCCAGGCGAAGGGCAGGAAGGAGAGATATTCGTCGCTGGGTTCAAGGTGGTCGACCTTGGTGATCTGGACGCCCATATTGATATAGTTGCGGTGCATCATCTCGGCGCCCTTGGGAAGCCCGGTGGTGCCCGAGGTGAGGCAGAGGTGACAGACGTCGTCCGCCTGGCCCTGATCCACCATTTGTTCGAACCATTCGGGATCTTCCCGGTGAGCCTCGTCGCCCAGACGGTAGAGGTCCTCGATGAACATGAACCAGTCGTCGGAGCGGTAGCTGCGCATGCCGCGCGCGTCCTCGTAGATGACTTTCTTGACCCCGGGAATCCGATCCCGGATCTCGCGCAGTTTGTCGACCTGCTCCTGGTCGTCGCAGAATACCAGGCTGACCCCCATGTAATTCAAGATGCCATCGATCTCGTCAGGCAGGCTGGACTGATAGAGCCCGGCCGAAATCCCTCCCAGGGCCTGGGCCCCCACGGCCACGAAAAGCAGTTCGGGGATGTTGTCGCCAATGATGGCGATCTTGTAGCAGGCCTTAAAGACGATCTTCTCGAGGCCCATCCCGGCTTTGCGGACATGATCGTAATAGTAAGACCAGGTATATACATTCCAGCTGACGAAATCATTCTCACGCAAGGCCACCTTTTCAGCGGACTGCTCCACCCGCCAGCGTAGAAGCTGCGGAATCGTAAACTTCACCAACTCTTCAGGCTTTTCCATACGCCGATCAACAATCTTTCCCGGGTTATGAATTCCTATCAAACGCCGTGGGCGTCATCGGCCCAAGACCAAGGCGCCCCAAGTGCTGAGAAGCGAGGCGTACATCGGTACGCCGCAGCGACGAAGCGCGCCGGGCAACGCCGGTATTGGGTCGATGACGCATCCGTCTAGTCTTCACCGATATAAGCCTCGATCACTTTCGGATTCGCCGCCACCTCTTCCGGCCGCCCCTCACCGATCAGCTCGCCGAAATCCAGAACGTAAATCTGGTCGGAGATATCCATCACCACCCCCAGATCGTGTTCCACTAACACCACGGTGATTTCGCGTTCCTTTTGAATATCGAGGATGAAGCGCACCATGTCTTCCTTCTCTTCGATATTCATGCCCGCCATGGGCTCGTCGAGCAGCAGGAGGTTGGGCCCCAGCGTCAGGGCCCGGGCCACTTCGACACGTTTCTGAACCCCGTAGCTGAGGCTGCCCACCGTCTTCTTGCGGTAGGGCTCGAGTTCCATGAAGTCGATCACGTC
>JAAUXW010137603.1_pt1 | contig 10713 bp, 5 predicted proteins | sample 7278141 | NCBI WGS metagenome assembly JAAUXW01 (sample SAMN14350115, study PRJNA611818) | marine sediment metagenome | isolation source: surface marine sediment (2.1m) | place: French Polynesia: Moorea | collected 2018-08
CAATAAGTTATGACTTTGCGGTCTTTGCGCCTTGGCGAGAGACATTCTTTCTGGATGAACACTGACTAGGATATCCGCCCGTGGCACTGCTTGTATTTCTTGCCCGAGCCGCAGGGGCAGGGTTCGTTTCGGCCTATCTTGCGCCCGGAACGGACGAAGGGCTTGGCCGGGGCCTCCTTCTCCGGCTCCGCACCGGGGTCCTCCGGAGCGGAGCCGGCATCCGAGAAGCCGGAGAACTCGGCATGTTGAAATTCGAGGTCGCCGCTGGCCCGTCGTCTTTCCTCCACCGCCGCCACGTCTTCCTCGGCTCTGACCTGAACCTTTGAGATCACACCCACCATTTCCATCTTGATGCTGTCCAGCATCCTGGAAAACATCTCGAAGGCCTCGCGCTTGTACTCCTGCTTGGGATTCTTCTGGGCATAACCCCGCAGGTGGATGCCCTGGCGCAGATAATCCATGGCCGCCAGGTGCTCTTTCCATTGACTGTCCAGGATCTGCAGCATCACGGCCTTCTCGAAATGCCGCAATACCTGGCTGCCTGCCGCCGCCTCCTTTTCCGCGTAAGCATCCTCCAGCCGCTTGAGAATGCGCCCGCGCAGGGGCTCTTCATGCAGCTCGTGGTCCTCATCCAGCCATTGCTGGACCGGCCAGCTGCCCCCGAACTCGTTTTCCAGGGTGCTGCTCAGTCCCGGAATATCCCATTGCTCCTCCAGGCTCTCGGGCGGTACATAGGTATTGATGACGTCGTTCACCACGTCTGCGCGCAGCGCGACCACCGTATCCGATATGTCCTCGGTGTCCATCAGCTCACTGCGCTGCCTGTAGACCACCCGCCGCTGGTCGTTGGCGACATCGTCGTACTCCAGCAGCTGTTTGCGGATGTCGAAGTTTCTGCCTTCCACCTTTTTCTGGGCGTTTTCTATGGCCCGTGTCACCCAGGGGTGCTCGATGGCCTCGCCTTCCTCCATGCCAAGTTTCTGCATGATGGTAGACACCCGATCGGAGGCGAAGATACGCATCAGATTGTCTTGCAGGGAAAGATAAAAACGGCTCGAGCCGGGATCGCCCTGACGGCCCGAACGACCGCGCAGCTGGTTGTCCACGCGCCGTGACTCGTGGCGCTCCGTGCCCACCACATGCAGACCGCCGGCGGCGATCACCTGCTCGTGGCGCTTTTTCCAATCCTCTTTGATCCCCTGTTGCTGGGTCTCGGGAGTGCCATCCGGCAGCTCCCCCAGCTCCGCTTCCAGGTTTCCGCCCAACACGATGTCCGTGCCCCGACCCGCCATATTGGTGGCGATGGTCACGGTGCCGGGCCGACCGGCCTGCGCCACGATGTGTGCCTCGCGCTCATGCTGTTTCGCATTGAGCACCTGGTGCCCTATCTTTTCTTTTTTAAGCAGGTTGGAAACCAGCTCAGAGGTTTCGATAGAGGCGGTGCCCACGAGTACCGGCTGTCCCCGGTCCACACAGTCCTTGATGTCGTCCGTTATGGCCTTGAACTTCTCCTGCGTGGTCAGGTATACCAGGTCTCCCATGTCGTCCCGTACCATGGGCTCGTTGGTCGGTATCACCACCACCTCGAGTCCATAGATCTGCTGGAACTCGTAGGCCTCGGTATCGGCGGTGCCGGTCATTCCCGAGAGCTTGTCGTAGAGACGGAAATAGTTCTGAAAGGTAATGGAGGCGAGGGTCTGGTTCTCGCTCTGAACAGATACCCCTTCCTTGGCTTCCACCGCCTGATGCAGGCCCTCGGACCAGCGGCGCCCCGGCATGGTGCGTCCGGTGAACTCATCCACGATGATGATCTGGTCATCGCGTACGATGTAGTCCACATTCCGCTGGAAAAGGACGTGGGCCCTCAGGGCCGCATTCACATGGTGCATCAGGGTGAGATTCGCGGTGTCGTAGAGGCTGCTTGCCTCGTCCAGCAGGCCCAGTTCTATGAGCATCTCTTCCACATGCTGATGCCCCTCTTCGCTCAGATAGACCTGCTTTGCCTTTTCGTCCACCGAATAGTCGCCGGGCCCGAACTGCTCCTGGGGATCGTCACTCTCGATGCGTTCCTGGCGGGTCAGGCGGGGTATCAGCTTGTCGATCTGACCGTAGAGTTCCGAACTGCCTTCGGTGGGGCCGGAGATGATCAAAGGCGTGCGCGCTTCGTCGATGAGGATGGAGTCTACCTCGTCCACGATGGCGAAATGCTGTTCCCGCTGCACCCTTTGCTCGGCGCTGAAGGCCATGTTATCCCGCAGGTAATCGAAGCCGAACTCGTTGTTGGTGCCGTAGGTGATGTCGGCGGCGTAGGCCGCTTTGCGCGCCTCCTGGTCCAGCCCGCCGATGATCACGCCCACGCTGAGCCCGAGAAACTGGTAGATGCGGCCCATCCAGGCGGCATCGCGCTGCGCCAGATAGTCGTTGACCGTCACGACGTGCACGCCTTTGCCGGACAGAGCGTTCAGATAGGCCGCCAGGGTGGCCACCAGGGTCTTGCCCTCGCCGGTGCGCATCTCCGCGATCTTGCCGTCGTCCAACACCATTCCGCCGATGAGCTGGACGTCGAAATGGCGCATGCCCAGGGCCCTCTTGCCGGCTTCCCGTACCGTGGCGAAGGCCTCGTACAACAGGGCAGCCTGGGCCTCGCCCTGCTCGAGCCGTTGGCGAAACTCCGCCGTTTTCCCCTTCAGTTGCTCGTCGCTGAGCTTTTCGTAATCCTGCTCCAGGGCACCGATCTTCTGCACCTCCCTGGACAGGCGCTTAATCAACCGCTCATTGCGACTGCCGAAGACCTTCTTGAGAATATTGTTGAACATGTAACACGCCCGAACAGGAAAAATGGAGATGATACCGCAATTCCAGCCCGTCCGCAGGTACCGCCCGGACGGCTGGCCACACCAAGCCGGTCAGCCTACTTTTTTCATCGAATTAACCGCAGGGGACGCATAGAGAGTAACGACTTAGATCAAACGGTCCCCTGTGTTTCGCGGGCAGGCTTCCGGATCCGACTCAGATATGAGTATCGGCGCACCCCGGGGGGCCTTGAACCCCACCCCTAGTCTCCGTCTCTGTAAACCACTCGCGCAGAGGCGCGGAGACGCAGAGAACACCGAAATCCTTCCCTGCGCCTTTGCGGGCGCAATGTGGACGTCAGATTTACCGTAAACGGCGTGGCCGGGAAACGCTCATGAGGCGGTCGAAAAAAGCCTGCGTGACAATCAGTCCTGTCGCTTGGCCGCGGTCATGCGCAAACGCAGGGCATTGAGCCGGATAAAACCCTCGGCGTCCTTCTGATCGTAGGCGCCTGCGTCATCCTCGAAGGTGGCGATGCTCTCGTCGAACAGGCTGTTGGTCTCGGACTTCCGCCCCACCACCGATACATTGCCCTTGTACAGTTTGAGCCTGACCACACCGTTTACCACCTTCTGGGTTTCGTCGATGGCCGCCTGGAGCATTTCCCGTTCGGGACTCCACCAATAGCCGTTGTAGACCAGATTGGCGTACCTCGGCATGAGTTCGTCCTTCAGGTGCGCGGCTTCCCGGTCCAGGGTAAGAGACTCCATTGCGCGGTGGCTCTTGAGCATTATGGTGCCGCCGGGGGTTTCGTAACAGCCCCGGGATTTCATGCCCACGTAGCGGTTCTCGACGATATCGGCCCGGCCCACGCCATTCTCGCCTCCCAGGTGGTTCAGGGTATCCAGCAGGGTTGCGGGGCTCATGGGCTTGCCGTCTATGGCGGTGATATCCCCCTTCTGAAAGGTCAGATCCACATAGGTCGGCCGGTCGGGCGCCTCCTCCGGGGACCTTGTCCAGCGCCACATGTCTTCACCGGGCTCCGTCCAGGGATCCTCCAGATCGTAACCCTCGTAAGAGATATGCAGCAGGTTGGCATCCATGGAGTAAGGCGACTTGGACCCCTCGCGCTTCATCTCCACCGGAATGCCGTGCTGCTCCGCATAGGCCAGCAGTTTCTCCCGTGAGTTGAGGTCCCATTCGCGCCAGGGCGCGATGATCTTGATCCCGGGCCTCAGGGCATAGGCCCCCAGTTCGAATCGAACCTGGTCGTTGCCCTTGCCCGTCGCACCATGGGAGATGGCATCCGCCCCCGTCTCGTTCGCAATCTCCACCACGCGCTTGGCAATCAGAGGCCGCGCGATAGAGGTCCCGAGCAGATACTCCCCTTCATAAAGGGCGTTGGCACGAAACATGGGAAACACGAAATCCCGCACGAACTCCTCGCGCAGATCTTCGACAAAGATCTCCTTCACGCCGTAGGCCTGCGCCTTGGCGCGTGCCGGCTCCACCTCGCCGCGCTGTCCGATATCCGCGGTAAAGGTGACCACCTCGCAGCCGTAGGTATCTTCCAGCCATTTCAGAATGACCGAGGTATCCAGGCCGCCCGAGTAGGCGAGCACGACTTTCTTGATTCCAGACTTGGACATGGGCTGGGCTCCGTAGAAATTGCAGGGCGCCGTATTATATACCTATCGCGCCTCGGGTGCCCGGCGAGGCCGCTCTGTGTTGTGGGGTAACGCCTGGGCACGGAAGGCGTGCCCACCCTACCGGCCAGGGGTTCTTTGTGCAGTCCACCGGCATCGAGCAGTAAGTAGGCTGAGGCTTTCCCCGGCTTACGGCCGGAGTACCCGCCATAGGGTATCAGGACCCTTGAATGAAGTTATGCACCACGGCCGAAAACTCCTCCGGTTTCTCGGCATATACCCAATGGCCCGCCCCCGCCAGCATGCGCAGGCGGGCATGGGGAAAAAGCCCGGTGATGACGCCGTTGTACGCGGGCGTCACATAGTCCGACTGACTGCCGTACACGAACCAGGTCTTGCCCGGGAAACGGCGGTCGCCGACCTCGGGAAAATCCAGAATCGAACCCGCACCCCGCGTCAGTGCGCCGAGATTCATGCGCCAGTAATAGCGCCCATGCTGCAACCCGAGGTTCTGCAGCAGATATTGCGCAAGCATTCGATTATCCAGTCGCTCTACCAGCAGGGCTTCGGCCTCAGAACGACTGGCGAGCCTGTCGGGGTCGATGTCCCGCAAGGCGGAAAAGATGCTGTCGAAACCGTGCTCGTAGCGTACCGGCGCCATGTCTACAGCCATCAGCCGGTCCACTCTCTGAGGCTGATCCAACGCAAGCCACATGGCGACCTTGGCCCCCATGCTGTGCCCGATGAGCATCGCCTGGTCGAGCCGACGGCCGTCCATCATACTCAGCACGTCCGCGGCCATCGCCGGATAATCCACGGCATCCTCGTGGGGAGAACGGCCATGGTTGCGAAGGTCCGGCACCAACAGGTGCAATCGCCCTTCGAGGCGGCGAGCGATACTGTGCCAGTTGGCGGATGAGCCGAACAGGCCATGTAGAAATATCAGCGATGGTCGGCCTTTGACGGGCTGTCCGTATTCGCGGAAACGGAGTTCGACAACGGACGGGCTGGACAAAATTCGCATACCAGGTTTTTCGTAGGAGCCCGCTTGCGGGCGAACCTGCGTTCATCGGGGCTATTCGCCCGCAAGCGGGCTCGCTCCTACGGGTTGGGAATTACCAATTGACTCGCGACTTTGACTCGAGCCTGAACGAACCGGTTCCAAACGTTTACTTGCGCTTGCGAGGCGGCATGAGATCGGTGATGCTTCCCTCAGCCATCTCGGCGGCAAAACAGACCGTCTCGGAAAGGGTGGGATGAGGATGCACCGTCAGGCCCAGGTCCTGGGCATCCGCCCCCATTTCCAGGGCGAGCACCGCCTCGGCGATCAGATCACCCGCATGGGGACCCACGATACCGGCGCCCAGGATGCGCTTGGTCTCCGGATCGAACAACAGCTTGGTCAAGCCCTCATCCCGCCCTATGCCCAGCGCGCGGCCGCTGGCGGCCCAGGGGAACACGCCTTTCTCATAGGCTATCCCCTTCTCCTTCGCTTGGGTCTCGGTCAATCCCATCCAGGCGACCTCCGGGTCCGTATAGGCCACCGAGGGTATTGCCATGGGCTCGAACTGAGCGGGCAGCCCGGCTATCACCTCGGCGGCCACTTTGCCCTCGTGAGTTGCCTTGTGGGCGAGCATGGGGCCTCCCACCACGTCGCCGATGGCGAAGATATTGGGCACATTCGTACGCTGGTGCTGGTCCACCGGGATAAAGCCCCCCTCGTCCACATGCACCCCCGCGTTCTCGGCGCCGATGTTGTTTCCGTTGGGTCGGCGCCCCACGGACACCAATACTTTGTCGTAGATCGCGGACTCGGGGGCATCCTTGCCCTCGAAGGATACCTTGAGACCGTTCTTCTGGGCGCGGATCTGGGTTACCCGCGTGCTCAACATGATCCGTTTATACTGCTTGCTTATTCGCTTCTCCAGCGCTCGTACCAGATCACGATCACACCCCGGGACCAGGCCATCCAGCAGTTCCACCACGTGGATCTCGCTGCCCAGGGCGCTGTAGACCGTGGCCATCTCCAGACCGATTATGCCGCCGCCGATGACCAGCATCTTCTTGGGGATGTCGGCAAGCTCCAGGGCGCCCGTGGAGTCGATCAGACGCGGATCTTCACTGGGAAAACCGGGAATCTGTACCGGACTGGAACCACAGGCGATGATGGCGTTGTCAAAGGCCACCGACAGCGGACCCTCCGGGGTCTTTACGCGAATTCGATTCGCGGTTTCGAATTTTGCGACCCCTTGAACCACCTGCACCTTACGCTGCTTGGCCAGGCCGGCGAGACCCGTGGTGAGCTTGTTCACCACCTTGTCCTTGCCCGCCCGCAGCTTGTCCAGATCCACTTGCGGCTTGCCGAAGCTGATCCCCATTTCCGCCATCTCCGCCGCCTGGTTGATCACCTCGGCGGTGTGCAACAGGGTCTTTGAAGGGATGCACCCAACGTTGAGACAGACGCCTCCGAGCTCCGGAAAGCGTTCAATCAGCAGGGTGCGCTTACCCAGATCCGCCGCCCGGAAGGCCGCCGTATAACCGCCGGGTCCCGCGCCCAGAACGACGACCTCCGCCTGGATATCGGCCGTTCCCTCGACCGCCTCGGAGACCGGCGCCGAGTCGGACGCCGGACTCTCTGCCGCCGTCGCATTCGTCGCCTCCATGGTCATGATGAGATCACCTTCGGAGACCTTGTCGCCCTTTCTGATATAAATCTCGGCCACCATCCCTGAATGGGGGGAGGGAATCTCCATGGTAGCCTTATCGCTCTCCAGGGTGATGATCGAGTCTTCCGCCTCCACGGCGCCCCCCGGCTCCACCAGCACCTCGATAATATCCACCGACTCGAAATCACCGATATCAGGTAACCTGACTTCAACCAGACTGGTCATGATTATTTCCTCGTTGAATACAAGTGATTACCTACTGACCCCAGAAGCTTAACCACGGATGCACACAGATTAACACAGATGCTAACGGTTGCCAGATCGCTTTCGCCTCGGTCACCCTGACCTGTGTCTCTACTGCCCAGAGCCCTGCAGGTTAACTCACGCAGAGGCGCGGAGAGACAGAGAAAACCAAAACAGGCTACTTGCTGCACAGGCTGATCGCCATGACCTAGCCGCGCCAGACAACAGTCGGTGTGGGCTGGAGAACCGCAGTATTTCCACATTCATCGAGGCAGTGTCGCACTTAAAAAATGCAACTTCCTGCCAGTGCGAATTATTCTTCAATGACCCCATGTTTTTCTCTGCGCCTCTGCGTGTCTGCGCGAGAAATACCTTGTTCCGAAATTACGGTGATTTATCTGCGTTTGACCCTGGGCTACAGCAGCAGGCGACGGATGTCCGACAGCAGTCCAACCAGAAAGGTCGTAAAACGCACTGCCGCGGCGCCGTCGATCACCCTGTGATCATAGGATAGACACAGCGGTAGCATGAGACGCGGTTGAAATTCACGTTCGTCCCACCGAGGTTTGTAGGCCGCGCGGGACACGCCCAGTATCGCCACTTCCGGGGCGTTTATGATGGGGGTGAAGTTGGTGCCGCCGATACCGCCCAGGCTGGAGATGGAAAAACACCCCCCCTGCATGTCCGCGGGGAGCAGTTTTCCCTCCCTTGCCCGCGCACTGACCTCCCCCAGGTCCTGTGCCAGTTCGAAGATCCCCTTGCGGTTCACGTCCCGGATCACCGGAACCACCAGACCGTTGGACGTGTCCACCGCCACGCCGATGTGGCAGTACTTCTTGTATACCAGGTGCTCCCCGTCCGGCGCCAGCGAGGTGTTGAAATCCGGGAACTCGGTCAGGGCGGCGGCGCAGCCCTTCAGCAGGAACGGGAACAGGGTCAGACGAACATCCTGCTGCCCGGTCTGCTCCTGCTGGTCTTTGCGGAAGGCCTCCAGGTCGGTGATATCCGCCTCGTCGAACTGAGTGACATGGGGTGCCGTCAGCCAGCTGCGGTGCAGGTGGGCTCCGCTGAGTTTCCTGATCCTTCCCAGGGGCCTGTGCTCGACTTCGCCGAAGCGGGCAAAATCCACCACCGGTCCGGAGGGCAGTTCCAGGGGGCCGGGCTCCCGCGGCGCCAGCGCCCCGCCGCTGAGGGATTTCTTGACGAAGTTCTGCACGTCGTCTTTGGTGACCCGTCCCTTGGGCCCGCTGCCGGATACCTGCAGGAGGTCCACGCCCAGTTCCCGGGCGAAGCGGCGCACCCCGGGGCTGGCGTGCGCCTTGCGGCCCGCTACCACATCCGTAGGCAGGGACGGTACCGGCGGGGGGGCGGCCGGTTTTTCTCCGGGCAGGCGTTCCGAATCCACCGACCCGTTTTCCGCCGCCGGGGCCTCGAGCGATTCCGACGGCGCGGGTGACGGAGCGGGGACCGACGGAGCCGTCTCCTCTGGCGCCGGCGGGGGCTCCTGCGCCTCGGCCGGCGCGGCCTCGCCAGCCTCCACCTGGATGCTCAGCAGCGGATCGCCGGTACTGATCTTGTCACCCACGGCCACCTTGACGGCACCGACGACCCCGGAATGGGGCGAGGGTATCTCCATGGTGGCCTTGTCGCTTTCGAGGGTGATGAGGGAATCCTCCGCACTGACCCGGTCACCCTCGGCCACCAGGACCTCGATCACCTCGACGTCGGCGAAATCTCCGATGTCCGGCAGCAAGACTTCTGTTTCATTACCCACGTTGCTACACCTTAACCGGGTTTGGCTTGTCCGGATCTATTTTATATCTTGCGATGGCCTTCGTGACCGTGGGCGCGTCCATGGCGCCTTCGTCCGCCAGCGCCTTGAGGGCGGCGACCACTACGTAGTAGCGGTTTACCTCGAAGAACCTGCGCAACTGCGTACGCATGTCGCTGCGCCCGAAGCCATCGGTGCCAAGCACCACGTAGTGCCTGTCTATGAAGGGGCGGATCTGATCCGCGTAGCTGCGCATGTAGTCGGTTGCGGCCACCACGGGGCCCTGGCGGTCTGCCAGGCAGCGGGCCACATAGCTGGTCCGCGGTTCTTCCTCCGGATGCAGCATGTTGTGGCGCTGCACATCCAGGCCTTCCCGGCGCAGTTCGTTGAAGCTGGTTACACTCCAGATATCGGCCGCAATCTGAAAATCCTTCTCGAGGAGTTCCCCCGCCGCAATCACCTCCCGCAGGATGGTTCCGCTGCCCAGCAGCTGCACCCGCTTCTTCCGCTTCGAACCCGGCCTGAAGAGATACATGCCCCTGACCACGCCCTCCTGCACCCCCTCCGGCATGGCGGGCTGAGAGTAGTTCTCGTTCATCACCGTGATGTAGTAAAAGACGTTCTCCTGCTCCCGATACATGCGGCGCAGCCCGTCCTGCACGATAATGACCAGTTCATAGGCAAAGGTCGGGTCGTAGGCGACGCAGTTCGGTATGGTCGCCGCCACCAGGTGACTGTGCCCGTCCTGGTGCTGCAGCCCTTCGCCCGCCAGGGTGGTGCGCCCTGCGGTACCGCCGATCAGGAAGCCCCGCGCCTGCATGTCCCCGGCCGCCCAGGCCAGATCACCGACCCGCTGAAACCCGAACATGGAGTAGAAGATGTAAAAGGGCACCATGTTGACGCCGTGATTGCTGTAGGCCGTACCGGCGGCGATCCAGGACGACATGGCGCCCGCCTCGTTGATGCCCTCCTGCAGGATCTGACCCTTCTTGTCCTCCCGGTAATACATCACCTGGTCCGCATCCACGGGTTCGTAGAGCTGACCCACCGAGGAATAGATCCCGAGCTGGCGGAACATCCCTTCCATGCCGAACGTGCGCGCCTCGTCCGGTACTATGGGCACCACGAATCTGCCCATGTTCTTGTCCCGGATAAGGGTGGTGATCATGCGCACGAACGCCATGGTGGTGGAGATCTCCCGCTCGCCGCTGCCTTCGAGCAGGGCGCTGAAGAACTGCAGGTCCGGAACCTGCAGGGGCTCGGCCGCCTGGCGTCGCACCGGCAGCGCGCCGCCGAGGGCCGCCCGCCGTTCGTGCATGTATTTCAACTCGGCGCTGTCCGCCGGCGGCTTGTAAAACGGCGCGGCTCCGATCTCGTCATCGGAAATCGGGATGTTGAAGCGGTCTCGGAAGGCCTTGAGGGCGACCTCACCCATCTTTTTCTGGGAATGGGTAATGTTCTGTCCCTCCCCGGCCACCCCCATGCCGTAACCCTTCACCGTCTTGGCCAGGACGACCGTGGGCTGGCCCGTATGCTTCACCGCCGCCGCATAGGCGGCATACACCTTGTGGGGATCATGACCTCCCCGGTTCAG
>JAAUXW010143086.1_pt1 | contig 10694 bp, 7 predicted proteins | sample 7278141 | NCBI WGS metagenome assembly JAAUXW01 (sample SAMN14350115, study PRJNA611818) | marine sediment metagenome | isolation source: surface marine sediment (2.1m) | place: French Polynesia: Moorea | collected 2018-08
ACTCGCTGTTCGTGCTCGCCGCCATAACACCCCCGATGGCCTGGTTGGCCGGCAAGGCCCATGCGCAATTCCGGGTGCCCTGGCGTCACTGGGCATTGATGTTCTACCTGGTGTTCGTCACGCATGTGCTGGTGGACAGTCTGACCGCCTACGGCACGCAGATTCTCTGGCCGTTCAATACCACGCCCGTTAGCTGGTCGACCGTCTTTATCATCGATCCGCTTTACACCCTGCCCTTGCTGGTCGGCGTGATCGGCGCTGTCCTGATGAGACGCGAGACGGGGATCGGGCATCGCATCAACCGGGTCGGGTTGATGCTGAGCACCCTGTACCTTGGCTGGACCCTTGTCGCCAAGGTGGTGGTCGACAACCAGGTGCAGCAGGCGCTGCATCGTCAGGCCGTCGAATATCGGGCCGTTTTTACGGTTCCCACACCCTTCAACTCCTTGCTGTGGCGCGCCGTGATCATGGACGGAGACGGCTACTATGAAGCCTTCTACTCCGTTCTCGATGATGCAGGACCTCTTCGGTTAACCCATCACCCGAGCCGGGAAGAGCTGCTGGCCGACATGGAATCCCATTGGCCGGTACAACGGCTGAAATGGTTCAGCAAGGGATTCTACAAGGTGGACCTGAAGGACGGGGATGTCGTCATCAGTGACCTGCGAATGGGACTCGAGCCGAACTACGTGTTCAGCTTCAAGGTCGGTGAACAGGTCAATCCCCGGGTGTTGCCGACCAGCCCCGAGCGGCTTGCCGCAAAACGGGATTATCGGTTACTCGGCGCGGTATGGGAGAGAATCTGGGATGATTCGGTAAGACTCGGATTTCCTGATCGGGCATCGAACTGATCTAGAAATGACATGTGATTCCCGCCGGAGCTGCGGCTTCAGGCTCAAAAAAATGCGCCAAGGGACAAACGCGGCAAGCCCAGCGCCAACAGGCCTCACAGAGACGAGGCGTTGATCTTGTGAGTCCTGTCACAGATCTCGAAAAGAATGACAACCAAACGAGAACGGCAGTCAACTAACCGCCGTATTTCATTGATTCCTATGCGGTAATCAAGGCTCTGACTCGCAACTCCAAGCCTGGCAGAATCCCTCGCCCAAGTCGTGTTTCCCCATTGGTTGACGCGACAGGTTCCAAAATCAACGGTTTTCGGTTCCGCTGGAGTGGACACAATCAAATCAGTGAGTTGCGTCCACTTCTTACCAGAATTTCTGATTATGAGCATTGGCGCCACGCAGACAAGCGCACCAGCGACAAGCAACCGGAATCGGCCGCGAAAAGGCTTTCAGGGTCGGGGCGCCCGGCAAATGAAAAATTGATTTATCGGTGTCGTTGCGATTATCGTGATCTTTTAGTTCCTGAGAAACAAAGTCTGACGGCCCTCTGTATCGGGGCATGGCCGGCCCGGGGCACCCCCAATGATTCAACCATCCACCTATTCCTCGTCTTTCCTTTCCTCGTTGTGGACCCTGGTGGTGGTTATGGTGTCACTGGGGGCAGGCATCTTCATGTGGCAAAACATCCATTGGGTGCTCGGTTCCTTTTCGTTGCCCTCTTTCCTGGCCATCCCCCTGGACTACCACACCGAAGCCCCCAACATTCGCACCTTGGCGGCGGTGCTCGCCGGTTTCCTGGTCTTCTTCCTGCTGGCTTACATCTTCAAGGCCATGGTGGATGCGGTGCGCGTCTTCCTGGTGGGACGCAGTCTTCAGGAGGCGGCCCGCGCGGGTGTGCTTTCGGATCCGGACCTCCATCCGGGGGTTCAGCAGTGGAGCTTCTATCCCCGTTTCTCTCACCTGTGGCGCGAATACACCCAGACCCTGCATGTGCAACGGCTGCGCAGCGATTCCGGAAAGAAGCGGGCGGCCTACCGGGCATCGGTGCCGGCGGAGAGCTTTTTCAGCCCTCAGAACCTGGTGGATATTCCCATGCGGGTGGAGTTCTTCCGCCACCTCCCGGGCATTCTCACCGGCACCGGCATCATCAGCACCTTTGCCGGCATCCTGCTGGGCCTGACGGAGTTCAACCCCACCGTCGAGCCGGAACAGGTGACCCAGCAGCTCAAGGCCCTTTTCGCCGGGGTTTCCACGGCCTTCGTGGCCTCCTTTTTCGCCATCTTCGCCGCCATTCTGGTTACGGTCGTGGAGAAGCTCCTGCTCCACTGGCGCTATACCCAGGTGGCCTTTCTCAACTCCCTGATTGACGAACTCTTCAAAGGGGGGGTGGAATCGGAATATCTGGCCGCCCTGGTGCGCAGCGGACGGGAGCATTCCCGCCAGCTGGCCACCGTCTCCAGGGGCGTGATGCCCCAGCAGAGCGGGGCGTTTCTGGAACAGGCGGCGCCGGCGGGTGCGCCGGGCCCTGAGGGCGCCATGGACCAGGCCGTGCATGCCCTGGGGGAACAGCTGGTCGCGGCTCAGGGGGGGCTCGCCCAGGAGGTGCGTCAGGCCGTTGAGGCGAGTCTCGGGGGGCTCGTGGAACCCCTGGAGCGGATCTCTCAAAACCTGGCGGCCCTGCATGGGGACCGGGAGGAGTCCGCCCGGGACCGCCGTGAGCTGGAACGGTCTTTAGGGCGGCTGCTGGTCCTCCTGGAGTCCCAGGCCGAGCGGGGAGACCAGGGCAGCGGACGCATGGATCGGGCCCTGGAGCAGAGCGCCTCCATCGATGCCGGGGTGAGCCGTTTGCGCGAAGAGGTGGAGCGCCAGGGGGAAAAGGCGACCTCCATGGCAGAACGCGCCAACACCCTTCTGGTGGAGGAGACCCGGCGTCTCCTGGATGAGCTGACCCGCCTGCAGCAGGACGCCGCCAGGGAACGCGACGCTTTTTTGATGGCGAGCTTCGCCCAGAGCCACGGGGAGCTGGCGGACAAGGTAAAGGAGGCTTTCGATAAAGGCCTGGAAAAACCGGCTCAGCAGATCGTCTCCTCGGTCCAGGGCAGTCTTCAGGAGATGCGCGAGACCCAGACCCGGGAGAACAAGGCCGTCAGTGAGCAGCTGCTCGAGGCCTTCGCCGCCCACTTTCGCCAGAGCGTGGAGCGGCTGGTGGAAAAGCTGGCTGAGATGGGGGATCGAATCAGCGCCGAGAGGGAGGCCATGGAGGCCACGTTCCGGGCCGTGGCGGAGGGGATGGCGGAGGCGGCTCGGCAAGGCGGCGAGGATCTCGCCCGCCAACTGGAAAAGTCCATGACCGGCGCGCAGGTTCGGCAGGATGGGATGTTGGAGACCCTCACCAAGTTCTCGTCGGACATGCAGGAGGACATCGATCTCCTGCAGGATCGGGTGCGGCAGGCGGGACAGGAGGTTTCCGAACAGGTGGCGGCCCAGACCCGGGACATGCTGGCGAACAACGAAAAGAACACCCGGGAGCTCGCCCAGCACATGGACGAAGTGGTGAACACCGTGGGCCGCGAACAGGCGATTTTCATCGAAATGATGGGGGAACGGCTGGAGACCTTGCGCAAACGGCTCAAGGTCAAGTGACCCATGGGCGGCGGGGATGCTGCCGTCCCTGACCGGTGGCCCGGGGCGGCCCCTTCCCTGCCCCGCCGCAAGGACAGCGACAGTCCAGGGGCGACTGAGGCGGCCGGCTGCGAGGCGACCGGGTGCGGGGGACTTTTCGATCTTTTCTAAAGGGGAAGCAAACGAAGTGGGGGAAAGAATGATCCGAATGCGACTGGGGGGGTCCGACACCCTGGCCCGCCTGCAGGACCACCCGGTGGTGCGCGCCAGCGACGGAAAGGAGCGGAGCACCAAAGAGGTGGAGATCCACTTCGATACCGACCGCATGGACCTGCAACGCCGGGGATTGGCTTTGAAGGTGCGCAGCGAGGGAGACGAGTGGGTGCAGGAGATCGTCCCCCTGAGTGACGGGGGCGCCATGGCCCGCAAGGGGCGCCGCGTGTGGCGCTGGCGGGTGACGGATCCGTCCCTGAACCGCAAGAAAATGAAAAAGGCCAAGGCCGCCCGCCGGCTCCTGGGGCCCATCCGGGTCGGCCAGTTGCGACCCGTTTTCCGCGTCAACCTGGTCCGCCATGCCTGGCGACTCGAATTTCCCGAAGGCACCCGGCTGCGCCTGGCGATCGAGCGGGGGGACCTGGCCTACGAGCACAACAACAGCCATTTCGACGACCTGGTTCTGGAGATTCTCGAGGGCGATCCCATGCGCCTCCATCAAACCGGTCTCACCCTGGCCTACGCCCTGAAGCCCTTGCTGACCTGCGGACTGCCGGTGGAGCGGTTGACGATGACCCGCATCCCCGAACTTCTGGCGATCCCCCCCCTGACACCCCTGCGGGTAGAGGGCGGAGCGACCGGGGAGAAGGGTTTCGTCAACATCATGGAGCAGCTCCTGGAGCGCATGCGCAGAGGACATTGCGCCATTGTGCAGGGCAGTGGCTCGATCCGCACTCAGGGGATCTTCGCCCTGCATCGCGCCGCCTCCGAGCTGCACGCCCTGGTGGCCCTGTACGATATCGTACTGCCCAGCGGGATTCGCAGCGAGCTGGACAGGGAGTTCCAGTGGTTGCTGGGGGAGCTGGATACACCGGTCCAGTGGGAGGCCTTTCTGGAGGATACCCTGGAGCCTTTCATGGCCCATTTCGCAGACTATCGTGGAATGGATGACTTGCGCCGCAACGCGGCGGAGCGCAGCCGCGCCGCCCGCGATGCCATGATTGCACGGATCGATGATTTCCGCTTCACCCGTCTGCACCTGGGGCTGAGCAGCTGGCTGAGCGCCAAGGCCTGGAACGATCACATGGATCTGCTCCAGCGCCGTCAGATGCGCCAACAGGCCACTTCCCTGGCCAAGGCCTCCCTGGCCCGCTATCACCGGCAGGTGATCAAGCTGGGGGATGTGTTGCCCGATCCGGAGCGGGAACCCCTGGAACGGATCCTGACCGAGGGAACCATGTTGCTCGAGGGGGGACGCTTTTTCGCCGCTCTTTTCGGGAGCAAGGGTGCCCGGGATTTTCAGGGTGATCTGGAAACCCTGCACGGATCGCTGACCGCCCTCCTGGACGTGGAGCTGGCACGGTGGTTGTTCGCCGAAATCTCCCCGGGCCAGGAAGACCCCCTCGCTTATCTTTTTCAGGGATGGGTGGGAGCCCGCAGGAAGGTATTTGTAGAAGAAGTGGCGGCGGCCTGGCAGAGCTTCTCCCACCGCACGCCCTACTGGCAATAACGGAAGCGGAAAAGTCTCATGGCAAAGAAAGCGGACCTCAAAAGGACCCGAAAGCTCATCAAGGGCATGACCATTCCCTCCCGGCCCACGGTGATGCTGGAGGTGATCAAGGCCCTGGATGGCTTCGCTCCGGATCTGCAGGCGGTGGCGGAGGTCATTTCCCGGGACCTGGTCCTCTCTTCCCGGGTGCTGCAGGAGGCCAACACGACCCTGCCGGGCCTCAAACGCAGGGTCTCCTCCATCCAGCAGGCCGCAATGCTGCTGGGTCTGAGGCGGGTGCGCAGGCTGGTGACCGGTCTTTTTCTCAGTACGTCCCTCATGGGCAAGGGGGGCACTCTGCACAGTCTCCGCCAGCGTTATGTGGAAGCGGGGCGCACGGCGGCGGCCGTGGCCAGGGAACTGGCGCGCATTTCCCCGGCCTGCCGGAGCGGATACCTGCCCCCCGTAGAGAGTGACGAGGCCTACACCCTGGGGCTCTTTCACGATTGCGGCCTCTCCCTTCTCATGCAGAGATTCGCCGATTATGAAGGGTTCTACGACGAGGTGCGCAAAAAGGGGCAGATCTCCCTGGTTGCGGCGGAAGACGACCGTTTCCGAACCAACCACTGCCTGGTGGGTTATGTTCTTTGCGAAGACTGGCAGCTTCCCGAACCCCTGTGCCAAACCATCCTCACCCACCACAAGCATCCGGGGTTCATGCGCGCCGGCAAGAAGGCAAAAAACCGCAAGACCCTGACCCTGCAGAGCATTCTCAGGCTTTCGGAATGGATCGACGGCGAGATTTCCATCCACGAGTGGGAAAGCGTGCGCGGGGACCTGCTGGGTTTCCTCGATATGGATGATACGCAGCTGGAGCAGTTACGGGACAGGGTTCAGCATGCCCTGCGCTCTTCCGGCGAGGAGGATTGAACAGCGCCATGGCCAGATTTCTTCCCTTGATCCGCAGGCGGACCGAAACCGCCGAAAGTCCCTTCTGGATCAGTTATGCAGACCTGATGACGGCCCTGGTCATGCTCTTTATGGTCGTAATGAGCATCTCCATGGTGACCATTGCAGTACAGGCTCTGGAAGACAAGGAGCAATCCATGGAGATACGGCGTCTGGCCATCGAGGAGCGGCGCCTGGCCATGGAGGAACGACAGCTGAGGGAGGAGGCCAAGATCATTCGAGACAGGGAGATCCTCCAGGTGCTTGACCTGTTGGCTTCCAAGGCGCAAGAAAGGGGACTGGATCTGACCGTCAACCGGACCAACCACACCATCAGCTTCGGCAAGAAGGCTCGTTTCGCTCATGACAGTTACCGCCTGTCCCCCAGCGCCAGGGGGGGCCTGCAGGCGTTCGTACCCCTCCTATTGGAGGTACACTCCAGCGACGTCGGTCAGCGCTGGCTCAAACGGGTCCACGTCGAAGGATACACCGACGAGACGGGCACCTACCTCTACAACGTCTATCTGAGTCTCAACAGGGCCCAGGCCGTGGTGTGCGCCCTCTTTGCCACCGATCTCGATCCGCAGCGGCGCAAAAAGCTGCGCTCGTTGCTGATGATCGACGGGGCCACCGTGACCAGCATCAAGAAGACCCGGGAGGAGAGCCGCCGGGTGGAGGTGCGGCTGGAGTTCCGGCAGCTGGGGGACGAGGAGGCGCCCCTTCCCGTTCCGGAGATGTCCGGGGGTCTGGGCAAATGCGCCATTACCACGGGCTAACCGGCGGCCGCCAATTCGGGGGACAGGATACAATCGCACTTACTCAGTGCCTGTCCATCAACATCGATAGTTTTCTCGCAAAGGCGCAAAGCCGCCAAGAACAAAATTAGATTAGCATTTAAAATAACGGGTTATAACTTTGCGATCTTCGCGTCTTGGCGAGAGTCGCTCTTTCTGTATGGCCACTACTGAAGCCGTAAGTGCCTTACTGGATCTCCCCGAACAACCGGCGAAAAGTCCCTGGTCTTTACCTTCCTCCGGCAGCGCCTTATGGCAGTAGATATACTGTCCCCGGAATTGCGCCGACTGTACAATGGGGGGCCTGTCCTCAAGGTGATGTTTCATAATTGATGAGTTTTTGCCCACAAGGGGGGCCGACCCCATGGTGATGCCCTGTTCGATCGGACGCATTTTCGTCCGCTCAAATGGGAGTTCAGTATCCCCTGTGGGGGAGCTTTAGATCCCTGGCCTTTGGGCGACGGAAAGGCGGCGATTGTTCTAGTCTGGGAACCTCTGAAAACTTCATCCCTGAATTTTTCAGAGACGGGAACCGAAAATGAAGCTCTGCTTTTCGATCCCCTCACCCCGACCCTCTCCGTGAGGGAGAGGGAGAAACCCTAATCGGCCAGACGGCGGATTAATCCGGCTTTTAACCATAACCGAAGCCGACGGCTTTAGCCGGTGGAGTATTCACAAATTTGTGGACAACTTATAAGGTAGAACAAATCTGCGGTGGAGTTGATTCTTCCTCCCTGGGTTCTGGTTTGTCTCTTATAATCCCGGCAGGAGCATTAGATGATGAGTGACGCTCAAGAAACAGTGCAACAGAATCGAAGTCTGAAAAAACGTTTTTCCAAGAAAGTCGAACAAATCACCAGGAACGCGCTCCTCGACAGTGTAAATGGTTTCCTTGATCTGTTTATCGGCGGAGAAAAAAGACCCGCTTTTTTCGACATCGATGAAACCTTTCCCCAGTTGCGGGTGTTTGACAGAAACTACGCCGTAATCAAGAGAGAACTGGAACAGATTCTGCCTCAAAAAGCCGATATACCTCGATACCACGACCTGGACAAGTATCAGGAACGGATTTCAGGGAGCGTGGATACCGAGAAAGACTGGAAAGTCTTCTATCTCAACGGCATGGGCATTAAAGTAACCGAAAATTACCGGCAATGCCCGGAAACGGCAAAGCTCGTCGATACCATCCCGCATATCTTTCAAGCCTTTTTTTCTATCCTGGACGGGGGAAAATCCATACCCGCGCACAAAGGGCCCTATCGAGGATTCTTGAGGTATCACCTGGCCCTTAAAGTACCCGAAGAAGATCCACCGAAAATCCGGGTGAAGGACCAATACTACACCTGGAAAGAGGGAGAAAGCATCCTGTTCGACGACAGCTTCGACCACGAAGTCTATAACCAATGCAACGACATCCGAGTCGTCTTGATCGTGGACGTGATGAGACCCCTGCCTATTTTCGCCCGCCAGGTTAACCTGATGTATCGGCTTTTTGCACGTCGTCTATATGCCAGAGGTGTCCTAAAGCTCACCAACTGAGCCCGGGTGGGCGTCAGTACAGAAAGCCACTTGCTTAGGCCTTGCACGCCTTTATAACCCGCGTATTGCACCAGACATTTCCGCAGGCGCCCGCTTGCGGGCGAGCCTGCAACGTCTGCGTACCGATCCTGTTCGCCGGCAAGCCGGCTCCTACAGCCCTGCGCACGCTGTGTCGCCGGACTTCAAGGGATCTTGAAATCCGCGATCGCCAGAGATTCGCAGCCAGATTGTTCCTGACAGAGGATAGAGCCGAGTGTAATCGAAGCGACATCCGCTTTGCGACCCGAACATGCCGTCTTAAACATCAGCGCTCACGGCTTTCCAGGGGAATGCCGTTTCGCACAAAGGAGATCTGGTAACCGGGATCGACACCGATCATGGCAGCCTCGATAACGGGCTTGCTGATCGGATCTTCGGCGCTCCACTCGACAATAAAATTGGCGCCGGAGCCGCCTTCGTAATCCGCTTTTTCCACCACGAAGGAATCGGACTGAAGCGGCGTCAGTTGCCGGGGCTTGGTGATGTATCGACGCAGGAGCTTACCCTTGGTATCGTAGTAATCCGCGCGCGTCAGCGTGACATCGGACTCGGCGTCAGTGTTGCGCACACTGAGCGTCACTTCGAGCAGGAGGGGTTTGCCGCCCTCAGAATACACATGGGAATAGGCAGGCACGTAGACGATGCCGCTGTCGGCTGATGGTCGCAAGCGCTCCTCAATGGTCTGCAGTCGTTCGCTCAGATAGAGCATTCCGGCCAGCAGTATCAAAAGAGTGATGGTCACTATGGTAGCGGTTGGTTTGGTCGCGGATTGGTCTGGTGCTGTCAAGATCTCATGTCCTCCTGCAGGAGCCGGCTTGCCGACGAACATCGGCTCTTTCAGGGCAGGGTTCGCCCGCTAGCGGGCTCCTACGGCAGAGTCCGGGAACGACCTGCGCAGGGCTGGTCATATCGATCTCTTGCATGTTGAATCCCCGGCTTCAAGTCCGGGGGACAGTATACCAGTTCTTCCTGAACGGCTTTCCGCGGCGAATCTCCCTGAACAATCCGTGAAACGTCCCTGGTCTTGACGTCTCTCCGTCAGCGCCTCATGGCGATAGGTATAGGGTCCCCCGAATCAACGGCCCCTGATCAGGCGTTCGGTGATCGAACCGCCGAAAATACACGTAAGATAGGGGTATTTGCCAAGAGCTTGCACCATGACCGTACTCAACGAAACTATTCGGGTCGAGCGACCCGCCCGCGAAGTTTTCGCCTACGTTGCGGACTTCTGCAACTGTCCGCAGTGGGACTCTACTGCCGTCGAAGCCCTTCGTCTGGATGACGGTCCTCTGGCGACTGGCAGCCGCTTCCGGGTTCGCTGCGCCGTCCCCTTGGGCAGCCTGACCCTGGAATACGAGATCCTGGAATATGCGCCGGATACTCGCGTGGTGCTCCTCGGCCGTGGTCGCTTATTCGACGTGAAAGACACTATCCATGTGACGCCCACCGACGGAGGTTGCGAACTCGATTACACCGCGGAGTTCTTCTGGAAGTCGATCGTCGCCCCCTTCGCCGACCACCTGCGCGACGGGCTGGAGCGCATGGGGCACAGCTCGGTGCAAATCGGCCTCAAGCGGGCACTGGAAGACAATTTTCCTGCGCCCCAAGTCTCCGTGGGCAACGGGCTGGCCGACCGCTTCTTACCAGGCGCAGTACTCCGCTTCACCAGATACGGACATCGATCGGCCAGTCGACACTGGCAGCCGGTATCCGCCTATGTCCGAGACAGACACATCGTCATCACGGGCGCTACCGCCGGCCTGGGCAAAGCCTGTGCCCGGCAACTCGCGCGGCTCGGGGCCCGGCTTACCCTGGTGGTACGCAATCTTGAGAAGGGGGAGGCGCTGAGGCGGGAGCTCGAGGGATCGACGGGCAACGGGCGCATTCACCTTCAGATTGCCGACCTCAGCCTAATGGCGGACGTCGACAAGGTCATCGCGGCACTCACCAAAAGCGGGACGGCCGTCGATGTGCTTATCAACAATGCCGGTGCGCTCTTCAACCCTCGTGCCGTAACCGACGAAGGCCTGGAAAAGAGCTTTGCCCTGTTATTGCTGGCACCCTTCCGTCTTACGGAAGGGCTGCGCCCTTTGTTGAAACAGGCGCAAGGCAAGGCCAGGGTTATAAACGTCGTGTCCGGCGGCATGTACACCCAGAGATTGCACGTAGACGATTTGCAGAGCGAGAAAGGCCCCTATTCCGGCG
>JAAUXW010216722.1_pt1 | contig 10691 bp, 12 predicted proteins | sample 7278141 | NCBI WGS metagenome assembly JAAUXW01 (sample SAMN14350115, study PRJNA611818) | marine sediment metagenome | isolation source: surface marine sediment (2.1m) | place: French Polynesia: Moorea | collected 2018-08
GAAATTCTTGGCGAGCGCACAACCGGTAATAACGTGCTGCGCCATCCGTTAACAAGCGTCTGCCCTTTATAACGCAGGAGATTCTAAATGCCGGAAGACATCGCCACGTTGAAAGCGGAAATCAAGGCCCTGACGACGGCATTGCACCACGCGCAAAGCCATTCGCAGACCCTGGAGGATGAACTGCACCGTACCCGTGAGCGTTTTGCCGCCGCTCTCAAGGGGCTTCCGGTTATCATTTTCGCCACCGATGCGGATGGCAGCCTGGTGTTTTTCAACCACGAATTCGAGCGGGTCACCGGTTACACGGCTGCTGACCTGATGTCCCGGACGGATGTCCTCGATCTGCTGTTTCACACCGACGCCGGCACGTGCGTCGTCAAGGACCTCGAGTGCCGAAAATGGCAGTTCACCAGCAAGGAAGGCTTAGAAAAGATCGTGGTCTGGTCCAATGAATCCGAATCGGTGCCGCTGCCCGGCTGGATGAGTTGGAAGATTGGACTCGATCTGACCGAGCTTGAAACGATGCGAGACCAGGTGAAGGTTCTGCATGGACTGATCCCGATCTGCGCGCACTGCAAGAAAATCCGAAACGATGAAGGTTTCTGGACCCAGCTAGAGGCCTATCTGGCGGATCATTCCGAAGCCGACTTCACCCACGGGATCTGCCCGGACTGCCTGGCCCAGTACTTCGAGGAATACGACATCGAGGGATAAGGCATCGCACCAGCGACACCCACACCTATTGCATCTTCATAACAGGCCCCAACTCCCGCCCAATTTGCTTACCGGATCGTCGTGGTTATTCTCATTCAGGTTTCATTAAGCCGGCTGGTGCATTTTCAGGCGCCAAACAGAACGTCTGCAAGGCTGGTCGAGAGGTATTTACATGAAAACCATCACGACGACAAACCAGAAGGACCCCGTCTGTGGTCTGAAAATAAATCCGCAGCGCGGCGGCTATTCCACCGAATACGAACAACGCCTTTATTTCTTCTGCAGCCGGGACTGCCTTGACCGCTTCCATCAGGACAGCGAACGGTTTGCCAAGGCTGGCCGCCGGGGGTTGAAAGGCATCTGGTCGCGCTATATCGATCGGGTCCAAAAGGCCACGGACGGCAAGCCGCCCTGCTGCCACTGAAGGATTAGTTCATGATCAACCGTCGCGAGTTCCTACGTCTGACGGGTACCGGGGCCCTGGCCATGCTCGCCGGGGGAGCTTTCCACGGCGGCCGATCAGTCCTGGCGTCGGAGGAAAAAGCTTTCCGGCCCGATGTCGAGCTGGCCCTGCGTGCGGCGCCGGCGGAGGCGGCCATCCTGCCGGGCGCTCCGACGCAGGTGTGGTCTTTCCACGGGGATTTGATACGGGGCCCGACCGCGACCCTGCAGCCGATTCCCGATTCTTACCTGGGACCGACCATCCGGGTGCGCCGCGGCCAGAAGGTCCGCATTCATTTCACCAACGATCTGCCCCAGGAGAGCATCGTTCACTGGCACGGTCTGCACGTGCCGGCCGACATGGACGGGCACCCTCGCGACGTGATCGCCACCGGGCAGCGCTACACCTATGAATTCGAGGTCCGCAACCGGGCCGGCACCTACTGGTATCATCCCCACCCCCACGAACAGACGGGCTTGCAGGTTTACGCCGGCCTGGCCGGTCTGTTCATCGTGGATGACGCGGTGGAGGACGGGCTCAATCTGCCCCGGGAGGCCTTCGACATGCCTCTGGTGCTCCAGGACCGCCTCTTCAACCCCGACAATCAGCTGGTCTACCTGACCCATCACATGGAACGCATGACTGGTTTCGTGGGCGAGCGCATCCTGGTGAACGGCCGCGCGGCCTTCCAGACGCCGGTGGCGCCGCGGCCTTACCGGCTGCGCATCCTCAACGGGTCCAACGCGCGCATCTACCGGCTGGCCTGGTCCGACGGGCGACCGTTGACGGTGATCGGCAGCGACGGGGGGCTGCTCGAAAAACCACTGATCACGGATACGGTCATGCTCGGACCGGCCGAGCGGGTCGAGCTGTGGGCCGATTTCAGCCGCTGGGGAAAAGACCAGGAGGCCGTCCTGGTGAGCAAATTCATCGATCTGGCGGCAGTGTCGGCCCTGCCCGGCGCTGGAATGATGGGGCCGCGACGGGGGATGACCGGCGGGGGGGTGATGATCAACGGGGCGCCCCACACCCTGGCCCGCTTCCAGGTGACAGGAGATGGCGGCCGCGGACCGGAACTCCCCGAACGGCTGGCGCCGCTGGAAGCCTTCGAGGTCCCCCGAACGGGCGCGAATGGCCGCACACGACGTTTCGATCTTGCCATGAACCACATGCGCGGGACCATCAACAACCGCACCTTCGAGATGCAGGGGGTGGCCGAGGACGAGACCGTGTCGCTCGACAGCAGCGAAATCTGGGAATTCGTCAACCGCGGCGGCATGCCGCCCCTGCCGCACCCCATCCACGTGCACGGGATGCAGTTCCGGGTCCTGGGCCGGTTGGGCGCGCCCTTCGGCGACGTGCTGGACCAGGGCTGGAAGGACACCGTGCTCCTCATGCCGGGCGAGCGCGTGCGCCTGCAGATGCGTTTTACCGACTATCCCGGCCTGTTTCTCTACCACTGCCACAACCTCGAGCACGAGGACATGGGCATGATGCGCAACTACTATGTGCGCGCTTGAATGCCGAAGGAGAAATTATGGCCAGGGAAAAAATCCGGTGGGACCAGAGCTTCGCTTTAGGTGTTGCAGAAATCGACGATCAGCATCGACAGCTTGTCAATCTGGTCAATCGTTTGATCGATATCAATCAAGGACCCCGCCATAAACAAGCGACGGTTGGCGCTCTGGAAGATATGATTGATTACCTGGATGCTCACTTTTCGGCCGAAGAGCAACTCATGATCGACCGGGACTATCCGGGATTGGAAGACCACCGGCGGGAGCACCAGATCTATGTCCACCAAACAGAAGCTTTCGTGACCGCCTTTAAGGACGGGGAGAAAAACCTATCAGACGATATCCTGGAATTTCTGCAGAAATGGCTGGTGGAACACATTCTGGACGCCGATCGCCGGCTGGGAGACTTTATAAAAGGCCGCGGGGCCCATAAAGTCTGATGCCGAAACCGGTGGCGTTTTTCTTCTGGTCTTTTGGAAAGACAACCTGAAGTTCTCCCCTCCCGAAAAAATGGTGTTGACATTCCCCCCTGCTTTCGTTATCTCCTTGGACCAAGGTGCCGAAAGGCTTAAAAGGGAATCCCGTGTGAATCGGGAGCGGTCCCGCCGCTGTGACCGGTGACGAAACCTGCAGAAGACCACTGTTCGATGGCAGTCGAATGGGAAGGCGCGGGGAGTAGAACGATCCGGAAGTCAGAAGACCTGCCTTGCTGATAATGCCGCGGTGATACGGTGGTCGTGCCGAGCACAATGGAGCCCTGGTCTCAGGCACGATAACGAACGGGTCAAGCAAACTGGGTGCAGCCCTTCAAACCGCAGAGGTTTGGAGGGTTTTTTATTGGCCTGTCGGTCCGCGGCGCGGGACGCCACCTTAATTTTTTCCGCTCATGTGTGACGAGGACATGAAAGGAGGAACCATGTACAAGATCTTCCGCACACCGGTTCATCACCTGGGCCCATCCGCCGATCCGGACTACCTGCTCTATGGCGGCAAACTCTACCCCACAGCCACCCATCCCCGGGGCTGGTCCGAAGCCCCCGACTATGAACTGGGCCCGGACGGTAAGATTTACCGGGCCGACGGGCACCCCCTAGGGGCGGGGAAGCAGCCGGACTACACGATTGGCCCGGACTGCCTCTTCTACCGCACGGACGGTCATCCAGACGGACCGGACGCCGCGCCGGAATACGAGCTGCGCGAGCTGGCCTCGTAGGAAGTGATGGTTCCGGGTTCAGAGGTTCGGGGTTCAGGGTTCCCGGTTCCAGGTTGACCGGATTAGACTGACTTTAACGCCGAACCTAGAACCTCTGAATTAGGTGTCGGGTGCCAGGTATCCGTGTTCGGATATCAGGTTTCAGGTGTCAGGTGTCAGGAAGAGAAGTGCCCTGAGGCCCTGCTGAAAGCCAGCAGCGATGAGCGATTTTAAATGCTTACTACGCATAAAAGCAATATGTCAGTTTTGCTGAAACCTGAGACTGAAACCCGAAACCTCATATTACCTGAAACACTGACACTGGAATTCGGTCTTAGAGCCGTCGAAGCCCGATTCGCTTGCCGCGGCGGATGGCGGAAAACAAGGTAACTGCCAGCCTTGAGCACCGGCTCATCAGTCCGGCGGTAAGCGGATCGTACCTCCGAAGAAGCGTGCCGGGTGTCCGGTCCCCGACCGGGCGCATGGGGATGCGCCTGCCGCACCCGGCACCTTCTTCTTGATCCCCCGCGGTACTTCAGCTATCGTGCCAGGCATTACCCGACAGCGACCGGCAAGTCGGGCCGGGCGCATGCCGTTTCCACCGCCAGACGATTAAACCACCCTTATGCGATCGGACACCGTCGAAGACTATCTGAAAGCGATCTACGAGCTTCAGGAGAAGTTCGGTCGGGCCAAGACGTCGGCCCTTTCCGGTCGCTTAGGGGTCACACCCGGATCGGTGACCGACATGCTCAAGCGCTTGGCCGGGCAGACCCCCCGCCTTGTTCGCTATCAGCCCCATCAGGGCGTCACCTTGACGGCCCTGGGAACCCGCAAAGCGCTGGCCGTGATCCGCCGGCACCGGCTGTTGGAGACTTTCCTGCACGACGTACTGGGGTTTGCCTGGGACGAAGTGCATGCCGAGGCCGAGCAACTCGAACACTGCCTTTCCGAGCGTCTGACGGAAGCCATCGCGGCCCACTTGAACCACCCGGCCTGCGATCCGCACGGTGATCCGATCCCCACCGGGGAGGGGAAAGTTCAAGCCCCCGCCGGAATCCCTCTCAACGAACTGCCTGTCGGCCGGATGGTGCGCATCACACGCGTGCGGCTGCAGGATGAAAACGCGCTCAAATACCTGGCCCGCAACGGCCTCAAGGTCGGCGCAACCGTCCAGATTCTGGAACAATCGCCCCTCGACGGCCAGATCAGCCTTCAGGTCGAGCACGGGCGCCGGCCGCACACCTTCAGCCTCGGCCAGGGTGTTGCCGCCGATATTGAAGCACGGGTGCTCTGAATACCTTCCTGAGGAAGCAAACATTTATACATCACCAAATTTCACTTCACCAAATTATAAAATTTGGTTGACCAAAATTTATTGGGTATTAATATTTTTCTGGACATCCACTTGACCAAGAAGCGCTCCACCGATGCCGGGGGAGCCGATCGATACCACTTCACGGGGGGAATAAACGATGAGGATGAATATGCGCAAACGGCAATTTCGAGCCGGATTGGGACTCGTGTTGACGGGGACCTTGTTGGCGTTGTGGCTTCTGACCGGCAATTCCCAGGCGGCCTACAACGGAAGCTATCCCTATAAGATCGGCGCCACGGTCGGCATGGTGGGCGACATCGCCAAGGCCGTGGCCGGCGACCGGGGGGAGGTCACTTTCGTAATTGGCGCCGGTGTCGATCCGCACGTCTACAATCCCACCCGCAGCGATGTGGCCACCCTCTTGCGTTCGGACATTATATTTTACGCCGGGCTGCTGCTGGAGGGGCAGATGGCCGATGTCCTGGTGAAGGTTTCCCGCAAGCGGCCGGTCTATGCCGTGACCGAACTGCTCGAACCCGAATACCTGATCCACGACCCTCAATCGGGCCACAGCGACCCGCACGTATGGATGGATGTCAGGGGCTGGATGAAAGCGGTCGAGGTGGTGACCGCGGCCCTGGCGGAATTCGACCCCGCCAACACCGAGGCTTACCGAGCCAATGCGGCGGCTTACCTGAAACAATTGAAGGCGCTGGACGATTACGCCCGCCGGGCGATGGCCTCCATCCCTGAAACCCAGCGCGTCCTGGTGACCGCCCACGATGCGTTCGGCTATATGGGCCGGGCCTACCAAATCGAGGTCATGGGCATTCAGGGTCTCTCCACCGAATCGGAGGCCGGTCTGAAGGACATCAACCGGATCGTGGACGAACTCGTCCGCCGCAGGATTCCCGCCGTCTTCGTGGAATCAAGCGTTTCAGACAAAAACGTACGAGCGTTGATCGAAGGGGCCGCCAGCCGCGGCCACACGGTCAAAATCGGCGGCGAACTCTTTTCCGATGCCATGGGACCGTCGGGCACCTATGAAGGCAGTTACATCGGTATGATCGACCATAACGTGACGGTGATTGCCCGCGCCCTGGGGGGGGAGGCCCCGCCGGCCGGCATGCAGGACCGGCTGGCCCATGCGCAATGACCCCGCCCCCCTGCGACCTTCAAACCGGGAGTGAACCATGCCTGATCAGGCCCTAAACCAAACGACCTCGGCCAGCGTGCACACGCTTACGGAAGATCAACGCCGTAAACTACCGCTGGCCGTTCAAGACCTGACGGTCGCCTACCACCGCAAGCCCGTGCTCTGGGACGTGGATCTGGCCCTGCCCGAGGGGCGTCTGATCGCCGTCGTGGGACCCAATGGGGCCGGCAAGAGCACCCTCATCAAGGCCATTCTAGGACTGATTCCCCGCGCCTCGGGCCGGGTGACGATTTACGGGCGGCCCTACGAACGACAGCGCCGTCTGGTGGGGTATGTGCCCCAGCGCGAAAGCGTGGATTGGGACTTCCCGGTCAACGCCCTGGACGTTGTGGCCATGGGGCTCTACGGCCGGATCGGTTGGTTCAAGCCGGTGGGGCGCAACCACCGCCAGCGGGCCCTGGAGGAACTGGACAAGGTCGGCATGGCCGCCTATGCCCAGCGTCAGATCAGCCAGCTCTCGGGCGGTCAGCAGCAGCGCGTCTTTCTGGCCCGGGCCCTGGCCCAGGACGCCGAGCTCTATTTCATGGACGAGCCTTTCGCCGGAGTGGATGTGGCCACCGAGCGGGCCATCATCGCCCTTCTGAAAGAACTCAAAGCGGCCGGCAAGACCTGCATTGTGGTGCACCACGACCTTCAGACGGTGCCGAACTATTTCGACCACGTGGTGCTGCTCAACATGCGGGTGGTGGAGGCGGGTCCGGTAGAGCGCGTGTTTACTGAAGAAAATCTCAAGAAGACCTATGGCGGCAAACTGACCCTTCTTTCCCAGGCCCTCTTCGAATACTCCAAGGATCCGCGTCTGCCCTCGGGCACCAAGGGAGGGGCGTCATGACACGGCGGGTGCTGCTTACCGGCCGACCCGGCCTCCTCGCTCCGGCGCTGGCGATGCTGAGTTTCGTGGATGCCCCACTCGCCCGGGCGGCCAGTCTGGGTGAGCATGCCCTGGCCTGGCCGTCAGGGGAAGAACTGCTGCGCGTGCTTCTGCTCCAGGACTACAACACCCGGGTCGTCATCATCGGCACCACGCTGCTTGGTCTGGCCGCTGGTCTGGTGGGCACTTTCCTGCTGTTGCGTAAACGGGCGCTCTTGAGCGACACCCTGAGCCACGCCAGCCTGCCGGGGATCGCGCTGACCTTTATCCTGCTGACGGCTCTAGGCGTGGAGGGCAAAAACCTCCTGGCCCTGGTGGGCGGGGCGGCGCTCTTCTGCATTCTGGGCACCGGCGCCGTGATCGCGATCCAACGTTATACGCGCCTCAAAGACGACGCCGCCCTGGGGATCGTGCTGAGCGTCTTTTTCGGCCTGGGCATCGCCTTGATGGGTATTGCCACACGCATGGGATCGGGCAATGCGGCCGGTCTGTCTTCGTTCATCTACGGCAAGACCGCTTCCATGCTTTTCTCCGATGCCCTTTTGATTGCCGTCGTGGCCCTGCTGGTGGCCGCCTGCGGCCTGCTTTTCTTCAAGGAATTTTCGCTTCTGTGTTTCGACGCCGACTACGCCGCTTCCCAAGGCTGGCCCGTCACGCGCCTCGATTTTCTGATGATGACCCTGGTGGTTGTGGTCACAGTGATCGGTCTGCAGGCGGTCGGGCTGATCCTGGTGGTGGCCTTATTGATCATCCCGCCGGCTGCTGCCCGCTTCTGGACATACAATCTGAAGGCCATGCTCTGGATTTCGAGCCTGTTCGGCGCACTGAGCGGGTTGTTCGGGGCGGGCCTCAGCGCATTGATGGCCAATCTGCCGGCCGGCGCCGTAATCGTTCTGACCGCCTCGCTGCTGTTCGTGGTCAGCCTGGTGTGCGGCACGGCCCGGGGGCTGGCACGCCAGGGCATCGAACGGATTCGCCTCAGCCGGCGCATCCGGCACGAAAACCTCCTGCGTGAAATCTACGAGATGATCGAGGCCTGCGGACACGACCCGGCCGGGGCGGAGTTGGACTGTGCCCTGCCGAGGGTAACCTTTAAGACGCTGCTGCGCCGGCGGTCCTGGACGTCCGTTGAGCTGCGCCGTACGCTGGGCCGTGCCGTGGCGGCCGGCCTGCTGGCCAAGGACGGCAACACTTGGGAGATGACCGCCCGGGGCCTCGAGGAGGCCGCGCGCATCGTGCGCAAGCACCGCCTCTGGGAGACCTACCTGATCGAACACGCCGATGTGGCCCCGGGCCATGTGGACTGGGGCGCGGATGCCATCGAGCACGTGCTGGACGCTGAATTGGTGGCCGATTTGGAGAAACTGCTGCCCGCGGGAACCCGGCCCCAGATGCCGGCCAGCCCCCACCGGATTGCCCCCCTGGAAGGAGAAGCGGCCTGATGGAATGGACATCCTTCGATACCTGGATCGTGGTCACCGGCATGTTGAGCGCCATGGCCTGCGCCCTGCTGGGCAACTACCTGGTACTGCGGCGCATGAGCATGATGGGTGATGCCATAAGCCACGCCGTGCTGCCCGGCCTGGCGATCGCGTTCATCATCACCGGCAGCCGCGGCAGTCTGCCCATGCTGGTGGGGGCCACCCTGATCGGCATCGTCACGGCCTTTCTGATTCAGGCCATCTTCCGTTTGAGCGGTCTCGACAAGGGGGCCTCGATGGGGGTCATCTTCACGACCCTCTTCGCCCTGGGATTGATCCTGATCCGGCAGGCCGCCGACCACGTGGACCTGGACCCGAGCTGCGTGCTCTACGGGGCCATCGAACTGACCCCGCTGGACACCTACGACTGGGGCGGGTTCGAGATCCCCCGGGCGGCCGTGACCAACGGCGTCATGCTACTCTTCAACCTGGTTTTTGTCCTGGTGTTCTATAAGGAGCTCAAGATCACGTCCTTCGACCCGGCCCTGGCCACGACGATCGGCATCAACGCCGACTTGCTGCACTATGTCCTCATGACCATGGTGGCGGCCACCACCATTGCGGCCTTCGAGAGCGTGGGCAGCATCCTCGTGATCGCCATGCTGATCGTGCCGGGGGCGGCCGCTCATCTGATCACGGACCGGCTGGGGGTCATGCTGGGCTTGAGCATGGTGATTGCCGCTTTGGCGGCCGGTCTGGGCCATCTGGGGGCCATCACGGTGCCGGTCTGGTTCGGGTTTCGCGATACCAGCACGGCCGGCATGATGGCGGTGACGACCGGTTTGCTCTTTCTGCTGGTGTTTCTCTTCGCGCCGCGCTACGGCATCCTGAGCCGCCTGCTGCAGCAGGCCCGCCTGGCGCTCAAGATCGTGGGCGACGACATCCTGGGTCTGCTCTACCGCTTCCAGGAAGTGGCACCGGCCGGGACCGCGCCCATGCAGGCGGACGACTTTCGCCAGGCCCTGAAGCAAGACTGGACCGTCCGCCTGGCCCTCTGGAGGCTGGTCCGGCGACGCTGGGTCGAACGGGTCGCAGACGGATTCAACCTGACGGCCGAAGGCCTGCAGCAGGGCCGGCAGCTGATCCGCAGCCATCGTCTGTGGGAATCCTTTCTGTGCGGCAAGGTGGGCTACTGCGAGACCGATGTCCACACCCCGGCCCACCACCTGGAGCATTTTACCGACGACGCCCTGCAGAACCGGCTGGCGGACGCATCCGACCGGCCGCAGGAAGACCCTCATCAAAGGACCATTCCCAAAGCCTGAACATTTGCCGCAGTCGTCCCCGCAGGCCCGCCCCTGTCTTCAGGGCTCACCTCGGATGCGACAGGTGCAAGACTTTGGCGCTCGTCGTACAGGGCGAATGCGGACCGCTGTCCTTTACGGCCGTTGGCACGCACGGCGACCGGGGTTCAATACGCGCGGGTTTGTGGGATGGGAGACGATCGGAAACCGGCCCAAACGCCACCTGAGGGACTGCCTATGGGGGGCCCCGGTGACAAAGCTAACGCAAGAGCCAACGCAAACGCCAGGTTCAAGCGCAGAAGCAAAGGGAATTCGCGAGGGACGTCCGAAGATCCGAAAAAGAAAACGCTGAAAAAGAAGCACGCCGGCCAATAAGACACAGATCCGTGCCGTAGCGATGGACACTACAATGGCAACAACTATTTAGCTAACTGGCAGACCAAACATATGGGGGGCAGAATACAGGGCAATAAGATTGGTCGGGTCAGGTCGTGGGGCTGCTACAGTCCTTTGACTGGGAGCATTTGGTCAGGGGCGCGTTGCAGATGGGACAGAACATGTCTGCCACATTTTTTTCGTCCATCAGCGTTTCATGACGGATTTCAAGAAGATAAGGTTTGCCATCGGCCGTGTGGCATTCGTCACGGGAACAACAAAACTGCGTAACCATTAGTCACCTCCTCGTTATTGATA
>JAAUXW010354886.1_pt1 | contig 10664 bp, 4 predicted proteins | sample 7278141 | NCBI WGS metagenome assembly JAAUXW01 (sample SAMN14350115, study PRJNA611818) | marine sediment metagenome | isolation source: surface marine sediment (2.1m) | place: French Polynesia: Moorea | collected 2018-08
ACTCAGAGGCCAAACAGAAAAGACTCTATCCTAGTGACATGTAATTTAGAGTTTGATATGTAAACAAAACTTGCCAATGCAGATCATATCAAACTTAAATGTTTTCACCAGAATATGGACATGTTAAGGATAAATATCAGTTTAAGAAATATACCAACCCTGCCTATCAACAGGCTAACTTTAGCATAAACGTTCTCACCCCCTCCAATGGTAGACTGTTGAATTTGCTTGGATTTCACTTCTTTTCACACATCGCTGGTCTGGAAAACACTCCATGTGCTTGCAGCTGCAACCAGGCTGACCCCCTGATTCTGCACATGCAAACATTGAAAGTTGATCGAAACCTAAAAAGCCCTCCCCCCCATTGGAGGGGCCTTACTATTAGTCAGACTCTGTGCAACATCATGATATGAGTGGAAGTATTACACATAACATGTATCTATCTAATGTAACTTTAAAATGTGTAAGGAGTATCTTTTTGAAAACATTTGAAGCTCCTGTACGCTAAAGTAGTTGAGCCTCATTTCCAATATGAAAATGTCCTCAAATTCCTACTACATTATGTTTTCAGATTCCACCGATATTGTCGACCACAAATTGAAGCTGATCCTAGGTTTAATATGGACGCTCATCCTGCACTACTCCATCTCGATGCCGATGTGGGAGGGAGAGGACGATGTCATGGAGAAACCGGATCAGACTCCCAAACAGAGGCTGCTCCAGTGGGTCCAGAACAAAGTACCCGACAGACCCATCAAAAACTTCACGACGGACTGGAACGATGGTGTCACTATGGGCGCCCTTGTCGATGCTTGTGCGCCAGGTGGGTACTTCATTTGAAGGCTGTCATGTAAATTCTAAAACATCCAATTTGGCTTGAAAAGACCCCGCTTAACCCTTCCTTATCATTATGATGCTCTATGGCAGAATTTTAACGACACTGATATAACAAATGTAAAAAATGACTGAACAGAATGCGACAAGACATGATTTGAGAAAAACTTAAATTGTCAGAGAACCAGCCTTAGCATGGTTTAAGAGCTGTCCACTTTTGGTATTGTAGCCTTTAGTGTTTGTGCGTGCATAAATGTGTCAGGCAGTGCCCATACAAAACTGGAAATACCAGTGAGTAGTTGATCAGATTAGAAATGTGGAAAGTCACTTGACCTGATCCAGCTCAACAACATTGTACATGTACTGGGTATGCTCGGGTTACCTGAGAGGTTCACATTCACGAGGTGACCTCTCAGAGGAAATGGAAAAGTTCTCCAGTTTATCCAGTTCTAAATGACAGCTCCGTGATTTACGCCACTCTTATAAGGTCACCCAGTGCTTCATTTCCTCCCATGAGTACGTAAACATGTTTTACCAGCGCCCATCTGAAATTCCAACGTGAGTTTAAACCCATAAGTCTGCAATGAAATTGTCAGAAAACAGGATAAGTTATGATACTGCACTCTGGGCGTGATAGCATCATAATTGTTGGAGCCTTTTTCATCCTTTGCTTAGCATTAAATTGGTTCCATTTAATGGTATAAAAGCTACTCTTCTCACTAAATTCTGGTGAGATCTTAGTGGGACCCTCTTCGGACCTATGGGCTTGATCAGGCCGCATAAAATAGATTATTGCCCTTACCCATGGGTAATTCTAATACCTGGGGGTACCCGGGTACCCATTTCCAGTTCTAGGAAAGGCTGTGACATAAATATTGACACACGGAAACACATGAAATGTATATGGATTGCCACATCATTAATTACATTATAATTTCTGGAATTCTGTCATCCAAGTGTTGCTCTATAAATGTTAAGGTATTTCTCACAATGACATCATTTGGGCAAAAGTGAAATATTTAATGGTGCCAATACGGTGAGATTTGTAATCTTAACATACATCATGTTAAAATGACAATGTGGGTCACAATTTGAGGATGAATTGAATCATTCTATCCACTTCAAACAGCATTTGATCATGACCAGCATGCAAAACACTCACTATACCTTTGAAAACCTAAAAGTAACTTTACACTACAAAATAACACTCCCAAATTCCCATGAAGCTTTAAGGCCAGCAACCCTTGGGCATCTCACCAAGAAAAATATCATTAAATTGTGAATGCTACTATTTTATAACCCATGTTAAGGTTTTGTAGACCCCTGGATAATGTTTATAGCTGACAGAAATGGGAAATGTTTCTTGAAACTGCGGTAATGGATAAAACCATGCTTGTCACGGAATGTAAACATGAGATGTCACCACCTCCTGGAAAGTCCCAAGTCCATATATGGTTTAGCATATAACTTTTAGATCTGAAATGGAACAAATATACCAATCCTGCCTATCCACAGCCTAACTTTTGCATGCAGAAGGTATTGGTCCCTCCTAAAGTGCCAGTGGTCGTGACCACAAGGTAAGTGGGTCAAAGGTCACGACCCCATGGGTAAAGTCTAAGGTCAAGACTGCAGATAAGATAAAGTGGGTCAAAAGCTCAAATGTTTCCACAAAAAATGTGGCTGGGAATGGCAAACATGGCTAAATTTGAAGAATCATGTACAAGCCTAAAGAACGCCCCATCAAGGGTAGTCTAATTTGTGTAAGATCAATCAGTCTTTGAACAAGAAAAATTCCTTGCACCTTTGTCAATGATGCGCAACTGATTGACTCTGGAAGGATATCAGGAACTGTCAAACCACCAATTCCATGAACATTGATGCTCATTTCTCTGCCAGCTTCCCAGGTTATTTTTGGAATGTATGAGCGTGATGTTATTTATTGGTTGGAAATACAGTTCATTTTTGAACTCCTTCATGCATAATACATGCATTTAGTTGGCAAAGAGTAGAAGTGTTCTTTTCAGTGTCTTTAGAAAATTGGATAAAGCCACTATAGATGACCTTATTTCAACCCTAAAAAACCTGAAAATTGTAAGCTCTCAGAGTTCAAAGCCAACTCTCTGCACTTTTTAACACAGACCTGCTTGTAAGTGTAAGCAGATTGTGACAGGATATTCCAACTATTCCCTGATTTGGCAAAGATTATGATAGAAAATGACCTTTAAAATTGCTTTGTCTACACATTTTTCACAGTGTAAGGAGGAATTTACATATTACCTATTTCAATTATTTCTCATATTTTGTCTAATTCTAAAATTCTAATGGAGCTGATTCAGAGTATAGTACCTCAGGATGTTTTCTCCATTAGCAATTCATTTCAATTAATATTTTCACCCTGAAAGCATTCCAAACATTTCCTTGGCATTTCCACAGAAAACAATTCCTACCACTTGCATAAGATGAATGAGTAGAAGTTGAACATGTTTGACATGTGAGGTATACAGAGGTATACACACAGATACATGTAGCACAGGGGCAAACAGGGGGATGTACTTGAACCATTGAGCCAGGAACTCTTACATGTTCTGGAGCTGCTCCAGCAATGTTCTTAACCAGTAATCAGAAATAGGTGGCCTTCCTGTGAAATAGATTCTACCAATCTGTGCTCTTCAGTATGTCAGTATTGGCAGGAGCTGTTCTAGTTAATTGTCCGTCATTTGAATTCCTAATTCTTTCCGGAAAGATTTCAGCACCTTAGGCCGCTTGGCCCTTTCCAGCCATTTCCTCATTTTACCTCAAAATGTCACTACACATAGTGTTAAAGGGTCATTGATTAGTGATGAGAATGGAATCTGTTTTAACCTGGAAGTGATGGAACAACCCATGTTGCCGAGGTATTTACTTCTGGCAGCTGAACTTGAAGCTGGTTGATCCTCATTCTTATAACTCTATCTAATCTACATGTATATGTCAGAGAAATACCTACGAGAAAAGCTGGAGAATACTTCTGGAATCAGATTAAATTCCTTACTCATCAGATGTGTAAAGAGTAAATAAGCGCAAAAATGCATTCCCTTTTTCTCAGTATAGATAAGAGCATTATTAATAACATCTTTCTATTGATATGAAAACGCCCCAGCGTTGTCGCACCTCCCGCGCCGTCCTTTTGCCTGAATGATGTCATTCACCGTCGTCAATCCCTGTATCAGTTTTGTGTCCATCATTAAGTCAAAAGGTTCAGCTCTGAGAGTGCTTACTAACTGACAGACAGACGGAAACATGGCCACATGGAAACACAGGACCGATTCTATTACCTCGACCGCTAACGCAGGAGGTTAAAGTGTTTCCCTCTACCTTCGATCTTGATGCTGAGGACCGAAAAGCATAAAAATCGAATTAGAATCCAGTGTCATGAAATTATTATAATCTTGATCATACCCGTAAGGAATCAACACCAAAAGAATAGAAGAATAGTCCATTCATTGTCGGATAGACAAATTCGTAACTGGCATGCCAGAATACCCCTGATTATATCTTTATTACCAGCAACATTGAAAGTTTAAAATGAACGAAATTCTCTTGAGCAGAGGACAGATTAACTTGAGGACCTCAACAGATCCTACCCCTGATTAACTTGTAACACGTACAAGTCCGATTCTTCTTTCAAAGTATAAAAATGTAATGCATCATGCAAACATTGCTAGTCAACGACTCGTCTGTTGGGTGTGGTTTAAGGTGCTTATAGGAACAGGTTCATGTTTAATGCTCCCATTGTATAGGAAACCATTAAATATTCATTTTTGTGGAGAACCAAATAGAATTATTGGCGCCAATTTCGGTGTAAAAGTTGTGAATATTTAAATGATTTTGGTGCCAAGGTCATCATCACATCAATTAAACCCGACCTTACATTTAGGTTACACGAGATTAAGGCCACTTTGGGGGGGTGCAGCAGCAGAGTAGAAGGTGTTTTGGCATTTCCAGATTCCCCCAGACACTTGAGAACTTTTTGGATCATTTATGCTAAGAAGTCATGTTCAATTTATGCAATTTCATTTTCAAAAGTTTGTCATCTGAGTTGTTCACTTTTTCGGGCAAACACAATGACAGGAACACTTTATCACTCCTGCAGGATAAAAAAAACTGCAGAAGGAATAGACATGCCAAACCGTGGACTACCCTGTACTCCGCAGTAGTCACTAGTTGATGGATGAAAACGTTGCTGATGATGTGGGCATCTCGTATAGTGTCATTATGAGTAATAATTATTGAAATGAACTTTTCGTTTTGCCTGAAACCTTTCATGTCAACGTATAATAACATAACTGTTTAAGTTTGCTTTTATGAGTGCATAATGATATTTTGGATACTGACCTCTGGCCCACCTCTTAAACCTTAAGAAAAGCCCATTCATCAATTATAATATACTGTCAAAAGTTATTTGGGAACACCATATTAGCCTCCTCTGATATATCATTGTACAGGATTAGCTTGATCATAAAAAAAATATAACGTATATGAATATTTTTAATACTATATGTATATGGTTTGATATTTTAGGTTTGTGCCCTGATTGGGAAGATTGGGATCCCAAGAAGCCCGAGAGAAATGCCACAGAAGCCATGGACCAAGCAGAACAATGGCTTGATGTGCCACAGGTAATGCACATCTATTTTACTTCCCTCTATCGGTACCCAATACAGAAACAAACGACATCATTCCCTGATACATGAAGGGTTAAGCTGAGAGGAAACCTCGTGTCAGAGGTGGTCATTTGCCCAACTAGGCTGCTAGGGTCCAATATCAACAATTTCAACAATCGACAATTTTTTTAATGAAATTGAACATTTCGTTCGTCAAAAAAATTCTTGGTTGATTTTGTACCGAATAGGCTCAGTTGGGCAAATGCACGTCTCTGACACATGACCTAGGTGACCAAAGTCTATAAAGGTATCTGTAGTCTAGTCTGTAGATGGCTCTTTTAAATGTTGACATTTTAGTTAGGAACTACTCCCTATCATGGTGATATGATTATGCTATAATGATGGGGAAGGTGCCAGAGCCCTGAGGCAATAAAGTTGTCTTTTACATCAGATGTTTATATGTGTTGGCTGACATGTTGCCTTTCCTGTCCAAAATCTCCATGCTCTGATATGATACAGCTTCCTGTGAAATCTACTCAAAACAACTGCTTAGAAAAATGCAATTGTATTTCACATTCCCTATCATCAGTCCTGGATCTGCCAGGTGAACCTGTTACAGGTACTCCATCTATTTCTTTGATTTCTAACTTCATTATTTACAGGTGGACCATCTATATTTCCGCCAATTTTCAATGAAATAGAGGGAGAACCTGTTATCTTTTTAATAAAATAGATGGAGTACCTGTAACAGGTATACCTGACGGATCCAGGACTGATCATTAATTCAAAACCAGGACACTGATCCCTGCCCCCTTTCTTTTTTTTCTGTATTTTTGGGCTGGCGGATTTCCTTTTATTTTGATTAAGGTTAATCATGATAGAATTCATGATTGCAGGAAAATAATAGGGGTCTACCATAAGTAGCCAGCCCAGCTCATTCTGCATTAGTATGCTTCTATGCACTATTCCTGTGATTCATATATTTTGAGGACCAAAAAACTCTCTGCCACCCTACCTGCACGCGTGTCACAATTTCCCCAACATTGTGATATATGTCACGCCCATTGGTTTCACTAGCAGTAAAAGAGACACTCGTAATGGACTTTCATTGGTTCTTGGGTCACATCCAGATTGCAGAAGCTTGCATAGAAAATTTCCCGACAGAATGCTGTGTTATTGATCAATCAATTAAAGTTTCCACGTCTGCAGATAACATTGACTGCTTTTCACGAATAGATACAACTATCTATAGCCTAAGTTACATGCCAGGAATGATGATCTTCAGATAGCTTCCCCACCCCAAGTTCACAGGAATTTTATCGTATTGGAAAGCGACATCATGAAATTTGTTAAAATTGCGTGACATTGGTTGAAGAGTGGGGTTATGTTTTGATGGAATTTTAAGATATCTGCCTGAACAGACCTGTTGATCACGATAAGCAATAATTTTCCCTCCAAGGAGGATGGCCAAAAAAACGGCCATTGAATCGGTATCGTTGGAAAACATGCTCTAATTAGCAGGGTAAAGTCACTGTGTAAAAGTGTGGAGATCGAGCTTGTGAAAGAAAATCTTTGTATTCTCCACTGAAGAATCATCAATTAACAATCTGACAGGGATGCTGTCACATTCACGATTGTTTTATTGCTAATATTCGGAGAAGGATTTCATGTGCAAACAGCAAGATGTGGGGACGGTGTGTGAATGAGGCATTCAATGCTTCAGTTTACATCGGATATCTCTGCCAAATGGGGGCAGTTAAATTAAAAGCAGTTTTCCTCTGTGTTAGCATGTGTGTTTTCATGGTTTAAGTTTTAACAAGAGCATTGAAATCACCATGGATCAGCAAGATAGGAAATCTGTGAGCAGTTCCAGAGGTCAGTCCAGATCCGGATCAATTGCAGATTCATCTGGAGAACTTGGAGCGTCTGATCTAAGCCTTCACAATAAAAGTACAGAAAGTAAAGATGGCGGAAAAAAGAAGCAGCGCTCTACAATTATTACCGTCCAGATGGTCAGTAAGAAAGGGAACATCGGAGACAAGAAAATTAACACTGTAGAGGTTCAGGCCGTCACAAAGACACGTTCCAGAGAGCAGTCATTTGATGAACGCGATGGAGACAGCACTCGAAGTCGAGCTAGTTCCTCATCCTCATCCATCTCTGATATTGTACCCAAAAAAATCCAGAAGATTGGGGGGACGTTGGAGACCCCAGATTCATACCCAGATTCCAGGCGCCCCATAAATACCTCATCGCCAAATGTGAAGCCGCATCCAGATTTTGCTCTGGATGTCTCCCTGGATAGTTTATATGGAGCATCGTTAACACCACAATCTGATCTCTCCGGTGTTGGATTATTAAGTAGTGCCTCAGATACTAATTTACGGGATAATGTGTTCACAAAATCACCTTCGTTTGAATCTGTATCTTCAGATAAAAATGTTCCAGTGACAACCAAGTCATTAGAAAATATTCATAGAAACAAAGGATTGTCGACGGGTGCCTCAGAGTCAAATATTCGTTACCGAAGGAAGTATAAATATCGGCATAGTGATTCTGGATCTTATGAAGTAATGCATGAGACAGGTGGCTCTAAGGCGTCAGATATGCTATGGCAAAAACTAGAAAAGAGACGAACGATTAGTTTTTCTGCATCAGAAGTTCAACATCCAAAGGATGAGGAATTGGATGATGGTCAAAATCTACAAAAAGACGCCACTTGGGCATCAACCCCCTTTCTTGAAAAACAGGTAGAGAACTGTGTTTATAAGCAATGCACATGTATGCGTATTAAAGTGTTTTAGGATTATGGGTGTTGTTGTCATTGACATTTGACTGTCGACCGTCTGGATGCATTCAGCGGCCCACATGATGAGGAAAAAAGGGCATACAGAAATTCAAAATACCTCTGTCAAGATAGAAGTAGGGTTGTTGTCGATCCTCTAGAGGTTTAATCAACGATCATTCGAAAGTGTATTGTCGACAAATTGTCAACAACACCACTAGTTAGGATATTTAGAAGAGTGCTGGCGCTCTCAAATTGGTTTTGCAGTTTTTGCTTCAGTTTACAATTTGGCTATTGACAATAATTATTCATTGCAAAGACAAATGAGCCCCCAATTTCAATTCCAATTTCAATTTCAAATTGACTCTGATCTTGGAATAATCTATTTTGTCTCAACATTTTACTTGTCTTCTCAAACCCATAAAAGCCCTCATTAATTTTACAAGGATAATTCTATGAGACTTCATGTCAAATTATTATTCTTTCCTGTTGACTTAGGAATGAAACATGGATGTTTATGACACCAAAAAATAAGCCCTTACTTCAAAAAAGTATCCATTTTAATGCCACCTTTTAAAATATGAAAGACGATGAAGAGTGATTCTAAAATGATAAGATTTTTTATGCCTGTATTAGAAACATTTATAGCCTATCTTGCAAAACATTGCCTTGGGTGTTGCTTTTCCTTAACAGATTAGGTGATAAGATCTTATTTTTCCAGCAGTAATAAGCGTAATTAGGCAATCAATGGTGAGCAGAATTACAGTGTCTCTAGTTGTCATTCTGTCATGCAAACTCATATTAAAATTTCATTGCTAAATTACAGCCTGTAACATGGAACATTGTCTCAAAGGAAAAAATGTATGCAATGCATTTCACAATTCAATTTTTAAAGCTGTCCCCTGTAGGTACCCTGACTCTGCCAAAGACCTGAAAGTGTCACTCGTAGATTGGCAGGTTCAGCCAAGCAGTCCGGAAGGCAGCAGAATATTGCCCATAAGGCAGCTTTTCTGTGTCTCCTTTGGTTAAGAGTAGGTATTATAGAATGGGTTGCTGATTGAGCTTTGGTTAAAGCCATCCCCAAATGATGCCCGTGGGCCGGCCGGGGGACAATACCCAAAGCCTTTGGGTGCGGGCCTCAATTTTTCCTACCAACCGAACTCTGAAATTTCCAAAAAGTCCCTGGAAACGGCAATATTTTTTGTTAGGCCTTTGGAAATGTGGGGCACCTGCATAACATCTCAATTCTTTGAAAGGCATCATAGTTATGTGAAAAGAATATAATATTGTAATTTATCGGTATTGAATTGCACACCTGGATGTTCCTAATTTCTAAATACTCATGTCTATTAAAACAGATATTAGAGCTCTATGTATGTTGTACAGGGAATGTATTTTTGACTACCATCCTGTCACTGTTTGCCAAATTGGCTGAGCTCCCAGGAACCTACATCTACTGAAAAATTAGCTATTCAGATTAAAAAAGAATTCATTACACCATTTTCTATTGGGAGTCTTCAAGTCAACGAACCTGGTCTATTTTTATATTAATTTCATATTTTCAATTACCTTTGGCATGTGTATGATGCCACCATTCTTGAATTTGCCTGATACATTGAATTATAGATATCGTGTAGAGGTAAGGAGTGGGTAGAAGAAACTTTTATAAGAGCACCTCATATTTGTACATATACATGTTTTGGTGAATTAAAAGATTTAAGAATTTCATGACTACCCAAAATAATTTTTTTTCACTGTGTTGGTGCAAAAAGTCGTAATTCTTTAGTGAAACCTCGGGCCTTTGGTATCCAGATCGCTGCACTGTATGCATTCCAGATTACTATAGGCACCTGCGTTTTAGGGTAAAAAGCATTCTTTAAGGATGCGTGCTATGTATGAGTAGTGCAGGGTGGCTAAAACCATCATGGTGGTTGTGGTGGTTGCGGGGTCATCCGGGGGTCAAAGTCAAAGGTCAAAGGTCGTAGGTATACTTTATTGGGTCTAACTTTACTAGTTAGTAAACGGTAACACAGAAACTGTGTGAAAGTCTGATTTGCGGCCGTTTTGGGGACGAAGGTATCATGTGTCCTTAACACGATGACAAATAATCAGATCGACGGATGCTTTTAGGACATGTAAAACTAACAGACCCGGGTTATGGTAAACTCAGTAAAAGCACTTCCTCGAGGAAAAACCGAGAATCTGGTATAGCTGTGGAAACTCATGACATCCCAGATGGCTTCCAGTCTGGCATCTCAGACTGAGGTATTTTGTGATCACCATCTGATTCCGACTGGATCTTACATGTACAGCAAAACAAACCTCCCTGGCTGCAGCAGCTGAGTGAGCTATTTATAGCACAGGTGCACTGGTGCATTGATGGCTGAAAATGTCTCTGTAAA
>JAAUXW010160453.1_pt1 | contig 10658 bp, 8 predicted proteins | sample 7278141 | NCBI WGS metagenome assembly JAAUXW01 (sample SAMN14350115, study PRJNA611818) | marine sediment metagenome | isolation source: surface marine sediment (2.1m) | place: French Polynesia: Moorea | collected 2018-08
GAAAAAAACGTGTTTTTGCGATCAAGTTTCAACTGTTACTCATCCTTCATGGCTCTTATGCCCCTCGGGCCACCTGAAACTCAAGAAACATTAATCCTCTGGCATATTTAAATTATCTTTTCTTGTTTATAATGATTGTTTTTCCAGTAGATTAGTTCCGCAAAAAATGGATTGCCATTTCGGAAATTTTTCGTACTTCCGAATTTCCCGAATTTTTTCGCACCGAAGGATATATATTTCTGCTTCGGCATTCCGAACAAATTCCGAAGTGGAAATCCGTTCTCTCTCGACCAGAGTGAATCGCTGTTATTCCATTGCAGTTTCTGTCCATGGTTTTCAAAACCTTTTTCAGAACCCAGATATTCAGTTATTCACGGTGCCACAGTGTTTGAGATCTATATCTAAATTACGTGACGCAAAACACTTACGGTTTCAGTAGCACAAGCAAAATACAAGAAAGCAAGCAAAAAGTTACCCAGAAGCGTCACGGAAAGATACAAATCCGTGCAAATTTAGTAACCTAAGCTACCTTAAGTTATGCAGGGGCGCCTTGGGTGTTTGCAGGGCGATCTTTTCATTCGAAGTATTGTGTGCATGGATTTTAGATAGCTACTGCGCTTTTCGGTCTTTGTAGAAGTCGATGTTGTAGTAGGCGAAGATGGGCACACTGAGAATGATCCATAAGCCCAGAAGGAAGTTAGCCCAGTTGGCTTTGTGCACAGTCACCTGCACGCTTCCTTTCGCTTCATTCTCTATATCGACTGGCATTTTCCGCGGCAAAACAGTGCTACTATGCGCGTTGAAACAATTTATATAGCAAAATATAGCAGAGCCCTGATTGCCTGTCAAACACTTATGCCGCTTTCATTAATTTACTCAGATGAAATTGCGAGCAGTTTGGTGAGAGCTGTTGTTGTGAAAGGTGTTTTTGAGCATCACAACGTTTTTTCGCATCTAACGTTTTTCTATTTCCAATTTTCATTACTTATCAATTCTAGTCAGCTTTGTGTTCAGGATGCCAATTTTCATAGGCCTTCACGGCGTTTTCTCTTTCTACGGTTTCCGGTTCTACGATTTCCGGTATTTGTACAAACTGATTATTTCAGGTGAAAGGGGACGTCGCTGCGTTCGTCAAAAGCGAACTCTCTCGTTTTATATATATTCTTGACTTGGAGATGATAATTTTTTTGTCTGACAAGTTGTTTACTAAAGCATCAACGAAGTAATGAAAGTCCCCTTAGCTGCCACGCTCTTCTTCTCAGCCACCTGTGCTTAGGCTATGTAGCTGGCCAAGAGCCAGTCGCTAGCTTCGTGAACATGATATGATCGTATTACGCCTCTATCGGTCCAATGATGAAATGACTGCTCGGGAACTTTTAATCATGGCCTGCTCTAAAAAGGACTAGGTTCTGAGTGACCCGTGATATGTGGAGGGTTAATGCCACCAGGGGTGTCGCCACAGGAACCGGGCCTCAAGCAGGCTTACGTGTCCACTTGTCCAAGCCCGCCGCCTCAGCACTACTTTTCATAAGAAGTTCAGTCTTTTGCGCAGTTGCACATCGCTGACAAACTTTTGCTCTGAATTCTTGCAGCTCTCGAATTTCCTCAGGCCTCACGAGCAAATGCATGCGATCTGCGGCTTTAGGGAACCCAAAAGTATGTTTGGGAAACTTTTTTTGCTCATTTTCTGTCGTTTTTTAAGTTTTTCGGATATTCTAGAAAGTGTTTTATGAGTGTTTACGGGACATCAATCTCGTGAACCTGAATCACCAGCTCGTTTTCTCTGACCCAGGTAATTTCCAAGTAATTCAGTCATTTGCACGCTCCTCAAGTCTCCATATAGGTGCCTCGAGACCACAACTGACCCGGGTAAAAGTTGTTTATGGTTGAACGATTTGCTCAGTGTAACAATTAATTTTCCGGGAGTCAAAGAAAGACTTGCAAATTTATTTGATCGGCACTTGTTGCACGCTTTTCCCAGCCAGGTTGTTCAAAATACGGTGAGGAAACAAAAACAATTGGCTCTTGTGAAGCCGCTTACTACAATACTGCACGGTGATGTATGAATGGGCTAGTCCTTGAAGCATAAAGCTACAACAGATTAGTACCATTTCCCCTCAGAGGGGACTCAAGGACCTTCACGACATGTTCTGTTTCTGACTTGGACGTTGCTGTGTCTTGGAATGCCTGGTTTACTTTGCTTGTAAATGAGGTAAGCCATGACTATTTAGGGCCCTGTCAGTAAGGAACCTCGCGGATGTAGTTGTGCCAATTTCACGAGAATTGCGATGAAGTGCGAGCAGGCTCGATTTTAGAATCGGAAGAAAATCTAGTGTTGTGAACAATACACGAAAGTGTGACAGAAAAATTATTGAGAACGGTTCAGTCAAGGGAGCCGGCGACCAGCTGAAATGTGGTAAGAAGCTGAAAGATTTCATTTGACTAAGTTATACGTCGCGTATGGAAATTCCATGTGTCTCAGAAGTAGCTTGAATTGTTCAGCTTGAATCAGTGTTCCCACACTATGCAGCACCCAGGTTGACTAGAAAACAGTCGCTTGCTTTTTTTCGAAAGCGTTGAATTCTCTGTGATACAATTTCTCACTTGTAAATGTGTCATATGCCCCGGGTTGAGCAATGCTGCGAACTTTGATCATTATATCATGAATTAAAATTGATGCAAGAAATATCTGATATATTTCTATATATAAATATCTATATATCTAAAAATATGACTATCATCATCAATTATCGCAATTATCAATGCTGTCTCATCATCAGATTAAAAGCTACATCCTCTTAATCACGGTACTAAATGTTTTTGACAACAGATGTGAAGATACTAGACACCGTTTCATTAACATTCTTTGTGTTAAGTTTCCTTGTTGGCTTGCGACTTCTCATTACATGTCAAACTCGGTATCTTCCTACAACAGGAGAGCCCCTTGCCACTAAGTTTCATCACCAAAGTTCACCAACTTCCAGCCAGATGAGGAGAGAACTTTAATAGGCAGATGATACGCTGTAAACTTTTTTTGCTGAGGAAAGTAACTTTTGTCAGCACTCACCGAAAATTCTGCTCGTGTCAACACCCTGGCGCTCGTGTAAATGCCGCCAAGATGGGAAAGACTTAGCTTTTCGGTTGTGATATAAAGTTGTGAACAACCGCGGTGTTCCTCTAAAACACCTGCCCCCCACTGTGCTGATGGACGAATCTTTAACATAACTTTAAACACACTGGAAGCAGATAAGGTTGGGCTGATACCATTATTGATATATTCAAAAATTGAAAAAAGCCTGAGACTCGGATGCTCTCAGGTTGTTCTCGACGAACAGCTCTCGGGTCTTTCTTCTAAAGCTCAATCTCATCCCATCCTTCTTTGTTAAATTGAACTGAGATTAAAAAGTAAATTTTTTCAACTTGTACACATTTCTTTCCACCGCAAATACTTTGAGTTTTTCTCCCACTTCATTACAATTAGCGCAGTTTTTATTGGAAGATAATCGTTTAGGAATGAATGCATTTTCAATTTCCATAACTTGAATAATCGGCCTACATGCAACCTCACTAAATACATGCAACTAAAATGAATAAAAAACTTTCTGTGGCATTTTGGGCAGGTATTTTTCTGGCTCAGGGCGCTGTGAAAACTCCTGTAATCGGTAAGATTGATTATGACTGTATTTCCACTCAAAATATCAGTTTTCCAGCTCAAATTGTTGCTTAACCGTGTTACAGGACCATTAGAGAACAACGGGGTTCCGGGTTAGTGAATACATAACTTTTTTACCTCTAGAAAAATTCCCTTCTTGCCGGTTTTATTTTTCGGGGTTGACTATCTCGAAGTTGAGAATCCAAGCTCAAAGTTATTTCAACAAATGCATTCGGACTTTTTGACGTTTGTGCACTGACAGATGCATGGTTAGCACAGGAAGTTTAAATCGATTATGGCAAACGCTGTCGAAGCTTCGACGACAACAAGCATCGAAGTTTGGCCATTTGTTTTAGAACATTTGAACCTTTTGGGTGAAAAATGGGTAGAATCGAATTGTGACCTTTTCGAAGGCAATATTAACTATACGGATCTCCGAAATACTATTTTTAATTTGTCCATCCTCTCGCCAAAGTTTTGATTAATATTTCAGCCGAATATTTTGAGCCAATTGTTGCGAAAACTTTGCTCCATGTTTCTTTGAGCCAAGTTTGTGTTGAATCTTGAGCTACATATCTGAGCCGTATCTTGGCCCAACCTGCAGGCTAAAATCAGCAAAAAAATCTAATGTTTGTAAAATTTGTCTATTGGAATAATTGCTGTTCTCTTCACCGGTATCTTTGCAGGGTGTTCGATTGTTGAGGCAGAATGTGGAGACGATCAGTTCCAGTGTCTTGATGGGTCTTGTCAACCGAACGCCTACTGGTGTGATGACCAGTGGGATTGCCTCCGGGGAGAAGATGAGATAGACTGCGGCTTAAGCACAAATATGAGTACATGAGATATTAAACCATGATTCTAGGGCTAAACAACGGGAAATAGAAGCTTAATAATGTTTTTAATAATAATAAAAGTCTCAAAGTTTTCTAGAACACGAAAGTTGTTTTCCTGTATCACTGTGGCAATGAATGATGTTTAATCATCAGAAGCCACGCCCTGAAGAAGCCAGCTCCCGCCTGAAGTAGACGCGTGCTAGCGATCCACTTGAATTGAAGATAGACATCAAACTATGATAACTTGATTGATGCGTTACTCACTGTTTTATGTTCTGAATTAAAATACAGTTAACTTTTTGCAACCAAATCCTTTCTATCATGGCGCAGCCAACAAACTTTTAACTTTCCTCTAAACGTACCATCAAACATTGCGATCACTCACGATTCTGACCCTTATTTTTCACACAATACAGCTCACCGTCACCGAAGCAACATGCCATCAACAATACCAATACCCAAATTCCATTCCCAAGGAGGAACGGAAGCCAAAAGGACAACCGAAGAGTATTGGGCCCGGTTCCAGTATAGTATCATCACGTTTATCAAAACCAAACGCCCTGATGGACAAGCACAAACGGACGACAGCAGCAGACGCTACCGAACACTGACGGCAGACGAGCAGATTCAGATAGAAGTACTGAAAGGAGCATTTCTAGAGGCTATCGGTGAGGAGGCAATCTTTGAAATCCAACAACAAAACCCGAAAGACAAAGTATATCTTCAAACGGTTGATTGGATTAAATCAAGTCCGAACGTCACCGAAAGTCTCGTAAAGATGTGGAATAGCACCCGCACCAAGGACCTATCAGTGCTACAGCACTGGATGGTCATCGGAGAAAAAGTCGCCCAGTGCAAACTGGACTTCATGACAGCAAAAGACATTGAAGAGCACATCCATGTAGCCACATTCCTCTCCACCGTAAACGACCCAAAACAAGCAAAAATTTTGTGGGCAAACGAAGGGACCAAAGACGGTCTGGCCGAGTATATTCGGGCCACTGCAGAAGCTGAAAAAGAGCTAGACAGAATCCAAAAGAGAAGTGACAACGAGAAATCGACCGACAAGACTGCCGACACAAACAAAGTTGAGGAAGAACCCGTCGGGAAAATCACCCGTCGGAAGCCCGAAGGCCAAAAGAACAATCGAGACGGTGACCGAGACAAGAGAGAGAAGCACTGATGTGGTGAACCAAACTGGACTCCCGACCACGCTAAAAAATGCAAAGCACGCAAAGCAACGTGCAAAAGATGTGGGAAAGTCGGCCACTTTGACAAGTTCTGCAAATCGAAACTATCAAAGGACAAGAAAGACAAAGTGAAGCGAATAGACGACTCATCGGACACCGAAGAAACATATAGTCAATCTTCGGATACCGATATCCGCAGCTCTGACTCAGAAGAAAGCGTCAGACGAGTGCAAGAAATACTCGCAATAACGGAAACAAAAACAGACGGAAAAACTGGCGGTACACGCTATCACACCCGGCCGACGAACCAAACAACTGCACCGCACTAGGAAAGAGTTTGAATTTAAAACAACTGTCAACGGGAAGAAGCTGGTAGCCATCTTAGATACTAGAAGTCCGATATACATTTTGCCCAAAAAGTACCACAGCGAAGCCCGACCGAAGCGAGTTATCCGAAGCGAAAGCACCAGGCGATTTATTGACGCCAACGACAAACCGCTAACCATCCATAACCGGTACAAAATTTCCACAAAATTCAACGATGCAGAAGACGACATTATCTGGTGGGAAGTATACACAGACATCAAACCAATCATCGGAATGGATAACTTTGATAAACCGGGATTACAATTAATCCAACGTCAGACTAAATCAGGCCAATCTGAAACAATTTATGCAGTTAAAACGCCAACGGAGACCGAAACACATGAAAGAGAAGGCCACGGAGACCGAAAAAACGAAATTTATAATCACGGTACCAGAGCAGACGAGAATGCAAAATTTCGGAAGTCCGAAATAATAAAATATCTCAACTCCCGAACCCGAAAAAGTCAACACTCCCGCAGCTGGTCCCCGGAGCAGCAAAAAAAGAAGAATCACTGAACCGGGTCAACCAAAAACGAGATTGACGACCCAGACATTGCCGAAAGACGCAAACGGCTAACAGGTCAGTTCGAAAAGTTGTTCACGGTCAGCCAAACTGTCAGAAACTTTGAATACAACGTACAATTTAAAGGCGACATATAAGATCTCACAGCAGAAAGATTTCCGAGTCCCAATCCACATTCAAAAAGCCGTCGAAACGGAAGTTTTTAAACTTGTAAAAGATGGACATCTCGAAAAATTAACCGAAGTCGGAGTGATTAGTCCCACATTCGTTAGTCCCGCAGTGATTACACACAAAAGCGACGGAACGGTAAAAATTGCGTAGGACTCAAGTGAAATGAATAAGTAAATTGCCAAAAAGACGATGCAACTACCACTATTGGCTATTTATAAATAAAAAATCTCTCTCAAAATACCGAGCCGATCCGCCGCTTACTAAAGAAACAAGTACGGTCGAACTGGGGGCCCGACCAGCAAAAAGCGTTTGACCACTCCAAAGAAGACATCGGCAGTATCGAGTGCCTAAAACATTATTACCTGGACGCCGAAACTATACCTCAACGACGCCCAAAAGAATTGCTCGGTAAATGAACTACAGCTTCTAGCGTTAAAATAGGCGACCGATTGTTTCAAACATTATTTGATAGGCCAAAAAATCACAATAGAAACGGGCCACAAAGCACTAGTTTCGGTATTTGGCAAACACCGTCGCTACTAGAATATATTCCCTATAACCCTCGCTACACTTACTCGCTGGCAAAAGCGCTTGCTCCCATTTGACTACACAATCAAATACGTGCCTGGTTCCCATATGGGAATCACAGATTAATTTAGCCGGGATCCGAGTTCGCCTGCATCACTGCCGCATGATGAAAAAGAATTCGTCATAGCCATAATCACAGAACCTAATATCTAAAAAATCGCCAACTTTCTCAAAGAGGCGTCCGAAGCACTTCAAAAGCACGCTCTTGGCTCTCCACAAACACATCGAAGGAAGAACGAAGAGAGCGAAAAGCAGACAGAGAGGCGCCATAGACAATTAAACCAATTAATTTCTGACGCCAACAACTGAAATAACAAAATGAAATGGACATTTAGGACATTTAGCAGCCAATCAGCGACGAGAACCGAAAGAATAGATTCAACCACATTCGGAAAGCCGTCGTCAAACTGATCCAAACGCATTCAAATTCAGTTGATCGGAATTCAAAATCTAATCCAAATCTTGATTCATCGGCAAAACATTAACGTTTACCCAACATGTCCCACTCCGATCCCGAGAACCTCCCATCCTCCGCTGTGGCTGATCTAGACGCTCACATCGCTATCACAAAAGCACAGATAGCACACCTGAAGGAAGCAGGTGGCATCCGCTTCATCGGCGACCGAGCGGAAGTCTACCGCCCAAACAAGAAATGCAGAAAAGAAATAAAAGACCTCACAGAGAGACTGCAACTATTGTACGAGGCCCGCCGCAAGGCAAGGCTGCATAGCACTCCGCAACCGACCTGCCCCAACCGCAAAACCGCTCCCTACAAAGTGGTGAAATTGACAATCTGAAAGTCAGGTTGAAACGGAATCACAAATCGCCAACACCGTTTTCCGAATCAAGGTCATTGCGGAACAAACTGACATCTCTCTCCAAAACGGATTTAAGAAACAAACAAAGATCCTGAATTGAACCTCATGAAGCAAGCCATCATTGACAAAAACAAGCACCAAATCCCTGCCGCGTACAAACTCTGCGAAAGTGAATTTACCGCCTGCATGGGCCTCGTCTTTATAGATGGAAAGATAGTGGTGGCGAAAACTCTCAGAGAGTGGTTGTTGCAGGTCGCACACGGTGACCACGCCAACCTGCACAAAATGGTGGACCTTACGGAGCAAGTCTTCTCGCCTAGCAAGAAGAAAGATCTTGATTAGAAAGCCGTCGACTGCATTGTCTGCTTTAGAGCAGGTAAGAATTTAAAAACTTGACTCCCGAAAACCAAAAAAAACACGCTCCTGGTACCCGAAACCGTAAACGAAGAATTCCAACTAGATTTTCTTCACCCTTTGAACACCGAAAAAGGAAAAAAAACGCCATGTCCCAGTCGCAGTAGATAACTGTAGCAAATGGTTGTGGACCAGAGTAACCAAATTGTGCTTCACAAAAGCATTAAGCTCCTGGAGCAAATAATAGGAGGAAACTGTTTACCGAAATCCCTTTAATCGATAACGCAACTGCCTTTAAACCTGCTGAATTTCACAAATTTGCCGCTGATCACCGAATAACCGTTACATTTTCCACCCCATTTGAAATCCATTTCGGCCGCAAACCGAGAACTATCTTTATTAACATCATCGATTTAGAAAATGACGGAAAAGGGATCATAGAGAACATCTATGATTGGCAGGGCAACCATCTTGCCCACAATCGATAGGAACCGGAGTGTCTGAAGCGTCAAAACTTCAACCGAACATATGGGAAAAGTGCGTCAGAAGAAGACATAGTGAAAGATCTCCAGAAGAGAAAAGTTAGACCTCGCGTTCATTTTTTGTAACCAAAAATAGAAAACCAACAAGCCTTAACTCTAAACTTGAGTCTACTCCGAGAGCGGCAATAGCTGAAACTGCTCATACCATGTCCGACGGTAAAACGACTTTCCACAAGAAAGATATACCCGACGTAACCCATATAGTGTTGAACAATATAAATCGGTTTCCAAATTCACAGGGAAAACTCCAATTCGACACAAATTTCAAAGAGGTGCCTCGCGACTATCAAGGCAGCCGGCAAATGCTACCAGAGTGGACATGGCCCCTGTCACAAGTAAAATGAAGGCTTCCGCTTCCCAAGCCAAGAGCCCCGTGAGGGGAAAAGGAAAGTCAGTAACAAGCGGGGGTTGCCGATGCCCTTTGACTCTGACGAACTGGAAGACCTGCTACATCAGATCGGGTCTGATACGGAAGACGACGAGACCCTTGCAAAACAATGCAAAACGGGGGGAATTGCGAATATACCGCCGCCGCCGCCAACAGTTCCTAATGACCCGTCCACGAGCGCCCAGTAGCCAAATACTGAAATGGCCCTTACGCTGCGAAAATCTCCTTTGCCGCAATCAGCAAGCAACTCGCCGACAGTCGCCACTGCTCAAGTTTCGCCGAAGCATACAACTGCTGCAATCCGCAACGGTATTAACTTAAGAAGATCTTCTCGGATCCCGAAACACGCCCACCGACCCATTACGGTTCAATACTTACTCTACTTCTTCGTAACGTGTAGTTGTTTAAATTTTTTCCATTGTATTGAAGTCATCTTTCTCTGCCTTCTCGCCTCTAAAAAGAATTCCGGGACCCAAATATCCCTAAACCTGCCAACCCGGGCTCGGAAAAACTCTCATTTGAAACATCTGCCTTCGTTACTTGTCTGTGCCTTCCGTTAACAATTCTCTCAGTTATATGTAGTCTATTGAACATTCAATACGAACTTTCAGATACCCTCTTATTAATCGGCCAGTAGTACCGAATCCGACGAAGTCCCACCCCTTGCTGAGGGGACTGAAGGATGTTTAATCATCAGAAACCACGCCCTGAAGAAGCCAGCTCCCGCCTGAAGTAGACGCGTGCTAGCGATCCGCTTGAATTGAAGATAGACATCAAACTATGATAATTTGATTGATGTGTTACTCACTGTTTTATGTTCTGAATTGAAATACAGTTAACTTCTTGCTACCAATTAGCTTTCTATCAAGCAGAGAATGGAGTTGCTGCCGCAGACTCTGCAAATTGTCAATTTCACAATCAACGCAAACGAAAAAAGCTTCAACTTTGCTATTCGGAAAATACGATGGACGAGAAGGCTTGTTGCGTCCAAGTGTTGCTGCTTTGGAAATTTTTATACTCAGGTTCTGGGGGTCAAAACCGGAAGCTATCAAGAGTTGACAGGTGGTGAACAAAATATTTTGCAGTCTGCAGCGGCTTCTCCCAGGACAAAATGCGGGTTCTTGTACAGGGAGAGTTCTTGAGTTGGAAGTGTTTGGGGAAGCGGGTCACCTACCGCAAGACCTCTCCAGGCCAAGTGCTGCAGCTCAAATTGCATTGTGTTATGGATTCGCA
>JAAUXW010205042.1_pt1 | contig 10644 bp, 4 predicted proteins | sample 7278141 | NCBI WGS metagenome assembly JAAUXW01 (sample SAMN14350115, study PRJNA611818) | marine sediment metagenome | isolation source: surface marine sediment (2.1m) | place: French Polynesia: Moorea | collected 2018-08
AGATCGCACTGGCCAGGGCGTTCGAGCTCGACGACCAGCTGGGTCTCGCCTTCGTCGCCCTCGGCAAGCTTCGCATGTCCGAGCGCGACGCTTCCGGCGCTGAAGCGGCGTACAGCGACGCGATTCGCGTCGATCCCGGCAGCGCTCGTCCCTACCTGCAGCTCGGCCGGCTGCGATTCAGCCAGGAGCGTCTGGACGAGGGGCTGTCGCTGACGGAGCAAGCCTTCGCGCTGGATCCGTACTCCGCGGAAATCAACTACACGATCGGCCGCATGTACGACGTGACCGGACAACACGACAAGGCACTGCAGCGCTACCTGAGAGCACGCCTGGTGGAGCCCGACCGTTATTTCGTCGAGATCTACATCGCGGCACTGCACTACCTCGTCTTCGGTCGTGTCGATGAGTCGCTCGTCTGGTATCACCGGGCGGCGGAACGCACGCTGAGAGGTGGCGACACGGCGGCGTCCATCGCATACCTCGAGATCGACGATCGGATGTCATCGCTCGCATGGACCGACCAGGGCCTCGAGCTGCACCCGGACGGGTTCTGGCCGCTGTTCACCAAAATGCTGCACAGCGTGCGGATCCAGGACGCCGAGCTGATCCGGGCAGACGCGCTCAAGCTGTTGGATGCGTTCCCGAGAGCGTATCCGGCGCTGCGGCACCTGCGCGACCAGGACATCGCGGCCGGCCGCCATCAAGTTGCACGAATGCGTTATGAGCGAGCGTTCCCGGAGCTGGCCAGCGCGGCACCCGAGGTAAGCAGGGGCAATCTTTTCTCGGCTATCGACTATGCGCTCGTACTGCAGAAGCTCGGCATGGCAGAGCAGGCCGACACGCTGCTGGCAGCCTGCCTGCCGGTCATATCGACGCTGCCGAGAATGGGCGACCACGGCTACTGGGTTGCGGACGCGCAGGTACACGCGTTGCGCGGATCGACAAACCTGGCGCTTGAAGCGCTTGCCGACGCCATAGCCGATGGCTGGCGTATAAAAGCTTGGTACCACCTCGACCTGAATCCGAATTTCGAATCGATCAGGAGCGATGCCGAATTCGAGCGGCTCCGCGCACTGGTATACGACGATCTCGAGCAGCAGGCAGAACGCGTACGCGAGCTGAAGGCCAGCGGCGATATCCAGCCGTTGACTCCAATGTCCGGGCAGGGGCCTGCCGCGAGCGAGTAGCGTCAGGCCCGCTACGCACCGGACTCGTTTTGTGACGCAGGTCACACTCCAAACCTTGTCGGCTTTCGCAGACAAGCGCCATTACATCGTACGCACGGCGCGGAAATACGACGAATGTCTCAATCCTGCCAATCCAAAATGACTCCGGACCCGCAGTCGGACGATAATTCCAGGCTGGCAGATAAAGGGATTTGCGTATATGAGCCGCCGCTCGGCAAATACCAGAAAGGAAGCTGAAACCGACACTTCCGGCGCGACCACAGACTCGCGCACAGCGGAAGGCAACCTGTTCGGCAGCAGGCTCGTTCGAAGCTCACCGGAAGATGCCCACCGGTCGGTCGGCGGACAGGCGCTGATCGTGACGTCGGGCGATGGCACGATCATCGAGGTTCTGCAATCGCCGGAGATCGCGAATGGCGACGCGCCGTCGTCGCTCATCGGCGGCAATATCGACGAGGTCTGGCCCGGCGAGCCTGCCGGCCGGTTGACCGGCAATGTGAAGCGCGCGATTCGCAGCCGGCGAATCGAGAGTTCCGAATACTGGACCGAGGCGGACGACAGTTACCACGATTTCGTGTTCATTCCGAACGGGCCTGATCGCGTGATGGTCGTTGCGCGTGATGTGTCCGACCGCAAGACGGCATTCACGCGCATGGAGCGGCTCGCGTATCTCGACGAGGTCACGAAACTACCCAACAAGCAGTTCCTGTGCGAGGAGCTGGATCGATGCATGAATATCCTGCGTCTCCAGGAAGGACGCGCCGCGGTGATCTGCTTCGATGTGCGCAGTGCGGACGGCCAGGACAGCACGGAAAACGCCAAACAGCACGAGACCATTCTGGTCGAGCTCGCGTCTCGACTCACCCATGAGTTGCGCGGCGCGAACGCACTCGACATCGATGACTACGAACGCTATTCGGTTGCCGCCCGTACCGACCACAGCCAGTTCGGCGTGATCCTGCCGCTGGTCGACAGTGGCGAGGAAGCGGAGGGCGTGGCAAAGCGCCTGATCGACACGCTGCAGCAGCCGATCAAGATGTCGCATCGCAACACCAGCGTTTCGGTACGCGCCGGAATCGCCCTGTTTCCGCAGGATGGCTCCGACGCGAAGACCCTGTACGACAATGCCGTCACGGCGATGGAAGACGCGCGCAACGACCGCGCGACTACCTGCAAGCTCCACTCGGGCACGGTACGGTTGCGTGCGCTGCAACGCCAGGACCTGGAGTCGGAATTGCGCGTCGCCCTGGAACGGGACGAATTCGCGATCGAGTTCCTGCCGATCGCAGAAGCCGACAGTCGGACCATAACAACCGTCGAAGCGCTGTTGCGCTGGCCGCAGGCCGCTTTCGGTCCGCAGTCGATTCCGAAGGTCATTTCGATGGCCGAGAATACCGGGCTGATCCTGCCGATCGGTGACTGGGTTCTGCGCCGAAGCTGCGAGGCACTGAAGCGGTGGCACGAGAACGGCTGGCCCGAGCTGCGCGTATCCGTCAACCTGTCGATACAGGAATTCTCACTCGATGACCTGGCCGAGCGTATCAGGGACGTACTCGACGAATACGCTGTCGATCCGTCCTTCCTGGAAGTCGAGATTACGGAATACGCACTGTTCCGTGACGCGATGAAAGGCTATGTATCGTGCTCGGCTCTCAAGTCCCTCGGCGTTACCGTGGTCGTCGACGATTACGGTACGGGAGCCTGCTCTCTCGCGCACGTTGCGAGAAGCCCCGTCGACGCCATCAAGATCGATAACAGCTTCGTCAGCAACGCTGTTTCCGACAGCAGCGATCGTGCTGCGTGTATTGCGATCACGGCGATGGCGCGCAGTCTCGGGAAACGCATCATCGCGGAAGGTGTCGAAACCGAGGCGCAGGCGAAGATGCTCGAACAGCAGGGCTGTGACGCCCTGCAGGGCTTCGCGATCTGTAAGCCGACCTCCATCGAAGGCATCGACGAGCTGCTTGCCCGCGGAGACCGGGAATGAGCGGGCCGTCCACGAAAACGCGGCGCGGTGCGAGCCCCTCCCAGATAGACCTGACGCAATCGATCAGGCGCCTGACGCTTCCGGACGCCACGCTGACGAACATCGAGGAGCACATCGAGGACCGCCACACGGCACTGCTCATCACCCGCGATAGTGACGTGAAGAAGTGGGGCCGTCGCTGGCTCGAGACGGAGGGATGCGACGTCACGATCGCCGACGAACCAGCGGAGTACGTGAACGCAGCTCGCGTGATGAAACCCGATGTCATCGTACTGGAAGCAGGATTGCGTGCCCCGGATGGTGAGCCGCTGGTCCGCGTTTTCTCGGGTGCGGCTGATATCGATGCTCCGGTACTTGCGCTGAGCTCGGGCTCGAAAGACCTTGCGCTCGCGCTCGACAGCGGCGTATTCGACGTGGTTCGCAAGCCTTTCGAATGGAAACTCGTAGGGCGTCGGGCGAAGGTCGCAGCGCGGTCCGGCGGTCTCGAGGACGAGCTCAGCAATGCGCAGTTGTCACTGACGCAAGCACTCGACCTCGCCGAAAGCGCAAGGCAAAAACTCCGCAGCCACGAATCTTTCGAGCCGCTGACGGGCCTGCCCAACAAGAAGAAGTTCGTAGACCTGCTGAAGCGTGGCATGCACGCGGTGGATCGTGACAAGAACGTCATGGCTGTATTCGTTGTCGGCTTCAACCGCTTCCGTCTCGTTATCGAGGCGATGGGGCAGGACAGTGCCGACATGGTGCTGACCGAGATCGGCAAGAAACTCGCCGAGTGCCTGAAAGACGTCGGCACGCTGCAGGCCAGTACCAAGGGTCTCCGCACGTCCGCGGCCGCAAACATCGACCAGGCACGATTCGCGCTGATGCTGACGTGCTCGGGTGATCGCGACGAGCTCACACTTTTGCTGCAGCAACTGATCGATCAGCTGTCTCGACCAGTGCATATCTCGGGCCAGACGGTCTACCTGTCTGCTTGCCTCGGCGTGGCTTTGTATCCGAACGACGCAAACGACGTCGACAGCCTCCTGCAGCGCGCCGACAACGCGATGCGCGAGGCGCAGAGTCGCGGCGGCGGCTTCAAGATCTACTGCGCGGAAACCGACGCTGCGGCGGCGCGAAAACTCAGACTCGAACACATGCTGCACGAAGCCCTGAACGACGCGCAGCTATCGCTTGCCTACCAGCCGATCGTCAGTGCCGCAACGGGTCACCTGTCGGGTGCCGAGGCGCTGGCACGCTGGGAACAGCCCGACGGGACGTTCATTTCGCCGTCCGAATTCATACCCATCGCCGAGGAGTCGGGCCTGATGATCCGGATCGGCGAATTCGTGCTCGACAAGGCCTGCGCACAGCTGCGCGCCTGGTTGAACCAGGGAATCAATCTGCCGAATATCTGCGTCAACGTCTCGAAGGCGCAGCTGATGCACGGTGGCTTTGCACAGACCGTTCGGCGCATCCTGGACACGCATCGAATCGACCCCGAGCGACTGGAGCTCGAGCTGAGCGAGCGCGGCGTGTTGTCCGGAGACTATGACGTCATCAGCCAGCTGCACGAGATCAAGGACCTTGGCGTCAAGCTGTCGGTCGACGACTTCGGAACCGGTGACTCGGCAATTGCCTACTTGCGAGAGCTGCCCGTCGACGTATTGAAAATCGATCGCTCCTATATCTGCGGCCTGACGGAGAGCCGCAAGGATGCCGCTATCATCTCGGCGATGGTCGCCCTCGGGCACAGCCTGGATCTCAAGATCGTGGCAGAAGGTGTCGAGACCCGGGAACAGCACGACACTCTGCGCGAGCTCGGTTGCGACGAATTGCAGGGCTTCTACCTGTCGCAACCCGTCGATGATCTCGTTTTCGCTACTTTGGTAACAAAACTCAAGAAATAACAGTTACTTGAGAGCGGCCAGCGCTCCGATTTAACGGCACTTTTATGTGAACCACGTCACACTTTTGACGCAATTCAGTATGAACTGCGTCCGTGTTTATGGCCGCCGCTTGCTTCTAAATGGCCTCATCCAGGTGAGGGAGTCCATGCGGTCGTGGAAAACAGAAATAAAAGGGGTGCGCCGTGAGCGCCCGGCGGGACGATTGCCCGGCATCCAATCGGGGCTTCACCAGCGTGGCGGCGCTCTTCGCGACAGCGCTCTTGCTGTGTGCATCTGCCGTATCAGCGGACGAGGAGACGCATCACCCGATGCGCTTCGATCGAATCACGCTCGAGGACGGCCTGTCGCAAAGCAACATCTTCAGCATCCTGCAGGACTCGCGTGGCCTCATGTGGTTCGGCACCGAGAACGGGCTGAACAGCTACAACGGCTACGAGTTCGAGGTATTCAAGCGCGAACGCGGTAACCCCGACGCGCTGCTCAGCGACTATATCTACGATGTGGCGGAAGACAGCGATGGCGCGTTATGGATAGCCTCCAACGGCGGCGGGCTGTCCCGTATGGACCGCGCACGCAAGACGTTTACATCGTTTCGCCATGACCCGAACGACAGCAGCAGCATCGCGAGCAACGTCATCCGGACACTGCTGGTCGACGACAAGGGCACTATCTGGCTCGGTACGCTTGGTGCGGGCGTCGATCGCTTCGAACCGGGCAAAGGCGAGGCGCGTAATTATCGCTTCGGCGATTCCGGTGACCCGAGCCGGGACACGAACGAGGTGTTCGCGCTCTACCGTGACGGCAACGACGTCCTGTGGATCGGAACCAACAACGGACTCGTGAGCCTGGACATCAAGTCCGGCAAGTTCGAGCATTTCACGCATGTTGACGATGATGCCGGCAGTATCAGCGGCCACAGGGTTCGAGCGATACTCGAGGATAGCCGCGGCCACCTCTGGGTCGGGACTTACAACGGCGGCCTCAACCGTTTCAATCGCGACACGCAGACCTTCGAACGCTTCCAGCACGATGCCGCTGACGCGACGTCGCTCTCAGGCAACCGCGTCACCACCATCTTCGAGGACAGCGAGTCCCGGCTCTGGGTCGGTACGTATGACGGGCTGAACCTGTTCGATAGCGAATCCGGTGCCTTCGTCCGCTTCGCCCACGACCCCCAGGATTCGAGCAGCCTCGGCGATAACAAGATAACGACGATGTTCGAGGATCGCAGCGGCATCGTCTGGGTGGGCACGCGCAACCAGGGACTCAACAAATGGAATCCCCGCTCCTGGTCTTACGGGCTCGAGAACGCTCGTGAGCTGAGCCGGGCCGGCGACACGCAGCCGAACGTCACATCTTTCGTCGAGGATGCCTCCGGAACGCTCTGGGTCGGCACGTTCGGTGATGGTCTGCACGCGATTGATCGCAAGGCCGATGTCAGGACCGCCTTCCGGCATGACGCTGCCGATCCGAACTCGATCAGCGATGACCGCGTCATGAGCCTGGCGGCCGACAGCGCCGGAAACATCTGGGTCGGAACGATGACGGGTGGCCTGAACCGCCTCAACCCGAAGACCGGCGAGAACCGCGTATTCGTGCATTCCGCGGACGATCCGGCCAGTCTGAGCGCGAACGGCATCATGGCCATTTTCGAGGACAGTGCCGGCCTTGTCTGGGTTGGTACCTACGGTGGTGGCGCCAGTCGCTTCGACCCGAAGACCGAGACGTTTACGCGATTCCTCCCCTCGGCAGACAATCCTGGCTCGATCAGCAGCAACCGTGTACGCAGCTTCGCCGAGGACCAGTCCGGCCGGATCTGGATCGGAACCGATTCGGGCGGTCTCAACATGTTCGACCCGAAAACCGGCAAGTTCGAGAGCTTCCGGCACGACCCCTTCGATCCGGTCTCGATTGCGGACGACACCGTGTATGCCGTTACCGTAGACGCCGGCAACCGGGTATGGGTCGGCACGCAGGGTGGCGGCCTGGACCGCGTCATCGGTAATGCGGACGTCCCGGCAAGCATAAGGTTCGCTAACGTATCGCAAGCCGACGGCCTGGCGAACGACGTCATCTACGGCGTGCAGTACGACGACTCCGGCTGGATATGGGTAAGCACGAACTACGGCATCAGCCGCTACAACCCGGCGTCCGGCGAGATCAGGAACCTGCACCGCAAGGATGGTCTGCAATCGGAGGAGTTCAACTCCGGCGCGCACTACAGGAGCGCGAATGGCGAACTTTTCTTCGGCGGCCCGAGCGGTTTCAACGCGTTTCGTCCCGGCGACATCAAGGCCAGCAGCGCGATACCGCCGATCATCCTGACCGCGATGTTCCTCGGCAATGATCCGGTCAAGTCGGACAAGCCCGAAGAGGAGAACAACGGTGTCACTGTCTCCTACAAGGACGACAAGGTCAGCTTCGAGTTTGCGGCGCTGGACTACGCTGCGCCGGAACGTAACCAGTATCGCTACAAGCTGGAAGGCTTCGACAAAGAATGGAACGAGCTCGGTAACCGGCGGCGCGTTACGTACACGAGCCTGAATGACGGGCAGTACCTGCTGCGCGTCCAGGCGGCCAACAGTGACGGTGTCTGGAACGAAGCGGGCTTTACGATTCCGGTGCGCGTATCGCCGGCACCGTGGGACACGTGGTGGGCGTATCTCGGTTACTTTGCGATGCTTGTCCAGCTCGGCGTGTTCTTCTGGTACCTGCACAAGCGCAAGGTCAGGCAGGAAGAAGACTACAGCAGTCGTCTCGAGGAAGAGGTCAAACAGCGCACCGAGAGACTGGTCGAAAGCAACCAGAAGCTCAAGGAACTCAACCAGGCGCTGCAGGAGAGCAGCCTGAGTGATCCGTTGACCGGACTGCGCAACCGGCGTTTCGTCCTCGAAGAGGTTTCGCGCGAGCTGGATCTCATTCGCCGGCGCCTGATCGACGAAGAACACAACGTCGATCCGCAGAGGACCTCCGATCTCGTCTTCATGATGATCGACCTCGACAACTTCAAACCGATCAATGACACCTATGGTCACGCCGCAGGCGACCAGATGTTGCTTGAAGTGCGTGACGTTCTGCTCGGCACCTGCCGCAAATCCGACTTTGTCGTTCGCTGGGGTGGCGATGAGTTCGTGGTGATCGCGAAGCAGGCCCGACCCGGCGAATCGGAAATGCTCGCGGAGCGTATCCGAAGCAAGATCGCCGAACACAGCTTCCTGCTGAATGACGGACAGATAGTCCGCACGACCTGTTCGATCGGTTTCGCCGCGTTCCCGCTGTTCCGCGGACAAGCCGAGGACGGCGATCTCGACCAGATACTGACGCTGGCGGATGGATTGATGTACGAAGCCAAGCGGCATCGCAATGCCTGGGCCGGGATGCTGAGTCCCTCCGAGGCAGCAACAAGCCGCGACTTCGATCACGAGGCAATCGATCCGACGTCGATGCTGTTCCGTGCAAAACGAGCAGGAAATCTCATCGCACACGGCGAGGAAACAGATCGCCCGCGTGCATCAACCGGCCTCTCCACGGTGAGTTGACCATGGCTGCCTACGAAAAGGAAACAGAAACGATGAGTAAGCAGGCAAACAACACATTGCGTGTCGCTGCTGCCGTTATCCTCGGATTTGTCGTGTCGCTGACAGCCATGTCGCCGACCATCCGGTCTGCAGCCTCGGACGCCAGCCACGTTCCGGCCGTAGTCGAAAGAGGTGCCGATCGACACATGACAGACGTCGCTTTCGGACCGGCGGTCACCGATCGTGCGGCGGCGGTCGAAGCCGATTACGTCAACATCGATACGACGCCCGTGATCACGCAGACGCCGGCCAGCTTTGCGGGCCCCGCACAGCCTGCACAGCCGGATGCTGCGCGCAGGGAAGTCGACGAGGAGGCCAGGCGTGCTGCGGCGACGGCCAAGATGAGTGGACCGGTCGCGGCGCTCGCAGAGGCCGGCGGCCCGCAGCTCGTTGATCTCGTGATTCGCTACGCCGACTATCCGGGCCTGTTCGACGCCGAGCGCGTGGCCGAACTGGGTGGTCGGGTCCTGCGCACGTACGGGGTCCTCGAGATGCAGACGATTCGCTTGCCGGCAGCGGCGCTGATCGACCTCGCGCTCGACGAGAACGTCGATCGGCTGTCGCTCGACGACGCGATCAAGGTCGCCTCGGTTTCGTCCCGCCAGACGGCGAACCTTCCCGATACGTACTCCGGCAATTCGGCTTACAACGGCACCGGCATAGGAATCGCTGTTGTCGATACCGGCGTTTCGCAGCACGCGGACCTGGGACTGAACGTGCTTCAGTACAGTTTTGTCAACGGTGCAAATCCGGCGCCCGTGATCGTGAATAACGAGATCACCGTCTTCAACGACGATCCGCGCAGCGATGCCTACGGTCACGGTACGCACGTCGCCGGCATCATCGCCGGAAGCGGCATGATCTCGAATGACAGCTACCGCGGTGTCGCGAAGAGCGCCGAGCTGTTGTCGCTACAGGTACTCGGCAGCGACGGCAACGGTTCGATATCCGACGTCATTGCAGCACTCGACTGGTTGCTCCAGTACGGCCAGTACTTCAACATCAAGGTCGTCAACCTGTCCTTCGGCAAAGGGATTTCCGAATCCAACACGACCGACCCGCTCGTCCATGCAACCGAGCAGCTGTGGGACCAGGGCATGGTTGTCGTCGTTGCCGCCGGCAACCTGGGCAACAACGGCTCCGGGACAATCAAGAGCCCGGGTAATTCACGCAAAGTGATCACCGTAGGGTCGCTGACGGACAATGGCACGTCGGGGTACACCGACGATTACGTGTCGTCATTCTCCTCGCGGGGCCCGTCTGTTGCCGATCGCGTGCTGAAGCCGGACCTCATTGCGCCGGGCAATCGCGGTGTCGCTGCAATTCCCAAAGTCTCGATGCTCCGCGACGTACTGCCCGACCGGCTCGTCGCCTGCAGCACCAGCGGGTGCAACGATGAATATCTCGAGCTTTCCGGCACGAGCATGGCAACGCCCATGGTCGCGGCGGCGGTATCGTTGATGCTCGAGAAGGACCCGAGCCTCAGTCCGTCGACGATCAAGGCCAGGCTGATGCGGTCGGCGCGTAAGATCGACGCCGACCCGACCGATGCCGGGACCGGCGTCCTCGATGTCGACGCGGCAATGAATGACACTGGCGTGATGACCGGCCAGGCGCTGTCGCCGCTGATGAGCCGCGACGAGCAAAGCCAGGGCATCCTCATCGAGGATACCGGGGAGCTGTGGGGTGACACGGACTTCTCCGCAAGCAGTCTCTGGGCGGACGGCAACCTGTGGGCCGACGGCAATCTGTGGGCCGACGGCTATCTGTGGGCGGACGGCAACCTGTGGGCCGATGGCAACCTGTGGGCGGACGGCAACCTGTGGGCGGATGGCAACCTGTGGGCGGACGGCAACCTGTGGGCCGACTCCTACGACGAAGCGAGAGCACTGCTCGGAGACCCCTGAGCAGGGCTACCGGAATCCTGACTGTCGGGGCAAGGTCGTAACTGTACATACCGACGCTTGCCAGAACTGAGCAGGGACACGGCCGTCCAGCTGTAG
>JAAUXW010167636.1_pt1 | contig 10603 bp, 6 predicted proteins | sample 7278141 | NCBI WGS metagenome assembly JAAUXW01 (sample SAMN14350115, study PRJNA611818) | marine sediment metagenome | isolation source: surface marine sediment (2.1m) | place: French Polynesia: Moorea | collected 2018-08
AGATGCCTAAGCCATCGCCGCCGGAAATACCCAGGCCATCACCACCGGAGATGCCTTGGCCGTCACCACCGGAGATGCCTAAGCCATCGCCGCCGGAAATACCCAGGCCATCACCACCGGAGATGCCTTGGCCGTCACCACCTGAGATGCCTGTGACATCACCCCCGGAAATACCAGCCGTATCTCCGCCGCTAATGCCGTTCAAGCCACTGGCGACTTCCGCCATCAGCGGCGAGACGGGTAACGTCACTGCAATCAGCGTCGCTCCCAAGGACACTAAGCCCTTGGCGCTTCTTGCCTTGCACATTTTTTCGCTCCTACTGTTTTCTTGCTCCAACCCAAATAGCAGCATCCGGAGGTTTCTTATTCGGAACAACGCTCCAATCGTTGGTCCGCAATCCTCTTGGGTTTAGATACTGCCTGCGTTACTCCTTTTCGACTCCTCTACCGATAAGCAGTGTTCTAAGCGAGCCTTGATCCTCAACATCCTCTACGTAGTGGACCATATAAAGGCCGGTTTCCTTCGGCGCTTCATTCGCCTTGTTCAGTTCTTTTCTAGAAGAAAACCAAACGTCGCATTCCTCCAAAAACTCCTGACCACGTGGCTTAATGAACTCGTCGAAAGCTTCGATCACGTTATCAGTGCACCCATCATCGGCGAACACCATGCGGTCAAAATAGCCACTGCCCTCCATTTGTTTATCGATGTTTTTAGCGGCAGTCGAAAAGACTCTGTAACCAACTTCGCCTAATCTCTTTATTAGTGATGGCGAAAGCGTTGAGTGTTTGAATATTCGTCGTACCGCTTTGAACCTCCCCTCGACTTCGACTACAGAACCTGCTTCCAGTAGCTGGTTGAGCATTTGGCGTGGCGCCATGTCGCCGCTGTACTGTCTAACAAGCTCTACGAAGCTCGGCGTTTCTCTGTCACCTCCTTCGTAAGGTAATTCCAGCGGAATTCCGTACGGCCCCTGGAACTTTGGGTCTGAGTACCAACCTGTAAGTACCCTCTCTGGCCTTGAGTACGTCTTTTCCTGGAATCCGGACTCTAGGGTCCGGTCGATAACGTTCTTAACCTCTTTTCTTGTCAACCCAGTGAGGATTGCCACTCTCGATTTGTTTACTCGTCCTTCCGACTCAAAGTGCCGAAGTGCCACCTCGACGTAAACTTCTTTTGCAGTTTCTGCGAACTCCGCGTGTGTGACTCCCTGCGCAATCAACAAGCGAACAAGCGGCTTAAACATCAGCGAGAGGGCGCGCCTCAGATGGTCTTTTACTTCTTGCCCCATTAAAGGCCACGTCTCCTGAGTAATATGTAAAGTATCCCGGCTTGCTTGCCCATGCAAGAATGCAGATTGAGCGTATATGAGTGCCTTTTCTCACATATGGGCTTTCTAAATATTATGTCAAGGAGTTGACGGCGTTTCATTTCAATGACTCATACGCGACTTATGTAACATATTGATTATGTTATCTTTTGTTCGCGCACTCGACGCGCAGCCTAAACACCTAACGATTCCTCAAAAATGTGACCTTTGGTTATAAGTTGTCCTTTTGCCAACATAATGGGCCAATTCAATTCGAAAAAGAACTCGGCTTGCGCAAGTGCCAAGGTGTAAGTCGAAAGACTCGTCGTGAGACGCAAGTCGACCCGAGGGTCTTGCGCGGTGTTTTTATTGCAGACGGAACGACTAGACCTGGTAATCGGGATAGTTGCTGTCGAAAGTGATCTGGCGCATAAACGCCTGACTACCATTCGTAATCGGCGTTCTTGTCACGCTCCTCAAAATAGAAAACACCTATTGCAATTGCGTCTTTCGATTTGGTCCCATCCTCTTCCTCATGCAATGCTTCGTAGGCAATGAATAGGTCGTCGATCGACTCTGCGAAATCGGAAATTCTATCGGCAGCGATTCGGCGTAGTTGGCCAGTATCCAGTGACTTTAGCTTCTGCGTGTAGGCAATTCGATATCCCCAGTCGGGCACTTTGCGATCTGGATTGGTGTTGTGTTCAATCGTTGAGAGGACTGTGTATACGCCGTGCACGAGCATCGTTACGACGTTTTCGTGATGCTCGCCTGCAACTATACTTCGCCTCATCAATGAGAGGTTGCCATCGTTGTCTTCTGAGACTGCACCTACTCGCTTCATCTCCGTACGCATCGCACCTGCCGGAATATCACCCCCGAATTTCTTCACCAAGTTGGTGAAAGATATCTCCTCGCCAGCAAATGGTAGCGGTCGTGGATTGCCAGCCGCATCAGTGAAGTCTTTGTCGGCGTGCCAATGATGAAGAACGTCCGCCAACGGGGTGGTCTTGACCGCAACCGTTGTTTCACCTACCGCAAGTTTGTCCCTCAGGCGCTTCACTTCCTTTCGGGTCAAGCCCGTCATCACGGCAACCCTGGAGATATTTGTCGGGCGTCCTCGGAGACCGAAATCGGCAGAGGCAACGTCAACGAAAGCGGTCTTTGTTACCTCCGCAAACTCCCTGTATCCGATCCCGTAACGGAGCAGAATTCGGACCACCGGGCGCATGACCAGGAGGAACGCATCGAGTACACGTTGTTTGATCTTGTCCTGCATCGCGCAGCAATATAGGGCTCAAATCCTTGAAATTCCACAAAAATTGCGGACATAGGAAAAATCGACCAATTATCCCATTTGGTCAGTTTAGGCGCCTACTGACGTAATTACGTGAAACGCGCAGATTAAGAAAGCAATGCCCAGCTATCCAAGTATAGGCTGTGACGATCAGTCTGTCAGAAGGTTCCTGAGGCCCTCTTCGTCCAGGATTTCGACGTTCAGTTTTTGCGCTTTTGCGAGCTTGGATCCGGCCTTCTCGCCGGCGAGAAGGTAATCGGTCTTGCCGGATACGCTGCCGGTTACCTTGCCGCCCTCGCTCTGGATCATCGCCTTTGCTTCGTCCCTTGTCATGCTCGGCAACGTGCCTGTGATAACGAACGTCTTACCGGATAGCGGCCCGTCCTCAGCGATTGTCGTGGGCTCGAGGTCGTCCCAGTGCAAACCGAGGTCTTGCAGTCGTTCGATCACTTCGAGATTGTGTGCTTCATCGAAAAAGCTGCGAACGCGAGCCGCCACGACCGGGCCAACGTCAGGCACTTTCGTCAGTTCTTCGACGGATGCGGCTTGAATCGCAGGAAGCGAACCGAAGTAGCCTGCCAGCGACGCTGCAGTAGACTCACCGACTTCTCGAATGCCGAGCGCAAAAAGAAAACGCGCAAGCGTCGTGGACTTGCTTTGCTCGATTGCGCGAACAAGGTTGTCGGCGGACTTCTCACCCATACGCTCGCGCTGACTGAGTTCCTCGACCTCCAGTTGGAATAGATCTGACGGGTCCGACAGGCGGTCTTCGGCCACCAACTGCTCGATGAGTTTCGCGCCGAGACCTTCGATATCGAGCGCGCGGCGCGACACGAAATGCTTCAGCGCCTCGGTCCGCTGTGCCTTGCAGAACAGACCGCCGGTACAGCGCGCCACGGCCTCGCCGTCCTCGCGCCTCACGTGCGAGCCGCAGATTGGGCACGATTCGGGCAGTTGCACGGGCGTCGTTTTCTCGGGTCGCCGGCTGGCCACAACGCTGACGACCTCCGGAATCACGTCACCAGCGCGACGCACGATTACCGTGTCGCCCACACGTACGTCCTTTCGGTGCAACTCATCGATGTTGTGCAGCGTGGCGTTGCTCACGGTGACGCCGCCGACGAATACCGGCGCAAGGCGCGCAACTGGCGTCAGCGCACCTGTGCGGCCAACCTGGAACTCCACGTCCTCCACAGTCGTCAGCTCTTCCTGGGCCGGGAACTTGTGTGCGATCGCCCAGCGCGGTGCACGCGATACGAATCCGAGCTCGCGCTGCATGGCTATGCTGTCGACTTTGTAGACCACCCCGTCGATGTCATAGGCGAGGTCATCGCGTTTGTTGCCTATCGCACTGTAGTACTCGAGGCATCCGTCCACACCCTCGACCACGCGACTCTCGGGGCAGGTCTTGAGCCCCCAGGATTGCAGCCTGGCGAGGATCTCGCTGTGCTTGCCGGGCATTTCACCGTCCTCGACCAGTCCCACCGAGTACACGTACATGTCGAGCGGGCGTTCGGCGGTGAGTTTCGGGTCCAGTTGGCGCAGGCTGCCGGCAGCGGCGTTGCGAGGATTGACGAAGGTCTTCTCCCCCGCCTTTCGAGCTGCCTCGTTGTACGCCTCGAAGCCCGCCCGCGGCATAAAGACCTCGCCCCGGACCTCGAGTGTCGACGGATAGCCGTCGCCGATCAGGCGCAAGGGCACCGATTCGATGGTCCGCACGTTGTGCGTAATGTCTTCGCCGGTCGTGCCATCACCCCGCGTTGCCGCCCGCGTCAACACGCCGTCCTCGTACAGCAGGCTGACGGCCGCCCCGTCGAGTTTCGGTTCCGCGGCGTATGCCAGCATCGGGGCACCGTCCTCGAACTCGAGCTTGTCGGCGACCCGGGTATGGAAGTCGCGCAACTCCTCCTCGGCGAATGCGTTCTCGAGCGACAGCATTGGCACCCGATGAGTGACGGACTCGAGCGTCTTGCTGGGTTCGGCGCCGACACGTTGCGTCGGGGAGTCGTCGGTGACGAGCTCCGGGTACTCCTTCTCGAGGTCCACCAGCTGTCGCACCAGTCGATCGTATGCCGCATCGGGTATCTCGATGTCGTCCAGCGTGTGGTAGCGATAGTTGTGGTAGCGAATCTCGTCGCGTAGGGACTCGATCTTCTCGCGGATGTCGGCGGGCACAGTCATGGCAGTCGGGACGCCGGTGTCAGGCGACCATATTGCTGTGCTGGTACTGAATGATCTCCTCGCGCAAGTAGCGTTCGCGCTGGATGCTGAGCGTGCTGCCCGACTCGTCGAGCAGCTCACCGTTCAAAGTCTGCGCCAAGGCGCGGGCCGCCGACATCATGAGGTCGAAGGACTCGACGGCGTCTATCGGGCCGGGCAACACGAGGAACAGGCTGATGCCGGGAATCTTTTGTTCCTTGATGTTCGCTAGGTCGAAGCTGCCCGGCTCGACGAGACTCGCCGCGCTGAAGATCGTGCGCGTCTCGTCATTGCCGTCGTAGCGATGGAATATCCCGAACTTGCCGTGCCTGAGGCCGATACCGCGAAGACTGAGGATCAGCTCATCGCCTGCGAATGATTCCTTCTCGCGCGCCACCAGCCGCAGGGTGACGATCTTCTGCGGCGGTTCGTCGCCGCCCCGCTCCGGGGAGTCTTCTGCACCTATCTCGGGCGACTGGATGGCGTCTTCATCGCCATCGGTGTCCATGTCGGGTTGTTCGACGCGCAGCGTCGGCTCGACTCGCTCGAAGGAAGGTTCCTCGGAATCCTCTTCGGCCTTTTGCCGTCGGCTGTAGTAATAAACACCGGCGATCACCAGTATTCCAAAGAACAATAGCAACCAACGCAAACCGTCCATTTCCACGACCCGCAACTTCCGTCTAATTCGCTGCCATCTTCACCGCTGCATCGATATCCACTGACACCAGGCGCGAAACACCCGGTTCCTGCATCGTCACTCCCGACAACTGGCGTGCAAGTTCCATCGTGATCTTGTTGTGCGTAATGAACACGAACTGCACCGTGTCCGACATCTCCCTGACGATGTCGCAGAAACGGCCGACGTTGGCATCATCGAGCGGCGCGTCGACCTCGTCCAGCATACAGAAGGGCGCGGGATTCAGCTCGAAAATCGCAAATACGAGCGCCACTGCCGTCAGAGCTTTTTCGCCGCCGGACAGCAGGTGAATGGTGCTGTTGCGCTTGCCGGGCGGTCGCGCCATGACCGTGATTCCCGCCGTCAGCAGGTCGTCGCCGGTAAGCTCCAGGTAGGCATGGCCGCCACCGAACAGCTTCGGGAACAGGCGCTTGAAACCCGCGTCGACGTTGCTGTAGGTCTCCCTGAATCGCGTGCGGGTTTCGCGATCGATCTTTCGAATCGCGCCCTCGAGCGTCTCCAGTGCGTCGTTGAGGTCGGCAAGCTGGGAATCGAGGTATTCCTTGCGCTCCGACTGCTCCTTGAATTCGTCGATAGCGGCAAGGTTGATCGGGCCGAGCCGATCGATGCGGCGCCGTATCTTCTCGAGCTTCTCCTCCCAGGTCTCGATCGTTGCCGCCTCGTCGATCTCGTTCAACAGGGGCTCGAGTTCGAAATCGGTCTGCGCCAGCTGTTCGGCGAAGCCCTCCCGGCGGACGCGCAGTTCCTGCACCGCCATCTCGGCCTCGCTGACACTGGCGCGAGCCGCCTCGACGGCCTGGTCGTTCTGCAGCCGCTTCTGATCGAGCTCACGCAACTCGTGCTCGACAGCTTCGACTTTCTGCCGCGCGGCCGCCAGCTCCTGCTCCACCTCGACGCGATCCGCGAGGTGCTTCTCGAGGCGCTCCTTATTGTCGGCTAGCGGCAGTTCGCTGCCTGAGAGCTGCTCGCGTATGCGCGTTTCCCTGTCGCGGAACTGGCCGAGTTGTGCCTGCATGCGCGCCAGGTTCTGCGCCGCCGACTCCTTGCTGGTGCGGCGGCTCTCGAACTGGATCGTAATGCTCTGCACCGCGTCGCGATCCTCTTCGGCCTGGCTGCGCACGCGAGCCAGCTCGGAGCGCAACTCTTCTCGCTGTGCCTCGAGGCTTTCCTTTTCCGAATTGAGGCGACCGAGCGATTCGATGGCCTGCACGTGGATGCGCTGCGATTCACGCAACTGCTCCTCGGCCGAAATCTGCTCGTTGTCGAGTTCACCGGTTTCTTCGACCAGGGCCGCTTTGCGCGCATTGGCCTGGTCTCTCTTGTAGCGCGCCGATTCCAGTGCCGCCTTGACCTCGGAGTACTCGTTCAGCAGGGAGGCAGCGTCGTTCTGCATCGACTCACGCCGCTCCTCGAGCTGAGTCAGGCGCATGCGGCCGTCCTTGAGCAGCTTGCGCGCACTTTCGAAACGCGCCTGCAGTTCTCGGATTTCCGACTTGATGCGGCGCATGTCGTGCTCACGCGCCAGGACGCCAGCCTTGCCTTCCTTATCGCGCGAGACCCGCAGCCAGTTTTGCCCCATCCAGATGCCGTCTTCGGTGACGACCGATGCGTCCTGGTCGAGCGAGTCGCGAATGCCGAGCGCCTGGCCCAGCGACGATGCCACGCGCACCCTCGACAGCAGCTCGACCACGGCAGCGGGCGCGCTGGATACCTTGCCGGCCAGCGTGTTCTCGGCCGGGTTCACCTGCTCGGTCCGGGCTCTTTCACGCAGCAGCGTGATATTCCCGGTACGCAGGCTCGCAATGCTTTCGGTTACGGGCGTAATGTCCGCGACACAAACCGCCTGCAGGTAGTCACCCAGTACGGTTTCCACGGCCTTTTCCCAGCCGCTTTCAACATCGAGGGCCTGGGCAACGCGCTTGTTGCCGTCGATCCCGGTGCTCTCCAGCCAGTCCTTGACACTGTCGTCGCCGGCGCCCATCGCAGCGTTCTGCAGCGCTTCCAGGGAGGCATACCTGCCCTGTGCACCGAGCAGCTGGCCACGTCGCTCGTCGACCAGGCGAGTCAGCTTCTGGTCCTGCTCACGCATCTTGCGGATTTTCTCGCCGATGTCGGAGAGGTGGCGGTCGAATTCATCGCGCGCCTGGCGCTTGCGGAGCTCCTGTTCAGACAGCTCGTCATACGTCGCCTGCAGGTCTTCCGGGCTTGCGACGGTCTGCGCTTCCTCGAGCTTGCGGCGGCGATCGGAAAAACTCTGCAATCGTGACTCGAGCTGCTCTGCTCTCGTGGTCTCGACGTTTTGCTGCTGCAGCGCCGCGTTGTGTGCCAGCGCGTGCTCGTCCCAGCGCTGCTGCCAGTCGGCCAGGGCCTGCTCCGCGCGCTTGAGCGACTCCGACGATGAACGTTCGCTCTGCCGGGCCTGTTCCAGGCCGGGAACGAGTTCGCTCAAGGTAAGCTCGAGCTGCTCGATCTCGGTCCTGTCCTGATCGATGTGGTCGGCAATTTCCTTCGCGCCGAGAATGGCCTGTTCGAGATCCTGTTCCTGACGCTCGCGCAACTCGCGTGCGTGCTCGATCGACTGCTCGAGACGCGCGATTTCCGAACCGACCTTGTAGAAGCGGCCCTGGACGACGTTGAACTCATCGGTGCGCTCGCTCTGCCGTACGCGGGATTCCTCGATGGATGCTTCGACGCTACGCTGCTCCGCGATAGCGGCCTCGAGCCGCGTCTTGCGCTCGGAAAGATGTGCGCCGGCCTCGCCGGCACGCTCGTCGAGGTCCCGGGTCCGCAATGCCAGCAATTCGGCCGCCGTCCTGCGCTCCTCTTGCTTGTAACGGCCGTAGCGCTCAGCCGTCTTGGCCTGGCGGTCGAGGTGTTTGATCTGCTTCTCGACCTCCTCGAGGACGTCGAGCAGGCGGTCGAGGTTGTCCTTGGTGTGCCTGATGCGATTGGACGTTTCCCGCCGGCGTTCCTTGTACTTGGAGATTCCGGCCGCCTCCTCGATGAAGACACGCATTTCCTCGGGCTTGGCCTCGATGAGCCGCGAAATCATGCCCTGTTCGATGATGGAGTAGCTGCGCGGGCCCAGGCCGGTACCGAGGAATACACCGGTGATGTCCTTGCGGCGGCACTTGGCGCCGTTCAGGAAATACGTCGAAATGCCGTCGCGGCTGACCTCGCGGCGAATCGAGATCTCGGCGTACTTGGCATACTGGCCCTCGAGCGTGGTCTCGCTGTTGTCGAACAGCAACTCGACGGAGGCGGCGCCGACCGGCTTTCGTGAACTCGATCCGTTGAAGATGACGTCTGTGATGGAGTCGCCCCGCAGCCGGCTTGCCGAGCTTTCGCCCATCACCCAGCGTACGGCATCAATGACATTCGACTTACCACAACCATTCGGCCCGACCACGCCGACGAGGCTGCTCGGGAAGGTGATTGTTGTGGGGTCGACGAAGGATTTGAAGCCTGCGAGCTTGATCTTGCTTAATCGCATCAGAGGTTTCGGCCAATATCCCTTAAAAGTCGGCTAGTGTAATGTAATTCTTGCAATAAAACGATTGTCGGCAAAAAAAGACAATCCTGGCCCGAGCCCAGTATTGCCGGGGCCTGGCGCCCATCTCGCAGGGCCGGAATACTGCCGGAAAAATAGGGGTTCCATGCGGCCGCAGGCAATGTATAATCCCCGCCTTTTCTTTCCCCGGCAGGAGTTCAAGATGCCCGCAAAGAAAGCCGCGAGCAAGAAGCGGAAGACCGCGACGACCCGTCGCAAGAAGGCTGTGACGAGAAAGTCCAAGGCAACGAAAAAGGTCGCCAAGAAAAAGGCGCCCGCCCGCAAGAAGACGGCAAAGAAGAAAGCGAGCAAGAAGAAAGCACCGGCAAGGAAGAAAGTGAGCAAGAAGAAGGCACCGGCCAAGAAGGCCACCAAGAAAAAGGCGGCCAAGAAGAAAGCCACCGGCAAGAAGGTCACCAAGAAAAAGGCCACAAAGAAGAAGCCCGCTGCGCGGAAAAAGGCGCCGGCACGGCGCGCGCGGCCCAGGGGCGACGTCATGTCGGGCCCGATACACGGCATCGCACCGTACAAGCCTCGGCGCGGCGAGATATACATGAGCGACAAGCAGCTCGATCATTTCCGCGAGATTCTCTCGGCCTGGAAGCGCGAACTGATGTTCGAGGTGGACCGTACCGTGCACCACATGCAGGACGAAGCGGCCAATTTCCCGGATCCCAATGACCGCGCCACGCAGGAGTCCGAGTTCGGCCTCGAGCTCAGGACCCGCGACCGCGAGCGCAAGCTGCTGCGCAAGATCGATTCCGCACTGGCGCGAATCGATGACGGCTCCTACGGCTTCTGCGAGGAAACCGGCGAGGAGATTGGCCTCAAGCGTCTTGAAGCACGTCCGGTTGCGACGCTGTGCCTGGAGGCGCAGGAGCGTCGCGAGCTCGCTGAGCGCCAGTTTCGCGATCGGGACGATCGCTACCGCTAAGCCACGAATCCCGTGGTAATGCGCGAGCCAGCCCCGTACGTCGGCCGGTTCGCGCCGTCTCCGACCGGTCCCCTGCACTTCGGCTCGCTCGTCGCGGCCGTAGCCAGCTACCTGCAGGCACGCGTCCGCCGGGGCCACTGGCTCCTACGCATCGAGGACATCGACCCGCCACGCGAACAGGCCGGAGCCGCCGACAGCATCGTCGAAGCCCTGGAGTGCTATGGCTTCCGGTGGGACGGCGACATAATCTACCAGAGTACGAGCCGCGCGGCTCACGATACAGCCCTCGATGTGTTGCTCGCACGCGGCCTCGCCTATCCCTGCGGCTGCTCCCGCAGCGACCTCTCCGACGCCCCCAGGGGGCCCCTCGGGACCATCTATCCCGGTACCTGTCGATCGGGCTGCAGCGCGACGGAGACTGCCATACGCGTCCTCACGAATAGTGAGCCGATCGCGTTCGACGATGCGTTGCAGGGGCGCAGGAACCTGTCTCTCGAGACCGAGTCCGGTGATTTCGTCATCCGGCGCAAGGACGACCTGATCGCGTATCAGCTGGCCGTTGTCGTCGACGACGAGCTGCAGGGGATCACCGAAGTCGTGCGCGGCATCGACCTTATCG
>JAAUXW010129061.1_pt1 | contig 10601 bp, 10 predicted proteins | sample 7278141 | NCBI WGS metagenome assembly JAAUXW01 (sample SAMN14350115, study PRJNA611818) | marine sediment metagenome | isolation source: surface marine sediment (2.1m) | place: French Polynesia: Moorea | collected 2018-08
CCCGCCGGTTAATGGTCTTCAGGCTTGACGCCGTGCCAGTGGTACTTACTACCATCAACAATGCCAACCATTGTCAGAGAGGGTCGTATGCCGCGGAAAAAATCCTCGCCCGGCCAAGCCTATGAAGGAATCGCAAGCCTGCTGGAAGCGGCCGGTTCAGTGCTCCGCGAGGCCCGCATGGCCCTCAACCGGGAAATCAGAGCCTACCCCGCGCCTATTCCGGCCTGCGACGCCCAATTCAACGGCTTGCTGGACCAGCGCCGTCTTTTGTCCCGGGCCATGCAGGATATCGAAACCCTTCTGGCCGGTGGCGGTCCCGGCGCAGCATCCGTCCTTGACCTGTGCACGGTGGTCGAGGCTCTGGAGCGGGCCGGCAACCCCCTGGCAGCGCGCTTACGCACGCTTCTCGAAGACCGCCATAGGAATCCGCCTATCCCCTGTTGAGGCCGTCGCGCGCGGCGTTTTTCTCCCGCATCTCCCGACGGCGCATCGGCATCGTGTCAATCAAATCGAAAATTTCCTGCAACGCGCCGCGGCATTCGCGCACCAGCTTAAGGCCCCCGTCCTTGCCGATCAGGATCACAGTGAAGCGGCCGGGTTTTATCTTGTAACGGCGACGCAGGCTCGCGGCGTCGTTGAAGGCAAGCGGCTCATCCCCCCGGCTGGAAGCGCCTTCTTCCAAAATTCGAAAAACCAGCAGATCCCGGTCCAGCACCTCGGCAGACCTTGCGGACAAGTTTTTTTCAAAGGCGGCCAGATCAGAATCTAAGGCATTCGGCGCAAAAACCAGCAGGAGTCGATTCTTCCAGCGATAGGGCGCAAGCTCTGAGCCCCGCGCTGGAAGGGTCGTTGCAACGGCCAGCGAGAACGCTAGCAGGCCAAGGGCGGTTTGATGCCAGGCGGTCGTCGGAATTATCGTCATGGCGCAAACCTAATACCCGTGCCCGCCATGTAAAGCACCGCCGGCCACCAACCGCACGACCAATTTGTGGGCCACCGGGCGCTATGCTAAAGTAGGCTTGTCGCTGCGCCGGGCCGGAATTTCGAAACCCCGGCGCCGAAAGGACTTGGCGGGACCAATCCGCCGTTCACCGGATCACCCGTCGCTAAACGGCTGGTTGGACAAAGCGGGTGTCGACAAGCGCGAATACGAATCATCCCCTTCTCTCATCTCCAATCGACCGGCTGTGCAGAGCGGACGGCATCTCCACCGACACCCCCCGATGCGTCACCTGCCGTCTCGATCCGCGCCAGACACCCCGCCAATCAATGGTGACTTGCCCAGGTGCTTTCCTCAACCGGGCCGGGCCCGTGGATCGGATCGAGGTGCCGGTCAACGCTCGTGGTGGTTTGCTTGGGCCGGCCAATCCGGATTAGACACCTCGCTGAACCGGCCCCGCGGCGATTTGGTATGGTCGCAGGGCCCTAACCCCATTCAACCCTGAAACAAAGGAGAGATGTAACATTGGAACATTATGTATCGATGGTCAAAGAACTGGTGAAACAAGGCGGACCGGCGGCCGGGGATTTCAACGCCCTTGACGATGCCCTGCATTCGGCCGCCGGTGCCATCAAAAGGGCCAAACGCCCCGTGAAGCTCGTCCACTTAATCCGCGAGGCCTTCGGGGATGCCATGTCGGCGGAGACCATCCAGGGCTATGGTTTTCTCAAGCCCTATGGCTACTCCGGCGACTTTCACATGATCGACAAAATCTACCAGCAGCATGTCACCCCCCGGCCCGATCTCAGGAACTGGGACTTGTATTTCCATGCCCAAAAGGCACCTATTGCCGTTCGCAACCGCAAACAGTACTTTATCGATCTGGTCACGCGGCTCAGGCGGCGCCGGCCGAATGGACGGCTGCAGGTGCTGAACGTGGCCAGCGGTCCCTGCCGCGACGTCAAAGACTATCTCGATCAGACCGGCGACCGGGCCATTCATTTTCACTGCGTGGATGCGGACCGGCACGCGATTGCGTACGCCCGCGATACCTGCCGGGACCACGCCCCGCAAATCACCTTCTACCGCAGGAATGCCCTGCGTTTCAGATGCGAGCGGCGTTTCGACCTGATCTGGTCGGCCGGGCTGCTCGATTATTTTAGCGACCGGCAGTTCGTCTTCCTCATCAAAAACCTGTATCGTCATCTTCGACCGGAAGCAGAGCTGGTGGTCGGCAACTTCCATCCGGACAACCCCTCCCGCGCCTACATGGAAATCATCGGCGACTGGCATCTGATCTATCGGTCCGAACATGATCTGATACGGCTTGCCCGCCAGGCCGGCTTTGGTTTGAACGATATTCGCGTCGGGGTCGAAGCGGAGAACGTCAATCTTTTCCTGCACCTCAAGCAGGGATCCTCCTTCCTCTAACCCCTGAGCCGGCCCAACCCGACCGGGAATCACCCCGCCCTTACCGCGCAGCGGCTCTGCCCCCATCATTGCCACCGGCATGAGGGGCGGGGCCTTTTTCATTCCGGATTTGGTGATTATCATCGTCAGCAACGCGGTGACGAACCGCCGCCAAATAAGGTATCCGGAGGATGTCCATGATTCAAAAACGATCGATCGCAATCGTGGGAACCGGCCATGTTGGCGTTGCGGCCGCCTTCGCCATCTTTATGCGCGGGCTGGCCAGCGAGATTATCCTGATTGACAAGGATGCCGAGCGCGCCCGCGGGGAGGCCATGGATCTCATGCACGGTCAGGCATTTTTCGAGCGCATTACCGTGCGGGCCGGCGATTATCCCGATCTGGCCCGGGCACAGCTGGTGATCATTACGGCCGGGGTCGGTCAGCAACCGGGAGAATCCCGGCTGAGTCTGCTCAACCGCAATGCCACGGTGTTCGGCGAGATCGTGGGCCAATTGGATCAGCACGCCCCCGGCGCGGTGCTGGTGATTGCCAGCAACCCGGTGGACATCCTGACCTATGTCGTCCAGAAAACCAGCCGGCGCGAGTCTTCCCGCGTGATCGGCACCGGCACCATGCTGGATACGGGCCGGTTTCGGGCGCTGCTGGGGGCGCACTACGGCATCAATCCCCGTTCGGTACACGCCTATATCATCGGTGAACACGGCGACACGGAAGTGCCGGTCTGGAGCTCCGCCCGTATCGCCGGGGTTCCCCTGGTCGGCCATGAAGTGTTGGGCCGGCCTTGGCAGGAAGATCAAATGCAGCGGCTGTTCACCCAGGTGCGCGACGCCGCCTACACCATCATCGCACGCAAGGGCTACACCAATACGGCCATCGGGATGGCCATCGTTCGTCTGGCCGAGGCCGTGCTCGATGACCAGCGGAGCGTGTTGCCGGTCAGCCGGATGCTCAACGGCGAATACGGCCTTGACGATGTCTGCCTGAGCATACCCTCCGTGATCGGTATCAACGGTGTGGAGGCGGCGCTAACGCCGACGCTCGACGCCGCAGAGCGCGAAGCCCTTCATCATTCCGCCGCCACTCTGCAGGCCCTCATACAAAAGATGGGGATGTGATCCCTTGAAGACCCTGCTTCAGCCCACGCCTCGCGGCCTCTATTGCCCCGAAGGGGATTTTTACATCGATCCCTGGCGCCCGGTCCGGCGGGCCGTGATCACCCATGCCCACGCGGATCACGCCCGGGCGGGCAGCCGCTCCTACCTCTGCGCCCAGGAAGGCCGGGCCCTTCTGCAGGCCCGCCTCGGCCCGGAGGCCCGTATCGAAGCCCTGCCTTACGGCGCAAGCGTCAATCGGCATGGGCTGACCCTCTCGCTGCACCCGGCCGGGCACATCCGGGGCTCGGCCCAGGTCCGCATCGAAAGGCAGGGTCATGTCACCGTGGTCTCCGGCGACTACAAGACCGCACCCGATCCGACCTGTACGCCGCTCGACCCCCAGCGCTGCCATACGTTCATCAGCGAGTCCACCTTCGGCCTGCCGATTTTCAAGTGGCCGTCCCCGGAGGCGATTCTGGCGGCGATCAACGCCTGGTGGCGGGAGAACGGGAAACAGGGCCTGACCAGCATCCTGTTTGCCTACGCCCTGGGCAAGGCCCAGCGGATTCTGGCCGGTCTGGATCACACCATCGGACCGATCCTGGCCCACGGGGCGGTCGAAAAGATCAACCGGATCTATCGGCAGGCGGGCGTTGCCCTGCCGGAGACGCGGTATGTCGGCGACGTGGAGGATCGCACGCTTTTACGCGGCGCACTCGTGATCGCACCGCCGTCGGCCGACCAACCGGCCTGGATGCGCCGGTTCCCGAAGCGCTCCCGGGCCTTCGCCTCGGGTTGGATGCGGATCCGCGGCCACCGTCGGCGCCGTGCCGTGGACCGGGGGTTCGTCATCTCGGATCACAGCGACTGGGATGGGCTGGTGGCCACCATCGAGGCCAGCGGCGCGGAGAGCGTCGGGATCACCCACGGCTATACCGCCGAGATGGTGCGCTGGCTCCAGGAGAAAGGCCTCGACGCCGAAACCATTCCAGAGTCCGATCGAGACGGGACCGACGACGCATGAAAGCCTTTGCCGCACTCTATCGCCGTCTGGACGAAACCACCAGCACCAACCGCAAAATCGCGGCCATGACGGCTTATTTCGAGCAAACGCCGGCCGCCGATGCCATCTGGGCCGTGCGTTTCCTGATCGGACGTAAACCGCGCCAGGTGGTACCCACCCGCCAGTTGATGACCTGGGCCGGTGAGCGCGCCAACGTGCCGGAATGGCTTTTCGAGGCCAGCTACGACGTGGTGGGCGATCTGGCCGAGACCATCACCCTACTCATACCGCCGCCCACACGGACGAACGCGCGTCCCCTGCATGCCTGGGTCACCCAGGACCTGCTCCCCCTGCGAGAAATGGCCATCGAAACACGGCGCCAGGCCATCCTCGACGCCTGGGACCGGATGGACGAGTCCCAACGCTTCGTGTGGAACAAATTGATCACCGGCGGCTTCCGGGTCGGCGTCTCGCGGCGTCTGGTCGTGCGGGCCCTGGCCCGTCTGAGCGGCATCGAGGCCGCCGTCATCACCCACCGCCTGATGGGCGAGTGGGCCCCCACGGCAGATACCTTCCATCGCCTCCTGGCCACCGACACCGCCGATGCCGACATCAGCCGGCCCTATCCCTTCTATCTGGCCTACCCCCTGGAAAAACCGCCCGCCACGCTGGGCCCCCGAACCGATTGGCAGGTGGAGTGGAAATGGGACGGCATTCGAGGGCAGGTCATCCGACGCCGGGGACAGGCCTTCATCTGGTCCCGGGGCGAGGAACTGGTGACGGACAAATATCCCGAGCTGGCGGCCGCGGCCGCCCGGTTGCCCGACGGCACGGTGCTCGACGGCGAGATCCTGCCCTGGCGAAACAGCCGGCCCCTGCCCTTTGGGGAGCTTCAGCGGCGCATCGGGCGAAAATCCGTCGGCCGGAAAATATTGCAGGAAGTGCCGGTGGCCTTTCTGGCCTATGACCTTTTGGAACACGAGGGCCGCGACCAGCGCGGCCAGGCGCTTGCCCGGCGGCGGCAAAAACTTGAAGCACTCCTCGACCATCGGGCCGACGACCGGCTGCTGCTTTCGCCGGTGCTCGCGGCGCCGGACTGGACGGCGCTGGCGACCCAACATGGCGAATCCCGTCAACGGGGGGTGGAGGGCTTTATCCTCAAACGCCACGACTCCCGTTACGGCGTCGGTCGGCGGCGCGGCGACTGGTGGAAATGGAAGGTCGATCCGCTGACGGCGGACGCCGTTCTGATCTACGCCCAGCGGGGTCACGGGCGGCGCGCCGGGCTCTATACCGATTACACCTTCGCCGTGCGCCAGGGCGACGGCCTGGTACCCTTTGCCAAAGCCTACTCCGGCTTGAGCGATGCGGAGATCCAGGAGGTGGACCGTTTTATTCAGCGCAACACTCGGGAGCGCTTCGGACCGGTCCGCGCGGTGCGCCCGGCGCTGGTTTTCGAAATCGCCTTCGAAGGCATCCGGGCCTCGACGCGGCACAAGTCCGGTGTTGCGGTTCGATTTCCACGCATTCTCCGCTGGCGTCGCGACAAGACGATCGAGGACGCCGACACGCTGGAAACCCTCAAAGCGCTCCTGACGACACCTGTGAACGCCCAAACGGATTGACCTTATGCAATGACCGTCCAAACACCACGCAAGCGAAAACCCGCCCACGGGCTCCGCCGGGGCCAGGCCAGGGTTCACCAATGGTTCAAGCGCCGCGGCTGGAAACCCCTGGCATTCCAGCGCGAGGCCTGGAAGGCCTATCGCGCCGGGCGCAGCGGTTTGATCCACGCCCCCACCGGGATCGGCAAGACCTATGCCGTTGCATTCGGGCCGCTCATGGCCGCGCTGGCAACGGGGGCGGACCGGCGGCCGGTCGAGGACCCTCCCCCGCTCACCATCCTGTGGGTGACGCCGCTGCGCGCCCTGGCCAGCGACACGCAGGCCGCACTGCAGCGGGCGGTCGCCGATCTCGATCTGCCCTGGAGCGTGGCCGGCCGCACCGGCGATACACCCGCCGCCGTCAAGAAGCGCCAGAATAAGCAGCTCCCCACGGTGCTCGTGACCACCCCGGAAAGCCTCAACCTGCTGCTCTCACATGCCGGCGCCCGGGACCGCTTCAGCCTTCTCGAGCTCGTGGTGGTGGATGAATGGCACGAACTCATGGGATCCAAGCGCGGCGTCCTGGTGGAACTGGCCCTGGCGCGGATAAGGACCTGGCAGGGGAAGATACGCATATGGGGGCTTTCGGCCACTCTGGGCAACACTGCGCGTGCCCTGCGGACCCTGCTGGGCCGGAACGCCGATCAGGGTGTTCTGATCCGCGGCCGCGTACCCAAATCCATCCGCGTAACGTCCATCCGGCCCGAGGTGGTGGATCGGTTCCCCTGGGCCGGGCACCTGGGACTGAAACTTCTGCCGCAGGTGATCGCCACAATCGAAGCCGCGGGAAGCACCCTGATCTTTACCAACACCCGTTCCCAGACCGAGATCTGGTATCAGGCCATCCGGGAGGCGCGGCCCGACTGGGCCGCGCGCGTGGCCCTGCACCACGGCTCTCTCGACCGCCGCGAGCGCGAGCGGGTCGAGCAGGCCCTGCAAGACGGAGCGCTTAAGGCTGTCGTCTGTACCTCCAGTCTCGATCTGGGTGTGGATTTCTGGCCCGTGGACCAGGTGATCCAGATCGGCAGCCCCAAGGGCATCGCCCGCCTGATGCAGCGGGCCGGCCGAAGCGGCCACCGCCCGGGACTGACCAGCGGGGTCGTCTGCGTTCCGACCCATGCCCTCGAACTGATGGAGGTGGCGGCCGCCCGGCAGGCCATCGAAGGCCGCGGGATCGAACCGCGGGTGCCGGTCACGCGCCCCCTGGATGTCCTGGCCCAATATCTGGTAACCCTGGCCCTGGGTGATGGCTTCCGCCCTGCGGCGCTGTACCGCGAACTGCGCACCACCCATGCCTTTCAAGATTTGCCGCGGGCGGAGTACGACTGGATTTTGGATTTCGTGTCCACGGGCGGAGAAGCCCTCACCGCCTACCCGGAGTTTCACAAGATCGTTCAGCGCAACGGGCGCTGCACCGCGGCCAGCACCCGGATTGCCGCCCGTCACCGGATGAATATCGGCACGATCACCGCGGATGCGTCCATCGTTATCAAATTCTTGAACGGCCGCCGCCTGGGTTCCGTGGAGGAACGCTTTGTGGCCCGGCTCAAACGGGGCGACGTGTTCGTCTTTGCCGGCCGGCGGCTCGAATTCGTTCGCCTGCGTGACATGGTTCTTCACGTGCGGAAAAGCCGCGCACCTCAGGGCCCGATCCCCCAGTGGCTGGGGGGGCGAATGCCGCTTTCCACCGAACTGGCGGCGGCCGTTCGCTCCCAACTGGACCGGGCCTCACGGGGATACCTCGATTCGCCTGAAATGAGGTCCCTGGCGCCGATCCTGGCGCTTCAGGCCCGCCGCTCGACAATCCCCGCGTGCAATGAATTGCTGATCGAAACGCTGGTCTCGCGGGACGGGCACCATCTATTCGTGTTTCCCTTCGAGGGCCATCTCGTCAACGAGGGTCTGGCCGCCCTACTGGCCTTCCGCCTTTCCCGGATGCGACCGCTGACCCTCTCGCTGGCCGCCAATGACTATGGACTGGAACTGCTCGCGGACCGCGAAATTCCCCTGGAGGAAATAGAAAACAAGCGCCTGTTCGCCACCGATCGACTGACCGAAGACATTCTGGCCAGTGTCAATGCCGCCGAGATGGGCCGCCGGCAGTTCCGCGAGATTGCCCGGGTGGCCGGTCTGGTATTCCCGGGCTATCCCGGCCGTCCCAAACGCAGCGGTCAGATCCAGGCTTCCAGCAGCCTGCTCTACAACGTGTTTCAACGCTATGCGCCCGACCATTTGCTCCTGGCCCAGTCCACCCGCGAAGTCCTGGAGCGGCAGCTCGAGTACCGCCGGTTGCACCAGAGTCTGGAGCGCATGACGCAGGCCCGCCTGCGCCGGGTCGACCTCGAAGCGCCCACACCGCTGGCATTCCCGATCATGGTTGACCGCCTGCGCAGCCGCGTGAGTTCCGAAAAGCTGGCCGCGCGCGTGCGTCGCATGCAGTTGCGGCTGGAGAAAAAGGCTGATGGCGGGTAATGGGCAACCTAATGCCGGCGGCTGGGGCCGTTCCGTAGAGGTTACCCTGCTTGGTCAGCGGCTTGTTCTGCTGCCCGAGCGGGCCCTGTACTGGATGGAAAAGAAGATGCTGGTCGTGGCCGATGCCCATTTCGGCAAGGCCCAGCTTTTCCGGGAGCGCGGTATTCCGGTTCCCGAGGGGACGACCGCGGCCGATCTTGAGCGCCTGTCACGCCTGATGGCGGATTTCAACCCCGAAACACTTCTTTTCCTGGGCGATCTGACCCACGGCCCGCTCGACAACCCGGATGTCTACGAACGTCTGGTCGCGCCCTGGCGTGCGGCCCATCAGCGCGTCGCCTTCGCGCTGGTCAGCGGCAACCACGACCGACGCGGTGGGGCGCCATCTCCCTTCGGATTTGACTGGGTGGGGACCATGCGTCCTGAGGGCCCCTTTGTCTTCACCCACCAGCCGCAAGGCACGGCGGCGGGCTACAACCTGGCCGGGCATCTGCATCCGGCCGTGGCCCTGACCGGCCGAGGCGGCCTAAGGGCGAGCCTGCCCTGCTTCTGCTTCGGCCCGCAAAGGGCCCTCTTGCCGGCTTTCGGTAGTTTTACCGGCTGCCAGGTGATTCGCCCGGGGGGTGAAGACCAGGTCTTCGTGATCGCCGACGACGCCGTTCTGGCTGCACCGACCCGGGCCGACGACAACGAATGATATTTACGCCGGCAAGCCTCCCGGCATTGCCGGCCGTCGGCGGGATACGGCGCCGGGCCCATTCAGGACGGCTTGAAGCGGTAGTGTTTGCGCACAGGCTTCTTGACGTCCCACACGCAGTCGAGATCCTTGGGGAACGTCACGAAATCGCCGGCCCCGAAGGTGACGCGTCCGCCGTCCGGGGTCTCTACGACCACCTCGCCCTCCAGCAGATAACACTCCTCGATGGCATCGTAGTGCCAGTCGAAGCGGGAAACCTCCTTCTCCCAGATGGGCCAGGTGGTCACTTTGCGCTCCGCCAGAACGTCCGCGCTGGGTTTTTCAATTTTAATCATCATGGGGCCATGCTCCGTTTCAGGTTTAACGTTTCCATCCGTCACCTGGATTTGCGGGAGACATGCATGCCCACCCGCCAGGCCAGCACCACGACTGGATAGACCTGTCCGATCAAGGCGTGGAGGATCGTGAGGGCCTTGGTTTTCTCGGTCAGGGGCGTGATATCGCCGAACCCCAGCGCCGTCAGGGTGCTGAAACTGTAGTAGAGAAAGAACGGCCAAGCGTAACGGTCCAGGCCTTCCCGATGGCTGAAGGAACCGGGTTGGTAGTGATCCAGAGGCGCGCAGGCATAACGCCACATTAGCGACATCCAAAGATCAAGGGGCCCACATCGAGAGGATCATGGGCACGCTAAAAACAAAAGCCACCTTGACCAGCCGCTTCTACCGACCGACGACATACAGCGCCGTCTATACCCGCATAAGAACGGCATAGAGTACGGGCACGACGCCCAGGGTCAGCACCGTCCCGAGAATCAGGCCGCTGGCAATCACGATCGCCATCGAGTAGAAGAGGGGATCGTTGGTGATGATCAGCGGCATCAGACCGAGCACCGTCGTGACCGTGGTCATCAGGATGGGCCGGAATCGCGAGATGGCCGCATCCACCACGGGATTGGCATCATTGCCCGCCGCCCGCTCGGCATCGATCTTGTCGATCAGGACGATGCCGTTGTTGATGATCACACCGGCCAGGCTCAACAATCCCAATATGGCAAAGAAGTCAAACGCCGCCCGCATGAGGAGCAGGCCGATGAAGGCGCCGGTAAAGGCCAGGGGAATCGTGATGAAGATGATCACCGGCCGGCGAAAGGATTTGAACTGCCAGATCAGGAGCACCACGATGCCGAAGACACACAGCGGCATCCAGGCCATCATCTTCCCCACCGTCTCCACGCTGGTTTCCAGTTCCCCGCCCACTTCCCAGCGGTAGCCCGGCGCCAGCGCCAGGCCCTCAATCA
>JAAUXW010025675.1_pt1 | contig 10600 bp, 7 predicted proteins | sample 7278141 | NCBI WGS metagenome assembly JAAUXW01 (sample SAMN14350115, study PRJNA611818) | marine sediment metagenome | isolation source: surface marine sediment (2.1m) | place: French Polynesia: Moorea | collected 2018-08
ACCTGACATGGCTTGAAGAAGCTCTCACGGAAACCCGTGATCTGGACATTTATCTGGCCCTTTTCAAGGATTACGAGTCCCGTCTGCCCGGGAATCTGCGACAGGCACTAAGTGCGCTGAGCAGCTTTCTCGGCAGACAGCGGGCGAAGACCCACCAGAAGGCCAGAGTCGCGCTGGAGAGCCCACGCTTCAAGAACCTGATCCACAACTGGCAACAGCTTCTAAGCGCCCGACCCTCCCCCGGGCCGATGCGCCAGCTCCAGAGTACCGAGATCTCGATAGCGGCCAATCAACGCGTCCAGGAACAATATCGACTGGTTCTGGATAATGGCCTGGCCATCGGGCCCGAGAGTTCCATCAGCGATCTGCTCGATCTGCACCAGCGCTGCAAGCGTCTGGGCTACCTACTGGAGATCTTCGAAAGCCTCTATCCAGACAAGTCATACTCGGCGTTTATGCGGGAGCTCAAAGCGCTGCAGCAAAGCCTGAATCGATTCCACGACCTCGAGCTGCAGCAGCAAGCGCTTCACGAGGTGGGTGTTGCCATGAAGCAGGATCAACGCATCCTGCCCGCATGGCTGGGCGCCATTGAGGCGCTGGTGGCTGACCTCTCCGAGGAACGGGGGCGGATCCGCGAGGCTTTCACCAAGCAATTCGCGCGGTTTTCCGGAAAAAAGGTCCGCAAGCGCTTTCGCGCCCTGTCTCCGGAAAAGCGTAAACGCCAGGAGCGCGGCGTATGAAGATATTGGCTACCTACAACCTGAAGGGCGGTGTTGGTAAGACCACCACAGCCGTAAACATCTCCTACCAGGCCGCGAAAGAGGGCTTTCGGACCCTTCTGTGGGATCTGGACCCCCAGGGCGCGGCCAGTTTCTACTTCCGCATCAAGCCCGGAATCAAAGGAGGAACCCGGGCCCTGATAAGACGCAAAATCGTTCTCGACGACATTGCCAAGGCCACCGACTACGAAGGCCTGGATCTGATACCCGCGGATTTTTCGTTTCGTCACTTTGACGAGGACGCCATCGACACCAAACGCCCCGCCCGACAACTGCTCAAGATCATGAGACCCGTCTCTCAGGAATACGACCTGCTGGTAATCGACAGCGCACCCAGCATCTCGCTGGCGGCCGAGAACATCTTTTACGCCGCCGATGCACTGTTGATCCCCCTGATCCCTACCACCTTATCGGTCCGGACCTATTCACAGCTGCTGAATTATTTCCGGAAGTCCTCCGGCCGCCACCTGATACTGCTGCCCTTCTTCTCGATGTACAACAAGAAAAGATCGCTGCACCGCACAATCAGAGAAGCCCTGCCGAGGGAGCACACGGAGATGCTCGATACCATTATTCCGGAATCGAAACGCGTGGAACTCATGGGCGTAGAGCGCGCGCCGGTAGGGCATTTCGCCCCACAAAGCAAACAGGCCCGCGCCTACCGGGGGCTGTGGGGGGAGGTGCGGGAGCGGATTTTCCCAACGGACTGAAAATCGGGCGGCCATCACCGGTCTTGCGATTGCTTCGAAGACAAGGCAACACCGCGGGCAGACCGCGGAACTTCAGCAAGTCCCTCAAAACAGTTATTCTATAGGGAAGGGGTTGAGCCGAGCGCGGTCATTTGCTGCAATGGACTTTCTGATCCGGTGCTTGGTTTCCGCTGATCGTGCAGTTACCGCAAATCAGAACTTCTTTAGGGAACCTCTGCAAAATCCATCCCGGGATTTTTCAGAGACGGGAAGCGAAAAACATTCCGCTTCCCTTCGTTTTCAATCGCTTACGGCGACTGAAAACGGCAGCACATCCTGTGCTGCAGGAAACTCTGAATTAATCAGAGTTTCCTTGGTGTCCATTTCATGGTGAAAGGCAATGTCAAAGCGTGTCCTGGTAGTCGATGACGAACCCAACATCGTGCTCTCTCTGGAGTTTCTTATGAAGCGCGAAGGCTACACCGTGACCACCGCCGCAGACGGCGACGCGGCGCTCAAGGCCGTTGAGACCAAGGCGCCTGATCTGATCCTGCTCGATATCAACATGCCCAAACGCAACGGCTTCGACGTATGCCAGACCCTCCGAGCGGATCCCAAGTACAAAGACGTCAAGATAATGATGCTCACCGCCAAGGGTCGAGACGTGGACCAGGAGAAAGGACTTGCGCTTGGCGCCGACGATTACGTCACCAAGCCCTTTTCCACTCAGGAGGTGGTAGCCAAGGTCGCCGAGCTGCTGTCCGGCTGACGGTCCATCCATCGCCTGAGTTCTTTTTGCCTGAAATACCCACAACAAGTGCGCGATCTCCGTTCTTTCGGTCCGCTCGGCGAGAAACCCCGGCCAGTCCCCTTGTCCAGCCGGGTAAATCCGAAATTTTCCACCACGGCCAATCCCGCACCGGCGTCCCTATGGGGGGCGCGGGGATGAGCCTAGCGCCCCGCAAGTTATTCTGGTCCTTGCTGGCGATCATCTATCTGCTCGAGATCGCCCTCGTGGTCGGTACGGGAACCTGGCTGACACAGGAGCTTGCAGACAGCCCGGCGCGTGGCCTGGCGTTCATGATTCTGGCCGGCGGCGGTTTTGCCCTCGCCGCAGCGCTGGCGGCAATCTGGGCCCTGGTGGACTATACCCTGTTGCAGCCGATGAGCGCCCTCACCCGGGGTACCGAGATCATGGCCCGCACCCACTCTCTTCACCAGCCCCGGCTTCCCGGCCAGCATATGCTGGGCTCCCTGCCGGGGGCGGTGTCCGAACTCGCGAACATGGCCCACAAAGCGCGAACCGAGGTGGCAGGCGCCCTGGCTCTGGGCGCGGACCATGCCGAGACCCAGAAACTGCGTCTCGAAGGGGTGTTGCGGGAACTGGAAATCGGCGTGCTCGTGTGCGACGAAGAGGCCCGCATACAGTTATATAATCCCGCCGCCCTGAGAATCCTCGAGGCCACAGCGGATCTGGGACTGGGCCGCTCCCTGTATCTGTTTTTCTCCCGCGACTCGCTGCAGCACGGACTGGAGCTTCTTACCCGTTCCGCCCAGAACAGTGATGAGGGGGCCGCCAAGATCACCCATTGCGACTTCATCTGCGCCGGGCGGGACGCCAACCGCCTGTTTCACTGCCGCCTGACCCGCATCGCGCCCACCCGATCCACGCCGGCGAGTTTCGTGTTGATCTTCGAGGGGGTTACGACACGCTACGAAGATCAGCAGCGCCGGGACCAGATGCTCAACCGGGTCCTCAACGGATTCCGCGATCCCCTGGCGAGTCTGCGCGCCGCCGCCGAGAACCTGCAATCAGGCCAGGAGATGGACGCTGAAACCCGCTCCGCCTTTGAAAAGGTCATTATTCAGGACAGTATTCGTCTCAGCGACCGGCTGAACGCAGTTGCGAACGAACGCCAGCACCTGGTCGGCGCCCGCTGGACCATGACCGATATCTTCTTCTCGGACCTGGTCCACTGCGTCGCAAAAAACCTGGTCGCATCAGGAGGACCCGGTCTCACTCAGGTGGGCATCCCCCTCTGGATGAATGTGGACGCCCCCAGGATAATCGAACTGCTGGTCGCACTTTGTCTACACATCCAGCGCCTTACCGGCTGCGCGCAACTGGACATGGAATCCCTCATGGGGGACCGGCGTATCTACCTGGACATCGCGTGGAAGGGCCCGCCCATACCGGACGCCCAGCTGGCGGTCTGGCTTCAGGAGAGGCTCGAACGGGTAGCCGGGCAGCTCACCATGGAGGCCGTAATCACCGCCCACGACGGCAACCTGTGGAGCCAGCCTCACAGCCGTGCAGGATATGCGTTGATCCGCCTGCCCCTGCCCGCCTCCCAACGTCAGTGGGAACCCGTACCCCAACCTCTGCCCCCACGCCCCGAGTTCTACGATTTCGAACTCCAGAGTACGGGTGCCGGGCCGGACCCCATCTACGACCAGCCCCTGTCCAAGCTCTCCTATGTGGTCTTCGACACAGAAACCACCGGTTTGCGTCCCTCCGAGGGGGACGAGGTCATCTCCATTGCGGGAGTACGTATGGTCAAGGGCCGAATCCTCAGCGGAGAGATCTTCGAGCGCCTGGTAAATCCCAACCGCCCCATTCCCAAGGCATCCGTCCGGTTTCACGGCATTACAGACCAGATGGTGACCGAAAAGCCGCCTCTTACGGTGGTGTTGCCCCAGTTCCACCGCTTCGTTGGCGATGCGGTTCTGGTAGCCCACAATGCGGCCTTCGATGTCAAGTTCCTGCGCATGAAAGAGGCGGAGTGCGGCCTGCGTTTCGACAACCCGGTCCTGGATACCCTGCTGCTGTCCGTCTACTTGCACCAGGACGAACCGGATCATACCCTGGAAGGGATCGCCACACGCTTCGGAGTTGAAATCAGCGGCCGGCACACGGCCCGGGGCGACGCCCTGGTCACCGCCGCCATCCTGCGGCATCTGCTAAGGCTGCTGGAATCCCAGGGGGTGAAGACCCTGGGCCAGGCCGTCCGGGCCTCGGCGAAGATGGTGTCGATCCGGCGTCTTCAAGACCAATTTTAAGGGGGGACGATCCCCATGGCCGAATCCAATCTTCAGCGACCGGAGCGGAAACTTCGCCAGAAGGAGCGGCTCGTTGCCCTGCTCATGCTGGGTATCCTGCTGTTCAACCAGCCCCTGCTTGGGCTGTTCGACCAGTTTCAGCTCTGGCTCGGAATCCCACTGCTGTACCTTTATCTGTTCGCCGCCTGGGGCGCATTCATCCTGCTGGCCGCCCTGATCCTGGAAAGGACGCTGCCCCGACGCGAAGATCGGGAGCACAAGTGAGATGCTGCAGGACGGTTTTATCCTGTTCGCCGCATTTGCCTATCTCGGGGTGCTGTTCGGCATCGCCTACTACGCGGACCGCCGGTCGGATCTAGGCCGCTCCGTAATCAGCAATCCCTACATCTACACCCTGTCCATCGCCGTCTACTGCACCGCCTGGACCTTCTACGGCAGCGTCGGTCGGGCGGCCAGCACCGGGGTGGGTTTTCTACCCATCTACCTGGGCCCTACCCTGATGGCTGCCCTCTGGTGGCTGGTGCTCGGAAAGATCATCCGCATCGTCAAGATTCACAACATCACCTCCATCGCCGACTTCATCAGCTCCCGCTACGGTAAGAGCGGTCTGCTGGGCGGGGCGGTGACGGTGATTGCGGTGGTCGGGATCATGCCTTACATCTCCCTGCAGCTGGGGGCCGTTGCGACGAGTTACGAGGTCATCCGCCGCTATCCGGAACTGGCCACGCCGGCCGAGCTATCGGCAAGCACGCCGCTGTGGGCCGACTCGGCCCTTTACGTCGCCTTGATCCTTGCCGCCTTTACCATCGTCTTCGGCACCCGCCACATCGACGTGACCGAACGTCACGAGGGGATGGTGGCGGCCATCGCCTTCGAGTCGCTGGTCAAGCTGATGGCCTTTCTCAGCGTCGGCGTTTTCGTCACCTTCGGGCTGTTCGAAGGTCCCGCCGACCTGTTTCGGCGCGCCGCCGAGTTGCCGGAGTGGCGCAGACTGATGGGGATGGAGGCGCTTCCGGGAGGGTACACCGGCTGGTTCTCCCTCACCTTTCTCGCCATGCTGGCGATCATGTTTCTGCCACGCCAGTTTCAGGTGGCGGTGGTGGAGAACGTGAACGAAGATCATCTGCGCAAGGCGAGCTGGCTGTTTCCGCTCTACCTGCTGGCGATCAACCTGTTCGTGCTCCCCATCGCCCTGGGCGGCAACCTGCTCCTATCCGGGACCGAGGTGGATCCGGATACCTTTGTCCTGACCCTGCCCATGTCGCAGCGCAACGAGACCCTCACCCGCTGGGTCTGTCTAGGTGGACTGTCCGCCGCCACCGGCATGGTCATCGTGGCCACCATCGCCCTCTCCACCATGGTCTGCAACGACCTGGTGATGCCGGTGCTGCTGCGCATTCGGCACCTCGGCCTGGCGCAAAAGCAGGACCTTACCCGGCTGTTGCTCGCCATTCGCCGCGGCGCCATCGTCCTGATCCTGTTGCTGAGCTATCTTTATTTCCGGCTCATCGGCGAATCCTACGCCCTGGTCACCATCGGCCTGACCTCGTTTGCCGCGGCCGCCCAGTTCGCGCCCGCAATCATCGGCGGCATCTACTGGAAAGGGGCGACGAGACTCGGCGCCACGACGGGCCTGACTGCGGGCTTCCTGGTGTGGGGCTATACCCTGGTGCTTCCCAGCTTCGCCCGCTCGGGCTGGCTGCCGATGGATTTTCTGGAGCTTGGGCCCTTCGGCATCGATCTGCTTCGCCCCTATCAATTGTTCGGGCTCACCGGACTGGACTACATCAGTCACTCGGTGTTCTGGAGCATGCTGGCCAACGTCGGGTTGCTGGTGGGTGTTTCCCTGTTCACCCGCCAGAGCGCCATCGAACAGGTACAGGCCGTGGTCTTCACCGAGGTCTACCGCAGCAGCGGCGGCGATGCCTCTTTTTGGTCCGGCACCACAACCGAGGACGAGCTGCGCGCGCTGGCGGCCCGATTCCTGGGTGAACCTCAGGCTCACGCCGCCTTCGATCGCTACCTGAAGATCAACCCCGGGGTGTCCGCCACCGCCAAACCCACCACGCCGGCCCGGCTCATCAGCTTTACGGAACGGCTTCTGGCCGGCGCCATCGGAGCCGCCTCCGCACGGGTAATGGTCTCCTCGGTGGTCAGGGGGGAAGCGCTGAGCATCGAGGGGGTCATGCGCATCCTGGACGAGACATCCCAGGTCATGCAGTACAGCCGGCAACTGGAGCAGAAGTCCAACGAACTGGCGGCGGCTACCAATAAGCTGCAGCTGGCCAACGAGCGCCTCAAGGAACTGGACCGTCTAAAAGACGAGTTCGTCTCAACCGTCAGCCACGAGTTGCGCACACCGCTCACCTCCATCCGTGCCTTCTCCGAGATTCTGCAGACCGACCTCGACCTGCCCCGCAAACAGCGTAAGCAGTTTCTGAACATTATCGTCAAGGAGGCGGAACGACTGACCCGCCTGATCAACAACGTCCTGGACCTTTCCAAGATCGAGTCCGGCCGCATGGAATGGCATATGGAGGTCGTCGACCTGCGGGAACTCGTCTCCGATGCCATCGACAGCGTAAGCCAGCTCTTCCGGGACCGCGGGGTACGACTCAAACGGAAGCTGCCGGACAAGCCGGCGCTCGTGGACGCCGATCCGGACCGGCTGCAGCAGGTGATCATCAACCTGCTGTCCAATGCCTGCAAGTTCTCTCCCGAAGTAACCGGGCGCGTGGAGATCGGACTGAAACTGGAGGACAGCCGACTGCGACTCCATGTAACCGACAACGGCCGCGGCATTCCCTCCGACCAGTTGGAACGCGTATTCGAGAAATTCCATCAGGTGGACGGTGAAAGCCCCGGCCCGGGCAAAGGCACCGGACTGGGACTGTCCATCTGCCGCGGCATAGTGGAACACCACGGGGGTTGGATCAAGGCCGAACATCGCGACGAGGGAGGGGCCAGTTTCGTCTGCGATCTGCCGAAGGCCTAGGTTATGGATATATCTTTACCTATCGACCGGTGCAATACTCGCGCAAAGACGCGGAGACGCAAAGAAAACCAAGATGAGTTATTTTCTTGCACATGCTGACTGTCCGTCTTACCGATAGCACATGGGGAATGTGCAAACTGAAGAGCCACAGTATTCTCGCATTTATCGAAGCCATTCCAGATGACGAAGACACACAACTGCTTATTGGTGCATGACCATACTCATTCTTTTCCCTGCGCCTCGGCGTCTCTGCGCGAGATACACCTCATGCGTAAGGGCATGGTTTATATCTGCCCCGTAAACTCGTTATGCACACGTCTGCGCAGGCGGCTGATGGCGGACAGGCCGTCTATCAGCTGATCCTTCTCCAAGGCGTTCAACGCCTTCGGGGAAACAGACGTGGTCAACGGCCACCCCTCGCGGTACTCCCGTATCTGCTGCTGCAGTATCAGCCTGGTCAAGAGAACGAACACCGAGGAGAGATAGGCTTTTTCCTCGCCGTCCAAGACGTTTGCGGCGTGCAGGGCCTCTATACGCGTCAGCGTCGAGGTCTGGGCGAGCCCGGAGCGCAGCGCCAACAGGCGGACGGCTTCCACCAGCGGCAGCAGTCCATGGTACTTGAGATTCAAGGTTCCCGATCGGGGGCCCCCATTGCGTTCGGTACTCAATTGTTTGAACGGCCCCAGGGCGACGCCATGATCCTGCTGAACCGACTGCATGGCCTGCAGGAAAAGGTGGTGGCGGGGCACTGTTTCCATCAGCTGGCGACGCAGGACCAGGGCCATTTCCTCGCCGCCATACACCGGACGGAAGTCAAAAAAGATATCGGACAGGCGCAGGCTGGCCATGCTCGGGCGTTTGAGCCAGTATCCGATCTGCACCCGCCACTGGTCGAGACGCTTGCGCCAGAGCGGATTGGTGGCCATGACGAAACCCCGGCACGACCGGATGCCCACCCCGTCCAGGGTAGTCGTCATCCGCCTCGCCAGTTCGTAGAAATAGGCGTCTACGGTGTTGTGACGTTCGTCGGGGTAGCTGTCCAGGATGAACCCGTTGTCCTGGTCGGATGTCAGAAAATTCTCGCCCCTGCCTCCGGACCCCATGACGATGACCTCGAAGGCCGTCTCAGGGCGCCCCCAACCCTCGCTCTGCATGGCCTCGACGTGCCTCTCGACGACGCGTCGATAGATGTCGTTGTTCACTTCGGTCATCACCGACAGGATATCAGGCGCGGTTGCCCCCCCCGCGATCAGAACCTCCGCCAGACTGACCAGGGCGCGCTTTACCGAACGCAAGGCCGTATCGTCATTGCCCCGGGTGAGCGACCCCAGCAGCGCGAGCTGATTCGGCAGTCCCTGAGACAGGACCTGTTCCAGGTAGACGGTGCCCACCGGGCGACCCGCCTCGTCGACCACCGGGAGAAAACTCAATCCATGGCGTCGCATGACCGCAATGGCGTGAAACAGGTAGTCGCCATCGCGCACGACCGGTACGGGGCTATGCATGACCTCCACGACCGGTGTCTCCGGTCCAACCCTGAAGGTTACCTTGGAAACCACATCCTCTCTGGTCACGAAGCCGAGTATCCGCCTTGCCTCACCGAGCACCAGTACGCCGGCCCGGCCGGGGTCCCGCAACAGGCCAACCAGTGCTCTGCAGTCGGCCTTGTGCGTCAGCGCAGGGAGCGGAGCCGTCATAACCTCGGCAACGCGGCGGCGAAACAGGGCGGTGTGAGGTGAGCGATGTTTTTCCATCGGCAGTTCGGTTGCCGTCCTCGTACAACCGCTGTTTTTTCAGTGGGCGTGTTTTTTGCGATTTTTGGACTTTAACTTGATGCGTCTGGGAATCACCGCTACGCCTCCGGCGCTTACCGTAAAACGCTCCTTGTCTTTGGCGGGATCCAGGCCCACTGCCGTATTGGGAGGGATGCGCACTCTCTTGTCCACGATGGTGCGATACAGGCGGCTCCCCGCCCCCACTCTCACCCCGTCGAATAAGATGCACTCCTCGATCCTTGCCTCCTCGTCCACCCGCACGTAGGGGGAAAGCACGGAATGGATCACCTGCCCACCCGCGATGATGTCACCATGACTTACCAGGGAATCCATGGCAAGCCCCGCGCGCCCGCTCTTGTCTTCGCATACCAGATCCGCAAACACGAACTTTGCGGGCGGCGCCGGTTCGGTATAAGTGCTGATGGGCCACTTCCGGTCATAGAGGTTAAAGACAGGGTCCACCGAGACCAGGTCCATATTAGCTTCCCAATAGGCATCGATGGTGCCCACATCGCGCCAGTAGAGTATCTCTTTGCGGTTTTCGTCGATAAATTCATAGGCATAAACAGGTACGCTCTTAATCAGTTCGGGGAAGATATCCTTGCCGAAGTCATGGCTGCTTCGCTCGTTTCTGCTGTCTGCCGTCAACGCCTCTTTCAGGAGCTTGGTGTCGAAGACGTAGATGCCCATGGAGACGAAGGCGTTCTTCCCCTGACCGGGAGCGGGCTTCGGGCGCTCGGGCTTCTCTTCGAATCCGACGATCCTGTCGTGCTTGTTCACTTCTATGACGCCGAGGGAGCGGGCCCTTTCCAACGACACGGGAATAGCACCTACCGTTACCGCCGCCTTTCTTTTTACGTGCTCCCGGATCATGGTCTGATAATTCATCTTGTATATATGGTCGCCGGAAAGGATGAGTACATAATCGGGCCTTGCCTGGTCTATGGAGTAGATATTCTGGAATACCGCATCGGCGGTCCCCTGATACCACATGTTGCCTACGCGCTGTTGGGGCGGTAAGACCTGGATGTACTCCCCCAGCGTATAGGGAAGAAAAGACCATCCATAACGGACGTGGCGTTCCAGAGAGAGGGATTTATACTGGGTCAGCACGCAGATGCGTCTGATGTGGGAGTTTAGACAGTTGCTTAACGTAAAATCGATGAGTCGGTAGATACCGCCGAAAGGCACAGCGGGTTTTACGCGATCCTGCGTCAAGGGGTAGAGCCGATGCCCCACGCCCCCGGCGAGTATCATGGCGAGTGCATTGACGCTCATTTTCCCTCCTGTGACATTTCGGTA
>JAAUXW010172795.1_pt1 | contig 10579 bp, 8 predicted proteins | sample 7278141 | NCBI WGS metagenome assembly JAAUXW01 (sample SAMN14350115, study PRJNA611818) | marine sediment metagenome | isolation source: surface marine sediment (2.1m) | place: French Polynesia: Moorea | collected 2018-08
AACATGGGACCGTGCGCGCTCCGCGTACCCGGTGCCGGACACGACGAGTTGTGACGTGCCTGGAACGCGCTGCTCATCGTTCACGCCGCAGGCGCGCCTGGTCTTCGGTCCGAATTTCGGTTTCCAGGACATCACGCTGAACGACGGCGTGCTGAATGACGGTATGTCGAACATCCCCGTATGGGATCCGATGGACCCGGATGGCGGGGCCGATTTCCACGCGTTTTCGTCCGCTGATCGCTTCAACTACAACGGTCCGGGTTTCAACTTCCTGCGGACGCCGAACCAGCGCGTCAATGTCTACGCGAACGTGCGCCATGATATTGCTCCGGACATCACGATGTTCGCGCGCGCGTCCTACACGAACCGCTCGTCGGCGACCAAAGGCGCGCCGGAACCGCTGTGTCTCGGCAATGGCTGCGGAACCCGCATTACCGATAATTTCGTCATAGGCGCGGATAATCCGTACAACTTTACGGGCCTGGAACTGTCGGTGGCCAACGGCAACCTCGAATTCTTCGGTCGCAGGCCACTCGAGTCCGGCGGACGCCTGTTCTTCCAGGACGTCAATACCTACATGATAACGGCGGGCCTCGAGGGAGAATTCGAGGGCGCGAATCGCAATTTCTACTGGGACCTGACGGCAGGCTACGGCGACAACCGCGGTTTCCAGGAGAAATACAATTCGCACAATGCGGCCAAACTCCAGGTTGCAATGGGCCCCTTGGCTGTGTGCAATGCGACGCCCGGCTGCGTGCCATTCAATTTCTTTGGTGGCCAGGGCCCCGACGGCAATGGCTCGATCACCCAGGAGATGCTCGATTTCGTGCGCTATACGCAGCGCGACTTCAGTGAACAGACGCTGAGGAATTTCGCGTTCAATATTGGCGGCGAAGTCGCCGAGTTGCCCGGTGGAGCGTTGGGCTTCGCGGCTGGTCTGGAATACCGCGATCACGAAGGTTCGTTCCGGCCCGATCCGATTGCGGCGAGCGGGGAAACGGCCGGTATCCCGTCGGGACCGACGGACGGTGGTTTCGATGTCACCGAGTTTTACGGTGAGCTCAATATTCCGCTGATATCCGGTGCAGAGCTGGCGGATCTGCTGGAAGTCAATGCGGCGGTACGGTCTTCCGACTACAGCACGTCAGGTAGCCAGACCACCTACAAGGTAAGCGGCCTGTGGCGGCCTATTGAAGAGCTGTCGTTCCGCAGTTCGTTCTCGACAGGCTTCCGTGCGCCGGGTATCGGTGAACTGTTCGGCGGTGCGGCACGCGAGGATTTCACGTTCCTCGATCCTTGCGCCGATTACACTGCCATCGTCGGATCCGGCGCTGGCGGGCGGGACACGCCTCAGCCGGCCAATATCCAGGCGAACTGCGCGACGCTGGGCGTGCCAGTCGGTCTCGCGCAGATCAACCCTCAGCTGTCTGCGCTGTCGACCGGCAACGACCAGTTGCAGCCCGAAGAGTCGGACAATATTACGGCCGGTTTCGTCTACAGCCCCGCATGGTCCGAGGGTCTGGCGTGGTCGGAGGGCATGACCTTGTCCGTCGACTACTACAGCGTGGAGATCACTGATGCCGTGCAGGGAATCAGCCCAGGCGAGCTCATCGACGCCTGCGTCACGACCCTCGATCCGACATTCTGCAACAACGCGCCGAGGACGAGTTCCGGTCAGCTGGACACGGTGCAAAACAAGCTGCAGAACATCGGTGCTATCGATGCCTCCGGTTACGACATCGCATTCAGTTACGTAGGCCCGGAGACGAGTGCCGGTACATTCACACTGGACATCGATGCGACTCACCTGTCCGAGTACAAGGAAACGACCAACAATCCGGACGGTACGCAGACGGTCAACGATCTCACCGGTACTCATCCGGACGAGACGTTTTTCCGTGCATTCCCCGAGTGGCGTGCGGTGACAGACCTGGGATGGAGCATGAACGAGTTCACGGGTTCTCTCCGGTTCCGTTGGGTCGATGAAATGACCCTCGACAGCGGTAGCAAGCTGGATTCGGTCGTGTTCACCGACTTGCGGGTGAGCTGGAACCCGGACCTCATGGACAACGCCTTAACGATCAGCGTTGGCTTCAACAACCTGCTCGATGAGGACCCGCCGGTATGCGATGCCTGTGGAGTGATCGGCATGAGTCCGGTCGTGCATGACCTTCCGGGCCGTGTCGGCTACGTACGTTTCACGTACCAGAACTAACTGCCCCCTCTCAAAAGGCAGCAAAGCGACGGCCCCGGAATCCCGGGGCCGTTTGCTTTCGGCCCGCCGGATCGCGGCCTGATCAATAATTCTTGACCGGGGGGTTTACAATTGCGCTGATGGGGAGTATATTCTTGACCGTGCGGTTTTAAATAGACAGAGAAATGGCAGGTACGACGGAACATCGGTCGGTTGGGCGACCCCGGGAATTCGACGAGGAAGCTGTGCTGACAGCGGCCATGGACGCTTTCTGGCGCCAGGGCTACGAGGCCACGTCGCTCGCGGATCTGTGTGCCTGCACCGGGCTGCACAAGGGTAGCCTCTACCAGGCCTTCGGCGACAAGCACCAGCTGTTCATGAAGTCGCTGGAGCATTACGTCGGCTCGATGATGCGCAACGTCGCGGCGGCTGCCGAAACGTCATCGTCGCCGCTCGAGAGCATACGGGCAGCGCTGCGCACTGCCGTAGGCCAGGCTTGCAGCGACCAGGGCTGCATGATGATCAACAGCCTCGTGGAGCTTGCGCCGCACGACGCGGAAGTCAAGCGCGCGCTGCAGATGGTTGCGCAGCGCGAGATCGAGATGATGACAGAGCTGGTGAGCCGCGCGCAGGACGCCGGGGAGATCCGGTCCGGTCGCGAGCCGCTCAGTATCGCGCGACAACTGATGGTCACGCTGGCGGGACTCGCAGCCACTATCAAGGGTTTCGTGAGTGCCGACGAGGCAATGCAGACGATCGACGAGACCATCGATTCGCTGGTCTGATTTTTTTTGACGAATTTATGACCGATTGGTTACAAATTATTACGAACGGAGAGATCAAATGGGCACGTATTTCAGGGCGATAGACCGCTTCGCGGCGGCGCTTACACGCCGCGTCATCCAGCGCCGCTGGCTGGTAATCCTGTTCTCGCTGGCGCTGGCCTTCGCGGTCGGATCCGGCGCCAGCCGGCTGGAGTTCTCCACGAACTACCGGGTGTTCTTCTCGGAGGCGAATCCCGAGCTGCAGGCCTTCGAGAATCTGCAGGATACCTACACCAAGAATGACAACTTCTTCTTCGTCTTCGAACCGGACGAGGGTGGTGCATTCTCGCCACAGACACTCGATGCGGTCGAGCGACTGACGGCTGAGGCCTGGCAGATACCCTTTGCCATCCGTGTGGATTCGATCAGTAACTTCCAGCATACCTACGCCATAGAGGACGACCTCATCGTCGAGGACCTGGTCACGGGCGCTCTCGACAGGGATGCGGGCTACCTGGAACAACGCCAGGGCGTCGCGCTGGCGGAGCCTCTGCTGCGCAGCCAGCTCGTCACCGAGGACGCCGGCGTCACGGCCATCAACGTTGTCCTGCAGTATCCCGAGAAATCACTGACCGAGGTCCCCGAAGCGGTGACGTTCGCGCGCAATCTCGTTGTCGAGATCGAGGCAGCCTACCCCGGCGTCAACGTACACCTGAGCGGTGTGTCGATGCTGAACAACGCCTTCGCCGAAACCGGCATGAAAGATGGCGCCACACTGATGCCGTTGATGTTCGTCGTGATCTTCGCCCTGACCTGGCTGATCATCCGCTCGTTTGCAGCGACGTTTGCCACGCTCGTGATCATCATGTTGTCGTCGATGATCGGTATGGGTGTTGCCGGGTTTTCCGGCATCAAGCTCACGCCGATCGCCATGTCGGCGCCGATAGTGATACTGACGCTGGCGGTCGCCGATTCGATACACATACTGTTGTCGCTGCGCGGCCTGATGAGAGACGGTGCCTCCAAAGTGGACGCGCTCGTCGAAGCCGTGCGGGTCAATTTCGTGCCGGTATCGATTACGTCGCTGACGACGATCGTCGGCTTCCTCGCACTGAATTTCTCGGACTCGCCGCCATATTGGCACCTCGGCAACATCACGGCTGTCGGAATCGCGGCAGCATGGCTGTACTCGTTAACGCTGCTGCCGGCGCTGATTAGCGTGTTGCCGTACAGGACGAAGCGCAGCAGCAAGAAAGCGTGGTCCGTGCGCAGCATGGATCGCCTTGCCGACTACGTCATTGCGAACTATCGCCGGCTGTTCGTGGTTGTGGGCACGGGAGCGCTGCTGCTCATTGCGGCCATTCCGACAATCCAATTCAACGACCAGTGGGTCGAGTATTTCGACGAACGCATCGAGTTCCGTACCGATTCCGACCAGGTCCAGGAGCACTTCGGGCTGTATCCGATCGAGTTCTCGGTTCCCGCAGCAGGTCCCGGCGGCGTCAGCGAACCCGAGTACCTGGAGAACATCGATCGTTTCGCGGAATGGATGCGCGAGCAGCCGAACGTTACCCACGTGTACTCGCTGTCCGACATCATGAAGCGCCTCAATCGGAACATGCACGGCGACGATGACGCCTACTATCGCCTGCCTACGGATCGTGAATTGTCGGCGCAGTACCTGTTGCTGTACGAGTTGTCCTTGCCCTACGGGCTCGACCTCAACGACCGCATCAACATCGACAAGTCTGCGACCCGGGTGACTGCGACACTCAGCCGCTCGACAACCGCCGACAGCAAGGCTTTCTTCGAAGGCGCGGCAGAGTGGCAGTCGGAGAACTGGCCGTCGTACATGCGCTCCGATCCGACAAGCGCGGCCGTGATGTTCACCTACATCTCCGAGCGCAACATGGAGAACATGGTGGCCGGCACCATACTGGCAATCGCGGCCATCGCGGTCATCATGATGTTCGCGCTGCATAGCGTGCGTCTCGGCGTCCTGAGTCTCGTACCGAACGGACTGCCGATCCTGACGACGTTCGGTGCCTGGGCGCTGCTGGTCGGCGAAGTGGGATTCTCGGTCGCCACCGTGGCATCGATATCGCTCGGCATCATCGTCGACGATACGGTGCACTTCCTTTCGAAGTTCGTTCGAGCACGCAGCGAGCGCGGGCTGACCGTGGAAGACTCGATACGCCATGCCTTCCACCACGTCGGCATACCGATCGTCGTCAACACCATCATCCTGACAGCAGGGTTCCTCGTCATGACGACGTCCGCCTTCAAGATGAACGTGGACCTGGGGCTGATGACCGTTCTGTCGATCGTCGGCGCCCTTGTGCTGGATTTCCTTCTGCTGCCGGCACTGCTGCTGATCGGCGACCGCGACCGCAAATCTTCCGTTTCGGCCGAACTGCAGCCCGCCCCGGCTCGGGCCTGATTTGAATACACAGGAGAAACGATATGAAACTCAAAACGATAACGTCCCTCGTGATCATGGCGGGTTTCGCCCTCATGCTCGCCGACCGCGCGGATGCGACGAATGCCGGCGACAGGGGCTTCGAAATCGCCGCACGCTCCGATCGCACCGACCTGGGCTTTCGCGAAAGTGAAGTCGAGCTCAGGATGATCCTCAGGAATGCCGCCGGGCAGCAGTCGACGCGGACACTCAAGATCGCGACGCTCGAAAAACCGGACGAGAGCGTGGGAGACAAGAGCCTCGTTCTGTTCGACACGCCCCGGGACATCGAGGGTACGGCGCTGCTTTCGCACGCGAAGATCCTCGATCCTGACGATCAGTGGCTCTACCTGCCGGCGCTCAAGCGCGTCAAGCGGATTTCCTCGAGCAACAAGTCCGGCCCGTTCGTCGGATCGGAATTCGCCTTCGAGGATTTCACATCGCTGGAACTCAACAAGTTCGATTACCGCTATGTTGGAACGGACGCCTGCGGCGCACTGCAATGCGACGTCCTCGAGCGCCTGCCGTGTTACGAAAATTCCGGCTACACCCGGCAACTGGCCTGGGTCGACCAGCAGGACTTCCAGATTCGCAAGGTCGAGTTCTACGATCGCCGCGGGGACCTTCTCAAGGTTCTCGAGCTGAAGGACTATCGCCGCTATGACAATGGCGTCTGGCGCGCGCATCTGCTCTCAATGAGCAACGTGCAAACGAACAAGCAGACGGACCTCGTGTACGACGACTATCGCTTCGACATCGGCCTGTCGGAAAAGGACTTCGTGAAGGGCCGGCTCAGCAGGCTGAGGTAAGGGCGATGAACAGACTCAAGGCCGTGTTGGTGATTACGTCGATCGTGCTCGCTTTGCCGGCTGCAGCCGACGAGGCGAGCTGGGACCTCTCGGCGAACATCGAGGTGCAGTCGCGGCTTTTCGCCGACAGCAGTCGCTGGGCCGGGCAGGAGTCGCGGGCCGGGCAGTTCTCGATTGCAACGACGGCGGAGCTTCGCTGGCGCAGCGCGAGCGGGAATCAGCGGGGCTCGCTGATCCCGTACCTCCGCTGGGACGAAGCGGACGCGGAGCGCTCGCTGATCGACCTGCGCGAGGCGTACTGGGCATACGAGGGCGATGCCTTCGAGTTGCTCATCGGTGCGAACACGGTTTTCTGGGGCGTGACCGAATCGGTCCATCTCGTCGATATCATCAACCAGACCGATGCGGTTGCCGACATCGACGGCGAGGACAAGCTCGGCCAGCCGATGATAAACGTGGCGTTGCAGAAAGACTGGGGCCTGATGAGCCTTTACGTCATGCCGTACTTCCGCGAGCGGACGTTCGCAGGCACGGCAGGCCGTCTGCGGACGCCCCTGCCCGTCGATACGAGCCAGCCGCGTTACGAGTCATCGGCCGAGGAACGGCACGTCGATTTCGCTCTGCGTTACAGCCATTACATCGGCGACGTCGATATCGGGGTCAGCCTGTTCAGCGGCACCAGTCGCGAGCCCAGGCTGCTGCCCAACGCGGAAGGTACTGCACTGGTTCCGTACTACGACCAGATTGACCAGGTCGGCGTCGACCTGCAGTACACGCGTGATGCCTGGCTGTGGAAGCTGGAGGCGATCGTTCGTGATGGCTATGCGGACAGGTTCGCCGCGGCGGTCGGCGGGTTCGAGTACACGTTCTACCAGGTACGGGACTCAGCCGCCGATGTCGGCGTGTTGCTCGAGTACCAGTACGATGGCCGTGATGACCGGGAGCCGTTGTCGATCGCCGACAACGACCTTTTCGTCGGGGCGCGGCTGGCACTCAACGACACCCAGGACACAGCCGTGCTGGCCGGCGTCGGTTACGACGTCGACACGGGCGAGACATTTTTGAATGTCGAGGCCGACCGGCGTATCGGTGAGGACTTCGTCGTCGAGCTGCGCGCCCGGCTGTTCGCGGGCGCCGGCACCAACGACCCGACGTTCGCCGTGGCCAGCGACGACTACCTGCAACTACAACTCAGCCGGTACTTCTGAAACGCGCATGCGTTGATAGGCGTCTCGTACGACGTCGGCACCGTATGTGCGTTCGAGGCGTCGCACGGCGAAGTGGGCTCGTGCCATGTCCTGGAAGTGCGAAATGAAAAGTGTATTGACGAGACCGCCGCCCACGGCCCCGATAACCGGAATCGCCTGGGCCATGGTCTTCTGCGTGACGACGATGCCGAAGCGGCCGGCAAGGGCTGCCACGAGGCGCACGAGCGCAGGAGCCGTAATGGTGCCTGCGCCCTGCGACGCAACGTAGTGCAAGGCGTCGGTGACGGCTTTGCTGAGTGCCAGCCGAACGCCGTAGTAGGATGTTTCCGCCGCGTCGTCCTGGCTGGACAGCCGGCTACCCATTGCGAAAACCTCCATGCAGTTCATGATGGTTTCGGGGTCGTCGGGCGATTCTCCCTCGGCACGCGCGATATCGGCGATCGAGCGAAACATGATGCCCGTCGTTACTGGTAATTCCACGATCAGTGATTGCACGCCGAAGAAACCCGCCACGGCGCCGGTGGTTGCCGCCGCTACCTTGTGCAAGCCGGGGCTCGCGGACATGCTTTCGGAGCTGCGGATGCTCTTCATCGACGTTTGCAATACGACTTCGATGGCCTTGCGCGCCGAGCTGCTGACCGCATCGACAACTGCATCGGGCGCGCGTTTGCTGAGCTCGCGTGTCACGGCTTCGACCGGCATGCCGAGCGTGGAGCTCAGCCGAATCGCGAGTGACGGATTCTCGAGTCGTTCGTAGGCTTCCCGGAGGGTATCCAGGTCGGTTCGGGTCAGTTCCATGGACCCATTAAATGCGAGTGGTCAAGCCAGCGCAACGACCTTGGGGCTCACGAGCCGCTCGAAGTCGCCGTAGGCGAGTTTGACGAGCTCGGTGTGAGACCCGGCATTGAACGCAATTTCCTCATCCTCGGTCAGCTGCTCCGCAACATACACGTCCATGTCGTAGAGATTGCCGAACGGCGGCATGGCGCCGAGGTCGCAGTCCGGGAACAGGTTCTCGAACTCGTCTTCGGTGGCCAGTTCAGCGTTGTCGACTCCGGCTGCGTCCTTCAGCTGCGTCAGGCTGACGTGCAGGGACGCCGGCAAAACGGCCATCGCAAACCTGTTGTCCAGTTTAACAATGACGGTCTTGGCAAGCTCCTTGCCCGGGACGTGCGCCGACTGGGCGATTCTTTGCGCCGTGTAGGCCGGCGAATGGAGGATGGTGACGTACTCGATGTTGTTGCTGTCGAGGAACTTCCTGAGTTTCTGTGCAGGCATCGTGTTCACCTCAATCGTGAGCCGCAGCACTGATTAAGTATATCCGAAACGGAGCCCGTCCAACCTTCGGTGGTGATACGTATTGATACATACAGTTACCGTATCCGGGCCGCCGAAGTGCGAGGCTGTTGGTTGGTAAGGGCGAATTCAGGAATCGGGCGCAATGGAACAACTCCTTGTCACACCGCTCTACGCGGCCATCATCGCGCTGCTGTTCGTGGCGCTCAGCGTTCGAACGCTTCGCTTGCGGCGGCGCTTTGCGGTTGCGATCGGCGCGGGTGCCGAGCCGCTGCTCGAGCGCGCAGCGAGGGCGCATGCGAACTTCGCAGAGTACGTACCTATCTCACTGCTGCTGATTGCCTTCACCGAGCTCGCGTACGGATCGGCCGCGTGGATTCATGCGCTCGGAGCAACGTTGCTCGCCGGTCGGCTTACGCATGCCTACGGCATCAGCCAGGTAAAGGAGGATTTCCGCTTCCGTGTGGCCGGCATGGCGCTGACGTTCACGGTGATCATCACTTCATCGCTTCTCGTCATCTTCGGATACGTCGCGCATGCGTAAACTGATTCTCGCATTGGCATTGGTGCTGGCGCTGTCGACGGTGCGAGCGGACGTGGAGCTGTCGTCACTACTCGACGCATCGGCCGGCAGCTGGGAGGGTGAGCTCTACTACCTCGACTATCGGTCCGGTCAGCGTTTCGGGATACCGATGCGTGTGGATGCCCGCATGACGCCCGATGGAGCAACCCTTGTTCGCGAGCTCACGTTTACGGATCCCGGGAATCTCGTTCACGCCATCAATCTCGTAACAATCGACCGTGACAGCGGTGAACTGGTTGAGGCGTACTTCCGCGAGGGCAGGGGCGAGCTTCTGCGTTACGACGTCGTCGACGTCGAATTCGAAAACGACAGGCAGTGGCGCATCGTCTATGAGCAGGACGGAAACGACGACAATCGGCCGGCGCGAATCCGGCATACGCTCAGCCGAAATGGCGACGAAATGAGCAGCAGCAAAGAGGTGCGTTTTCTGGACTCGGACGACGACGGGCTCATACTTCGGAATGGAAGCCTGTTGACGCTCAAGGAAGCTGGCTAGCTGTAATCTCCCGGCAGCTTGTGCACATTGGATGTCAGCCACCTGACTCATTCACAGGGTGGACGCGGCGGATAACACTCCCTCACACGCCTGCGGCTACAGATACAGGAGTTTTATCCGCCACGCCCGCGTAAGCACGTCACGGGTTCAGGGTGTGCTGCGATGCCTTAGGTTACCGCCTAAGGAGGGATCCGGTAGCCGAATCTGTAGCCGAGCTGGCAGTCTGATGAAACTACGCGGCGAGGACGGAACTCGCGAGGCGTGTTCGGCTGCCTGATCCCTCCGCGGCTCTTCCCAAGCGTTTCTGTAGCGATCTGCTGGGATCCGAGAGTGGACAAACTGCTGGCGATCTACAGCTAGTCCTGCGACTCTCGCCGGGCTTCGACGCGTATCGCGATGACGGTGTTGTCGAAGCCTGTCGGGATCAGGGCCAGGCCCAGGCTCGGGGCGTAGCCGTGATTGGCACTGCTGACACCTTCGCCGGCATGTACCTCGATATCGTCATCGCTGCGGTAGCGAACGAGTGGGCCGGCAACCGGCGTTACCTGCACCGTGCCGTCCGACTCGAATTCGATGCCGTCGATGTCTCCAATCCACTCCGGCCCGATGGTGTGGACCTCGCTGTTGTCCAGGTTCACACACCAGAGGCGCTTGCCGCCGACATACAGGTGATTCCCCAACAGGCCGATACCGTTTGCGCCCGTGAAGCGAGCTTCTCCGGTGAGCGCGTCAAGCTCGCCGTCGGGCCTTCGCCTGATCACTTCGTGTGTC
>JAAUXW010054976.1_pt1 | contig 10554 bp, 7 predicted proteins | sample 7278141 | NCBI WGS metagenome assembly JAAUXW01 (sample SAMN14350115, study PRJNA611818) | marine sediment metagenome | isolation source: surface marine sediment (2.1m) | place: French Polynesia: Moorea | collected 2018-08
CTTCCGGCAGGGTCTCGGTGGCAATGATGAAGCTGTTAACCGGAAACATGATGCCGCGCAGCTTCTTCTCGAGCGTGTGGTACGCGTTGCCTGCTATCACTATCGTGTCCGCGGTTACCGAGCCGTGCGTGGTCACAGCTGTGGGTCTGTCTCCGTGCCTGATGTCGACGACGGGTGACTGCTCGTGAATGGTCACGCCGAGCGCAAGCGCGGCATTCGCTTCCCCGACGCAGAGGTTCAGCGGATGAAGATGGCCGTTGCCCATGTTGAGCAATGCGCCAATGTAAACGTCAGTGCCGATGGTGGACTCGACTTCGTCGCGCGACAGCAGGCGAACCTCGTGCGGAAAACCGGACGACTGCAGCAGTTCGAACTCGACCTCCAGGTCCCGGATATGCCGCTGCCTGATCGCGACATCGAGGTAGCCCCACTTGAGGTCGCACTCGATGCCGTAGGTATGTACCCGCTCGCGGATGATCTCGTGTCCGGCCCAGCGAAGCTCTGCGAACAGTTCCTCGACCTCTCGGCCCGCGTGCTGCGCGATCGTCTCTTCACCGGAGATCCCGCCGATCAGCTGGCCTCCATTACGACCGGTTGCACCCCAGCCTACGCGGTTTGCTTCCACGACATGCACGTTATAGCCGCGCTCGGCCAGGTGCAGTGCTGTCGATATCCCCGTGAATCCGGCACCGATGACACAGACGTCAGCATGCTGTTCGCCGGCCAACGACGGGAAGTCCGTGACCTCATTGGCGGTCGCGGCGTAGTAGGAACCGGTATGTTGCTGTGGACGAGTCATTCGCGGGCCCTAAAGTACGATCTCGCCGCAATGACTACGAGGGCGCATCGCGACCCGTCAGACGCCGGCGCGATTAGTGCGCGGCTCGGCGTTGCATCCTTCGAAACTGCGCGGGTGTCTGCCCGACGTGTTTCTTGAATGCGGCGTAAAACGCCGAGTTCGAATTGAAGCCGACGGTGAAAGCAACTTCGAGGATGGCAGCGTCGCAGCCGTCGATCGTCGACAGCAGCTCCCTCGCGCGCTTGATTCGAAATCGATTGACGTAGTCGAAAAAGCTCACGCCGAACCCGGCATTGATGACCTGCGACAGATGGTTCACGGAGCAGCCGGTTATTTCCGCTAGCTTCGGTAGAGTCAGGTCGTGGCGGAGATAAGCGCTCTGCGACAACATGATCTCGTCGAGTCGCGTCTTGTATACGAGCAGTAGCTCGTCGCTCAGGCCGGATTTCGCGTACTTGTGGCGCTGGCCGTTTCGTGCGGTCAGCCGGGCGAGATCGGCCGGCCGGGTCGCGCCGGCGATATCGTAGTAATCCGTGATCGTGATCGCCTCGTCGCCATTCCAGTTTATGAACTCCGCGCCGCGAATCGTGCTTCGCGAATACCGCTTCCTTACCTTCCCGGCCGGGTACATGCGGTACTGGAACGCGATGGTATTCCGGTCATCGAGAATGTCCCCGATGAGTTCGTACCGATGTCGAAACGCGGCAAAGAACTCGCCGAGCTCGACGATCAACTCATCGCGGGTCCGTTCTTCCTGGGCGGGCATGTCGCAGTAGATGCCGTCTGCCGCGAGGTGCCCGGCCACCGCCTGCGGGTCGCGATGGTTCCACGCGTCGAAATAACTGCGTACGAATTCGGTTGCCTGCATCCCGAGCCCCCTCGTTTCTTTCTCGTCATTCTGCCACAACGGGTACAGGCCCGCCGTTCGGGTAGCAGGGTATGCGCTCCCGTCAATAGTCGTCCGGTGGCGTAGCGCGTGCCCGCGCATGTGTCCAGAACGGTTTGTGCTTGATCGTGCACCTGGCCATGCGTCGGTACGGCCGCAGGTCTTTCGAGCGATAGATTTCCGCCCACAGCTCACCCTTCAGGAACCGGGTCTCGATCATCGCCAGGGCTATATTCGCCTTGACGGCAGGCGACCACATCGCCGAGGTCACGTAGCCGGCCGTCTTGCTGCAGCGTTCGTTGTTGTAAATACTGGAGTCCTCGGCGGGCCAGTTGCCTTCGATATCGAGCCGGGTCAGCGTCCATTTCGGTCCGCGGCGCTTTTCGTCGAGCAGCGCCGCACGGCCGCTGAAGTGCGGCTTCTTGAAATCGACCAGCCATCCGAGCTGCAGCTCGAAGGGCGTCTGGTCGTGCGCGAAGTGCACGGTCTTGAGCGCCTCGGTGAAGTCCATGTAGGGCATGATGAAACCCGCCTCGAGTCTCGCCATGTTGGTGGCCGCTTCGCCATAGGGCTGAATGCCGTAATCCTCGCCGGCGGCGTACAGCTCGTCCCACATCGTCAGCGCCAGCTCCCTGTCGATCCAGAGCTCGTAACCGAGGTCGCCGGTGAAGCCGGTGCGGGACACCATCAGCGTGTCCCCGTGGTAGGGGAACAGGCGGATGTCGAAAGCCTTTGCCTCCTCGATACCGGCAAGTCCCATTTTCTTAAGGACCGCACACGATGTCGGCCCCTGTAGCGACAGGCCGGCGAGGGTGTCGCTGATGTCGGTGACGGTCACATCGTCGAAGCCGAACGCGGCTTTCCTCAGCCACGCGATATTCGGGCTGCCGCTGGTCAGCATGAAGCGATCGTCTGCCAGCCGGAAGATCGTGCCGTCGTCGATGACGCGGCCCTCGTCAGTGCACCACACCGTGTACCCCACGCGATGCATCCCGATTTTCGTCACGTCCCTCGTCACCATGCGGTTGAGCATGGTCTCCGCATCCTTGCCTTTGATCTCGTACTTCTGCATCGGGCAGATGTCGTAGGTGCCGCACAGATTGCGTATGCAGAAGTATTCGTAATCGACGACGTCGTAATAATCGGCATACTTGTAGCCGTTCCACGACGACCAGGCGTCGCGGATGTTCAGCGCCTGTTCCCGCGGGTAAAACGGTGACAGCTTGAGGCGCTCGCCGGCGTAGGGGTCGGTCATTATCATCGCTATTCGTCGTAGAAATCGTCTTCGGGCACCGAGTTCGGCCGGCGCAGGTCGCTGAGTATCTCGCGCGCCGCGTTGGCGCCGCAGACGGCGGACACGCCGCCACCCGGGTGTGTCGACGAGCCGCACATGTATAGGTTCTTCACCGGCATTCGGTACTGGCCGTAGCCCGGGAAAGGACGGTTGAAGAACAGCTGGTCGATGGTCAGCTCTCCCTGGAAGATGTTGCCCTCGGTCAGCCCGATCTCGTTCTCGATCTCGTGCGGTGTACGCACTTCCATGTGCACGATCAGGTCTCTGAAGCCCGGGCTGTAGCGTTCGATCTTGGCGATGACGGACTCGCCGAAGGCGTCGCGCTTCTCGGGGGTCCATGGACCGTCGGCGAGTTCGGGTGGGCAATACTGGATGAAGTTCGACATCCAGTGCTGGCCCGACGGCGCCACGGTCGGATCCCAGGCCGACGGAATGACCGACTCGACGAACGGGTCGTCCGACCAGCGGCCGCGCTTCCAGCAGTCGTACGCGCGCTCCATCGTGTCGAGCGAACCGGTAAAACCCTGTCCGCCCCGATTGATGTAAGGATTGTCGGGAACGCCGGTGAACGTCGGCATGCCGGAAAGTGCGATGTTGACCTTGCCGGACGAACCGCGGATCTTGAAGTTCTTCGCTTTCTCGTAGATGCCGTCGGGCAGGTCGTTGCGGTCCATGATGCGCGTAAACGTGCGCTTCGCATCGAGGTTCGACACGACGATGCGCGCGCTGAGCTCGTCGCCGTTATCCAGCACGACGCCGGTCGCCTTGCCGCCCGTGACCCGCACCTGCTGCACGCCGGCGTTGGTACGGACCTCGCCATCGTGTTCCTCGAGCGCGTTGGCGATCGATTGCGAGATCGCGCCCATGCCGCCGCGCGCCAGGCCCCATGCGCCGATGCTGCCGTCGACGTCGCCCATGACGTGATGCAGCAGGATGTAGGCCGAGCCGGGCGAACAGACGCCGAGAGCCGTGCCGATGATGCCGGGGCTGGCCATCGCTGCCTTGATCAGGTCGTTCTCGAAGTAGTCTTCGAGGAAGTCGGCGGCGCTCATCGTGAAAAAGCGCACGTACTCGTAGATCTCCTTCTCGCCCAGGGCCCAGAAACGCTTCGCCAGCCACAGCAGCTCGCGGATGTCGCGAGGCCGGAACGATGTCGGATCGGGCGGTGTCCGCATCAGTGTCTTGCGGATCAGCTGCGAGTAACGCGTCAGGTCGGCCTGGAAACGATGCATCGCGTCGGCGTCGTGCGGCGAATGCCGCTTCAGTTCGAGGTACGCGGCCTCTTCGTCGTGGTAGCTGAACAAGCGTTCGTCGCCATCACCGAAATTGACCGTTCCGAGGTAGGGCACCAGGATCAGGCCGTGGCGTCCGAGGTCCAGGTCCCGGTGAATGGCCTGCCGCATCATGCTGCAGACGTACGAACAACTGGAATAGGTCCAGCCCTCGTGCAGTTCGCGCGAGACGGCAGCGCCGCCGATGTAGTCGTTCTTCTCGAGGACCACGACTTTAAGACCCGCTTTCGCAAGGTAGGCGGCATTGGCCAGGCCGTTGTGGCCCGCGCCGATGACGATGGCGTCGTAGTCGCTCATCGCAATATCTCTCGCGCCGCATTGAGGCCGGCGGCCCCGACGATGTCGCCGGCAGGATGGCATCCGGCACTGCAAAGAAACAGTCCCGGAATGGGTGTGCGGTATTGCGCAGCTTCGTAGGTTGGCCGCATCATCAGGAGCTGGTCGGCAGCGAACTCGGTGTGATGCCAGTGGCCGCCGGTGACGCGATATTCCCGTTCGAGGTCGGCGGGTGTCAGGAACTCCGAAGCGATGATCTGATCGCGGATCGCGGGCGCGTACCGCGCAATCGTATCGATGCTCGCGTCGCACATCCGTTGCCTCGCTTCATCGGTCCAGCCGTCTTTGAGTTCATACGGGACGTACATGACGTGTGCCGACAGCACGTGCTGACCGCCTGGCGCATGCGCCGGATCATGAAGTGTCGGAACGACGCACTCGAGGACCGGTGCTGACGGGCAGCCGCCGTACTTGGCATGGTCGAAGGCGAATTCGATCGCATCCATGTCCGGCGCGATGATCATCCGGCTGTCGGGCTGGTCGAGACCGGCAAACGCCGGGAGGCCGTCAAGCGCGAGATGCAGCTTTGCTACGTAACCGTCACAGCGCAGGCGCCGGATCCGATTCGTGAAGCCGATGTCCAGGTGCTCGACACCGACGAGGTCGACGAACGTGCGTTTCGGGTCCGTCGCCGATATAACGCGATCCGCGTGGACCTCGTCACCGTCGGCCAGCCGGATGCCCGTCGCCAGCAGGCCGGCTTCGCTGCCGGTGACGATCACGCACTCGACGGGCGCCTGTAAGCGGATCTCGGCGCCCGCGCTTTCGGCCGAGGCAGCCAGGGCATTCGTCAGCGCGCTGACACCGCCCGCAGGGATCGTGTGCATGCCCTGCGAATCGCCGGACATCCGGTAGAGCAGGGCGAGCACGGCGCTGTTGGGCGACAGTGGCGCCATCTTCGAGCCGATCAGACCGTCCCAGCTCAGCGTTGCCTTCAGCAGGGGATCGTCGAAGAACTCGTCCATGATGTCGCGAGTAGGCAGCGTTGCGATCCGCATGAACTCGCGCATGTCTTTCTTCCCCATGCGCCGCAGCCGGAGGCCCAGGCTCGCGAAAGTTGCCAGCTCCCTGAATGAATTGCTGCCGATTCGCGGCATCGTCTTTTCCCAGGAGGGTGCCAGCGCTGCCGCGAATGTCTGCATCAGCTCGCGATAGCGTCGGAAGGCTGCGGCGTCCTCGGCGCCGACGTTCTCCACGGTGTCGCCGCGGACGACGACGTGCCTGCCGTCGGTGCCCAGACCGACCGTCGCGATCTCTGCCGGCGTCGAATCGAGCCCGTGCTCACCGAGACGGAGCTCACGGGCGACCGTCGCCGAGAAGTGACCGAGCGAATGAGCGATGGACGTGTGGAACCCGGGATGAAACTCGCGACTGGATGCGAGTCCGCCAGGCCTGTCGGATGCTTCGAGAACCAGCACGCGCTGGCCGCTCTGCGCCAGGTAGGCCGCGCAGACAAGGCCGTTGTGTCCGGCACCAATGATTATCGAATCGTATCGAGCCAATCCCGTCCGCCGCGCACGCCGGTTAATACTCGGTGTAAGCTATCGGGCGTGTGGGCCCGTGACTTCCGGGCCTACACGCCAGTGTGCCCGACCCGGATCTGGAGCCCGCGTGAACGAAATCGTGTCGACCCTTGCCAGCAACGGATACGTTCTCATCGAGGACTTCCTGGATGCAGGTGAGGAATCGATGTTGTTCCGGGGCTGCGGCGAACTCGTTGCAATGCACGGGGAGCGGCAGCCCGTGGATGCGGAATTCCGAAGGCGCCACAAGTCCAACTGCCACACCTTCGTCAACAAGGAGCACTGCTCGCGGTCGTTGCGCCGGTTCTGCGATTTGCCGAAGGTCCGCAACCTGGCGGAGGCCGTGTTCGACGGACGCTGTCTCCCGCACATGTCGCTGTTGCAACACGGCGTCGCGGGCGGCGGCCAGGGACAGGCATGGCACCGCGACGTGCTGCTCGTCTTCGGGCCGATGCAGCTGGTCAACTTCCTGTTCTACCCGCTCGGCACGAGCCCGGAGCAGGGGGGCTTGCGGGCCGTCCCCGGCAGCCAGGCAATGACCGACGTCGATATCGACGGACCCTTCGGTCCGGCCGCAGGCGAGCAAACGATCTACCCGGGGAGTCGCGATCTGCTGCTTGTCGACGGCGCGTGCTTTCACGCCGTAAACGGCAACGAGTCGACGCGTGACCGAATCGCGTTCAACCTGCGCTTTCGCCACGCCGATGCACCGCTCGAGATTACCCGTCACGGCGTGTTCACGACCGGGACCGTGGACTACCTGCCGGACGCCGGAGCGGAGGCCTGACGATGGCGCGAAGGATACTGGTGACCGGATTGAACGGCACGGTCGCGCCCTTCGTTGCGAGCCGCCTTCGCAGTACGGGCAACGAGGTCGTCGCGTGGGACAGGACCAGCGTGCCCGAGCACGATCTGGCCGCATCGACGGCGTTTCTCGCGCGCACCGATCCGGCCGGGGTGTTTCACATTGGCATGGGACCGCCCGAATGGGCCGGGCTGATGGCCGAATGGTGCCGGGACCACGGGCGACGCTTCGCATTCACCAGCACAGCCTCGGTATTCTCGTCTGCAAAGACGGGCCCACTCACCATCGACGATACGCCCGATGCCATCGACGATTACGGCAGCTACAAGCGCGCGTGCGAGGAGAAGATCGTCCTGGCAAACCCGGATGCGCTCGTCGTGCGCCTGGGCTGGCAGATCGGCGACAGCGCGGGCAGTAACAACATGCTCGACTATTTCGAACAGCATGCCCGGGATGGCAACCTGACACTGAGCCGCCAATGGTTCCCTGCCTGCTCCTTTCTCGACGACACGGCCGTGACGCTGGTGGATCTCGAAAACCGCGAGGCCACGGGTCTGTATCATCTCGACGGCAACCCGGGGCTCAGTATTTTCGAGATCGGCTGTCGGCTGAGCCGTTTTCACGCCGACCGCTGGCAAGTGAACGAGGCGGAGCAGCCGCGATTCAACAACCTGATGCGCGACGACCGTGTCGACGTCGCCCCGATCACGGCTCGCTTGCCGCGTTTGCGGGACTTTTCTCAGCGTTCTGCTGTCAAATCAGGTTCATGACGCGGCACCGGGGAACAGGTCTGGCCCTTGTCGCTGTTCTCGGGCAGCTCACTGCCTGCGGCGGCGGCGGTTCGGGCGCGGCCGCACCGGACCCGGTCAATCCGCCGCCACCTCCGCTACCGCCGCCCGTCGGCACGCCCCAGGACCCGATCGCTGTCGGCCATCCGAATTTCATGAGCCCGCATTCAAAGCCGATTGCCGCCGTTGGCGACACGGTGTTCGTCGTGAATACGCCGGCGGATACTCTCGATGTCATCGACGTCGCCAGCCGCAGCATCATCGCCCGCACCAGTGTCGGCATCGATCCCGTCAGCGTTGCCGTTCGACCGGATGGCGCCGAGGTGTGGGTGTCGAATCACGTGTCGGATTCCGTCAGTGTCGTCGACACCGATCCGGCAAGCTCGACCTACCTCCAGGTGATTGCGACCGTTCAGGCCCTGGACCCCGCTACGCGTGCCACCCGCTTCGATGAACCGGTGGGCATCGCCTTTGCCTCCAACGACAAAGCCTACGTCGCCCTGTCGTCCGAAAACGAGGTCGCGGTCGTCGACGTCGCAAGCCGACAGGTCGTCAACAGGTTGCCGATCACGGCGCAGGACCCGCGCGCGATTGCGGTGCACGATGACCGGCTCTACGTGCTTCCCTTCGAGTCGAACAATCGCTCGCAGATATCCGGTTGCGTCGGACCGCTCGACGGTGACCTTTGCACCTTCGATGCGGTCGAACACGTGATCAACAACAATAACGTCCTGTCGCGTTTCGCGGTCGTCGACATCGTGAAGAACCCGGCGGTGCCGGATCGCGACCTGTTCGTGTTCGATACGGGAACCGATCAGCTCGTCGAGGTCGTCGACACGATGGGTACTCTGCTCTACGGCCTGGCGGTCGATTCCGGCGGACGCATCTTCGTTGCCCAGACAGACGCACGCAATGACGCGAACGGCCGCGCCGGCACGCTGGGGCATGGACTGGCGGAGATGGAAAACCGAGCGTTCCTCAACCAGATCACCCGGGTCGACTGCAGCGCCGGCAACTGTGGCGCGCCGGCATTCATCGATCTCGAACCGCTACCGCCGGCACAGCCGGCACAGGGCATGGCCCTTGCAACGCCGTTCGCTATCCAGGTAAGCGCCGACGACGCGACCCTGGTGGTGTCCGCGGCCGGATCCGACAAGGTCTTCACTGTCGATGCCACCAGCGGAGATGTGCTCGGGCGCGTCGCTGTCGACGCGGTCCCCCGCGGTATCTCGATCGAGTCCGGCAGCAACGGGCAATTGACCCGTGCCTGGGTACTGAATGCTGTTGCAAACACGGTCTCCGTCGTCGACCTGGCCGACACGTCGAACCCTGTCGTCACCGATACGATTGCACTCGACGATCCCACGGACGCGACAGTCAAGGCAGGCCGCATCGCATTCAACGATGCCTCAGCCTCGACGACGGGCACGTTTTCCTGCGAGAGCTGCCACCCCGACGGCGGCACGGATCAGCTGGTCTGGGTGCTGCAGACACCCGTGTGCAGCGTCACGGGCTGCACCCAGATACCGCCGCGTACGACGATGCCCATCCGCGGCCTGCGTGATACTGCGCCGTATCACTGGGACGGCATTCCGGGCGACCCTTATGGCGGCAACAACACCGCCAACATCAACGGCATCGATCCGCCCAACTGCGATCTCGACCAGCCCGAGAGTTGCACGCGTTTCCTCGTCGACGGCAGCCTCGGGACGACCATGTGCATGGTCGGGAACTGCGGCAGCAACGACGAGGGCAAGGCGGGTGCACTGACGGCTGCCGAGCGCGACGCGATGGCCGTATTCCTGCTGACGGTTCCGTACCCGCCGGCGCAACGCAGGTCGTACGACAACGTGTTGTCGCAGCGTGCCCGTGACGGTTTCCGCCTGTTTCATATCGACGGCGATCTGCAGGGCGGGCCGCAGCCCAACGTTTGCGGAGACTGTCACCGGATGCCGTTCTGGGTGAGTACCAATACGCCCGGCACCGGCATGGATGCACCGACCTGGCGCGGAGCATACGATCGCTGGCTGATACTGCCCCAGGGCCGTCTGAACATCATCGACTTCAACTTTTTTGCCAGCATCGCATCGCTCGGCATGCCAGAAGAGAGCATCTGGCGACTTTCCTGGTCGTCCCGTACTCGTTTCAACCCGGTCTGGGACATGGTGGTCGAGGGCAGCACCGGCTTCTCCGGCGCATTCGCACGTCAGGTCACGCTCAACAGCGCGAGTGCGAACTCGACGTCGACGTCGAGCCTGCTCGACGCTCTCGAGCTGTCGGCGGCCGAGGGCGGCATCGTATTGCAGGGTGACGGTGTCTTCCTCGCCGGAGGCGCGCCGAGGGTCGCGGCGTTGCAGTACGACGCACCCTTCGAGGGTGGCAAGTACGTCGAGACCAGCGGCAATCGCGATGCATACACGCGGCAGGAACTCCTTACGCTCGCCGCATCGGGCGATTTCGTCGGCACCGTCACCGCACGTGTCGGCGCCAGCAGCGGGGTCGACAGCCCTCAGCCCGCGGTGTGGACGATGGGGCCGAATCACCGTCAGTCCGGGCGGCAGCAGTTTCCGACGGTATCGGCCGGCAACCAGACGATGACGATAGGGGCGAGGCACGTCGACGACGGTGCGAGCGTTTTCGTGAACGGGCGCAAGGTCACGGCGACCGTACGCTGCAATTCCGGCGATCTGCCGGACTGCGCAACCGATGCGATCGACGTGTGGCTCGAATCCCTGCCCGCGTCCAGTGGTGTACACTTCCTGCAAATACAGAACCCAGACGGGCTTTTCAGTAACGACTTCCTGTTTCACAGGCAGTAATTCCGGGGACGC
>JAAUXW010357401.1_pt1 | contig 10553 bp, 7 predicted proteins | sample 7278141 | NCBI WGS metagenome assembly JAAUXW01 (sample SAMN14350115, study PRJNA611818) | marine sediment metagenome | isolation source: surface marine sediment (2.1m) | place: French Polynesia: Moorea | collected 2018-08
ATGCTATCCAATTCTGATTTAATTTTAGTTGCTGGTGCTACTGGAGGAGTAGGACAGTTAGTAATTGGCAACTTATTGGAAAAAAATATCCCTGTGCGTGCTTTAACCAGAAGTAGAAACAAAGCCAGACAGATGTTTGATGACAGAGTAGAAATTGCCGTTGGAGATCTTCGCGAACCAAATACTTTAGCTACCGCTACTAAAGACGTTACCCATATCATCTGCTGTACTGGGACAACAGCCTTTCCCTCTAGCCGATGGGATTTTGTCAACTTGTTTGAAGCAAAAAACACCCCTCAAGCCGTAGATGCTGAAGGAGTCGCCAACTTAGTTAAAGCTGCACCTAAAGACCTTAAAAGATTTGTCTTTATTTCTACCTCTGGTGTATTGCGAAAAGATAACTTTCCTTTTAATATCCTTAATGCCTTCGGAGTACTAGATGCCAAACTACAGGGGGAGACAGCTATCAAAGCTTCAGGATTACCATACACGATTATTCGACCAGGCCGTTTAATCGATGGACCTTACACTTCTTACGATCTCAATACTTTAATGAAAGCTAAAACTCACGGCAAAAAAGCTGTAGTTATCGGGACTGGAGACAGTCTTAACGGAGAAGCTAGTCGCATTGATGTAGCTCAAGGAAAGCGTTGAGTGTTTAAATTATGAGGTTAGTGCCGGAAAAACTTTTGAGATTGTCAATTCTGGCGCAAGACCCCCTATTACAGATTGGGAACAACTGTTGGCTCAAATTGGTTAATGATGAGGGATTTTTTGAAATAGATAAGTCAAGCATTTTTCAATTAACATTTAATGCTACTGAAAGGCTACTTGTTATAAATAGCCTTTTTTCTGTTTTTTTTTGAGAGAAAACAGCCTTACAGACTTTTACATTCAGGACTATTGGGCTTTTTAATACCTGCCAAACAATCTCGTCGATTAGCTTTTTCTAGCAACCACTGAACCCTCTGACCCATATTCTGATTAACTTGATTCTGAACTACACCAAAAGACACGGTAGTTACTAATACGCTTATAACTAAACCAATTAAAACATTATCTTTCCAAGTCCATATCTTCTTGTTGGGAGGATTGGACTTGCTTTGATTTTCCAGAGTTGAGGAAAGGTTGTTGACCAGGCTCTCTAGTTGGGATAGTTGATTGTTGTTCTTTTCCCCCAAGCTCTTTAACTCTGTGGACGAGGTTTGTAACTGCGAGAGGTAGCTCGTCAATAATGAATTGCACTTTTGCAACTGAATCGTTTGCTCTCCGCAGACTTCCAGAAATTGTTTCAAGGTGTTGGCCAGCGATTCCGAGTTGCGGGCTAGTTGCTCCGTGATACTTGCCTTTTGAGAAATTAGATTGAGTGTTTCCAAGTTGCTGTTCGCCCATTTGCCTAATTCTCCCTCGAATCCTTTAAATATTTCTTGCCACTCTTGTGGACTAGTTTCGATTAGTGTTTCCAACGTCCCCAACGCCACAAAGATGACGAAAAATTCATGCTCAGGGTTGATGTTATATTTGACGATGTAGTTCAGAACATTGGTTTTAATCGCCTCAGAGCGACCATTCAGCAGTTGCTCTACTGCTTCACCACGTCTCTGAGCTTTTGTTATTGAATGCCCGTTACCATTGCTAATCATTAACTACAGCCTCTTGGTTAACTTTGTCATCAAAAACCCCTGACTTATCAAACTCTTGATAGGCTTCGTCTAAGAAAGTTTTAATTTGACTACGATAAAGAGGGTGGAATTCTTGATCTTCTTTCGCTTCTCCAAAGGTCAGCCCCTTTTGGCTAATCTTATAGAGAGTGTTTTGACCCAGGAATTTAGGAAAATCAACTATTTTGATGTCATAATCAGTTATTTTTTGCTGGATAAAGTCGTTTTTCTCCAACAGCTCCCAGTCCTTACAATGCCTCAAGTTTTTGACTAAAACATGGTTGATTTTTTCTTGGAAGTGGCTTAAATATTCACCAAAAAGCCTTACGCTACCAAGCTCACCACTGCATACGAACCAGTGAGTAATGCTAACTCCATCTTCTTTAGCTAGATCGAATACATCGTTGTCTTCAAGCCAATCTTTGAATGGAATGCCTATTTGGGGAGGAAGATTAACCAGAGTAGTTTTTCTCTTTGCTTCCAAGTAAACAGAATTTGCCCCATTTTCAAATTTCTTACTTTCACTGAAGATGGCTTCACGACATCCTGCATTTTGGTAAGTTCGCTTAACATCAGCAGCAGAGCGATCTGCATCGAACAGAGAGAAATCAAGGCCTCGGTCTAAATGATATTGAGCAGCAGTACGAGCTACAAATGATTTGCCAACGCCCCCTTTCTCGCCACCGAAAAAATGTAATGTTCCCATGATTTGTTTCTCCTTGAAAAAATAAAATGTTTACTTGTGAGATGTTGAATTCGAGATTAGGAATCCAACATCTAAGACTGAAAGCAAGTAGACGCTTATCGGAAAGCTAGATAATGACGCTATTAGCTGTGTCTTGAGCAACAACTTTGCTTCTTGGTTATGCCATTTTTAGTTCTTTCTTTCCATTCGATGACTCTGATACTTTTGATACCTTGGCTAACTCTGCTGACTTCACCAGTTTGGCTTTCTCAAATTCGGCACTACCCACTTCAACATCGTCATAAAAAACTCCAGCCCCATCAAAAGCCGAGTAAGCTTCCTCTAAAAAGGTTTTAATTCGCTGACGATCAAATAAGTTAAAGTCTTCGGATTCTCTGGCCACGCCAAAAGTCAATCTCTTTTTTTCGATGGTATTACAGCAATATTTGCCGATTAATTCAGGAAAATCAATGATTTTGACTTCTAATGACTCAATTTTCTCCATCAAAGACTCTTCCTCTTCTAGAGTTTCCCACTCATCACACAAACCCCAGTTTTTGACTAACACATGATTGACTTTTCCTCCGAAGTAATCTAGATACTCCTCAAAGATTTTTAAACTGGCATACCCACCACTACACACGAACCAGTGTGTAATCTCCACTCTTTCTTTTTCAGCAAAATTAAAGATGCGATTTCTTTCAAACCAAGCCTTAAACGAAAGAGTTATATGTGCTGGAAGATTAACCAAAGTCGTTTTTTTCTGTGCTGCTAAATAGACAGAGATTGCTTTGTCTTCATATTTTTTGGACTCACTGAAAATAGCCTCACGACATCCGACACTTTGATAAATGTTCTTGATATCAGGATTCCCGCGATCTGCATCGAACAAGGAAAATTTAAGGCCTCGGTCTAAATGATATTGAACGGCTGTACGAGCCACAAATGATTTCCCTCGCTGTCAAATCTTTTTCCCAATGAAATGGCTCTTGAAGATTCAGTTGTTGTCTTAAAACAAATCTGTGACGATAAAACCACTGCTCAAATTCCCAATAGCATTTTTCTAGCTCTTCTCGACAAGCTCCTGCATCGGCTTTAACTAGTGGCCAATAAGTCATCAGCAAAGCTTCTTTGACTTTTTCTTTCTTTTCTTCAATGGGCATTCGATTTAACCATTTGGTCATCTCCGCTAATAAACTACCCTCCCTTGACTCTAATCGAGTAGTTAGGCTATACCGCTTCTGTTCGTTCAAGTTCTTTTTCCTCTAAGTTTTCACCAATTAACTCATCTAACACTGCGTAACAATCAATCAAGCGAAAAGATAATGCTTGCTCCATCACGTCTCTCCCATCTAATTGCAAAATTTTTTCTACTTGTGGCACAATACCAGCCCCTAAGTAAATCGGCACAAATCCCTCTTCGGGATTGAGAGCTTTTGGCGTTTCCGAATAAATTGAACAATTAAAGTGTTGTTCGATCATCGGGGCAAAGAAAGGAAGTGGCCCACCAGAAATACTAATCTCCATCAAGTTGTCTGGAAAGACTTCACTCAACCAACTATCGATTTTTTCCTCCCAATCTTTAGCTACCTTCTCAATTACATTGGCAATATAGATTATTTCCTCTGAGCGCAAATGAGAATCCATCGCCGTCGCCAAATTTTGAATGGCCTCTAGTTCTGACCAAACTGGTCTTTTTCGACATCCATTCTTGTCAGAATATTTCCGTCTTACTTTTCTGAGTCCTAGAAAAATGGCCTCGGTTAGTTTTTCTGGAGTTAACCCACTAGTAAGGTCAACAATATCATTGATTAAGTAAGAAAATCCCATCAGTGGACTTTTAGTTACCTTTGGCTCTCCATATTCAAAATAGAGTCCTGTTAAGTTTCGAGAACCCAACATTAACACTCCCAGTCTTTGTTTCATAAACCACTCTTCACCATTCAGACTCATCCGAGCCATCGCTAGACCTCCACCTTCTGGACGACAAATAAATTTTTCGATCTTTACCTTGATCGTTTGTCCCCTGAACTGATAGCTTTGGCAGCTTGATGACAATGCGGCTTGAAATAGAAGACGGTCACTGTATTCATCACAAGGTAATAAAACTGCTAAGTGTAATTTGATTTTTTGGCGTTTTGAGAGCTGATGTTTTTGAACAATAACGCCTATTACAGCCAGAACTTTATACAAAGCACTTTCATACTTGGGTTGATTAGGTTTAGCACGAGAATAGATTGAATCAAATTCAGAGGCTAGAGAACCAACTGCTATTCTTTTTTCTCCTTCCAGTTCCAACCAAGATTGTCGCTCTGGAGCCAGAGAACCTAACCATCCTTTTCGTTCTTGATAATCATCCAGCTTGGCTTGATTGACACTGGCTATTTGGGGTGACATCAGAAAATAGCGAACTCGATCTTCTCTTTCGAGTCGATATCCCACTTTGGTATCGCTATACCCTGTGTCAACACTTAAATAAATATGGGTCATAATGATACCTGAAATTAACTATGATGTATTTCACACAGAAACACAGAAGCCTTGTAATTTGGCTCAAATTGATATGAGATGAACTTACGCGCTAATCTGCGTCAAGTTGCGTTGATTAAAGTCAATTTACGCTGAAGTGAGAAAATCATTGCTTTTTTTCTCATCCACAAAAAGTATAGCTTATTAAAAGTAAAAAAGTCATAAAGAAAAACTGTAAATCAATTTTTTCTTGACATTCTCAAATTGGTTTACTTGCACATAAATGCACACATCTGCACTGAAGTAAAAAAACCATCGCTTATTGGCGCTGAGTATCGCTAGTAATTGTTTTGACTAAACAGTTTTTGAGATAAAAACTTGAAATCATTATAGCTTCGCCTTTACAGGCTACGCAAATGACGACTGACCGTCGTCGCACAGTACGCAAAGTTTTTTGCCTTAGATAAAGCTTGAAAGCATTATTAAACATAGTTTTTTTAAGGATTGGGCAAATAATTAGTTTTGTAAACTGCCCTTTTCAAATATTATAAAATAGGGCAAAATCTAAGACATGAATGCGTTCACTGAGCGAATTAAGAGCGAATTAATTTAAGTTACAAATCAATTGCTCACCACAAAGGTAATTACTCCCCGTCAGGGGGAGTCTTATTATGCGAAGGAAAACTACTATTCGGCAGAAGAGTCTGTCGAGAATTCGCAGTGGATGGGTAAAGGTGCAAAGCAACTGGGTCTAAAAGGCAAGGTAAAACCCAAGCATTTCAAGAAGTTACTCTATGGAGAGCTACCGAATGGAACTCGATTCAGAACAAAGAAGAAGGAAAGAGCAGGGTACAAAGAGAGAGCGGGACTCGACTGTACTTTTTCTGCTCCCAAAAGCGTGAGCATTTTAGCCTTGGTCGAAGGCAGAAAGGAGTTAGAAACAGCACATAAAAAGGCGGTCTTACAGACTCTCAAGATTATTGAGAGAGATTACGCCACCACCAGAGTTAGCAAGGATGGTCGAGTCAAAGTTGTGAAGACTGGCAATCTAGTCTGCTCCCAATTTCATCACGACACCAGCCGAGAGCTAGACCCACATCTGCATACTCATTGCGTCATCTTGAATATGACCAACTACAACGACAGATGGTATAGCTTCCGTAATGATGATATCCATGCCAATAAGAAGCTCTTAGGCATGATTTATCAGAATGAATTGGCAATACAAGTTAAAAAACTGGGCTATGAAATTGAACAGAAAGGACACGGACAGTTTGAAATCAAAGGATTTACGGAAGAACAATTACAATCTTTCTCCAAACGCCGAGAACAAATCAAGTCCCAATTAAAGGAAGAATCTACCTGGTTTGATAGAGAGAAGGCATGGGACAAGACTCGTATAGCTAAGGGAGAACCCATCCCCAGAGACGAACTCCAAGATTATTGGCGTAAAGAACTGAGGGATGTATCCTATCCCCAACCCAGTAAACAGAAGCCAGAAGAACCCAAACTGGATGTCACTGAAGCGGTCAATGAAGCCATTGAACACTGCTCAGAGCGCACCGTAGCCTTTAAGCCCGAAGAAATCCAAAAGTTTATCTTCTCTGAGGTAGGTAAATATCAACAGCAAAAGGTCGAACAAGCGATCTCCGACAGCCAGGAATTGATTCACTTAGACAAGCAGGTAACTACTCAAACCGCCTTGCTGAGAGAGATAGCAACTATTCGGCTGGTCAAACAAGGACAGGATAAGGTTGAAGCAATTTCTACTCCTGAAGCTGTTGCCGAATCTATAGCAGGGCAAAGTTTAACCGAGGGTCAGAAAAACGCCATTACTCTAGCTGCTACATCTAGCGACCAGTTCATTGCTTGGCAGGGAAAAGCGGGTGTCGGTAAAACCTATGCCCTTAATGAATTTAAAAACATTGCTAAACAAGAAGGCTATGTAGTGAAAGGTTTTGCTCCTTCAGCTAAGGCTGCCAAGGTATTGTCACAAGAGATGGAAATTGAGACTACTACTGTTGCTAGGAAGCTGGTTTCTCAATCGATGAGCCAAGAAAATCAACAGCAGGAGATCTGGATTGTTGATGAAGCGGGTTTACTGGGTGCTAAGGACGCTTATTACTTACTCCAAAAAGCGGAAGCCGAAAACGCCAGAGTTTTACTGGTGGGAGATACCAGACAATTAAGCTCAGTCGCAGCAGGTAATCCCTTCAAATCCCTACAGCAAGCTGGAATAGCTACTGCCCATTTAAACCAATCCCTACGGCAGAAGACTAAGGATTTGAAACACGCTGTTGATTTAATATCTGATGGCAAGATTGCTGAGGGGATCAATATTCTTGATGCTAATCAACGTATTGAAGAGATTCAGGATGGAGAACAGAGAGCTAACCGTATTGCCCTTGACTACTTAAAATTAAGCCCCACCGACCGCCAACAGACTCTCATCATCGCGGGAACTCATCAAGAGAGAGAAGCTATTTTAGACAGGATTCGTGAAGGACTCAAGCAAGAAGGTACTCTAGGGGAAGAATTTACTACTTTTAGGCTAAAATCTAAGAATCTCACTAATATTCAACAGAAATACTCTCACTATTACGAGGTAGGTAATGTAGTAATTCCTCTGGCTAATTACAAAAGATTAGGACTAGAGAAAAATCAACAGTATCAAGTCAAAGCAGTAGAAGAAGACACTCTCGTACTTGTAGATCTCTCTGGAGCTGAAAAAAGAGTATCCCCTGCATCCTTTAAATACAAGGAAATATATGAAGCTAAAAAGACAAAGATTGCCGTTGGGGATCGCCTTCGTTGGGGCAAAAATGACAAGCAGCTAAATCGAATTAACGGAGAAGAATTTGTTGTTACTCAAATTGCTGAAGGGATTGCCACTATCTGTGCTGAGACTGGTAAACGGGAACAAATAGACCTAAAAACGCCCCAACACTTAGATCATGCCCTGGTTTCTACAACCTATAGTAGTCAGGGCGTAACAGCTAATCGCGTGTACATAAGTGCCACTAATGATTTTACCTTAAGCCAAGAAAGCTTTTATGTAGCAGCTTCTCGGGCTAAATACAATCTCCAGTTTTATGTGGAAAATCGAGCCAAACTTGTGGAAAATGCTCAGACTTCTCGCGCTCAACTCAATCCCCTTGAGTTAATCCAACAACACCAACAACAACAAGTCGCCTTTGAAACAGAACTGTCTTCACCTGCACCTGAAAAGCAGAATCCCAATACCAATACAACATCACAGCCAAATCATGAGCGAAATCAAGCCGACCCAACAGACTTTCAAAGAGATTCTGACAGAAGCTCTCAACCCAGTAAACAGCCGACTCGACAATTTAGAGTTGAGCCACCAATACTTAAAACAAGGGCTAGAGGACTTTCTGACGGAATTAACGGATTTACTGAACAGCAAGCAATCGAGCGACTTAAAGGAAATTTTAGAGAACTTAACCGACACATTAAAAACGGTCAGCTATCAAATGGAAGAACGAAAGCATTTAGAGACTCAGTTGACAGTCTCAATAGGACAATTGCAGAATATGCTCGACAGCAAGAGCGACAACGAAGAGAGCGAAAACGAAGAGAGCGAGAACGAAGATTAAAAGCTGTTCCTCGTCTGCATTACAACCAGATAAGAAAGCAAATTATGCAGAATTTAAACAAATTAAATCCTGCCGACCAAGAAATCTTAAAACTCAAGACAGAAAAGTTAACCGAACAGATCAAACAGCTAGAAGCTAAACCTCAAGTCAATAAACGAAAGCAAAGAGAAAGAGACTCCTTGGAAAAACAATTAGCTAACATCTGTGCTTATACTCAACTCACAACGGGTCAGCAGGTAACTCTAAACGAACAGACAGGAACTATTACCTACCTCAAACTCTCTCCAGGTGGGCTACCTGAAGCTTGGGTCAAATGGGATAATTATTCAGTCCCCATCCCAGAGCAACCAAGCCGTCTGGAAGTAATCGATATTGAACCATATCAAAATTCCCAGTTAGAACATGAATCAACCAGATCCCTCGACTCCCAACAGCCCGAATCAGTTAATGGCACAAATAATGGCCCAAATATTGGAAGACGCTCTAGTTTACGCCTTGAAACCAGTAGTCGAGAGGTTAGACCAAATCGAAGACAGATTGATCGACCAAGAGTACAACCCGATCCACAAGCCACAACTGGAAGAGTTGAACCAAAGAGTTCAACAAATAACCAATCAGTTAAATCAGATCGAAGAAAAGCTAGACCAACGCTTAGAAAAACTGGAGCAACACTCCCTACAGCAAGACCAGGAATTGAACGAGATGTCATCAGAGTTGACCTTAGTCGGAGAAGCCTTAACAGGAGTAACCAACAATTTGGACAAGCTCAGGCAAGATTTAGAGAGGCTAACCAACAATATGAACGAATTAAACAACAAAGACGGGAATTAGCCAATAAAGCTCGAAATATGCCTTTATCGGAAGTAGCTGAACGTCTGGGACTAGAACCAGACCGCTACGATCCCCACAAATATAAAGGTGATGGATTGATCATCAGCATCAATGACCAGAAGTTCTATGACCACACAGCTATGAAGGGGGGCGGTGGTGCGTGCGATCTGGTTATGCACGTCCAACAATCGAATTTTAAAGAAGCTGTTGAATGGTTAAATGGTCATGCTGTTACTCCTATCAATCGAGTTAATTCTTTTTCCCAGCAGCCTATTGAATCTCAAGCGAAGCCAGAAGAACCCATACAGCCTTTCTCTCCACCAGCACCAGATGATTCTAAATGGGCAGCCGTCAAAGATTATCTAATAACTACAAGAGGACTTCCTGAATCCTTAGTAGATAATCTATATGAGCTTGGCTCTGTTTATGCTGACTCCAAGCAAAATGCGGTGTTTCTCAGGAAGAATCTGGAAGGTGAAATTACTGGAGCTTCTTTGAGAGGAACTTACGAAGACAGTACATTTAAGAGATTAGCTAAAGGTACTAATCGAGATGCAGGATGGTTTGCTCTCAAGAAAGGAGAAGGAGAACCAGAGCGCATCGTACTAACAGAATCACCTATTGATGCTCTCTCGGCTGCTGCTATCTCTCAGAAACAAGAAACCACCTTATTTATCTCTACAGATGGCTCTGGGTCGATCCCCCATCAGTTCTTACAACAACAGCTACAAGAGAGTAAACAAGTGCTTGTAGCCTACGATAATGATGAAGCAGGAAACCACATGGCACAGCGAGTATTAGAAGAATTCCCCCGAGCGCAGAGAATCACTCCCAAGGTCGGCAAGGACTGGAACGAAGAACTTATTCAATCTCAAAGAACTCTAGAACGGGAAAAACAGCTTTTGAGGCAAGAGTATGAGAGGTTAAAGAGTCAAGTTTACTCAAATCCTAATCATCGTAATGCAGGAGTTGAGAAGGTGGATATAGCTATAGCTATGTTAGTACTCAAAGAATCTGCTCACAATGGTCAATCATCCGATCTCCTTAATCGAGTTGGGAAAGTCTTGTCTCAAAGCGATCGCCTTAAGCAATGGAAACAGTCAATGCCAAAAAATGAGTACAAGGCTCAAGCTCAAAAATATATTATTCGGACTTTTGAAAAAGCCACTCAAATCAGGGAAAATATTCTCTCTGCTAGAAAAAATCAGGAAATCGAATTTGAAAGATAGAGAGAGGATGATGGGATAAAAATAGAAGCTAATTAGACTTCTTTCATTCGTCAGCTTATAG
>JAAUXW010347073.1_pt1 | contig 10552 bp, 6 predicted proteins | sample 7278141 | NCBI WGS metagenome assembly JAAUXW01 (sample SAMN14350115, study PRJNA611818) | marine sediment metagenome | isolation source: surface marine sediment (2.1m) | place: French Polynesia: Moorea | collected 2018-08
AAAAGTTTCGACTCAGCCTCTCGCAGCTCATTCTTCTAGGGCTCATGCTGGGTGTTGCATGTGGCTTGTTCCTGGGAGAATTGGCGAGCAGTTTGAGGGTTGTGGGTCAGGCCTATATCGGGCTTATTCAGATGTCGATACTGCCCTACATGGTGGTGTCGCTCATACAGGGAATCGGGAGCCTAACCTACGATAAGGCGGGCAAGCTCGCGATTACTGCCGGCGTGGTCTTGCTGGGTTCTTGGGTACTCGCATTCAGCATTATCTTCGTTCTGCCCCTGGCGTTTCCTCAGACCGAAGCCGGTGCGTTCTACAGCCCGAGTTTGGTAGAGATTGCCAAGGTGAATTTCATCGAACTCTACATTCCCTCAAATCCGTTCAGTTCCCTGTCCCGCACCATCGTGCCGGCCAGTGCGGTGTTCAGCGTATTTGTGGGTATTGCCCTAATCGGTGTGCAAAAAAAACACAGACTGCTCGATGTTTTGGCTGCCACCGCCGACACCCTGATGGGGGTTGCCAAGATCGTTGTAAGGCTTACGCCGATCGGTGTATTTGCCATCGCTGCGAACGCGACGGGGACCATGACCATCGAGGAATTCGGACGGCTGCAGACCTATATCGTGACCTTTGTGGTGGCCACACTGTTGTTGACGTTTTGGGTGATGCCGGGACTGGTTGCCGTGCTGACGCCGTTCACCTATCGCGACGTGATGCGCGCCTGCAGAGACGCCCTGGTAACCGGTTTCGTGACCGCCAATCTGTTCATCGTACTTCCTATTCTGGTTGAAAACAGCAAACATTTGTTCGAGCAATACAAGCTACGAAATGAAGATGCGGAAAGCTATGTGGAAGTGCTGGTGCCCACCTCGTTCAATTTTCCCAACATCGGTAAATTGCTCACCTTGTTGTTTGTGCTGTTTGCGGGCTGGTTTACCGGCAGTGAAATCGCCCTCGGCGAATATCCCATGTTCACCATGTTGGGATTATTTACGCTGTTCGGGGGCGTCGATCTGGCGCTGCCGTTTCTGTTGGATCAGATGCGTATCCCTTCTGACATGTATCAGCTCTACGTGGTCACGGGCGTGGTCAACAGTTGGTTTGCCACGCTGATCGCGGTGATGAACCTGTTCGCCTTTACCCTGGTGGCGACCTGCGCGGCCACGGGCGGCCTGCGCTTTAATCCAAAGCGGCTGATGCGATTTGTGGGCGTTACGGTCGTCGTATTTATCGCCGTCATTGGTTTGACCCGCTACGGCCTCTCAGTGGTGGTGAGCGACACGGATAAGAAGCTCGAATACCTGGTGGAGATCAACTTGAGCGAACCGGTACCCTCGGTGGTGCATCAGCAGGTCCCTCGGGACTTGATACCGGCCGACACCAGCAAAACAAGATTGCCTCAGATCCTCGAGCGTGGGGTCCTCCGCGTAGGTTACAAGTCAGATAATCTGCCGTTTTCATACCTCAACGTCACAGGCGAACTCGTCGGTTTCGACATAGATCTAGCCCACAGGTTAGCGCGGGAGCTGGGCGTCGAACTGGAGTTTGTTCCCTGGGAATACGACACCTTACTCGAGCAGCTCAATGCCGGGCAGTTCGATATCGTGGCGGGTGGCCTGTGGGTGACTACCTCACGGCTGATTGACGCGGCATTTTCCGCACCCACTATGACGACCACCATGGCCTTCGTCGTTAAGGACTATCTGCGACATCAATTTACGAATTTGGACGTCGTGGAGCAGATGCCCGGAGTCAAGATTGGATTGGTTGGCGAAGAGCTGGTCAAGCGGGCGGAGCGTGCTATGCCAGAGACGGAAATTGTGAGCCTCGATTCGTATGCCGAATTTTTTATCGGCAACAAACACGCGTTGGATGCGATTGCCATCAGTGCCGAGTCCGGATCCGCGTGGACAATACTTTACCCCGACTACGACGTGTCCATAATCGAGCCCCAAATAAGAGTACCCGTGGCCCTCGCTATGGCACAAGGCGATCAAGACTTCCAAAGTTTTGTGAACAACTGGTTGCACATAGAGAAAACCGAAGGCATGCTCGATAAATTTTATGACAAATGGATTCTCGGCAAGAGTGAGCAACAGAAGCGACCCCGGTGGTCCGTGATTCGCGATGTACTACATTGGGTCGATTGAGTTCATGCGCCGGTGCGGCTGCCTTTCGTTTACTCGGCGTGGTGGGCTACGAGGCGATACTGTAGCTTCACTTCATCCTTCACCTGCAGGGCGCCGGCGAGCACACTGAAGGGTCTGATGCCGAAATCACTCTGTAAAATCTGCAGCGTGCCAGAGGCGACGATACGCTCGCGTGCTTTCTCCAGGGTCATCGGCGTACGTATGCGTTTGGTCACCCCGCGGATGGTAATGTCCGCATCCAGTTGCCATGCAGGTGTTTTGCGGTCAACCACGCGCGCACGTAGCGTGACCGCATCATAACGCTCGGCATTGAGAATGCTGCCGCTGAGCATGTTCCGCAGGATTACCGCTCGATCTTCCTCAGTGGGGTGCTCGGAGAAATCCGGGCCGGATGCCTCACGTGCCTTGGGGTCGTCCACGAGTAGGGATTTGACAGGGATGCTCAGGTCGACCGTCGAATCGATGACGTTTTCTGTAAGTACCACGGTGCCCGTAAAGCTCTTGCCGGTTATCACGTGGTCGTGTCCTACGCGTGCCGCATGTCCGGTGCGATACACAAAGATCTTGATGTCAGATGCTTTCGGATCGATTCGATAGCGGCGCACCGCCGGCGCTGCCTTGGTCGGCTCGGGTTCTGCAGCAGGCTCTTGAGGTGGGGGCGGAGGTTCGGCGACAGTGGGTTGGTCTGTCGGTTCTGTAGGTGGCGGCGCGACGGGTGCAGTGACCGTTGGTTGGAGCACCGGTTCATCGGGAGGAGGCGTGATTCGTTCTTCCTCCTGCGCTGGTTTATCCACCGGCCCTGCGCAAGCGTAAAATCCCAATACCATCACACTGAGGACCAGAAACCGACTCCACGCGTGCCGCAAGACGTCATGCATCGTGATTTGCTCTCGTTCGTTTAACATCATGGTGTTTGTTGCAGGCCAGGTAACACAGATCGGGCGAATTCGTCGAGGCCCAACAACACCCCAAGCAAGGCGAAAAAATACACCAGCAGCCAGGTGTATCCCCGATGCCAGAGTTTATGGTCCTTGAAAAAGCCGCTGCCCGACAGGGTGTACAGGCGCACTTGCTCTGACTGCGGGGCAGGTGTGAACAGGCTGACCGCGAAGGTGACTGCGACGGCGACGAGCAAGCCGATCAGATTCCACCACATCCAAAAGATCTGTGGGAAGCCTATCCACAGCACCAGATTGACTCCAACCCCGCCGATCACACCGGTGAATATCCCCGCGCTGGTGGCGCGCTGCGATAACACCCCCACGAGAAACGCCGCCAGAATCGGTCCGTAGAATGCGGAGCCGATCATATTGATGCTCTCGACCACGGTATCCGAGATGTTGCCCACCGTAAACGCAAACCCGATTATGATAACACCCCAAATCACAGTGGTAATCTTACCCATCACCAGGCTTTGCCGTGCCGAAAGCGGCCGGTGCCGTTCCACGAAATCGTGCATGGTTGCGGCAGACAGAGAGTTCAATGCGGAATCGAGGCTGGACATGGCTCCCGCGAACAGGGCGGAAATCAGTATCCCGCGGATGCCGATCGGCAGTTCTTGAAGAATGAAAACTGGTACGAGGAAATCCATAAGCTCCCGCGGCACTTCCCGCTGTAGATCGTTAGACACGCTATAGGCGGCCCCCAATGTTAGTCCAAGAATCAAGTACAGCACGGTCAAGGGAAAGCGTGCGAAGCCGTTGAAGTACAGGGACTTGCGGGTGTCGGCCAGAGATGCGGTGGAGAGTTCCCGCTGAACCTGGCTCTGATCGGTCCCGTAATAGGCCATATAGAGAAACAGACCACCCACGAGAAAGCCCCAAAAGGGGATCTGTGCACCATCTCCCAGGCCGGTGCCCGGATCAATGGTGCGCCAGCGTTGGGGTTCCAGGGCGGTGAGTAAGTCGTCAAATCCACCGCCCAGCTCGAGCGCGAAGCCGATACATAGGAAGATACCCAGAAACAATATGGCGCTTTGTATCACATCGGAGTACACCACCGCCTTCATGCCGCCGATGGTGTCGTAGACCACTGTTACGATGCCCATGAGTAGGATGGTTGCCCACAGGGGGATATCGAGGGTGACGGTCAGAATGATGGCGCTCGCATACAGACCCACCCCGGTCCCCAGACCCCTGCTGAGCAGGAACACGGCACTGATCAGGGTGCGTACCGCGGGGCCGAAGCGCAGCTCCAAATAGTGATATACGCTGATTAATTCGAGCTTGCGAAAGAACGGCAACAACAAGATGCCTACGCCTATCATGGCCAGCGGTACGGCCAGTTCGTATTGCAGCCAGGTGAGCCCCCCGCCGGGCTTGAGTGCCACGAAGGCCGGAATCGACAGGAAACTGATCGCCGAGGTCTGCGTCGCCATGGTGGAGATCGCGACACCCCACCATGGAAGGTTGCGGCCCCCGACGTAATAGTCCGCCTCATCGGCCTGTCCACGGCCGAGCCATATACTCATGCCGATCATGGCGGCGATGTAGACGCCCACTACGCCCCAGTCGAGGGCGCTCATGGACGTTTTTTCGCGATTGTTTTAGTGATCTTCAAGCCTCTGTTCTGAATCATATCCCCATAAGCCGATCCAGCCTATCGATCACCACATCGGGTTGCAAGTCGATGCAGCGCGCATCGTTCTCACGCAGGCGTAGCGAGCGCGCGTCGCCTGCGTACAGGGCGGTCTTACAGCCGAGCCGCGCAGCAGGCCAGATGTCGTTGAGACAATCATTTCCCACATAAAGGATCTGACCGGCCATGATTGCGTACCGGTGGGCAAATTCGTCCAGCACCTGCTGAAACAAGCGTGTCGAGGGTTTAGCCTCTAGGTTCTGGTAGGACCAGGCGCACAGCCGGGGATCGAAACCGAGCTCCGCAAGCGTGGCGTCGAACAGCGCATGGATCACCAACGGAGTGTAGAATTGTGCGTTGGAGACGATGCCCAGGTGCTTGCCTGTTGTGCGTAGATGCGCAAGCAGCTCACGCCCCCCGGGCATGGGCCATACCGGATTGCTGCGACATTCGTATTCAATCGCCAAGCTGCGCAAGCGGGCATCGCTGATCCCGTCGCGGGACAATCCAAGACCGGGCACGGCGCGCAGAATTGTTGCCCAGACCTCAAGGATGTCGACCTCCGGGAACTCGATCCCGTGACCACGCCGGTGCTCCTGGGCTGCACGGATCGTGCTTTCCAGTATTGCAGAGATACGCGTCTGGGCCGGCACACCGTCCACGCAAAAGCCGGTCGCCGCCAAGGCCTCACGCAACACCTGCTCCGCGTCATGTCCACCCGCCGTGCCAACATCGCCGCTGCCAGAGATCAGTAAGGTGCCATAGATGTCGAACACCACGGCGCGAACGCCAACCAGCGGCGCCATCCGCGTAGGGTGATGGGTGGGCAGCGGTTCGAGCGGCCGCGACAATGCCTGTATGCGGGCGATAAGATCCTCGGCGTTGTCCTCTGTTGACATATTACGGTACGTGGGCATCAGGACCTCAGCAGAAACAGGCGCTCCGGCGCGAGAAACTGATTCAGTATGGCGTCGCCTGCCAGCGAACTAGGGGTTTCTGCAGGAGAATTCACAAGGCTGCGATACAGCGTTAACAGCAACTCGCCGTAGCGCTGGATACTGAATGCTCGCAACACGGTGGTTTGGTTGTGGCTCAGTTTCGCTTCGTCTCCGGCCGGATCGGGTAGTCGCGCTGGAGAGAGTTCGGTGCGTGCGGAACTCGCTTCGGTGAGTCGTCGGATGATCTGTTCCTGCATAGCCTCGTCCAAACGCCCAAAGTCAATGCGCCCATCGATCACCCATGCCCCGAGCGCCCGCTCCACATCCGCGTCCTTTGGTTGCCGCCCATAGGCGTGCATGCTGTGCGCCAGGCCGAGGCGCAGTGTTTCCATCAACCTATGTTCGCCGATCCATTCGAGGGGGATGTCCAGACGCGTGTACAAATGCTCGAGATCCATGCCGGCGCTAACCAGCTGTTGGGTGATCTCGGGCAAGTCCCTGCCGGTTATTGCACGGTCAGAGACCCAGGGCTCCAGAAATGCCATGCCGAATCCCTCGGCGATACTAGTCGTCACCAGGGCGTGTGCCGATCGCACCAGTTGCGGGAAGCTCGTGCCAGCCTTCCTTCCCACCTCGAACTCGACGGGCAGCCGCAGCGATTGGGCAAAGGTTCGCCAGCGTTCGTAGCGCGGTCGCTCTGCGGGATTCTGCGGCGCCAGGGTCGTTGCAAAGCGATCACCGGGGTTCGCAATGGCCGACCATAATAGAAATTCACCGATATTTTTACGCCGAATAGCGCGCGTCGGAAACAGCCAAAACCGCTGTTCCCGTGTCGCGGGTGTGAACGCTCGCGAAAAATCTTCGGGTGTGTGCACCGCATTTGGGAGCCAATGCAGACGCGCTCCAGGTACTCCCGCAGTTGCCAGCACGCCGTGGTCGCGCGCATTCAGAACGGCATAATGGATGTGTCCTGCCTGGGGATAAAGGCAGGCGCTGAGTCGTTTGCGATCGCCTTCGCCTACCGTATCCAACAGGCTCCGATAGTTGGCCGGACGTCCGTCCTCGGGAAAGTCATGGATCTGTAGCAGCAGCCTTTGTCCCGCTGCGGCGATCAGTTGCAGTGCGCCCGGCAGCACTAAGTTCTTGCCCAGGGAATGGTTGTGTACATGCCACAGGTCAGGCATGCAGCCAAGCACGCTGCGCGCCGCCTCTTGCAGCTCTGTTGCCAGTTGGCCTGGTGAGCTGGATGAGCGCAGACCTTCATAGGCCAATCCAGTTACCACCTTTACCGGTAACGGCGGTTGATGATCATCTGCGGGTGGTTGGCCCGAGAGAACCACGATATTGACATCGTGCGCGCGCAAGGCCGTGACGGCATTTTCTATAACCCGAGTTACGCCGCCCGGGTGCAAATGGTAATGAATGATGGCGACGTGCATCACTGCGCTCTTGAAAGCGCCTGAGTGCGTGCGTCAATCCGCATGAGCACGCCGGCGAAGGTATTCTTCGATGGTGATCATCGGTGGCCGCTCTTGTTCGCGAATCTCGAACAAGACCTGCTCGTACGTTTCGTTGTGAACCTGAAACTGTCGCAGAATCGGGGTAAGATCGGAGAGTTCCGATACCATACCGCGTGAGCGCACGCGATTGAGAAAGGTGTGCAGGATGCCAAAGGCCATCTTTCCCAGGTCATGGGTCGATTGGTTTCGATGCACGCGTTGATCCAGATCTGTCTGGGCAAAGGCCTGTAGGCCTAGCTCGGAGTAGATATCGATCAGGTGCGAGGTTTCTACACCGTAACCGATGGGAAACGGTAGTTGCTCTAACACCTGGCGGCGCACGGCATACTCGCCGGACAGCGGTTGTATGAGTGCCGACAATTGTGGAAAAAACAGCGAGAACAACGGGCGTACCAGAATTTCGGTTACCCTTCCACCACCTGACAGACGAACCTCATTCGAGGTGACTAACGGCCGATCGTAGAACGCCTTGACGTAGTGGATTTCGGGGCGGTAGATGAGTGGGGCTACCAGACCGTAAGCGAAGCGGGGATGGATGTTTTTGATATCGGCATCGACATAGATAATGATGTCACCTTTGAGCTCGTAGATCGCTTTCCACAGGTTTTCGCCTTTGCCTCGCTCACTGCCGAGCTTCGGCAGGATGTCGGCGGATAAATACGTGTCGGCGCCGAAGGAAGATGCGACCGCCAAGGTGCGATCGGTGGAGCCTGAGTCGATAACGGCAATCTCGTCCAACAGTGGGTAGCGATCCATTAACTCAGACTTGAATAACACCACCTCCTTACCGATTGTCTGTTCCTCGTTCAAGGTGGGAATGCATAATGAAATGACCAGACCCTGTTTCTGCTTTTCTGCTACCAGCTGTCGCAGATCCCAGAACTGACTGTGATGGAAGGTGTTGGTGCGCAACCATTCATCAATTTCAATCACAATAGCCTCCGTCCAGTGCCTTGATGATGCCGAGCAATTGCGCCAGGCCCTTGAACATGGGCTGCACCGCCACCTTTTCATCCGTTTGGTTAAGGTTTGCGCCCGTCGTGATACCGATGGTAAGGGCCGGAATGCCGTGGTCGGAAAAGCTGGATGCAGCGGAGGAGCAACATCCCATACGCGGTTCAATATTGAGCGCGGTGGTAACTGCATGTGCTGCCTTTATCAAGGCATGGTCAGCGGTCAGACCGCCGGAATCGCTGTGCGCGGTGATACGAAAATCCATGAAAGCGCCGGTTTCCGCGGAGAGTCTTTGGATCATGTCGTTGATCTGTGCGGTGGTCGCATTCAAATCCTCTGAGCACTTGCCGCTCACCTGAAATCGCAGGTGTGCCGAGCGTGCAGGTGTCTTGTAGGCGGTGCCCCCTTCAATGGCCCCGAGCACCAGAGTGGTGTTTTCGTCTGCGTCGGAAATCAGCATCATCAGCTCGCTGATAACCCGATTGAGCTCGACGATTGCCCCAGCTCCTCGGCGGTCACCCAACTCTTCAAACTCGGATACCCGGACAGTTATTTCGCAACTGATCGAGGCACGCGAGGTATAGTGCAAACGTCCCAGTTGGACCCCCTCGAGGCACAGGGCCGCAACGATTGGCCGTGTGTTATGGGTTAGAAAGAAACGCAGGCCCCCTAGATCGCCTTGGCCCAGGCTCCTAGCCGCACCCATTAGAATCACATCCGCGCGTATGCGCAGACCTAGGCCTTCCAACACCGTGGGGAGCGTAGCCAGCACGGCTAAACCTAGGCTGTTGTCTGCCACACCTGGTCCGATTACGTGCTCGGAGTCCACCGAAATGGAATGGTTAACGTTTGCGGCAAACGGGGTATCGGCGTGGCTGGTGATTAGAATGCTGTTGTTGCCGTCTGTACCGGGCAGGACAGCGAGTGCGTTGCCTACCTCGTCGGTCGATATGCTCTCCAGGTCGCATTCCACGAATCGTTGCTTTAGAAATTCCAGCCGCGGCCGCTCCTCGAAGGTGGGTGCGGGAATCTCACCGATCATGACCAGATTCGCAATCAGCATTTCACGATAGCGCTCCAGGCAGTGTGGTAAATCGCGCACGAAACTCTGCAATTCATCGTAGACAGTGATGTTCATTGTGGGGAGGGTCACGGGCTGAAACAAAAGTATGTCGTAAAGTTGTAGTCGACCAGACTAAACCGTAATGTCCACAAACTCAACGCCAGAAAATATCGGATTCGTATCCACGCGCTTCGCAGGCACCGACGGTGTTTCGCTGGAATCGGCTAAGTGGGCAGAGGTTCTGTGGGAGGATCGCCACATAAGTTTTTGGTACGCCGGTCGCTTAGATCGGGCTTCCGACATTAGCATGTGCATTCCAGAGGCGTATTTCCAACACCCGGAGAACGCATGGATCAATCATCAGCTTTGGTGGACCCATAGCCGCAGCTCGTTGTTATCCCGACGTATCCGTGATCTAGCCGAGTATTTGAAAGGCACGTTGTATGATTATGTCGCGCGGTTTGACCTTAGCGTGCTGGTTATCGAAAACGTGCTTACCATTCCCATGCACGTGCCTCTCGGCATAGCCGTGTCCGAATTTCTGGCTGAGACCGAAATCCCTGCCATCGCCCATCACCATGATTTTTACTGGGAGCGCGCCCGCTACCAGATTTCCTCAGTACCCGACTATCTGGAAATGTCGTTTCCGCCGCGCGCGCCACGCCTGCAGCACGTGGTCATCAATCAAACCGCGCGGGAGGAGTTGGCATGGCGCAAGGGTGTACCTTCCGTGCTCATCCCCAATGTACTCAATTTCGAGGATCCACCCTCATCGGTAGACGATTACGGGAGGGATGTGCGGGCGCAAATGGGTCTGAGCGAGCGCGATAAGCTGATTCTTCAACCTACGCGCATCGTACCTCGCAAGGGCATCGAACATTCGATCAACTTGCTGCGCCGCATAGCTGATCCCCGCTGTAAACTAATCCTATCCCACCAGTCGGGTGATGAGGGTATCGAATACGAGGAGCAGATCAGGGAGTTGGCGCAGGATGAAGGTGTCGAGCTACGCATGTTCGGCGATCGTGTGGCCGATCTGCGGCAGTTGGACAGCTACGGACGCAAGATTTACGTGCTCAAGGATCTTTACCCTCATGCAGACCTGGTGTGTTTCCCAAGTCTGTACGAAGGCTTTGGTAATGCCTTGCTGGAGGCCATCTACTTTCGCATACCGGCGTTTGTAAACCGCTATGATGTGTATGTCCGCGATATAGAACCTAAGGGGTTTCGTTTGCCTGCCATTGACGGTTTTGTCAACCGCAAGGTTGTCGACGAGGTGCGCCGCCTCCTCGATGACGCCGACTACCGGGAACAGTTAGTCAATCACAACTATGAGGTGGCTCGAAAATACTA
>JAAUXW010297735.1_pt1 | contig 10502 bp, 6 predicted proteins | sample 7278141 | NCBI WGS metagenome assembly JAAUXW01 (sample SAMN14350115, study PRJNA611818) | marine sediment metagenome | isolation source: surface marine sediment (2.1m) | place: French Polynesia: Moorea | collected 2018-08
CACTGACAGTCTCGTCGGTGTACGGTTTGAGCCATTCCTCGCGGCCGACACGGGACTGGAATGACAGCAGCCACTCGTCGTCGCCAAGCTCGAGTGCGTCGGCAACGAGCCTGGCCGTCTTCTGGCACTGACAATGGTACGGATCGCCGAGCAGCAGGTTTTTCTTCGGCACGCCGTGGAACGAGAACGCCAGCTTCGTGCCGCGTCCGTTTTCCTTCCAGAATTCGCGGATGCTTTTTGCCAGCGCCCCGATGTAAGCCGGTTCGTCGTGGTACTGGTTGATGAACCGTGTTTCCGGCACCCACCGCAAACGACGGAGCTTGGCCGCAACGGCGTCGAACACCGACGCCGTCGTCGTTCCAGAATACTGCGGGTAGAGTGGCAACACCAGGAGCCGTCTAGCGCCTCGCCCGAGCAGACGATCGATCGCTGCGTCGATCGACGGCTCGCCGTAGCTCATCGCGAGCTCCACGCTGGTGGCGCCCGGCAGGCGCCGTTCCAGTTCCTGCTCGATACCCTCGGCAATGGCCCGCGAATACAAGAGCAGTGGCGAGCCTTCGTCGGTCCAGATCTCACGGTACGCAGCCGCGGACCGCGACGGGCGGATGCGCAGGATGATGCCGTTGAGGATCAGCCACCAGAGCCAGCGCGGATACTCGACAACGCGCGGGTCCCACAGGAACTGCTTGAGGAACCGGCGCACCGCGGATGGAGTGGGTTCATCGGGTGTTCCGAGGTTGACGATCAATACGCCAATGGACTCCGCGAGTCCATGCTCGAACCTGGGTGTTGTCTGATACTCGGGCATTGACCGCTGCTGCAACTCGGACGCGCACAACACTACTGCAAAGGCCGTCCCGGCGCCAGCGAGACAGGCTATAATTCATTGTCTTGATTGACAATTGTCGCGTGATACTCCAATGAAAGAGCTCTCCCGGGCCGAATCCCCGAGCGATCAGCGCTGGACCCTCATTCGTGATGTAGGCGTGTTGCAGGTCAAGCTGCTCGTTGACGGACTTCGCGACCTGCTGCTGGTTCCGGCATCGCTGGTGGCGGGGCTATTGAGCCTGTTATCCCTGAGGGACCGAAAGCCGGGCCCACAGTTCTACAATCTGCTGGTGTTCGGCAAGCAGACTGAGCGCTGGATCAACCTGTTCGGTGCCCTGCGCAACTCGCCGGACGAGACGCTGAAACCGGCGCCGTTCGGGGATGCCGAGCTCGACGACCTGGTGGGACGCGTCGAGGCCTTCGTCGTTGAAGAGTATCGCAGTGGCGGCGTCACGGCGCAGGCCAAGGAGCGCCTGGACAAAGCGATCAGGACGATTCGGCGCAAGGGCCGCCGGGACGGCGCTTCCGCGCCAGAGCCTTAAGCCGCTTCCATGATCGCGGTGACGCCCATGCCCCCGGCGGTACAAACGGAGATAAGCCCCCGGCCGGATCCCTTTTCCTGAAGCAGCTTGGCCATCGTCGCAACGATTCGGGCGCCGGTTGCGGCGAACGGGTGACCGATAGCGATGCTGCCGCCCTTGACGTTGAGCAAAGACAGGTCGATGGGCCCCATGGCCTGATTGCGGCCAAGGCTGTTGCGGCAGAACTCGTCCGACTGCCAGGCTTTGAGGGTCGCGATGGTCTGGCTGGCGAACGCTTCATGAATTTCGTAGAAGTCGAAATCCTGCAGCGCAAGGTTGGCCTGCTTGAGCATGTCGGAGACCGCATACGCCGGCGCCATCAGCAGTCCTTCGCTTTTCACGAAGTCGACAGCCGCGACCTTGGCGAACGTCAGGTACGCCATGACGGGCAGGTTCTTGAGTCGTGCCCAGTCCTCGGAGGCGAGCAGCACGGCAGCTGCGCCGTCGGTCAGGGGTGTGCTGTTGCCGGCCGTCATCGTGCCTTCGCCGCTCTTGTCGAACGAAGGCCTCAAGGTGCTGAGTTTCTCGAACGTCGTGTCACGGCGGATGTTGTTGTCTTCCTCGCACTCGTGAAACGAAACGACCAGGTCCTCGTACCAGCCGGCGTCGTAGGCGCCCGCCGCCTTGATGTGGCTCGACAGCGCGAGCTGGTCCTGGTGCTCGCGCTGGATGTCCCACTTCTTGGCGGTGAGCTCCATGCTTTCACCCATCGACAGACCGGTGCGTGGCTCCGTAACGCCGGGCAGCTCGGGTTTGAAATGCTGCGGGCGAATCCGGAGGATCGGCTTGAGGCGGTCCATGAACGAACGCGCACCGTGCATATCCAGCAGAACACGCCGGTAGTCGTCCGGGTACACGACGGGCGCATCACTGATCGTATCGGTACCGCCCGCGACGCCGGCCTCGATCTGGCCGAGCGCGATCTTGTTGGCGATCATGATCGCCGCTTCGATACTCGTGCCGCAGGCGCGCTGCAGGTCGACACCGGGCGTCTTGATGCTGAGGCCGGAATCGATCACGCATTCGCGGGCGAGATTCCAGTCACGCGAATGCTTGATGACCGCACCGAGCGCGACGTCGCCCAGTATCTGCCCGCGCAGGTCGAGTTTATTGACCAGCCCCTCGAGCGCCGCGGTCATCAGTTGCTGGTTGGAGCAATCGCGATATACCGAATGCGATCGGCAGAAAGGTATTCTCGATCCCCCGATAACGGCAACACGAATTGATCGTCCGTCGTGCAACATACCTGCCTCCATTCCGGCTCGAACCAGTCGACGCGTCGAAACTTTACACCATCCTGCGGCGCAACCGTAGGTTAAGATGCCGCGCATGACGAAGGGGGGGATCGTTGCCTGGCAGATGCAAGCGAAGCCGCTATTGCGGCTCGCTGGCCCGCTGATCGTCAATAACCTGGCCATTGCGGGAATGCAGTTCGCCGACGCCGTGATGGCCGGCCGACTCGGCGCGGCTGCGCTGGCGGCCGTTGCGGTCGGCTCCAGCGTCTGGTACCTGGGCTTCACGTTCTGCTTAGGTCTGTTGATGGCGATCTCACCAATCGCCGCACGGCACTTCGGCGCCGGCAGTCACGAGCTGATCGGTCGTTACACGCGGCAAGGCATCTACCTGAGTTTCGCAATGGGCGTGCCGCTGATATTGCTCGGGCAGTACGTGGTTGCGCCGCTGCTCACGCTCATAGGGATCGACCCGGAGTTTCGGCAGCTGACTGTTGGTTATGTCGGCGCGATCATGTTCGGTGCACCCGGGATATTCATCTTTCTGTCGCTGCGCTTCACGACGGAGGGCATCGGACATACCCGGCCGATCATGTTCACATCGGTTTTCGCGCTGACGTGTAACGTGATCCTCAACTACATACTGATGTACGGCAAGCTGGGAGCGCCCGCCCTCGGTGCCGTAGGCTGCGGTCTGGCCAGTGCCATAACGATGTGGCTGGTCGCGATGGCGCTCGGGCTCTACGTGTTCGTGAGCCCGCACTACCGGCCGTTCCAGATCTTCTCGCGATTCGCGCCGGTCCGGCTCCCGGTTCTGAAGGAGATTATCGTGCTGGGCGTGCCAATTGCGGTGACGATTACCGCGGAAGCCGGGTTGTTCGCGGCGGTGTCGATCCTGATGGGGACGCGCGGCACGAATATATCGGCAGCTCACCAGATCGCGATCAATTTCGCCGCCACGATGTTCATGGTGCCACTCGCACTGAGCTCGGCCACGACGGTGCGCGTCGGCCAGCTGCTTGGCGCCGGCGACAAGCAACTGGCAAGAACCAGCGGGGCGGTCGGCATCTGGCTGTGCGCGCTGTTCATGACCATGTCCGCGATATTTCTGCTCGTTTTTCGCGATGCGGTCGTCGATCTCTACACGGACGACACGGCCGTCAAGGGAATCGCGATCAGCCTGCTCCTCATGGCAGCGATATTCCAGGTTGCCGATGGCGTTCAGATCGGTGCCGCCGGGGCGCTGCGCGGCTACAAGGACACGCGCGTGCCGATGGCCATCAATACGTTCGCATTCTGGGTGCTTGCATTTCCGCTGGCCTTCATGGCGGCCATTACCTACAAGGCGCCGCCGAACTACATCTGGGGCGGATTCGTTGTCGGTCTCGGTGTCGCCGCGATCCTGCTGACGTGGCGTTACAACCGGCTGTCTCGCGCCTAACCGCTTTGCCCGAAATCCGGGCTGTCGCCGGCGAGATACTCGTCTTCCTCGGGCGTGTTGTCGCGGCCGAGGAGTTGATTGCGGTGCGGAAAGCGGCCGAACTGGTCGATGATGTCCTTGTGCAGCTCGGCGAACTGGGCAACGGTCTCGAACGTTTCGCGGTAAGTCGGGGAGACCGCCGTGGCGAGGCGCCGGTACAGCTCGACCGACTTGGCCTGGACCTTGCGTGACTCAGCGTGTTGCAGCGGCATGTAGAAGAACACCTTTTGTATCGGAGAGAGGCTCTTGTCCTTTTTCTCCATGGCGCCCTTGACGCACAACTCCAGTGCAAGCCGGTCTTTTGAAAACGCTTCAACCGTGTTGCGGTGAATGTTGCGGCGAAACTGGTCGATCAGGATGATCAGCGCAAGACGGCCTTCGGACGAATCGGCCCAGTGATTCAGTGCGCCGCTCGACGCAAGTTCGACTTCATTGGCGAATTCCTTTTCGATTTCATGATCGAACACCGGGTCTTCGCCGAACCAGATGTCCATTCGGCGATCGATCTGCGGCGCGGACAGTGCGTGCTCCTTGAACCAGAACGACAGGATCGCGTCAATGCGAATCTGATCCTCATCGGTAATTGTCGCATGCACCTTGTCTCTGAGGAGTTTCGCAGGCATATGTTGATTCCCAGCCAACCCGATTGGCTCAGTTTGCGGCGATCACACGTCGTGAAGTGCGAACCCGGTCACAAAAACGGTAGTAGCAGACCCGTTGAGGCGCCCCAGCCAGTAGACTTTATCAGATGAGGACCGTCGCCACCCGCACCGAGGGGCGAAGCCGCCCCGGCGCAGGCATTCTCGCCTGCATACTGCTCGCCTTTCTTTCGGGCTGCAGCAAGGCGCCCTCGGCTCCCGAAGAGTCGCTACGCGAATGGGTCCAGCGCGGCGTCATGGCGGCGGAAGCCCGCGAACGCCGCAAGCTCGTACGTATGATCTCGCCGGCTTACGCCGACGCACGCGGAAACGGGCGCGATGGCATCGAGACTCTTCTGCGCGCGTACTTCGCCCGTATGCACACCGTCGAGCTCGTCACATCCATTGAAGACATCGCGATCATCGGAGACTCTGCCGCCGAAGTGACACTGAAGGTCGGCATGGCGGGCACTCACGACGGCGTGCTGGGCTTCAGTGCCGACGCGTATCGCTTTGCACTCGAGGTGGAGCACGATGGCGACGACTGGCAGCTGATCTCCGCTCGCTGGGGCCAATGGGGCAAGGAGCTGAGATGACGCCGACTTCCCGCAAGCTCGCTCCGCTCTCTGCCGTGACCGCCGTTCTGCTCTGCGGCTGCGCCGCGAACCTGGAGAACGTCGTGGCAACGCCACGCGTGCAGCTGACGGATGTCCAGGTTCTGGGACTGGGCTTCAAGAGCCAGACGTTCCTGCTGACGTTCGACGTGCACAACCCGAACCCGTTCTCGTTGCCGATCAGCGCGGTGAGCTACGCTGTGCGGCTCGACGGGCAGCGATTCGCGAGCGGCAACGCGCCGAGCAAGTTCTCGATTTCGGCAGGCGGAAATACGCAATTTGCAATCAGCGTCGACCTGGACCTGCTGAATACGGCACCACAGCTGCTGTCCGTCATTCGGCAGGGCGCCCGCAAGGACATCGGCTACGAGCTCGAGGGCAGGCTCACAGTCGGCATCCCGCTGACCCCGCCAGTCGCCTATCGAACGAGCGGAACGATCCGCCTGGATTCCGACGTTTTTTCGAGTCTCGAGCGGCCCTGAGCGCCGTCACGGCGCTAAGGTTTCGCGCGCAACAAATCATTTCCGCGGCCGAAAAAGCCCAAAAATCGAAAAAAAGTAAGAAAATCGGCCGAAAAGAGCGCGTTTTTGGCTGTCCGGTCTTCACAGCCGACATCGTGTCATATACTTGAGGGTTCCCGGCGCCTGAGCGCCACCTCTTAAGAATTTGATGATCACTGGGGTCGCCTCGAGCGGTCCCGATGGCACGTATGACAGAGCGAACCGGCAAAACCCTTTACGACCCGGAGTTCGAGCGTGACAGCTGCGGCTTCGGGCTGATCGCGAACCTCGACGACATGCCCAGTCACTGGGTCGTCGAGACGGCGATCGCCGCGCTTGCGAGGCTGACGCATCGGGGTGCCGTCGCGGCTGACGGCAAAACGGGCGACGGTTGCGGCCTGCTCATCAAGTTCCCGACCGATTTCATGCGCGCAGTAGGCGAGGATGCCGGCTTCAGGCTGGCCGAGCGTTTCGCTGCCGGCACGGTGTTCCTGAGTCAGGATGCTTCGCGGGCCGAGGCTGCGCGCGCGGTCATCGACGGCGCAATCGCCGAAACCGGCCTCGAGGTAGCCGGCTGGCGGACTGTACCCGTCGACCCGTCGGCGTGCGGCGAGCAGGCGCTCGTAACATTGCCGCGTATCGAGCAGGTGTTCGTCAATGCGCCCGACGGCATGCCGCGCGGTCGCTTCAACCGGCGCCTGTTCCTGGCGCGCCGGCGCGCCGAGAATCGCGTCGTTGACAGCGATACGTATGTTGCGAGCCTGTCATCGGTGACGATCAGTTACAAAGGCATGATCATGCCGGCGGCACTGCCCGAGTTTTACCCGGACCTTCGCGACCCGCGCCTCGAATCGTCGGTGTGCGTATTTCATCAGCGCTTCTCCACCAACACGCTGCCGGAATGGCGCCTTGCACAGCCGTTTCGTTTTCTCGCACACAACGGCGAGATCAACACGATCCAGGGCAATCGCAACTGGGCAGTCGCACGTGCGAAAAACTTCCGCTCCGACAAGCTCGACGACATATCGGACCTCGACCCGATCATATCCCTGACCGGATCGGACTCGTCGAGTCTCGACAACATGCTGGAGGTGCTGCGAGCGGGCGGCATGGACGTTATCCAGGCCATGCGTATCCTCCTGCCTCCGGCGTGGCAGACGGTCGACACTTTCGATCCCGACACGCGCGCTTTCTACGAATTCTTCGACTGCCAGCTCGAGCCCTGGGACGGACCGGCCGGCATCGTACTGACGGACGGGCGTTATGCCGCTTGCTGTCTCGACCGCAACGGACTGCGTCCTGCGCGCTACGTCGTTACGAAAGATCGGCACATAACAGTCGCGTCTGAAGTCGGCGTCTACGACTACGACGAGAAGGACGTCGTCAGCAAAGGCCGCCTCGGGCCCGGCGAGATGCTCGCGGTCGATCTCGTGAACGGCACGCTGCTCGACAACGATGATATCCACGACGTGCTCAAGACCAGGGCCCCTTACAAGAAGTGGCTCAAGGAGGGCGTGCGCTACCTGGATTCGCAGCTCGTCGATACCGCGACGGCGGCAGAACCCATGGAGCCCGAGGTACTCGCGACGTACCAGAAGATGTTCAACCTGACACGCGAGGAGCTCGGCGAAGTTGTTGCGGTACTCGCGAAGTCGGAGATGGAGGCTGTCGGTTCGATGGGCGATGACACGCCCATGGCGGTTCTGTCGAAGAAGGTGCGCTCGCCGTTCGACTATTTCCGCCAGCAGTTCGCGCAGGTCACGAACCCGCCGATCGATCCGCTGCGCGAACACATCGTCATGTCACTGCAGACGAACGTCGGGCGTGAGTCGAGCCTCTTCGACATTGGTCCGGAACACGGCGAACAGGTTCTGATCAACTCGCCGGTGCTGTCGCAGGCGAAGCTGCGCCAGCTTCTCGGGTCGGACATGTTCGAGGATAGCTACGTATTCATCGACCTGAACGTCGACGAGGCTTTGAGCCTGACCGAGGCACTCGACAAGCTTTGCGCGGAAGCCGAGCAGGCGGTGCGCGACGGCAACCTGCTCCTGATGCTCAGCGACCGGTACCTGGAACGCGGCAAACTGCCGGTCCATGCACTGCTGGCGACCGGAGCCGTTCATCATCACCTGGTCAAGACCGGCTTGCGCTGCGACGCCAACATCATCGTGGAGACGGCTGTCGCGCGGGACTCCCATCACGTGGCCTGCCTGATCGGATACGGTGCGACGATGGTGTACCCGTACCTGGTTTACCAATCGCTGCATGACATCGGGCGCCGCGGCAACCTGAGCAAGCAGCAACAGCTGGGACGCGCGTATCGCCGGGGCATACGCAAGGGGCTGTTCAAGATCATGTCGAAGATGGGCATCTCGTCCATCTCGAGTTATCGCGGTGCCCAGCTGTTCGAGATTGTCGGCCTCTCGAGCGAAGTCGTCGATCGCTGCTTCCGCGGCACCACGTCGCGCATCGAAGGGACGAACTTCGACGATCTCCTGGACGACCAGAAAGCACTTGCTGCCGCGGCGTGGGAGCCGCATACGCCTCTCGAGCAGGGCGGCCTCTACAAGTACGTGCACGGCGGCGAATACCACTGCTACAACCCCGACGTCATCGCAACGTTGCAGTCTGCCGTACGCACGGGCGACTACGAGCGCTACCTGCAGTATGCGGCGCTCGTGAACGACCGACCTGTCGCAACGCTGCGCGACCTGATGAGCATCAAGCCGGCGGGCCCGCCCGTGCCGCTCGACGAGGTCGAGCCTGTCGACGCCATCCTGCCTCGTTTCGACAGCGCGGGAATGTCCCTGGGCGCGTTGTCCCCCGAAGCCCACGAAGCCCTGGCGATCGCGATGAACCGTATTGGTGCACGATCGAACTCGGGCGAAGGTGGAGAGGACCCGGTGCGCTACGGCAGCGAGCGCATGTCGAAGATCAAGCAGGTCGCCTCCGGTCGCTTCGGCGTGACCGCGGAGTACCTGGTCAACGCCGAGGTCATCCAGATCAAGATCGCGCAGGGCGCCAAGCCCGGCGAAGGGGGACAGTTACCGGGCCACAAGGTCAACGAAATGATCGCAAGGTTACGGTACGCGAAACCCGGCGTGGGACTGATCTCGCCGCCACCGCATCACGACATCTACTCCATCGAGGACCTGGCGCAGCTCATCTTCGATCTGAAGCAGGTAAACCCCGATGCGCTCGTGTCGGTGAAGCTCGTCGCCGAGCCCGGTGTCGGCACGGTCGCCGCCGGCGTCGTCAAAGCGTACGCGGACCTGATCACGATATCGGGTTACGACGGCGGCACCGGGGCAAGTCCGCTGACCTCGGTCAAGTACGCGGGAAGTCCGTGGGAGCTGGGCCTGTCCGAAGCGCACCAGGTCCTGCGCTCGCAGAACATGCGCCACAAGGTGAGGCTGCAGACGGATGGCGGTCTCAAGACCGGACTCGACGTCGTCAAGGCCGCGATGCTCGGCGCCGAGAGCTTCGGATTCGGCACGGGCCCGATGGTGGCGCTCGGCTGCAAGTACCTGCGCATTTGCCACCTCAACAACTGCGCCACCGGCGTCGCGACCCAGAACAATGTCTTGCGAAGCGAGTACTTCATCGGATTGCCCGAGATGGTCATCAACTTCTTCACGTTCATCGCCGAAGAGGTGCGCCACCTGATGGCGGATCTCGGAGTTCGCAAGTTCGAGGACCTGGTCGGGCGCGTCGACCTGCTCGACCTGCAGCCCGGCGAGACCGACAGGCAGGCACGGCTCGACCTCTCACCCATCGTCTCCGACGACGGGCTGTCCAGGGATGCCCCGCAGTTCTGCACGGACCTGCGTAACCAGCCCTTCGACAAGGGAGAGCTCGCCGAGCGCATGGTGGCGGCGACCCTCGAGGCCATCGAGTCGCAGGCCGGTGGTCGCTTCGAGTTCGAAATACAGAATTTCAATCGGTCGATCGGTGCCCGCCTCGCCGGTGAGATAGCGCGCCGGCACGGCAACGAAGGCATGGCCGATGCGCCGCTCGATATCGCACTTAAAGGTACGGCCGGGCAGAGTTTCGGTGCCTGGAACGTATCCGGCATGAACATGACGCTGACCGGTGATGCCAACGACTACGTGGGCAAGGGCATGACCGGCGGCCGTATTACGATCAGGCCGCCGGCCGAAGCGGGCTACGTGGCGCGGGAAACGGCCATCATCGGCAACACCTGCCTGTACGGCGCGACCGGCGGCGAGCTGTTCGCGGCCGGGCGTGCCGGCGAGCGATTCGCGGTCCGTAATTCGGGCGCTACCGCGGTAATCGAAGGCACCGGCGATCACTGCTGCGAATACATGACCGACGGCGTTGTCGTCGTGCTTGGTAAGCCGGGCGTCAATTTCGGCGCTGGCATGACAGGCGGCTTTGCTTACGTGCTCGATGTCGATCGGGATTTCGTCGATCGTTACAACCATGAGCTCATTGATATCCACCGCATCACTTCCGAGAACATGGAGGCTAACCTGCACCACCTTCGGTCATTGATGCGAACGCATGTAGAGCTGACGGGCAGCGCATGGGGCGAGGCCATTCTCGACGATTACCGGGCGTTCCTGCCCAAGTTCTGGCTGGTCAAGCCGAAAGCGACCGAGCTCGGCG
>JAAUXW010272417.1_pt1 | contig 10501 bp, 5 predicted proteins | sample 7278141 | NCBI WGS metagenome assembly JAAUXW01 (sample SAMN14350115, study PRJNA611818) | marine sediment metagenome | isolation source: surface marine sediment (2.1m) | place: French Polynesia: Moorea | collected 2018-08
AGAGGTGCCTGAACAGAAAACAGAAGAGGTTCAACCAGCTGAACAAACCATGGAAATATCGATGGAAGTTTCCCAACCATCAGAGACGCTTCCCCAGGAGGAACGAACTCCTGTAGAGGCCACATTAGAGGAAGTAAAACCTTCTGAAATGTTTACAGAGGCCATGACTGTTCAAATTGACAAACCTGCTTCAACTGAATTCATTCACCAGGAAATAGAAATTCCCTTTGAAACTACTACATCCGTTATTGAAATTTCTGAGCAGGAGCCACAACAAATTATAACTTCACCAGAGGAGCAGACACTAGAGGAATCAATCCAGGAAACCTTTACTGTTGAAGTTGAAAAACCCCAACCATTGGAAACTACAACCTCCACCATGGAGAAAGTCACTGAGACAGCGATGCAAATTGAGGTTCCAAAACAATCTGAATCCGCCCCACAAGAAGTCACAACAGTTTTCACAGAAGTTGTGCCAACTGAAAGTATTGAACAGGTGACAGAAGTCACTGAAATACCTGAGGAAATTCCCTCTGAGATTCAGACCCTTGAGGTTGAGCCCACAGAAGCAATGTCTGAACAGAAACAGACCACCATTACAGAAACGCCTCAGGTTACCATAGAAAAGCAAACAGTTACCATGGAGATGTCCACAGAACAACCGCTCAGTACAGAGATATCCCAAATAAAAACAGAAGAGAAAACAGTTCTCAGTGAAACACCACAAGAGCAAATTGTCTCCATGGAAATCCCCCAGACAACTATGGCAGAACAAACCATCACCTTTGAGATGCCCCAGGAACAAATTCCAATAGTAGAAGAGCAACAAATGGTCATGGAAATGCCAAAAGATCAGTCAGAAGTCCCATTGCAGCAAACAGAAATGGAACCAGCTCCAGGTACATGGTTCCATCTGAGAATCTATTTAAATGTTCACATTTATTATGTATTTTAAGCTCATATTTCAGGGCAATCATTACATAGTATGATTCAATATCTGTATATGACATGAAATCAAATTTTCCAGATACTTTTTTCTGTCTCCGGCTCCTAATGAAACTTTTAAAAATGTCTCATGAACAATATATTGCCTGCAGTAGTTTGTATGTATAGTAATATTTCTTTCTGTCTATAGTTTGTCTTTGGTTATCTAGTGCACTTTTCTGTTATTCACTAAGAAGATAAACTATTATTTCTTAAATCTATTCAGTTCTTTGCTGCATGATGGGCTGGAAGTGTTTATTTCTCTTTCAACTAATCTTACATTATGCTCTTTTTTCAGTTGACTTATCTGATGATGAAGTTATAATGATGCTAAGTTATTGTGGCTGTGCATTATCATAACAATTCTTGGCTCTTACTTTGAAAGGATGTGATCTCTGATCTCTTTTATATTATGAACTCTATCTTGGCTTTACATGTATTTTCTATTTTTCAACTATATTTTCCTGTCTTTAGAACTTCTTGATCTATTTATTTCTGTAGTAGTTTTCTATTTTGAGTATAGTGTAGATTTAAATATTTACTTTATCTTTAGACATGATGCTCTTTTCTGTATTTTTCAACTTTAATTATAGAATTTACTTTATAATTAATTTTGATAATTCTAGAATTGTACACATTTTGTAAGCTTCTAATTTTCTCTTTAAGGTTTGTTTTGTAGCTGCCACAAACAATTTCATTTTGATGCTGTCTGCACTTAAAGGCACATTATGGAATGCACACTGCTTGCATACATCTTATTTCTTCCACTACTAACTGGAATGCCTCATGCTCACATGACCCCTTGATAATTGCAATGTAGTCAATCTTCTTATGACTATATACATAATTATTGCTAAATATTTCAGACATGCCCATTGAGGTAGTATCCACAGAGATGGTTGCCCCTGCACCTGAAGAGGCTGTTCAGGGAGAGGTAGTCATACAGACAGACACTGCCTCCATCACACTCCCCGCTCAGATGTACTCAATTCTGAGCCAGGCTGGCTTTACCCCAGAGGTGATTAGCCAGGAGGTATTGCAGCAGCCATTCGAAGAGATCACTCCAAGAGAGGTAACCCAGGAAACCACAACTGCAGTCACCCATCTGCCAGCACAGATGCAGGTTTACCTACAGCAGGCTGGATTTACACTTGAAACTATTGGGCAGGAGATTGTCATTCAACAGTCTGAAGCAGCTCAGCCATCTGAAATCCAGGTTCAAACCACGACTGCTATGACCATACAGCAGCCTACAGAAATGCAGGTCACCATGCAACAAACACAGATGACAACTGAGACTACAGCTGAAGGTATTGTTATGCCAACTGGTGAAGAACTGCAACCACAGGAATTGCAGGTCCAAACAACAACTGCTATGTCAGTTGAACAGCCAACAGAGATGCAAGTAACTATGCAACAATCACAAATGACAACTGAAACTATTGCTGAGGGCATTGTAATGCCCACTGGGGAAGAGGTTCAGCCCCAGGAAATGCAGATCCAAACAACCACTGCTATGTCAGTGCAGCAACCCACTGAGATGCAAGTAACCATGCAACAAGCTGAACTCACCACTGAAACAACCTCTGAAGGTCTTGTTATGGCCACAGGAGAGGAAGTTCAGCCATCAGAGATTCAGATTCCTACAACTACTGCTATGTCAGTACAGGAGCCAACTCAAATGCAGGTTACTATGCAACAAACTGAGATGACAACAGAGACTACATTTGAGGAGGAATTTGTAGATGCTGAGGAACAGGTGGCACCTCAGGAAGTAACACAAGAAGTACTTCAAGCTCAGCAGCAGCCAACTGCACAAATGCAAGTTGGTCTCCAGCAAGCTGAGCTAACCCAAGAGCAAATCACTGAAGGCATTGTAGTCCAGCCGGAAGAGGCTGTTGCTCCTCAAGAAGTCACATTTGATGTTTCACAAGCACAACAGCAACCTATCATGGAGATGCAAGTGGGCATGCAACAAACTGAGCTGACCCAGGAAACGATCACAGAAGGTATTGTTGTTCAGCCTGAGGAAGCTGTTGCCCCACAAGAAGTAACTCTTGATGTATCCCAAGCTGAACAGCAACCTATTATGGAGATGCAAGTAGGGATGCAAGAAACCCAACTTACACAAGAACAGATCACTGAGGGAATTGAAGTTCAGCCCCAGGAAGCTGTTGCACCCCAGGAGGTCTTTTTTGATGTATCAGAAGCACAGCAGCAGCCTATCATGGAGATGCAAGTAGGAATGCAAGAAACCCAACTTACACAAGAACAGATCACTGAAGGCATTGAAGTTCAGCCCCAGGAAGCTGTTGCACCCCAAGAGGTCTTTGTTGATGTGTCAGAAGCACAGCAGCAACCTAGCATGGAGATGCAAGTGGGCATGCAACAAACTGAGCTGACCCAGGAAACGATCACGGAAGGTATTGTTGTACAGCCTGAGGAAGCTGTTGCCCCACAAGAAGTAACTCTTGACATATCCCAAGCTGAACAGCAACCTATTACTCAGATGCAAGTTGGAATGCAACAAGCTGAACTAACACAGGAACAGATTACTGAAGGAGTGTTTGTCCAACCTGAAGAAGCAGTTTTACCACAGGAAGTCACCATGGATATCTCACAAGCTGCACAGCAACCAGTTGCAGAGATGCTTGTTGGAGAACAAGTCCAGCAGGTGGCACCTGAGGTTACTGAGGAGGATGAATTCCAGATGGCACCTGAAGAGGTGCAGCCTGCAGAGGTTGCCCCACAGACCATAGAAGCTGTTCAGGAACAGCCACAACAAACGTTGGTAGGAGTTCAGGAGGGCCAAATGGCCCCAGAGCAAACACAGGAGGGTGTTGTAGCCCCAACTGAAGAAACTGTTACAACTCAGGAAGTTACAATGGAAACTACTACTGCTGAAATCACACAGAAGGTTATGACCCAAACCCAACCACAAGTAGACACAGTGTCAACAGAGGTCACTCAAGTTGTCACTCAGGAAACAACCCAGGAAACCATAGCCCCACAGGAGGTGACAATGGAGACTGCTACTGCAGCCATGGAGCTTCCAGCTCCACAACAGGTGGAGTCTCAAGCTGTACTAGTCACTGAAGAGGAGGGCGAGACCTTTGAGGATGCCCCTGAGGAAGTAGCTGCTGCCCCACAGATGGCACCACAAGTAACTGAGGAAGCCCAGGTGGCAGCACCTCAGCCCATGATGACTGGAGAGGCTCAGGAGACCACCACCACAGAGCAGGTCTCACAACTAGCACCAGATAATAACATTAAGGATCAAACTATCCAGCCTGCTCAGGTTACATCAGACCTGCAAGCTGCAGAATCCATTGCTGCAGTCACTATGACAGCTCCCACAGAGCAACAACCAGTTGTTGAGGAAACTGTGTCTGAGGTCACCACTGAAACTACTGAGGTGGTGGAAGCTCAACAGACATTGACTACACCAACTGACGTCACTCTACAGGAGGTTACCATGCAACAGACTACAGGTATCACTCAAGTATCATCTGCATTCTAACACACTGGACATGTGCATGGTAGCAGAAACACTAGCAGTGTCACAATGCATATGTCACATGATTTACTAAATCTATCTGTATGGAATATTTTTATTGATGGTAGTTTTGATTAATCTTATTAGCGCTTGCCTATCTTGCAATTTAGATGTTCGCAATGCAAATAACATGCGCATTCTTTTATTTTCTGTTTCTGTTCTTTTTTGTTGCGATCACACAATTTATTTCTCAAATGCCATTTTTCTTCTCTTTATTTACTATTATTATTTATTTAGCTTTATTTCCTATTTGCCAATTTTCTTATTTCTATATATTCCTGTTACATTCTTATTTTTCTCGTTGACTTCATATAACTTTTTCTTGATTTTTTTCTTTCAACAAACATTCACAATCTTTTTATGTCATTGTTTCTTTTTGAATTTGCTATTTTTTCTTTATTTGCGGTTGAGATGATGGTTTGTTGAGAAAAATGTTATATTCAACTACTTGTTTCTATCTATTCATCAAATGATAGAATCCATTTCAGATTGTGCAGTGTTGTGTGCTGTGATGCCCCATGATGCATGATACATTGAAGTTTTAAAACAGTGTTCAAAGCATGCTTCCACTTGTTACCATGATTATGTTTTCCTTAGTATTTCCAATTTGAAAGATTAATCTGTTTTCATTAGATTTATCATAGGTCCAGCGTGGATGCCTTATGATAATATGCATGGTGTGACATCATGTTAAACAATTTGTATGTTTATCATTTTTGTTGGTGTATATATTGGGTGCCAAATGGCTATCAATCAAATACCAGTTTAAGGAAATGATGACAGGAATTAAAATGGAAAGATACATACATTCAGGCCAAGTTAATACCTATACGGAGATGGGTACTGTGTCTCTGACAACCCTTGAATTGACCCCCTTACACCAAACCTACATGGATCTTTTTTTGCACGAATACTTCTACTGACAAACAAAGAATTTCTGCAAAAATAATCCATGTACTTGTGATGTAAGTAGGTCAAATCGAGGTACGTCAGAGACACACATGTGCAGGTGCTCACTTGGCCTGCTTGATAAAAATGCCAAGATTTATGAAAAGATAACTCAGTGCCAAATGGAATTTTCATTCTTGGAAAATTCTCTATATTCATTTGTATGTTTAAGTATTGCATTTACAGCCATTTGGCAGCCCATATGGATATGCCTAATACTCAATATTGATTATATTAAATTTTCCATATTTTAATCTGATATACATGTAACTATGCATTACATCTTCTATCAATATATTTCGGAAAGTCATTTCTAGAGCAAAGCTACCTTATTTAACAAAATGGTAAATGAGAGAGATGTAGACTTTAAAGTTCCAAGTTGTTTTTCTGTGTTTTAGTTAGAATATATGAGCAACACAGCTTTTAGGCTCTTGATCTAGACCACTGAAAACACCTTATAGGCACATTTGAGACAATTCCACTGATTCCCGAGCCATAAACAAACAGTATCATACTATTTGTTCTTGCCACAACAGGTCATGTTCCTATTTTTTAGTACAAAACGATGTGTCTACATCTGTCACTTACAAAATGAAGAGCCTAAAGCCTATCAAATAGGGTAATAGAAAACACAGGAAAAATGTGGACCTGCCTTATCGACATTTGTAGTGTATCTGAAATTCTTAAATCCTATCCCTTGCACGTGTGCATGTTTTCAAAACCATGCATGAATGTTTTCCATGTCATACAATAGCAGTTAATTTCATCATAATATTTGTACTCTTGCTTTGATAGTTACTGAAGACACTACTGATGCTTCAATCACCCAGCCAGTCCAGCAACAGATCACAGAAGAGACAGTTGAAGTTGCCATGACACAGCCAGGTATGCACAATTTTCCTTCCTTTCCTTCCTTTACACGTGTGAGCCTCATTTTAATACACCACAAAATACCTATTCCATGATCGATTTCCTTAATAACGTTATTAATTTTTCATTTTAAATTTGAGGAAATATTTAACTGCACAGTTCATCTCTTTGGCATGCATTTTATTTGAGCATGGAGTGTTTTGTTTATTTTTGCCTTTAGTCGAGTCTGCTCAGTCTGCTGAAGTGAATGCAGAATTGCATGTTGATGAAAGCCGAGATTTGACAGAAGTTACAGAAATCATTGAGAAAACTGAGATTTCGAGGGAGACACCACCCAAGAAAAGTACAGAGCTCTCAAAATTGGAAAAGAGTGAAGTCCTGGAGAAGCTGGCTGCAGTCTTTGCATGGGATGACTCTGATGAAGATTCAGTTAAGGATGATAAGAATGAAGTTACCATGAAAAGGAAAGAGGTTAAAGAGAAAACTCTTGTTAAGTCAAAAGCCAAAGAAAGTGATGTTGACTTTAATTTTGATCAGTTTGAAAAGGAAGACAAAGATGAAAGTGATAAAGAGAATGATGTGGTAAAGGAAGAAAAAATAGAAAGTGTTGCAGCTGGTAAAGTTCAGCTCGAACCAGAAATAACATTGGAAGTAGCAAAGATTGACAAAGAGGTTAAGGAGGACTCGGTAACTGAAACAGAGAGTGAAGATGATAAAGCAAAGGATGATAAAGGTCTTACAGAGTATACCGAAGAAATATTTACTGAAGGTGAAACTAAAGTCCTGAAGAAGACTGTCACACATCAGTCCCATACTGCAACTGTAGTGAAAGGTCAGCCAAAGATTACTGAGACTGTCACTGTAATCAGAGAAATGAGTGCACCGGATGCATTTGAAGCAATTACAACCTCAGGTGAATCCAGACATGCTGAGATTCAACAATACACTACCACTGTCTCAGGTCCTGACGCCCAGGAGAAAATACTTAAGATGAAACAAATTGAAATTGAAGGAAAGGCCAAGGAAAAGGAAGAAGAAACAGAGTCTCCAACTGAGAAATTAAAGGAAACTATTCTCAAGGAAATACACAAGGCAGAAGCTGAGAAGCCACCTGCAGCTCTTGAAGACAAGGCTGTTGGTCCTGCTGGAGATGCTAGTATGATGAACAGGAAGGAGACAATACAAAGTATTGAGGAAGAAGCCTATGCTACAATTAAGATGAGAACTGGAATTGATTTCAGTGCAGGAGGAGATGCTGTTGAAATAGAGGATGACGAGAGTGAAGAGGAGGAGGAGGAAGAGGCTCTGGTAACAGTTAAGCCAGAACTCATTCCCTGGAGCAAAGAGGCACCAAAACCAATGAATGGTACATCAGAAATCCAGTATGTGAGTGATAAGACCATACGAACTGAGGAGATGCAACTGCTTGATGAAGTTACTGTAGAAACAAAAATCATGGAGGTAAAGACCATTAAGATGGAATTGTCACATCTTGGGGATGTGTCAGTTTCAGAGACAACTGAAATTAAAACTGACACTGATATGTCTGAGAATAGAAAGATGAAAGAAAGGGAAGAGACCATATATCTCCATACTAAGGCTGATAAGAAGCAGCTTAAAGATAGGGGAGGATCACCTCTTGCTGTAACAGATAAATCTGGTTCTGATGTTGAAAGTAAGGACTCTAAGCGGGAGCGGATCCCAGTGCTGCCAAAAGGCACCAAACTCAGTGATGATTGGACCCCAGTTCATACACAAAGTAGTAAAAAGTTTTCTGATTGGAGAGATTCTAAAGTACAAGCTGCTGAAGCACAACGCAAATCCCCATCTGTAACAAGGGAATCACAAGAAGCTGAGTCAAAGGAATTAGATGAGTCTGAATCTAAAGACATTGAAGAAGAATTTGTTAAAGTAGAAGATGTGAAAAAAGAATATGCAGCTCCAGGAGATAAGGAGCCTATAAAACATACTGAAATAATCCATGACCCTGATGACCTGGATGAGGGTGAAACATATTTCTGTGTAGCCATCAGTACCTATGATCCAGAATCAGATGAGGTGCTCTCCCTACACGAGGGGGAGAAGGTGGAGGTTCTTGATGACACCCAGGATGACTGGTGGCTGGTGAGGAAGAGTTTCAGTCTGCATGAGGGATGGGTACCGGGACAATACCTCAGGGAGAAAGCTGTCTATGACAGGATTGTGGAAAGACAACTCAAGAAAGCTATAGATCAACTTCCCAGTGCTACAAGTAAGATACTAACTGTTTGTACCATTGCCTTTAATTTAGCAAGTATTTATTGGCTTTTTGCCTTTGAAGAGTAAAGCATGTAATTTTAGTCTTGACCCCTTCCTTACATTTGATAATAAACAAAAGTCAGAACAACTTTGGAAGTACAAATATGTTGAAGTCCTGGTGTTCTAGAAATAGAGAGATTCAAACATAATTCCAAAGCAGGTCTGAACTTTGTTTATGATAATTTTAGTGTGTAGTTACTGCCGAATTTGCTTGTCATAAATGGCACTGATTTAAGTTATTATGCATGGTATTTTACTATTGTTTCCCCACTAGCTGGTGATGTAGAGTTTGAACCAACAGAGCCAGAGATTCGTCGCCCATTGGAATCACAGATGGTCAAAGATGGAAGCTCAGCTCGTCTTGAATGTCTCATAAGTGGTGATCCCAAACCTAACATAGCTTGGTTCAAAGAGTCCTCTTTAATTGCTGCCAGTGAGGACTTCCTCCAATTTTATGATGATGACAATCAATGTTCTCTTGTGATACGAGAGGTTTTCCCTGAGGATACAGGGCGTTATACTGTAGTGGCTAAAAACCCATCAGGAGTGGCGACGTCATCAGCTGACCTAATTATCGAGGAAGGTAAGACTGGGAAAAATATGACTGATGAAAACAACATAAAAAATAAAATGCTGGTAGACAAAAAAATGCCATTGATGACAGTGCATGATTTTGTTGTATTTTGAAATTTCATGTGATATTTGGCATGTTTACTAACAGAAATGTTTGCCTTTTTTATTTCCTACCCCTAAATTAAGATAAAGTTATATACAAAACAGTTTGATCTTTGGTATGAATGATTTATGAATATGCCAATGATCGATGTGTCTTTATGATGTTGTAGCTGAACAAGTTGTAGAAGAAGTGTCTGAGACTGTATGGCTGGCACCAACCATGAAGACAAAACCCAAAGCTCAGGTGATTGAAGAAGGACAGGATGTTCACTTTGAGTGCACAATCACTGGCAAACCACAACCTGAGGTAAGTCATAATTAGCTTGATAGTTATTCTAAATAAAAATTCACCATTTATATACTTTAGACCCACATTCTTTGGACCATAATTGCGTAATTTTACCGATGCTACTCTTCTTCAATTTTTCTTTTGCACACTTTCATGTATCAACCTTCTTTTATATCCTGGAAAATGTAAGCAACCTTAGTAAAGTGATAGCTTCAAACAAATAAGGCCCATTTCATATATTTGTTATAGATCACTTGGAGTCATAATGAAGTTACACTAATGACAGAAGGTAGATACATAGTCAACATCATCATGGTTGATGAGGAGACATATACTGCTACTCTGGACATCACTAAGTCAGAGACAACTGATGCGGGAAGTTACAAACTCACTGCTCGTAATGACCTTGGTGAACTCAACGCATCTGTCTCCCTCATCGTGAATGGTGAGAATTTGAACCAATGGCAGGGCCCCTTGCATCAAGGAGGCAGGGATATGTCACATGATTAGTAGGGTATGGAAGTGAGGAGCTGGCTCGTAGGTCTGTGGCTCCTTGATGATAAAGGGCTACATTGTCATTTGTGTTCATGTTTGTATATATGTGTACATCTTCATGGAAAATATTAACTTTTCAGCCCTGAATGTCCTGCATTCTACAAGACTCAATGAAGACATGATTATGTGTTGTCGGTGATAAGGCCTCTGCTTGCTACCCTGCCCCACAAGTTGAGACTAAACCATTTCTTTCAGTTGTCCGGATTATTGCTAAAGCTGCTGGTCATCATTTCCAGAAGAGGACATATTTGCCGTACCCAAAGCTAATATTGCTAGCTTGCGTTCTTTTTTCACCCAGCCAAACCAGAAATTTACCTCAGAATAGG
>JAAUXW010120012.1_pt1 | contig 10484 bp, 10 predicted proteins | sample 7278141 | NCBI WGS metagenome assembly JAAUXW01 (sample SAMN14350115, study PRJNA611818) | marine sediment metagenome | isolation source: surface marine sediment (2.1m) | place: French Polynesia: Moorea | collected 2018-08
CCGATTCGAGCTTCTTGGCCTGCATCAGCTGTCTTTCGAGTGACTTCGTTTCCGTGATGTCGGAGTAATAGACCGAGATGTTGGTCAGGTCGCCTTCGGCCGAATTGACCGGTGTCACCAGTATCCGAGTCTCACATGCCGGTTTGCTTACCGCAGCACTTGCAAACTCGATGGTCCAGGGTTTGTTAGCCCTGACCGCCGCGAGCATGTTTTCGAAGTCATCGGTTCTCAAACCCTGCATCTCGAATATATCGCGCAGCGTGGGCTGCGCGAGATCGCAGCTGTGCGTCCGCAGAAGTTCCCGGAATACGGGATTGGCGTACTCGATCACGCCGCGGTCGTCCGTAAATGCAATCGGGTGACTCGATCTCGCCGCGATCAGCGACGGTAGCCGCCAGTTCTCGTCTGCGGCCTTGTAATCGAGCATCAGTGCATCGAACTGCCGCGCAAGCAGACCGATTTCATCGCGTTTGTGCGTATAGTCGCTGGCTCGATAGTCATCTGTCTTGTCAATGCTCGCGATATGAGAGGTCAGCCCCTTCAGAGGGGCTACGACCATGCGCTGCAACGCGTAAATGAGAACAAGCAGGATTACGAGGCCCGAAGCCAGCACGGAGCCCGTACCAATCACCTGCACACGCTTACGCTGCATCGTGATATTACGGGGCGTCATGATCTCGACCAGCAGCGCGTCGGCACCTTCAATGTCCCGAATCAGGACGTGATCGCGAACAAGGTCCTCCTCCTTTGTGACCCAGCTGTCACCATCGCGCAGTCGATCGATGATTTCGCCCTGGTAGGCGTTCAGCTCCTTCGTTCGCACGTCGTGGAGCTGAAACTCCACACGAGTCTGCTCCATCATTTCCGTTCGCCAGGAGTCGTTCATCAGGCGCCCCATTATGAGTGCGCCCGCCGGCGGCCCTACTCGGCCGTCCTTCAGTACGGGATGCGAAGCGACGTACATCGGCCCCATCGACGTGACAATGATTCCGTGGGTCGTGACGTTTTCTCCATCACCAACAACCGGATTGCGGTTTACGACAAAAGAAGGGAAGAATGTCTCGTCGTAGGCCACTTCGCGCTGGAGCTCAAAGTCGACTAAACGAGCAAACACCAGGTCGCTGTCGAACGTAGAAAAGGCAACAAAATTGATACCGATATTGGCGAGCGATACGTTGTCGAGGTTAGCTTCGACGTATCCTTCATTCATCCCGCGCACGAAGTCATAGGTTTCGGTCCACATGGACCAGTCGAGCACCGCCTTGCGAACGTTGCTCGCATCAATGTGTTGCATGACCCGACTGGAATTGCGGCTGACCTCCTTGTCTTCGTATGCGTCGAACGTTTCGGCGAGAAAGCGGTTCACGATGAACAGATTCGCGGCCGAAAAGACCACCACCGTGATAACGATTGCCGAGCTTATTTTACGGGTAAGGGTCATACAGCCGGTCGCGCCAGAATAAACACAGTCTTTTGATCGATATCGGCAATCAGGCACGGTTCTTGAGCACACGGCGATTCGCAAGGGCGCCTCGTTTAGGCTTGTTGCTGCCGCCAGTGTGAACCCGCGATTTACGGAGTTTGATCTCCTATTACCGAGTCGTGGCGGTCGATTTATAGCCTACCGAAGCGTTAAGCTGATCGGCGGGAGGACGAACCATGAAGATGAATCTCGTGTCTTTCGGTCGGGTCGAAATCGAGGGCAATCGATACGATCACGACGTCGTCATTGAGGAAGGCGAGGTGCGGAAGCGGAAGAAAGGGCCGTCGAAAGCGCACCGTGGCAGGTTCGGGCACACACCGCTGTCTGCCGGGGAGGATCTGCCCTTACAGGGCGAGAAGCTCTTCATCGGCACCGGCGCCTATGGCTCCCTGCCGATCATGAAGGACGTCTATGCCGAGGCGCTGCGTCAGGGCGTCGAAATTGTCGCGGGGCCGACCGTCGAGATCTGCGAGGCTCTCAAAGAGCTCGAGCCAAGAGACGTCAACGCAATACTGCACGTGACCTGCTGAGATCGTAGTTCACCGCTCCGTTACTGCGGCGCGATACTCACGCGGTGGCGACAGCCGTTTCCAGAGCGCTCGCGGATCCGTGGCGAAGACATGCTCATCCGATGCCGGCACGACGAGCCAGCTACCCCGCTCCATTTCACGGTCCAGCTGCCCCGCGGACCAGCCAGCATAGCCGATGAAGAACCGCAATCGGGCCGGGTCTGTCAGGAGCTTCTTCAGCCCGTCGTCTACAGGCACCCGGTACACGGAATCAACGATCACTTCGGCACCCTCGGGCGGTGCGTCCGCGCGCAGCATCGCGCGCAGGCTGTTCATCTCCACCGGACCGCCCCAGTACAGAGTGCCTTCGTAACCGGCGATCTCATCGACGTCGGCGGCAATCGCTTCCGCCTCTATTTCGGTCGGGCGATTGACGACGAGTCCCATTGCACCACTCTCGTCGTAGTGAAGCAGCAGGATCACCGTCTGGGCGAAAACATCGCCGCGCACCAGCTCGGTGGCAACCAGCAGCTTACCCTTTGCAGGCTGCTGATTTGCCCCGGCCGCCACTGGCAACAGCCAGGCGACGAGGGCAAGCAATGTCACGATTCTTTTCATTTCGAAACGCAAGTATACGGCGCCCACTCATTGTGCCTGAAAACACGGCCCGGATTGACACAGACTCTTAATCAAGTTAACTTGACTAACAGGTTCCTGCTCCTCGAGGCGGGAACGGGAGGGGAGATGGACGTTACCGTTGCCGTGACACAGATGGCCTGTTCCTGGGACATCGATGCAAACGTCGAGAATGCTGAACAACTGGTGCGGCAGGCCGCGGATGCCGGCGCGAACATCATTCTGCTCCAGGAACTCTTCGAAACGCCTTACTTCTGCATCGACGAGCAGAGCAGGCATTTCGACCTGGCGAAATCACTCGAGGACCAGCCGACTATCGAGCGTGTGCGAGCACTGGCCAGGGACCTCGGCGTCGTGATCCCGGTGTCCTTTTTCGAGAAGTCGGGCCTTGCCCATTTCAACTCTGTCGCTGTAGTCGATGCGGACGGATCGATTGTCGGCCACTACCGGAAGAGCCACATCCCTGACTGTCCCCTGTACGAAGAGAAGTTCTACTTCAGTCCCGGCGATACCGGTTTTCGAACGTTTGCCACTGCCTTCGGACGAATCGGCGTCGGCATCTGTTGGGACCAGTGGTTTCCGGAGGCGGCAAGGGCGATGACGCTGATGGGAGCGGAACTCCTGCTCTATCCCACTGCAATCGGCAGCGAACTCGACAAACCGGAGTTCGACAGCAAGGGTCACTGGCAAATGGTCATGCGCGGTCACGCGGCCGCGAATATCCTGCCGGTGATCGCGTCGAACCGAATAGGCACCGAGTCGAGTGGCGAGCTGTCGATGCAGTTCTATGGTTCGTCGTTCATTGCCGATCATGTCGGGGACGTGGTCTGCGAGGCCGACCGGGAGTCCCGGGCCGTCCTGACACATACGTTCGACCTTGCAGAGATTGCAGACTACCGGCGCGAGTGGGGTGTGTTCCGGGATCGCCGTCCCGATCTTTACCGGCCCCTTCTGACCCTCGACGGCAAGCAAGTTTCGAACGGCGAATAGGCGTTGAACATCCCGCATCTTCGGCGATTCACGGCGTTTTCGATCGTCGGCTCGGTCACACTGATGCCATTGCTCGTATTGCCGGCGATGATCGGGGTACTGGTGGACAACGCCGGAATGTCGGATTCCTCGGCTGGTTGGTCGGCATCCGTCCATTTCCTTGCAAGCGCCGCGATCGGGCTTGCCGTGTCGGTACGCGTACACCACCTGGATCTTCGCCGTGCGGCGACCTTTGCACTGGCGGTCGCTGTTCTTGCAGATCTCGCGTCGGCACTCACCGCGGGCGAATCGACGGCCTTCTTTGCAGCCAGGATCGTAGCCGGCTTCATGCTGGGGACAGCTTATGCCACGACCATGGCCGCCTTTCCGCGCTACGAAGGTTACGAGCGCGGTTTCGGATTGTTTGTCACGCTGCAGTTCATAGTGAGTGGCCTCGGCTTGTACCTCGTTCCCGTGTATGCCGATCAGATGGGCGCTGCCGGGCTGTTCTCGGGACTGGCTGTGCTCGACGCCCTCGCACTGGTACTCGCACGATTGCTGCCACGCGCAAAGGCGTCAGAAGCCGCGACCGGCGAGTCGACGTCCGAACTCAAGGTCCTGTTCGCCGTGTCGGCGTTGCTGGCCATATTCGGTTTCGCCGTATTCGAGGCCGCCAACAACGCCCAGTTCACCTATATCGAACGATTCGGCGTTTCGCTCGGCATCTCCGATCAGAAGGTCGGTTTTGCCCTGCTCATCGCGTCCCTCATCGGTATTCCAGGCGCCTTCTGCATCGTGGTCTTCGGGCAACGATTCGGCACGCTTGCGCCCCTCGGGTTCGGCATCGCCATTGCCCTGGGAGGGCTGCTCATTCTCCTGAATGCTGATAGCTACGTCGCCTACTTCCTCGGTGGTTGCTGCATGGGCTTCTCGTGGGCGTTTTGCCTGCCGTTCATCCAGTCGCTGCTCGCGATGATCGATCGAAAAGGCAGCGCAATCGCGGCGGGTTCGTCGTTTTCGACAGTCGGCACCGCGGCCGGACCCGGGCTGGCAGCAATCGTCGTAACCGACGGTCGTTATGCGAATGTGTTCCTGCTGTCGATTGCTCTTTTCCTGGTGACGTTCACAGCCTTTTACTTCGCCGACCGGACTCGGAAGACCAGACGATGAAGACGCACTCACAGACTGCCGACCCCCGGGACCTGGGCTACTACATGCCAGGCGAATGGGCTGAACACACCTGCTGCTGGATGGCCTGGCCATGTCGCGACGGGCTCTGGCCGGATTACGCGGCGACAATGCGCGATTACGCGCACGTCGCCAATACGATCGGCCGGTTCGAACCGGTAAAAATGCTGGCGCCGCCGCATACACTCGACGACGCTCGCCGCCTGCTCGACGACACCGTCGATGTCATCGAGATGCGCATCGACGATTCCTGGTCGAGAGACTCGGGCCCCAACTTCCTGGTCGGCGGCGACAGACTCGCCGGGTCGGACTGGGTGTTCAACGCCTGGGGCGACAAGTACGAACCCTACGACCAGGACGCTCTCATGGGGCAGCGAATCCTCGATCATGCCGGCGCCGACCGCTTCCCTAGCTGGCTGGTTGCCGAGGGTGGCGGTATTACCGTCGATGGCGAAGGCACGATCATCACCACAGAGACGTGTTTCCTGAACAGGAATCGTAATCCGGGCCGCACCCGCAGGGAGGTCGAAGATGAGCTGTGTCGAACCCTGGGCGCAAGAAAAGTCATCTGGCTACCGGGTGACGAGATGGACCCGGAGACTGACGGCCATGTCGACGGCATCGCGGCGTTCGTCGAACCCGGGCGCGTGCTGGTCGAGGTCAACCCGGACAAGACCGATCCGCATTATGCCGTTACGGTTGCCAATGCCCGGGCGATTTCGGGACAGACGGATGCCAGGGGACGCAAGCTGGAAATCGAGTTCATCGACGAGGGAATCTATCACGAAGGTACCTGGAACGGCGGCTGCAGCTCGTACGTGAACTCCTACCTGGCCAACGGCGCCGTCATCGTTCCCGGCTACGGGTACGACCGCGATGAGAGTGCAGTCGAGACCTATCGACGCCTGTATCCCGAGCGCGAGATCGTGCAGGTGCCCATACACAATATCGCGCTGGGCGGAGGAGGCGTTCACTGCGTTACCCAGCAGCAGCCGGCATTGACCTGATTGTCCGGGATGTCCAACCGTCAGAAAATCGGATTGCGGAAGAAGAGACCGCCAAAGACCCGTGCACCCGGGCGAATACGCCGCCAGGCGCTGCTCGATGCCGCCTACGACCTGCTTTGTGAACAACAGATCGAAGAAGTGTCGTTCCGGGACATCGCAGGCCGCGCCGGTGTGCCGGAGGGGTCTGCGTATCATTTCTTCGCGAACCGGTTCGACGTATTCGCCGAGCTGGCTTTCACTCTGAACGAGAGATTCGCCCGTGCGCACGAACGACCGGTTCCGGCAGCCAGGCGGCAAACCCGGCAGGCGCTTGCAGAATACCTGGTCGACACAGGCGCCCGGATCTATTCGAGGACACCGCCGGCCCGCCAGCTGTTCATCGGGGGAAAAACGCCGCTCGAGGTCAAACAGGCGGACCGAAAAAACGACCGCGACGTCGCGAATGCCATGCATCGATCGTTTGCGCGATATTTCGACATACCCGACACGGATGAAATGCGCGAGGCCTTCTACTTTTTCATCGAAATAACAGACCTGATGTTTTCCTTGTCAATCGTTGAACACGGAAAGATAACGCCAGCAATGCTCAGGGAAGCAAAGCGCGCGGGGGTCGCGTATCTGGAGACCTACTTTTGAGGCGCGGTTTTTCGCTCGTGTAGAATGATGAATCCCGGGTGTGACGCGCGAATGCCGATGGTCGACAGACGGACTTTCATACTGACGACGCTGGCGGCGATGCTCCCTGGAAGCCGGGCGATGGGTGCGCAGCGCTTCTACGCACCGGCGGAGAGCGCACCGCACGCACGAACCTGGATGTGCTGGCCATCGACTCCTTCGATATATGGCGACGATGAAGCCTATTTCGAGGATGTTCAGCGGACGCTAGGGCGTATTGCGGCGGCCATCGCCGAGAACGAGCCGGTCATGATGCTTTCCCGGGCATCCCTGCACGGCGTTGCAGCCAGGTATTGCGGGCCGAAGGTGCAGCTGATCGATATCGCAACGGACGACATGTGGTCACGCGACTGCGCGCCGGTGTTCGTTCGCAACGCGGCAGGCGAGAAGGCGGTCGTCGACTTCAATTTCAACGGCTGGGGCAATCGCCAGGAACACCGTTTCGACTCCCGGGTATCGAAGGCTGTCGCAACGTACCTCGACTACCCTTATACGAGAGCGAAGATCGTCGGCGAGGGCGGCGGAATCGAGTACGACGGCGAAGGCACGTTGATCCTTACCGAGAGCTCCTGGATCAACGACAATCGAAACCCCGGCCTTGGCCGCGACGAGATCGAGGCCGAGCTCATGGATGTGCTGGGCGTCGAAAAAGTCATCTGGCTGCCCGGCGTCCGGGATCTGGACATCACCGACGGTCATATTGACGGGATGATGCGAATCATCCGGCCGGGCTTGCTGATGATGGGTAGCTATCCCGGTGATACGTCCGAGTGGGGCCGCGCCGATGCCGAGGCCAGGAAGATACTCGAGCAGTCGACCGACGCGAGAGGCCGCAAGTTCGAGATCGTCGATATACCGAGTGCCACGAAGCCGCGCTCCACTCACGAGCACCTGTTCACCGGGTACGCCAATTTCTATGTCGGCAACGGCGCAATCTACACGCCCGAGTTCGGCGACGAACAAGCAGACAGGCGGTCGGTCGAGATATTGGGGAAGCTCTTCCCCGATCGAAGAATCGTTGTGCTGGAAGCCGATCGCATCTACGAGAGCGGCGGCGGCATACACTGCGTGACGCAGCAGGAACCGGCGTGACGGCGGACGACGACGGGCGTCGCACACTGATGTTGAGCGATGTCCGGCTCGCTGAAGCCGGGGGCGAGAGTTTCAGTCATGCCTTTGCCGCCGGCGAGATTTCCGTCGTCCTCGGGGCAAATCGTTCCGGGAAAACCAATCTTTGTCGGCTGATTGCCGGCCTGCATACCGACGCCGTGGGCAGCGTTCGTCTCGACGGTGCCGACATAAGCAGCCTCGGACCTCGACGTAGACCGGTGAGTCTCGTCTACCAGGCTTTCGTCAACTATCCGAACCTCACGGTACGCGAGAACATCGCCTCACCGATGCGCGCCCGGCGGGTGTCGGCCGGCGAGAGAAACCGTCGTGTCGACGAGCTCGCCGGCATGCTGCGTCTCCCCGAACTCCTGGATCGCCTGCCGCACGAACTGTCCGGCGGACAGCAACAGCGCCTCGCCATCGCGCGCGCACTGGCCAAGGATGCGAGCGTACTGTTGCTGGATGAGCCGCTCGTCAATCTCGATTTCAAGCTCCGCGAGGCCCTCGAACACGAGTTGCGGGATCTGCTGCGCAAGACCAGCACAGTCGTCGTCTACACGAGCAGCGATCCCCGGGACGCATTCGCGCTGGGCGACCAGGTGTTGCTGCTGTCGTCAGGCCGGAAGCTGCAGGCGGGGCCGCCCGTGGATGTCTATCGGGACCCGTCGAGCTTTGCCGCGATGGAGTTGCTCGCGGAACCGTGCATCAACCGGTTTACCCGGGATGGCAGGGAATCCGCCTTGCGGCCCGAGCACGTTGCCGTCGGCACTGCCGATGATGCGGCTTTGAGCTTCGAAATGCTGGTCTCGGCCTGCGAGACGAATGGCGACGAATCGTTCATACACGGGCGAGTAGGCGACGAAGACTGGGTAGTGCGATGCCCGGGTATGCGCGACGCAGGTGTCGGAAGCCAGCTCGATCTGCATGCCCGCGCTGCCGACGCGGTGAGTTTCTGACGTGGCCCGCCTGACGCTCGACGCTATCGGTTTCCGCTACCCCGGTGCGGAGGAGGATGCGCTTACCGACCTGAGCCTGGATATTGCAGACGGCGAAGCGCATGCGTTGCTTGGTGCGAGTGGTTCCGGAAAGACCACGCTGTTGAATATCCTGTCCGGGCTGCTCTCGCCGAGCCAAGGCAGCCTGGCGTTCGACGGACAGGACGTTTCGAGAATCGCCGCTCGAGACCGGAATGTTGCGCAGGTGTTCCAGTTTCCCGTGCTCTACGAGTCACTGACCGTCGCGCAAAACCTCGCCTTCCCGTTGCGGACGAGAGGCCTGCCTGCGCATACCGCGGCGGAGCGCATCGAGTATGTGCTTGGCGAGCTCGGCATCCTCGAACTGCGCGACCGCAAGCCTCGATCGCTGTCGCTGTTCGAGAAGCAGCTAGTCGCGGTTGGCAAGGCACTCGTTCGCGAGGACGTATCCCTGGTGCTGCTGGACGAGCCCCTGACGGCCGTCGAGCCGAGAATCAAGTGGCGCCTGCGACAAACCTTGCGGAAAGTGCAGCAGGATTTGAGCGTGACGATGATTTACGTCACTCACGATCAGACGGAGGCACTGACGTTCGCGGACCGCGTATCGCTTCTTGCGGACGGCGGCATCCTGCAAACGGGAACGCCGGCGGAACTGTACGAGTCTCCCGATCACGAGTACGTCGGACACTTTGTCGGTAGCCCGGGTATGAACTTCGTGCCCGCCGCAGCATTCGGTGTGGATATGGGTGATCGACTGGGCTTTCGACCCGAATGGGGCCAGCTCGACGACAGCGGACCGGTGCGGGGCGTCGTGACGCGCACACGCATGCAGGGTACCCACGGCGACATACCGCACGGGATGGTGACGCTGTCGACCGAGCACGGCGAACTGTCCATTCGCGGCGCTGTCGACGTGGCCGTCGGCACCAGTACGGCGCTGCGGATCAATCGCTACGTGACTTTCGCGGGCCAACAGCGCATCGGTGGTGGCGAGCTTGTATAGGCCTCGAAACAACCGCGCCTGGCTTGGCGTCCTGCCGGTGCTGTTGATCGTCGCATTCAGCGCGGTGATCCCACTGATGACGGTCGTGAACTACTCGGTACAGGACATCCTGGATTTCAACTCGCGTTTTTTCGTCGGGCTCGACTGGTACCGTGAGACGCTGGCGGATCCGCGTTTCCGAAGCGCTTTTCTGCGCCAGGTCGCATTCAGCCTCACGGTCCTGGCAATCGAGATCCCGCTGGGCATCGCCGTTGCCAAGGGCGTTCCGAGGTCCGGCCGGTGGACAGCTGCGATCCTGATACTGCTGGCGCTACCACTGCTCATTCCCTGGAATGTCATCGGCACGATCTGGCAGATCTATGCGCGCCCGGATATCGGCTTGCTGGGCGTCAGCGTGAACGCGCTGGGGATCGACTACAACTACACCGCCGAACCGCTACATGCGTGGCTGACGCTGGTCGCGATGGACGTGTGGCACTGGACCTCGCTCGTCGCGCTGCTGGCCTTCGCCGGGCTGACAGCGATTCCGCGACCGTACTACCAGGCCGCCGAGATCGACGGCGCGAACAAGTGGCAGGTCTTTCGCTTCGTCGAACTGCCGCGACTGCGGAACGTCTTGATCATCGCGGTCCTGCTTCGCCTGATGGACAGCTTCATGATCTATACCGAGCCGTTCGTGCTGACCGGCGGCGGACCCGGGAACGCCACGACATTCCTGAGCCAGCACCTGGCGACGATGGCAGTCGGCCAGTTCGACCTGGGCCCGGCAGCCGCGTTCTCCGTGATCTACTTCCTGTTCATCCTGTTGCTCTGCTGGCTCTTTTACACCAGCGTGGTTCGTCGCGATGAAACGTAGCCTGACGCGCTGGATACTGGTTGGCTACGGCCTGTACCTGCTACTGCCGTTGTACTGGCTGCTGACGATGGCCG
>JAAUXW010197391.1_pt1 | contig 10479 bp, 6 predicted proteins | sample 7278141 | NCBI WGS metagenome assembly JAAUXW01 (sample SAMN14350115, study PRJNA611818) | marine sediment metagenome | isolation source: surface marine sediment (2.1m) | place: French Polynesia: Moorea | collected 2018-08
AACACTTCGACCTGTTCGCGAACGTGGAGCCGACGGTTGTGCCCGGCGCATATCGACTCAGCAAAGCGATGGTGACGCTGGGTATGTTGTACTACCGAATCAAGGACCGTCTGTAGGCCGATGTACGAGTCGGCCACATGGTGAAATCGCGATTGCGCAACCGCGAGGCGCGCGCATAAGCTAGTCCTGCCATCATAGTAATTCCCGGATCGCGAGACTCCATGAAAGCAATCGACCAGAAGCAGGAACACACGCGATCGTATTACGCAGCCTCGGTCAACGAGATCACCGACTATCCACGGCTCGAGGGCGCCAATACCGCGGACGTCTGCGTCGTCGGGGGCGGATTCACCGGCGTGTCGACGGCCCTGACGCTGGCCGAGCGCGGCTACTCGGTGGCAATCGTCGAGGCGAACCGGGTTGGATGGGGCGCGTCCGGCAGGAACGGCGGTCAGCTGATCCATGGCATCAGCGGACTCGAAAAAATCCGCAAGAAACACGGCGACGGCGTTGCCGACGTGCTATGGGACCTGAAGTGGCGCGGCAACGACATCATTCGCGAGCGCGTCGAAAAGTATGGAATCCAGTGCGACCTCAAGGACGGCTTTGCCGAAGTAGCCACCAAACCGGGCCAGACGGAGTGGTTCGCCGACTACGTCGCCGAACGGGAAAAGCACAATGCACCGGAGACCTGGGAAATCTGGGACCGGGAGCAGACTCGCGAGCTGCTCGGCACCGACGCGTTCCACGGCACATTCGTGTGTTTCCGCGACGGACACCTGCATCCGCTCAACCTGTGTGTCGGCGAGGCGCGCGCCGCGCACGAGCTCGGCGTCCAGATATTCGAGCAATCACCGGTGACCGGCATCGAGCACGGCGCACGACCGAGAGTCGTAACCCGAGACGGTCACGTGGAAGCCGACGCCGTCGTGCTGGCCGGGAATGCCTACAGCCGGCTCGAACCGAAGCACCTGTCGAACCTGGTATTTCCTGCAGGCAGCTACATCGTTGCAACGGAACCGCTGTCCGACGACATCGTCGCTGAGATCAACCCGCGAGACGTCGCTGTCTGCGACCTGAACGAGGTCGTCGATTATTACCGCCTGTCCGCGGACGGACGCCTTCTGTATGGCGGCGCCTGCAACTACTCCGGGCGCGATCCGGCCAGCATCAGTGACTACATCCTGCCGAGGATGCTCAAGGTCTACCCGCAGCTCGAAGGTGTGCGGATCAATTACGAATGGGGCGGCAAGATCGGCATCGTACTGAATCGCATCCCGACGGTCGGCCGCATCGACGGCAACGTCTACTACTGCCAGGGTTACTCAGGCCACGGCGTGTGTGCGACCCACGTCATGGGCGAAGTCATGGCCGACGCCGTAGGCGGCACACTGGAACGTTTCGATCTGTTCGCGGATATGAAGCATTTCCGGATTCCCGGCTCGCAATGGGTCGGCAACCAGATCATTGCGCTCGGCATGCTGTTCTACAAGCTCAAGGACAGGCTGGCCTAGTCGAACTCGATCCAGGCAGCCTCGAGTTCGGTGCAATCATCGAAAGCGTGCAATGCGCGCCACCATCTCAGATACGCTAGACTTCCTTGCGGATAACAACGACAAGAACAGGGAAGCCGCCGTCGATGAACGAAGTCGGAAAGCTGCTGCATCACCGCACTGTGTTCGACGGCTGGCGCTCGATCTCGATCGGTCTCTACATGGCGCTGGTTGGTTACAGCGTCATGGTCGGACTCCCGGTAATCAGCACCGCCTGGGTCAGCCAGCTCGGATTCTCCGAGGTGGAAGTCGGCCGCGTGGCAGGGGCCGATCTCGGCGGACTCGCAGTCGGGGCGGTCATCGCCGCCCTGTTCGTCGCGACTGTCAATCGTCGCTACCTCATTGTCGCCTCGGTTGCCATCGCTGTTGCGGCCAACGCGCTCTGCATGGTTTTCGTGACCTACGAGTGGACGCTGTGGCTTCGCCTGCTCGCCGGCATCGGCAGCGGCATATACACGTCGGCTGCCATCGCGACGCTGTCCGGGTGCTCGAAGCCGGCGAAGATCTTCAACCTGCTGCTGTTCCTGTTTGCGTTTACACAAGGTGGCGAGCTCCTCGTGCTCCCGATGCTATCGATGAACGAGATCTACCTCGTGTTCATAGCGACGTACCTGCTCGGCCTGCCCTTCCTGGGCTGGGTCCCGGCACGCCCGGTCGACAAAGGGCTCGATGTCGAGATCGACGTCGAAGAGGCCGACGGAGGACACCACGCGGAGCACCGCCACGTGCCTGCCTACGTGCCGTGGCTGGTGCTCGGCGCGGTCGTATTCACCTACGTGAACATCGGCGCTTACTGGACCTACATAGAACTCGCCAGCGCCGAATCGGCTGCTTCTCCCGACTGGGTTGCGAGACTGCTGGTCTTTACGTCCGTCTTCTCGGTCATCGGATGCCTGGTCGCGACAGTCATCAGTAACCGATTCGGCCTGGCACGCCCGCTGCTCGCAACCCTCGTGTTCCAGGCGATCATCGTCGGCATGCTGGCCGACGGCATCAACAACACAAACATCATGCTCAGCATGTTCGCCTTCAACTTCTGCTGGATATTCGTCGATGTCTACCAGATGGCGACCGTTGCGAATGTCGACCACTCCGGTCGCTTCGCTGCGCTGGTGCCGGGCGCACAGGGTCTTGGCCAGATTCTCGGACCGAACATCGCCGCGTCGATCCTCGCGGCCGGATTCGGGTACGGCCATGTATTCATCATGTGCGCGTTATCTTCGCTGGTCGCGATGCTGATTTACCTCACGATGTACGTGCGCCTGAGAATGACTATCCCTGCCCTCGCGGACGCGTCTTGAGATGAGCGACTACGACGCCATTGTCTTAGGCGACGGCTCGCTTTCTCCGCGAACGCGCCAGCGCACTCGCCAGGCCGACCAGCACCAGGAACAGCGGACCCGTCGAACCGCCGCCGTCGTCATCGTCGCCGCTATCGCCGTCGGGTGACACGACCCTGACGGTTCCCGACGCGCTGTTGTCACCCGGATTGGCATCCGCAATCGGCGAAGAGAGACTGACGGATACGTCGTGCGAACCCAGCGACACTGCCGTCGCGGAAACGGTCAGGCTCGAGCTGGACTGCGCAGCGAAGCTGCTCGCCTGACAGTCGATCTGCTGCGCGTTTTCTACCGTGCACGAACCGATCGACCAGGTTGCCGAGTTGGCCTGCAGGCCGGCGTCCAGCGTGATGCTCATCGTGACACCCGTCGCCTCGAGAATCGAGAGGTTCTCGAGCGTCGCCGTGACGGTTGTGTTGTTGTCAACGAAGACCGGGGCCGTCGATGGCGCATTCACCACGAGGTCGACCGCGGGCTGCACGGTCACGGAGAACGCGTCCTGGTTGTTGACCGTACGCTCGTCGTTGTCCGTGGTCGTAACGCTGGCATTCACGGTGCCGACACCTACGGCGACAGGCGTCGTCGAGATCGTGATCGTGTGATTGCTCTGCCCGGCCAGGTTGCCGAGGATACAGCTGACCGTACCGGCGCCGCTGGTGCAGCTTCCGGTCGACGTCGCAACCGAATTGATGGACAGTGCCGCCGGCAGCGTGAAGTCCGCGGCGACGTTGGCAGCAGCGAGCGTGCCGTTGCTGCTGACGGCGACGTCGAGGTCGGTGTCGGCGCCCAGTAACACCGTTGCAACCTGGCTCTCCTCGCTGATCGCGACGTCGACAGCCGGCAGTGCCGTCACGCAGGATGCTCCCGCCGCTTCGGCCTGCATCACGCCGATGCTGCAGGCCGAGAACTGGTCGCTACCATTGACGGACGCCGCCATGATGAACGTCTCGGGTTCGTTCTCGCAGGAGCTGCCGGGCTGGCCGTCATGCTCCGCGTTGAAATTGTGGCCGATCTCGTGCGCCGAGATCAGGCTGTCCGTGGTCGGTCCCGCATTGCCCTCGGACACGCCGGCACTGAAGTAGTTGTCGCAAAGCGCGCCGCGCCAGGCGACGCCAACCGTCGAGCCGTTGAAGTCGCGCCCGGTAAAAAGGTGCGTGAGTCCCCGATTGTTGTGTGCCGATGTCTGCAAGCGGTATTCCGACACTTCGTCGAGAAGCGAGCTCGAGTCCAGCGTATCGCCGAACGGATCGTTCACGTCACTGTGTGTCTCGACGTACTGCAGCGTCAGCTGAATGCCGACCTGCTCACTGAAGTAGCCGTCGACATTGTTCAGGCGCGTCGTGATCGCTGCTGCGGCTGCGCTGTCACCGCCCTGAGCACTGGTGAACTCGTAGTCGCCGATGGCGCTCAGGGTGATTTCCGAAATGGCGCCAGGGCCGCGGGACTCGACGAAAGTGCCGAGTTCCGCCTTCATGCTTGCGTACGCCTGTGCGGCATTCGATGGCAGGGATTTCGCACCGCACGTCATCGTGCCCGGCGCGATATAGAGATCCGACAGTCGATACATCACGGGTGACGAAATCGCGAGCGAGCTGTCGCCCGGAGATTCGATCGCGAACATCTGTGTGCCGTCCCAGACAACGCCGCGGGGCATGCCGTCGAACATGACAATGCGGGCCCACGAATCGGACCGGTCCTCGAGGCGCCCGCGATAGGCGCGTACACCGTCGGCCAGGGCGGCCGCCGGCAGGTTCGCCATCAATCGATCGTTCTCCTGCAACTGCAGATCTAAGCGCCGGCCGAGCGCATCGAAGCTGACCGAGACGCGCGACGCCGATACGATCTTGCGGCTCTCGTTGCCGGCAGCTGTCGTGCCCGCTTGCACGGCCAGGTCACTGAGCGGTTCGAAGTGCGAGACAAAAACATGCGCGCTGGCGAGCCCGGGAGCGAGCGCGAAAACCGCGGCGAAAATCGAGAATTTGAGACCTTTCATCCGAGCCCCTCGGTGCCCTGAAAAAGAGAGCCTTCTAGCTAATCAGATGGGTCCTGGTGCAACAAGGACATAGCCGTCTCTATTCGACGACATTGGACAATAAATTGTGAGCCGTGTCTCAGTTCGGGCAAATACCTGCGTCACACCCCCGACACGGAATCTACTTATTGGGGTCTCGGTCCGCAGGCTTTATAGTCCCATTGACGCGATGATCGAGATCCGAATTCACGGCCGCGGCGGGCAAGGGGGTGTGACCCTCGCCAAGCTGATCGCCACGTCGCGGTTTCTCCAGGGCCTGTCGGTGCAAGCTTTCGGCCTTTACGCTGCCGAACGTTCCGGCGCACCGATACAGGCGTTCTGTCGCTACGCGAACGAACCGATCACCAATCGAAACCTTATCTACGAACCGGACCACGTCGTCGTCCTGGATCCGACGCTGGTTTCGGACGCGATCGTCGCCGGGCTGAAAGCCGGCGGCTGGATCCTGATCAATTCGCCACAGTCGCCGGAGGAATTCGCCGCGCGATTCGAACGCAATCGTATTGCAACGGTGGACGCCACGACGATCGCCCGCAACAACAAACTCGGTACGCGCAGTGTGCCGATCGTAAACACGGCACTCGCCGGCGCGGCCGGCAGGATGCTGAACATGTCGCTCGACGAGGTTTGTGCCGCGCTCGAGCACCTCGGCTTTACCGGCCCGAACGTAACGGCTGCAACGCGGGCCTATGAAGAAGTCCGCTTACACGGGACGCCGCAGGAAGTAGGACCCGTCGATACGCGCGTTGCGCCGCCGGACGAATCCCGCGGTCCCAGCCTGCTGCGGGGTGCAGGAGCGGCACTGCCCGCGCTGAAGACCGGGAACTGGGCCACCGAGCAACCGCATCGCCGGCAGTTCATACCGCCGTGCAATCATATTTGCCCGGCCGGCAATAACGTGCAGGGTTTCCTCAACGCCCTCGCGAATGACAAGGTCGACGACGCGCTGGACATCCTGCTGCGTTCGTCGCCATTCCCGTCGGTCTGCGGCAGGGCCTGCCCTGCTCCGTGCATGGAGTCTTGCAATCGCATCGAGATCGACGGCGCCGTCAACGTTCGCGAGATGGAGCGCTATGCGGGCGACCATGGCGAGGTCACGCTCGAGCCGCTCGCGCAACGCAGGGAACGCATTGCCATTGTCGGTTCCGGACCGGCGGGGCTGACGGCGGCATTTCACCTTGCGCGATTCGGCTACCGCGTGAAGGTGTTCGAGTCCGGCCCGGAGATCGGTGGACTGCTGCGAACCGGCATCCCGGAGTTCCGCCTGCCCGACGACATCGTGACCCGGGAGATCGATCGAATCCTCGCTCTCGGCGTCGACGTCGAGACCGGGCACCGAATCGACCGTAAGGCCGTTATGGACCTGGCGCGAGACCACGATGCAGTACTCGTTGCGACCGGCCAGCAGGCGCAGCGCGATCTCAAGCTCGGCATGAACGGCACAGAAGCCGTTGTCCAGGGCATCGACTTCCTCGATCACGTGCATACCGGCGATACCCGTGTCGATGGTGAAGAAGTCGTCGTCATCGGCGGCGGCAATACCGCGATGGACGCCGCAAGGTCCGCGCTGCGGCTCGGCGCCGAGCGCGTGCGCGTCGTTTATCGCAGAACACGCGACGAGATGCCCGCCATCGCCGAGGAAATCGACGAGACGCTGGAAGAAGGCATCGCAATCGACTTCCTGACGCAGCCCGTCGCGTTGCACGAAGACCCGACGGACGGCAGACGCCGCCACTACCGCCTGACCTGCCGCCGGATGGAACTCGGCGAGCCCGACGAATCCGGCCGGCGCGCGCCGATGGAAATCGACGGCTCGGATTTCGACATCGCGTGCCACCGGGTCATTCTCGCGCTCGGCCAGTCGCCCGACATCTCGGTGTTCCCGGAAGGCACGGAGGTCAGGGAAGGCACCGAGCTCCTGGGGCTGCTCGAGAAACCGGTGTTCGCGATCGGCGACCTCGCCACGCGCGAGGGCACGGTGGCCGCGGCGATCGGCAGTGGCCGACGCACCGCGGTGCATTTTCACAACGTGCTGAGCGGTGAGCAGGTCCGTATTTCCGAGCATGCCGATGCGTTTCGCGACGTCGACGAGTGGCGCGACGAGGTCACTCGTGCCGACGCCATGCGACTGCACCTGTTCGAGCGACAGGCAGTGTCCAGGGGCGAATCGCTCGACATGGCGGCGCGGCGTTCGACTTTCGACGAGGTGCACCTAGGTGTGGAAGATACCGCGGAAGCCGCGCGTTGCCTGTCCTGCGGTGTCTGCAACGAGTGCAACCTGTGCTGCACCTATTGTCCGGAAGGTGTCCTCAAGCGAGTCGGTCACCGCCTCGAATTCGACTACTCGTATTGCAAGGGCTGCGGCGTGTGCGTCACGGAATGCCCGCGCGCCGTCATATTCATGAGTCACCTGTAGCCGGACGGAGAACTGCTGATGCCTGTAGAAGTTATCACTGGTAATCACGCTGCCGGCTATGCACTGAGTGTCGCCGGAGAGGCCAACCGCACGTCGCGTGGCGTGGCTTGCGGCATCTATCCGATTACGCCGCAGACCGAGATCGTCGAGTACGTCGCGAACTTCCCTTTCAGCAAGGGACGCGTCGTACCCGTGGAGAGTGAGCACAGCGCTATGGCGGTGTCGATGGGCGCATCGATGAGCGGCGCACGCGCTTTCACCGCAAGCTCGTCGAACGGCCTGGCCTACATGACGGAGAACATCATGGTTGCCGGTTACTACCGTCTGCCGATCGTCATGGTGGCTGTCAACCGCACGCTCGGTCCGCCCTGGAACATATGGGCCGACCAGGGCGACACCCTGATGCTGCGCGATTTCGCGTGGCTGCAGTTCTACTGCGAAACCAACCAGGAAGTCCTGGACACGACCTTGCTCGCCTTCAGGCTCGCCGAGGACTCACGCGTGCTGCTGCCGGTCATGACCTGCATGGACGCATTCATTGTTTCGCATACGCAGACCGAGACCGCCTTGCCCGAGCAGGTCGACGTCGATCGTTTCCTGCCGGACACCGAGCTGCCGCATCGCCTGCACTACGACGAAGCCCGGACGCTCGGCGGACTTGCGTGGCCGCATGAAGGGCTGTCGATGCGCCTCGAGATCGACGAGGCGATGAAGCGCGTGCCCCACATCTACCAGGAATGCCGCGAGTCGTTCATCGAGATCTTCGATCGCGATCCGGGCGACGCCATCCAGACCGTGGGTGTCGAGGATGCGGAGCTGGTGCTTGTCGCGAGCGGCACGATGGCAACGACTGCCCGCGAGGTCGTGAAGCAACGCCGGGCGGCGGGCGAGAAGATAGGCCTCGTGAAGATCAAGATGTTCAGGCCGTTCCCGGAGAAAGCACTCCGTGAAGCCTGCCGGTCGGCCGATCGCATCGGCGTACTGGACCGCAACTACGCGGCCGGCTCCGGCGGTGTGTTCTGGCAGGACGTGCGTGCGGCGTTCCAGGGCCATCGCGACGATGTCATGATCCAGAATTACCTGGCCGGCCTTTGCGGCGGGGACGTTACGCCAACGGTCATCGACGACATCCTGGCGGACCTGTCGTCGCGCTACGAATGCTGCGATCCGGTCTGGATGGGTATCAACGAAGGCGAGGAGACGTTGCAATGACCGCGACAGCCCGCAAGCCGAGTGAACAACCGACCATCGCCTGCAAGGACGAGTGCCTGCTCCGCCCCGGCAACACGAACTGCGGCGGCTGCGGCATGAGCGTCGGCCTCACGATGCTTGGCCGCTCACTCGCCAGCGCGGGCGACACCTGCACGCTCGTCATCCCTGCCTGCTGCGGTATTGTCACCGCCGGCGCGTTCCCGACCACGAGTTACGGCGTGCCGACCATTGCAACGACCTTTGCCTCGTCACCCGCTGTCGCATCGGGCGTCGCCAGTATCCGTGATCTCAACGACGAGCCGGGCCAGGTGATTTGCTGGGCCGGCGACGGCGGCACCTACGACATCGGCCTGGGGACGCTGTCGGCCGCCGCGGAGCGCAACGAGAACATCATCTACATCTGCTACGACAACGAGATCTACGGCAACACGGGCGGCCAGCGTTCATCGGCGACGCCGGCCGGTGCGCGCACATCGACGACGCCGAAAGGCAAAACGCAGGACAAAAAGGACGTCATGTCGATCATGGCGGCGCACCGCATCCCGTACGCGGCGACCCTTTCGATCGCCCACCCGGAGGACTTCGACCACAAGATCGCGACGGCGCTGTCGATGAGCGGCACGCGCTTCCTGTTGTTGCATTCGCCCTGCCCGACCGGCTGGAAATCGGAGCCCGGCGATTCGATCGAGCTCGTGCGCCTGGCCGTCGCGAGCGGCCTGTTCCCACTGTACGAGGTATTCGACGGCACGACGTATCGCATCAACGTCGAACCCGACGGCACCGACCCGGCGGAGTACTTCCACCGCCAGCGTCGCTTCGACGATGAGCGCGTCGACATGGATGCAACCCGGCGGGCCTGCACCGACCGGACACAGCGGCTGCTGGCCCTGGCGCAACAGTACCCGGCCGCGCACTAAGGCGACATTGACGAGAATCCGGAAGCCGGGCGCAGCGCTTCGTCCTGGCGCCGGCCGATCGCGGCAATCGTGTCGGGTATCGAGTCGACGTCCTCATCGGTCGTTCGGAAGTTGACGATACAGGCGCGCAGCAGGTACTTACTGTCGACGACTGCGTTCGACAGGAACGCCTCGCCGCTCGTCTGCAGCTCGGCCAGCAGTGCCTGGTTCAGGTTGTTGAGGTAGGCCTCGACGCTGTCGTCGCTTCGGCCCGCGAGGTCTTCTGGCACGTAGCGAAACGTCGTGATGCTCAAATTTACGGCGTGTGCGTCGAAATCGTCGCGCGCATCGACCCGTTCATGAAGCCTTTCAGCCAGCCGGATATCGCCGCGGATCGCCTCGACGTAGCCGTCGCGCCCCGCATTGCGCAGCGCGAGCCACAGCTTGAGCGCACGGAAACCGCGCGTGTTCTGCATGCCGAGCTCGTAGTAGTCGGTACCCGAGGCCTGGCTGGCATCGAAATGGTAGTACTCTGGCCGGAATCCGAAGGCCGCGCGCAGTGCGTCCGGATCCCTGGTCAGCACGCAGGCCACCTCGATCGGGCAGTAGAGCCACTTGTGCGGGTCCATCGCGACCGAGTCCGCGAGCGCAAGCGCGTGCAAGTCATCGGGCGCTTCGGGCAGCACGGCTGCCGGCGCGCCGTAGGCGCCGTCGACATGCAGCCACAGGTCCTGCTCGCCGCAGACGCCGGCGAGCTCCCGCAGCGGGTCGATGGCACCCGTGCTGACGCTGCCGCCGGTGCCTACGACCAGGAACGGCAGGCGACCCGCCTCGCGATCGGCATCGATCTGCTCGCGCAGGAGGTCCACGCTAAGGCGCCCGTCCGCATCTGTGTCGATCCAGCGTATGCCACCTGCACCGAGGCCGCATACGTCAGCTGCCTTCTGAATCCAGGTATGCGTTTCGGCCGACGCGTATGCCGTCAGGCGGCGCGCGTCACCGTAATTACCGTCCTGGCGGACGTCGAACG
>JAAUXW010268611.1_pt1 | contig 10468 bp, 1 predicted proteins | sample 7278141 | NCBI WGS metagenome assembly JAAUXW01 (sample SAMN14350115, study PRJNA611818) | marine sediment metagenome | isolation source: surface marine sediment (2.1m) | place: French Polynesia: Moorea | collected 2018-08
AGTGTACCTTCTCCAACGCCTGCGGGCCATTACGTAATCCTGATATAAAGCATTGGCTCGGGCATCATCATCCTGACGTGATTGGCCATCAACCTCCACTGTGGCATATGCAGCAGCATCTGCATCGTACGAACCTGTGTCGGATTCGGTTGCTGAGGACATGTCATCATCTTCAAAGTACAAACCACAGTGAGCACATTGGCCATCATCACCTACACCCACACTACCTGCCATCCTTTCCATGTCAGCATCAAAACCTGAGGCATACGTACCTTGTGCATGTAATCCGGCCATACCCTCTCGGGAGGCATTTGTGGGCGGAAAACCGGCACAGGCACTTCCAAAGGCTGATGCGTTTGGATCAGGGGCAGTACCAAAAGTGGGAAAGTAGGCGTATGTGTTTTGCTGGGCATGATAGTTACCTGGGTCTCCTACTCCGGCTTGATGGTTTGGGTGCCTGAGACCGCCTTCAAACAAATGACCTTGCCTGCGAATGCGTTCGATGAGCATACCCATTTCCACATCATTATGGGGGAGTGCTCCACCTATGAACTGCAAAAGGCGATCTGTTTGCTCAGCATTAAGTCTAAGGGACCTAAGGAGTAACCAAGATAGACCTCCATGATTGATCCCAAAACCTCCACGTTGCTGAGCGCGGGCACGCAAAACATCAAAACGAACAAGTAGTGCGTCAATGCTTTCCCCAGGCATTCTGTCAAAGTTCATAAAATCACTGATTGCACGCGTGGACATTTCCTGTTCAAGGGGCATATACCTGCGGGCCAGGGTTTGCACTAGCATCATAAGGCCTGTGATCTGGTTGCCGTTTACTGGATCCACACCCCCATTTGCAAGTTGATCGGGTGGAATTTCACGCACTAATTCTTTTGCACTACCTGAAACCTGTAGCGCTGCAATGGGGCCCATGCGTTGTGGCTCAACATCGGTTGCTGTACTCCACATGATTAGGTCGCTTATCCATGATCTTAAGGAGTAGTGTTGGTTTCTTTCTACGGACCAAGCGGGAGGAACCTTCAGGGTTGCTGTTCCTAAGAACGGGGGTCCCGCATCACCAACATGTGCATGCTGGCGTGGCCCATTGCCGAAACCTTGTGGCCTGTGCTGCGAACCTGGCATCATGCACGCAAAGTACGCTAAAACTAAGGAGAATAACAAAGTAATCCCCAACCATTTGTTAGCCACGAACCTTTGGACCCAACCTTGGCGTGACCTGACCTTGGACCTGGCATCCTGGCGTGCTTGCATGCGACGTTCTTTGCGGGAAAGACGTTTGGCAACTCTAAGGTGCATGTTCATGTCTTGCGTGCGCTTGAAAGGAGGCATTTGGGACCCAAACTGGAAATGAGCCCTTTTGTGCAAACGCTTAATGCGATCACGCAATTGCTGTAAATCGTGCACCGTTGGACCGTCCTGAGTTTTCACCCGGAACATGTCATGAGGAACCAAACTCTTTCCTGTGCCATTGTAATCCAGACCATCCTCAGGAAAACTCTGTAAATCGCGCTTGTCCGAATTCCGGTTTTCGTGCGCCGTACTGTTTTCCAAGAGATGCTCAAGATCACGAAGTAGCTGTAGAATTTCTTCTTGGTCTGATAGAGCAACATCAGATTCATGGGACAAAATGTCCGTCATGTTTGTGTCATTATCACTCGCGTTCGGATTCAGGTCATAGCTGGCTTCTGTCTGGTTGTAAAGCTTTGCATCCAGGGGTTTCCAGGGCATCGTACCGTCCATGCCAGTAAACATCAAAGTTGTAACCATGGCAAGGAAGGAGAGGAACATGAGCCCTGAACGAACACCCGACAGCTCCGCTACCAAGTTTAGAAACGGGCGTCCCTCTGAGGCCCTAAAACCCCACATGAAAGAATGCTCACAACACAGCGCTCTACGACCCTTTTCCTGACATGCGGTCATCATGCAAAGTCCTGCACTATACAATTACCTGAGAGGCTCAAAGTTAAACATGCAACTAGAAGCACTCGCGAGCTGCAGCATACAACATAGACATGAGTGTAACATCCAAGAGTACATGCAGGGTACAAGTAGGGACTGCTACCTTTCAACTCGGGTTGTCTACGCTTACTATTTTAGTGTTGGCCTGAAGACATGCTGCAACTACGCAGGATTCTGGTTTTCAGAAATCCTTGGTGCTTTGAACGTTTCCAATGCTTGCTCTATCAACCATAGTCCTGTCTGAGCTACCTTCCTAAGAGCATCACGTGGAATGACTCCTTTCGTCAAACCATCGGACAACATGCTACGTGTATCTACCCAATGGAACTGGTCTACGAAGTCACGCACAACCTCGCGCAACTTGCAGAGATGCAGTAAAACTAGCTGGTCAGTGCATTCCGGCTTATCGTTTCCGACAGCACTCCACACCGACTTAGCATCGATCACTACATCCAGTGCGAGACTGTGTGCACCTGCGTCCTGCTTAGCTGCAAGGGATGCAGCGGAAGACACTCCACCTAACACTTCTGTGAGTGCTGCATTAATGACGCAAGCTGAGCCTATAGCGTCAAGACAACTGTGAAGTTCAGCTGCAAACGTAGACCTGCAAACCTTGCTCTGCTTCTTGCTTACAAACTCAAGAATTTGAAGTTGATTCTCTCCCTCGGCTAGGCCCTCTCGGGCAGCTAACGCAATCACACAACTGCGCATTGCCAAGCAATCCTGGTCTTCACCTTTGAAGGCAGAGTCTGAGACTACCACTAGCTTCCAAGGAGACTTAATCTTACGATAAACCAACTCCAAAGGCTTAGCTTTCAAGTACTTAAGAACCCTATTGGCGTTAATAAGATCCTTAACTACTGGTGCTTTGAGGCGGCGCTGCAGTGCGGCAACGAAGACTGCCACATCTGGGCGTGTCTGAACGACCCAGGCAAGTCCTCCCACGAGACTCATAAACTGCTGAGTCTGCCCTTGGTTGGCAGTTTGCTCTGCTGGAAGCAGCTTAAGTTCGGCCTCGGGAATCGGCCTCAACTCAGAGACGTAAGAGTGCTGATCTACAGATCGACTGCCGTCCTCTAACAACTTATGCCTTAGACCTAGGTGCTCAAAACAGTCACGTTCAATCTTCAGCGCATCAAACGCTTGCTCTAAAAGCGCGAGAGCTTGCTTGATCTGTGTGGGAACACCGGTCATTTTAAGGTCGTCAACGTGTACAGAAACTAGCAACACAAGCTTACCTTCTGCGTGCTTGACGAAAAGTTGTGAGTCAACACGAACAGCTTTAAGACCTATCTTGGTGAGGACCTTCTGCAACGCTAGACTCCATAGTCTGGGTGCATCCTTCAAACCAAAACCAGGCTTCAACATCTCTAAGCATTCTTGCTGGCCATTAAAGTCTTCAAACCCCGGAATAGTACGAATAAGTTCTTCAGCACCCGGAGGTAACAACATCTGTACTTTCCTTAACACGGGGTCAACACCGCTTTCATGCAACTCGGCAAAAGTAATGCCTCTAAGGAACGCTTCTGAGACATCTGCAGACACCAAACCCCAACCAAACTGAACAGCAAAAATTAGAACCAACCGCTGTCCCCATCTGGTTGTAGTAGCTGCATAGTTCTTAACAGGCTGTGCGTCCCTAAACCCTTGCACTACTAGCCTAGCTTTAACATCCCTAATACCTCCTATAGGCTTCCACTTAAGGACCCACTTTGAGGCAAGCAAATTGTTGGCACTAGTACGCGGCATGCGTTTCCAAGCACCATGGGAATGCCAACGAGTAAGCTCTTTTACCATAGATGTCCGACATCTATCGGCATTTTCTAAAGCTTCCTCTCTGGTTAGCACATTATTAACACGTTCAATCACAGCTTGGTGCTCATCAGACATACAAACAACCACTACTTCGTCGGACTTGAGGGGTTGTCTTAAACCTAATAAGAGGTGTGACTGAGTGGAAGGAAAGAGCAACTGCGGCGGCTCTTCCTGCAGTTCTTGCTTGCTGACAACAAAACTGCTTTCCCAAGCGGGGTCAAGAACAACTTCTGGCTGAGAGAAAACGTACGTGGAAAAGAAAGGCTCTTGCTCAGGCTCTGTTTCACTGGCTGTCTCTGCTGTGCGTGCAGTAGCATCGTCAGGAGTGGCGATGTCAAAGACTTCAGGAATGCGAACCTCTGGCTGAGGCTCCTCCAGCATTAGTCGCTCTCTTGCCCTGCGTTGTACCTGTGCTGTGACGTCTTGCAAAACGGGCATTGCAGGGTCATGTATGCCACCCAAATTGGGCACATCCACGACAGTCTGGCGTAGCTGAAGGATAGACTCCTGATCTTCTGCAAAGAACTGGACAAACGCTAACTCAGAACTACCACAGAGTCGTGCGAAATTAACATGCTGATTCCCTGCCATGAAGGCAAAGTGTCCGGCCTCAAGTTTCCCCGGGCTCCAGAACAACAGCATGCTTTCGTCACAGTTCACTCCTGGAAGGCTGCTCACGTTGCAACCAAAACGGAAAGAGACAGTGCCAGAAAACGACAGGCTGCAGGCTGCGACGTGTAAACCCGCTAACAACTCTTTAGGGTACCTACTGTTAGCTTCGAACGCGCGCCATTCACCTTTGTGCCTAAACCAACCTACTCGTACAACTACTGCACTGTGCGACTCGGCAGCATCCTGTAAGACAGCAATAGGTGACGTTAGGGGACTAGTAACTAAAAGTGCTAGGTAAACCAAAGCCCTTCTAATATCTTGTAGTCTACAAGTGATAACCCTACCTTGCCATCTTACAGAAATTTGCCCGTCACGCAAACTAGTAACGTCAGCTACAACGGCAGGACCATGCCAAGCTTCAATGTCCTTGGTACTGGCCTTGCGCCAGAACTCAACAACATCACCTGGAGCTAACTGGAGTAGTTCACCGGAGCGACGTGTCTTAGTTTGCTCTGCACGACGTGCTTTGGCCTCGGCTGTGGCTTGCAGCATGCTTTGGAGAGCAAGGTGCCTTAAGCGGTCGGCATCGCGGTCATCCACGGTGTCTGGAGACTGATGGCTAGCAACAGTAACCAAAGGTGGAACGCGTCCGTAGACAGCCTCATAAGGAGAGGCACCTCCTGCGTTAAACAAAACGTTCTTGGCGAACGTTGCTTCGCTTAGGAGTGCAGTAAAGGACGCCCTTAGACCTTCTACCGTGGCGTTAGAATCGAGCAAGTGTATCTGCCTGCGCAGAATCTCGTGGTGCCGCTCCACCACATCTGCGTGCAGCCCTTTTGCTCTAGGTTCCAACGAGACCTCTCTCGCTTCAAACCACGCTGCTGCCTCAGGACCTGTGAGGCCTCCTTCTTGGTCGACGACCAACCCCCTAGGTGGACCGAAGTGTTTAAACCACGACTTCTGCAGAGCCTCTAACAGTGTGTCCGTGTTCCTGTTGCTTACAAGTTCGGTAGAAGTGTACCTAGTACAAACGTCTATTGTGTGCAAAACTACCTTATCCTTGATAAATAACAGGTCACACTGTATAACCTGGTTAAACCTGGTGGGCAGAGAAGAAGTGGTGACGGTACGAGGGCCTGGCTTTGCCCAAGCACGGCACACTTGGCAAGTGTCCACTATCTGACGCGCAAGAGTGATCACTTCTCTTGGAATGCCTGCGGCTTGCAACAACGACTCCATCCGAGCAACAGGTGCGTGGAACCAACGTAGGTGCAGACGACGCAAGGCACGCCTCACGACACCTGGCCTGTGCGAACGAAGTTCTTGCAAAGCTCTTCCGACATCAAAACGTGACCATCCTTCGTCCTCAGGGGCTGCAGCTGCATCAGCTGCTTCTGCTTGCGCTGGCTCAGGTGGATCTGGCGCTGGCCCGCCAGGGCCTGCAGCCCTTGCAGCAGCACGGGCACCTGCACCTAAACCACCTACACCTAAACCGCCTTCGTCAACCTGTGCTTCTGCTTCACGACGGCGTGGCCCGGAAGGACCAGACACAGCTTGGTTACGACTGCTCTGTCTTCCGGCCCGGTCGTTCCCGACGGCTTCGGCTTCATCCCTCTCGTCTGCAGGTAAGGCAACGGGTCTGTGACCCGATGCTGACGAGGGATTCTCCCGATTAGGGGCGTCAGGGCTGCCTAAACTACTCATCCTTAACTCTGCTGTTGGTTCGGTTGAGGCCGGGACTCGGCCGTCACGCGGGTGAGCACCTTGACGCTCACGAGACAAACCTGGCTGCATTACACGAGCCAAGGACCAACGGCAAGTATTGTCTAACAAGTGTTTGGCATCAGCACGCGGTAGGCGTTTCACACAAGCAGGACAAGTGTAGTCTATCGACTCATCATCGGGAAATCTGCAACCTGGGCCGCGATCATGCATTGGATCGTCGCGGCGACGATGCTGTTTACAACCTACGCACGTGACAGTAACTGCAAACACGTTTTGCGCGCTACTTTGGTGCGACAACTTTACGGCTACATCTTTCGACGAGCTACGTTGCAAACGAACAACGTCATAAACTAGATCCGCAATTCCTGCGGCCAACAACCGGCACATCATTGGCGGCCACACTTGCGCTTCACTGCTGTTGACGTACTGTGACTTGTGGGCCAAACTAGTGATTGCAGCATGCTCATGGTCATTTTGGCACTGCTTATCGATAAACCTACTAACTAAACCCTCGCTTGAGCTAACTAAAACCGTAGGCTTACGAATCGGCAAGTGCGGGGGGCGAGACATGCGCAACCCAACTCGGCATTGATCAAAATGGCATTTAACAAGTGGATACTTACGGGCTAGCTGTTCCCACACTGGTAGCGCGAACATGTCACTAAACGCTGGTTGTTCTACCACAAAATGGCGACCAGCTGAACACTGCATGTTGGCTATTTCGGCACAAAACTGTGCTAAGGCGACACCCTCAGCACGAGTTCGATGCCACGTTTCGGGATTTATAACCTTGTTCAAATGTTGCAGTTGTCCAAAACCCTTACAAGGAGGAGCCATAACAGCCACTAACGGCTTACGCGTGGCTACGTAACTTTTGACTAACTCCCTATCACGGGCCAAACTAAGATTAAAACCGCAACAAATGTCAAAGTTGACACCGGCTTTTAGCCCATGAAGTTTGGCAATGAGGTAAGACGTTTCACCAACACCGCCAAACAGTTCAACCACCGCAACTACCCGGCCATCATTTGAACGAAGCGTGCTCTCATGGAAAGCATCCAAACTTTCAATGTCCATTTGAGGCCGTTGTTGCCATTTCCACATAGGAATATCAACACCGGAACCATGCAACCACAAACCACGACCAAATGCAAATTCTGCAAAAGCAGAATAGTCTGAGGCTTCACGCATTGTGCATTCACAAGTTGCGCCCATGAAGTTTGGATTCCACGGAACGTGTTCCACAAACTCCAGAATACTATCCAACGACTCACCACAATCATCACGGTGCTGCTCAACCTGTTGTTTGCGACGGGTTGGCTTATGACCTGCAGCTAGCACCGCTTTACGTTTAATGGCTTGTTCAGTTGGATACACCTCAGCACAATCAGCAAATGACACCACGCGGCATTCATCAACAACATCACGCATTGTGTGAGCAGTAGGGGGGACTAATCCCACGGGAAAGTCAAGCCCCAAAAGTTTTGACAACTCATCGCGTGAGCAATGTGCGACTCCACGGCTAGCAAACGCAACCAAAGTCCATCGTTCGCCCTCCCATGGCTCAGGGCAATGCACACGATCCGGCGGAAAAGCAATCACCCGATGTTTGCAATCAAGTGAGCGACCCACGATGGCACGACCATTAATGGATTTACCGGTCAAATCGTTTCCGACGACATCCGAACCACATTGGCCATCATTACCAACCTCAATCCACACCTTACCTCCGCGGTATTTACCAAAGCCAACAATGAGGTTAGTGCTACCAACTAAGTTATGCACATCCTTGTGCGGCTTCATGTCGGCATTACAGTTGAGACTGAGGCTTGACCATCGTGTGTTAGCATCCCTGAGGCGCAAACAACCATTTAGGAAGCGAACCAATTCGGGATGACGATCCGTACGATGAGTTATACCCACAAAACTTCCATGCGCGTAAACCCCAAAAGCATACGACTTACCATCGGGATCGGCTGATTTGACAATGTCCCGTACATGGTGATTGGAACCAAGGGGTGTTACACGCACAACTTTCCAGCATGTGTCCCAGCTAAAGTCACCATTCAACCGGCATGTTTTGGCAAAGGACTCGGCATCTTCAAGTGACATCATGTCAGGGGACATTTGCACTGGAACAAACTGATTCAACCTTTGATTAGTCAAGTTGATACTTAAGTTGGCATAAACCTCGGGGTTAAATCCTTTCAACTCGGGTTGCCTACGCTGTCGGCCTGAAGACAAGACCCGAATGGCATGACCAACCAAATTATTCAACACTGCGCTCCAACGGCAATCTTTCATTCTACCTAGGCGTTTTGCATCAACGTGTTTATCTCGAGTTTCACACTCGCAAACCGCGCTGGGAAAATGAAAGTTTGTCGCGAGCTGCACAACGCTATTGCACGGAACGTAATTGGAACCTGCATCGCTAGGGGACTCATACCTACACCAACTATGTTGGGATATCGTTAAACCATTAATCAACCCTCTGATGCTCTGCATGTTCCAAACCTGGCTTCGGAAATTGGCTTCCAATACAACAACACCTGCCAAGGATAGCTGGGCCTGCACGAGCGTGCACAAATGCATCGTGCGTTGTGCATCCGTCTTATTGCCACTACCCGCTACAGGACCAGCTAATCTTATCCACAATAAACCCGGCCGCTGTTGTTGTATCAGTTGCAATAAATACATTAGGTGGCCTTTGCTATGTAGATCGTGATGGAAATGTGATGTGGTATACCCGTGTGATTGCAACACATTCTGGCGCTCAGCATTCTTATCGGAAATGATCCAGGCAATGAGCGAACTAGAATGGTTGGAACGTGTGTCCGATGCAATCACACATCCTGAGGCCCTCTAGTTGCTGGAGACTTGCTGCGTGCAACTGAGTTTTCACGGGAACGGGCACGATCACGAACTGACATGGCAAAATCCAACCTGCTTGCATCACGACTGTTTTCATTGGGATCCTCAACAAAGCTGTGATCAATCGGAAGGATGAGGTGACCGGAGGGGGAGAGTTCCAGATCAAACACGCGGGTTCCCGGAGAACACTCAATTCTCAACCCACCGGCACCTGGCAAGTACAGCTTTTGGCCTTTTGTGTCCAACACGGCGGAAACCTGCCTGAGGCTGCGCAAACCTAACAATGGTGGCAACGCAGAACCTTGAATGACTGGTGCAGTGAAACTCCCGGGAACATCACAACCATCAACATCACGCAACTTCAATGTAATGCGATTGGCGTGTTCTGCACTTTGGGAGTTTTGCCCGACACCTTCAACCTGCAAGCTTTTGGACATGCGAAGTTGTTTGTTTGGTGTACCAACCTGCTCAGCCATCCTATCGGCAGTTAAACCACCCACCAAATTGTCATGAGCCCCAGGGTCAACTAATAAGCCCACTCTGTTGCCCTCTAAGCGTGTTCGTTGATGATAGAGACCGGCAACCTCTTTCGAGGCGCAACTTTCACCATCATCACCTTCCCACCACGCATGTTGCAACAGGGAGCTGAGTTCTAACACAGAACGTTGGCGATCTAGTTGATCCTCATCTGGTGCCCTTGTGTTTGGTGGCGGAAACCTTGGAGGCCTATTACCTGTACCTACCGATTGTACCTCATGGGAACCTGATGGCAAATTTGTGCTTGTACTAGGCTCATCCTCGGGAGAGGGTTCAGGATTATGCTCAAGTGTGGCATCCCAAGCCGGGGGTTCACGTGATCGTCGTGATCTCTGTGACCTCTGTGACCTTTGGCTGCTTACCTGGGACGCGCTTTCTAACCTAAGCATATCCTCATCTAATACAGAACCGTAACGTGAAGGTGTGCCTAATGGGAAACCAACCTCGGATGGAACCTGTGAAGGTGCAGGCGAACCACCAGCTAAGGAATGAAATGCAACACCACTAAGCTGACCTGGCAAACCTGATGAACCTGCTGACGGCCACATTTCAACTGCAGAACGTTTGCCAGCATTGGTCATCAATGCTAAGGCTGGTGTTGTGCTGGGTTGTGCCCAATGTGTACCTGAACCACTTGCCTGGTTGCCTGACACGACTTGGGGACACTTACGCCATAAGTGGGATGTAGAACCACACTTTGCACATTTCATGATTTGTCCATCCTTTCCACGTGGGTTCTGTGCACCTGGGCCTCGGCGAAAACCACTGGGACTACCTTTGCCTTTTCCTTTTCCACCTGCAAACGCGCCTTGAGGAAGGAAGGTGTAATAAGTTCTGGCATAGGGACCTTTCTCAAGTTTTGCCTGAAACCTCGGTCGGTGCTTAAACCCAAAGCGGCGATACCTACGAGGAGGTTTACCAGTGTACCTTCTCC
>JAAUXW010028490.1_pt1 | contig 10454 bp, 12 predicted proteins | sample 7278141 | NCBI WGS metagenome assembly JAAUXW01 (sample SAMN14350115, study PRJNA611818) | marine sediment metagenome | isolation source: surface marine sediment (2.1m) | place: French Polynesia: Moorea | collected 2018-08
AGGCGCCAGGTCTGGGCCAGAGTTGTGGTGGTGGCCCAGCCATGCCCCTGAAGGGCCTGCAGGAGGAGCGTTTCCATGGCCGCCGTTTGCGGAAGGGCCGTGTTGTACCACGGCGCGGGGATCACCCGTTCGGTCAGATCAAAGCTGGGCTGGAAGTTGCGCCTTTCACGAAGGGCGAATTCGCCCGAGGACCAGAGGGCGGTGGCCACCCGACGCGCTAGGTTGAGATCCCACCAGCCCCGGCTGCCCCGACCGTCCATATCCAGCGAACGCAGGGGGCCTTCGTCCCGCACCCGCCGGCGCAGGTCGTCGGCCACCTGCGGATATTGCCCGATCAGATCCCCCCACCAGGGGTGCTGCCGAAAAGTCCGGCGCCGGAAATCGAAGACCGGATAGAGTTCGAGGGGCATCCAGCAAGCCTCGTGTCCCCAGTATTCGAAGAGGGGCTCCCCCGGCTGAAGCAGTTCTTCGGCCAGTGCCGGGACGAATCTCTCGAGACGCGAGAGCAGAACGATGGCGTGGCTGCGGGCACCGGCCACCGCTACCGTATCGAGCTGGAGGTAGCCAAAACGTCCGATCACAGCCTGGGCCGCTCGGCGGGCCCGGTTGCCGCGACCGGCAGCGCGCGTCGGCAAACCCGTCCACGCCGGTTTGAGAAGACCGGCCCGAACCAGCGCCAACCGACGGGCCTGGCGGATGGTCAGGGCGTCCATGGGCACTCGCCCCTCGATTGATCCACCCGCCTGGGCAACGTAGAACGCAAGCCGTCGCCGGCCTCAATCCTCATACCCGACCCGGTGGATCTTGATGACATTCGTGGAGCCCTCTTTCAATCCCATGCCGATGACGAGCACGATGAGATCGCCCTTGGCCATGCGTTTCTTCTCCATCAGGAGGTTCTCGCTCCCGGCAATCAGGCGCTGGGCATCGTCGATATCCGGGATGTACATGGGGGTGATCCCCCACAGCAGGGCCAGGCGATTGTAGGTGCCCTTGCTCGAGGTGAAGGCATAGACCGGCTCGGCCGGTCTTTGTTTGGAAATCTGCTTGGAGGTCTTGCCGGAAACCGAAAAGGCGACGATACACCGGCCGTCGATCTCGTGCAGGATGTTGACGGCAGACTGGGCCACGGCATGGGTGATCAGGTCGGCCGGATCACGCTCGTATTGAATGTTGTAGCGCATGAAGGGGGAGCTTTCGGCCTCGCGGGCGATGCGGGCCATCATTTGCACGGCCTTGACCGGATAGCGGCCGGATGCGGTTTCGGCGGAGAGCATGACGGCATCGGTGCCGTCGATGATCGCATTGGCCACGTCCGAGGCTTCGGCCCGTGTGGGGATCGGGTTGGTGCTCATGGTCTCAAGCATCTGAGTGGCGGTGATCACCGGTTTGTTGAGGCTGGTGGTTGCGTGGATGATCCGCTTCTGGATCGTGGGGACCTGTTCGGGGCGCATTTCCACGCCCAAATCACCGCGGGCCACCATGATACCGTCCGCAGCATCGAGAATCGCATCCAGGTTTTCGACGGCCTCGGGTTTCTCGATCTTGGCGATCACCGGGATGGGCGTCCCCTGTTTGTTCAGGATGGATTTGATCTGTCTGAGATCTTCGGCCGTACGCACGAACGAAAGGGCAAAATAGTCCACACCGTTCTTGATCCCGAAATTGACATCGCGTTTGTCCTTCTCGGTAAGCGAAGGGGCCGAGATGTTGACCCCGGGGAGATTGATACCCTTTTTCTCCTTGAGCCAGCCGCCGTTGACCACGCGGCATTCGACCGTTCGCGGCCGGGTCTTCTCGACCTGCAGACGAATCAGGCCGTCGTCGAGGAGAATGGTGTCACCTTCTTGGACGTCGGTTACCAGCTGCCGATAGGTGGTGGAGACCATGGCGGCGGAACCGGACACGTTCCGGTTGGTGATGCTGAAAGGCTGGTTGCGCTTGAGACGCACGGGCTCGCCGCCGTCGAGCTTGCCCACCCGAATCTTGGGCCCCTGAAGATCCAGCAGGATGCCGATCGGCCGGCTCATGGTCCGGGAGATGGATCGAATCGTCCGAATGACCTCGACATGGTCTTCGTAAGTGCCGTGGGAGAAGTTCAGGCGGGCCACATTCATGCCGGCTTCCACGAGTTTTTCAAGCACCGGACGGGTGTTGGAGGCCGGCCCGATCGTGGCCACGATCTTGGTCTTCCGATTCATGCGTGTTGCCTTTCGTTGGGGTGTCCGTTGTTCGTGCGTCTTCCCGCGTACAGGAACCCGCCGGCGGCGGGCGGACTTTGCCATGGCCCTGCCGGGGCGGTTATGCGCAACACTATAGGTCCGAAAGGTATTGCGGTCCACCCAGCTTGCGCACCCACCCGGCAATTTCCCGGGCACGCCGGTCGACATAGGTGGAAGGGCGCGCCGCTGACATGCGACGGGGGCTCGGCAGAACGGCGGCCAGCAGTGAAGCCTGGTGAAGGCTCAAACGGCGCGGCGGGCGGTGAAAGAACTTCTCGCTGGCGGCCCCGACGCCGTAGACCCCCGGCCCGAATTCGGCTACGTTGAGATAGACCTCGAGAATGCGCTTTTTGGACCAGAGGGTTTCGATGACAACGGTCAGCCAGGCCTCGAGCCCTTTGCGTACATAGCTGCGCCCGGGCCACAGGAAAAGGTTCTTGGCCACCTGCTGTGAAATCGTGCTGGCGCCGCGCATCCGCCCCCGGCGCTCGCGGGTGGCCTTGGCAATGGCGTCGAAGTCGAACCCGCGGTGTTTTGGAAATTTCTGATCTTCCGCCGCCACCACCGCAATCGGCAGATAGGCCGTCATCCCCTCCCAGGCCACCCAGCGATGATGGATCTTACGGTCGTTGACGAACTGATCGCGCAGCATGAAGGCGCTCGTCGGCGGCTTTAGCCAGCGCCAGGGCAGCACGAGAGCGATGCTGGTCAGCAAGCCGAGGGCGGCCAGGAACAGACCGCCGCGCCAGAGGATGCGCCCGACACGGCGGTGGCCTGGACCGGAGGGGCCCCGGCGCCGATCGGGGTGTTTTCTCGTGTGCGAACTGGCGCTTTTGTCGTTCCCAAACCGGAAAGGCCGCGTCGTTGGCTCGTGGCGTTGGGTCATGACGGCCAAAGGTCTCCTGCCCGATGGTGAAATGCCGGGGGGCCGGCCAAACCGGCACGCGACCCCTTCGGATCTTGTCCCTGCATAGTCGATCCCCCGCTGGGTTACAAACGAAAAAGACCCTGGCGGGCACGGTCGCGGTGGGCCCCTTGATCCCATGAGGGTTGAAACCGGCGTGGCCTTGTGGCAGTCTGACCGCAAGTCATCGGCATGGCCCGCATACCGCCCGTAAGTTTCGACCGGCCGCCCTACCGGTACCGCAATCGTTTCAGCCCCTTTTCCCACGCCGGTCATGCCGCACCGTTGCCGCCATTCCCACCCGTGCCTCGCAACCGGTCCAACCGGCTGCGAAATCGCAGGGAGAAGAAAAATGCAATGCCTGAATCGAAGGTCGTTTCTACGCCAGACGCTGGCCGCCGCGGCGGGGACCCTGCTGGGGGACCGTTTCGCCACCGCCCTTGCCGCCAGCCCCGCGCTTCGTCCGGTCTCCGCTGCCGCGCCCGAGCTGGTGGGCGTCACCGGCGAAGACTACTTCGCCAGTACGCTGACCGCCGTGGCCCAGCTTGGCGGCATCGAAGCCTTTGTGCCCCGGGGTGCAACCGTAGGCCTGCTGGTCAATTCCCCTTTCAAGAATTTCGGCGCTTCCGTCAATCCGGACGTTACCCTGGCCGTCATCCAGCTCTGCCGCCAGGCCGGTTGCCGCGAAATCCGCTATTTGAAGGACCCCCACGACGGATACTGGCAGCGCAGCCCCCGTTACGCCGCCTTTGAGGACCAGATCCGGGCGTTGAACTTTGTCGGCGGTGATCATCACAAGGTGCCCATTCCGGACGGCCGGGCCGTACAAAGCGTCAAGGTCGTGCGCGGTCTGGCGGACTGTGACGTCTTTATCAACGTGGCCCTGACCAAACACCACAAGGGCGTACAGTACACCGGACTGCTGAAGAACATGATGGGATTGTGCCCGTTTTCCACCAACAGCTATTTTCACTGGGGCACGCTGAAACTAGGCTGGTATGCCGACCTGGAGCATCTGTCCCAGTGCATAGCGGACCTGAATCTCGTGCGTCGGCCGGATCTCTGTATCCTGGATGCCACCGCATTCATCACGGCCAACGGTCCCTGGGGGCCGGGTCCGATCAAAAAACACCAGACCGTGCTGGCCGGCACCGACCCGGTGGCGATGGATGCCTACGGCTGCGCCCAGCTGGGCCTTCGCCCCGAGGACATCCTCATGATCCCCAAGGCCGCCGCGCATGGCGTGGGTCGGCTGGCCCCGGACGGACAGCGCATTCGAGGGATCCAGCTTTAGGTTATCGACACCACCGCAACCTGTACACCATGGAAAACTTGTGAACCGTTTCCTCATTGTCATCCTGGCGTTGGGCCTGACCTCGGGCCGGGTCCCGCTCGCCGCCGGGCCTGAAAACACGGCGGTCGCCCCGGCGGCCGCGCCCCATGGAGACCTGACCACCCTGGCGGCCCCGCCGGAAGGCTGGCGGACCTTGGGGGCTGTGACCACGGTGGCCGGCGAGGCGTTGTTCAATGTGATCAACGGCGGGGCGCAAATGTACCTGCAGACGGGTTTCCAGCAGGCCGTCTGCGGCTCGTTCGAAAATCCCGAGGGCCTTGCCGTCCATCTCGAAATATACGAAATGGTCGATCCCGCCGCCGCCCGATCGATCTTCGACCAGAAAGCCGGACCATCCGGTCGCAAAATCCCCCTCGGACAGGAGGCCCGTCTGGAGGCTTATTATTTGAATTTCTGGCGCGGCCGCTTCCAGGTCACCATATCGGGTTACGAGGCCACGCCGGAAACCGTGGCCGCCATCCGGAAGGTGGCCAAGTTGGTTGATAAACGCCTTCCGGACGGCTAAAATGTCCGCTCAAGCAAAGATTCCGTTTCCCCGATGAAAACTGCACGCTGGTAGTCGCAAAGGAGATTATCAAATGATGAAAAAGATCCTTGTCTGGTCACTGGTCCTGGTCTTTCTGGCCACGACCATGGGGTGTGCCGAATGGAACCGCACCCAGAAAGGTGCCGCCATCGGCGCCGGTGCGGGCGCCGCCGCCGGCAGCCTGATTGGCTATGCGGCCGGCAATACGGCCGCCGGCCTGCTGATTGGCGCCGCCGTGGGCGGTGTGGCCGGCGCCTTTATCGGTAATTACATGGACAAGCAGGCGGCTGAAATCGAGCGCGACATCGCTGGCGCCAAGGTCGAGCGCATCGGCGAGGGCATCAAGATAACTTTCGATTCCGGCATCCTCTTCGATGTGGACCGGGCCGATCTCAAGTCTGATTCCAAGGCCGAACTGGCCCGGCTGTCGACGATCCTCAACAAATACGAGGACACCAATATTCTGCTGGCCGGCCATACCGATTCCACCGGATCAGCGGAATACAACATGGGGCTGTCCCAGCGCCGGGCCCGGTCCGTGGCCGACTACCTCGCGATCCAAAACGTCAGCCCCGCCCGTCTGGACGTGCGCGGTTTTGGCAAGGACGAGCCCGTCGCCAGCAACGATACCACCGCCGGCCGGGCGCTGAATCGCCGGGTCGAAGTGGCCATTTGGGCCAACGATAAACTGAAAAGAGTGGCCGCCGCCCAGGCCGGCTGACGACCATGACCCTACCCCACCTGGCCTCCGGCGGCGGCCGACCGTCGCCGGACCCGGCCTTCATCCAGGGAGTCCTGCCATGAAATCAAGTGAACTGACCCAGATCAAATCCATCATGGAGGACTACCGCCACTACAAACTCAAATTTGTCCAGTTCGGACAGCACTGCGTGCAGTTGGCCCGGAAGGCCAAATTAAACGAGTTGACGATCGGGGAAATAAAAGCCCGGGAAATGGTCTGGTCGGTTATGGACCTGCCTATTACCGTGCGTTTCGGCATGGTCCTGACGCAGGAAGGGCAGTTGCTCGGAATGATCGATTTCGAGAAATCCGGACGGGCCTCCAGCGAAGCGGGCCGTTCGATCTACACCCTGTATTTCGATAAGATGGGCAATATGCTCGAAGGCCTGGCCGACTCCTTCAGCACACGGCGCATCATCGACGAACACGACGTGCCCTACATCCTGCACCGCTTTCTCCAACGTTTCCTGAAAGACCGCAAACTCAAGGAGAAAGCCTGATCCGCCCATCGCGGCCAATCGCATCCTAGCCAATTATTACCCCTTCAGCGTCATTAGGCCCGCGCCTCCACCCGCGCAAATTTATCCCTGTATTCCCGCGGCGAGAGACCAGTGGTTTTCTTGAACAGCCGCCGGAAGGAGCTGCTGTCTTCGTAGCCGATCTGCCAGGTTATCGCGTTCATGGACTCCTGCGTGGTTTCAAGACGTTTCTTGGCGGCTTCGATCCGCACCCGCTGTAGGTAGCCCAGGGGGGTTTCGCCTGTGGCTTTCTTGAAGCGCCGCTTGAAATGCCGTGGGCTAAGGCCCACCTGGCCGGCCAGGGCATCGATGGCCACGTCACCGGCATAATGGGCCTCCATCCAAGCCTGGGCCTCTGCCACGGTGGCATCCCCGTGGTCGTGCTGGAAATCGAGGATGGCGTAAGGCGACTGGCGGTCCTGGTTGGGATCCACCAGAAGGGCCTTGGCGCAAACGGCGGCCAGTTCCCGGGTCCCGAACTGTTCGACCAGATAAAGCGCAAGCTTGAAGAAGGCGGTCGCAGCGCCAGTGCAGACCAGACCGGCATCGACGGTCAACATTTGCTCCGGCTGAAGGTTGACGTGTGGATAGCGTTTGCGGAACAACCGGATGAAATGCCAGTTGGTGGTCGCCCGGCGGCCGTTCAGCAATCCGGTGTCCGCCAGGGTGAATACCCCGGTGCACATGGCACCGATGGGCGTTCCCCGGCGGTGTCGGTCGACCACCCAGTCCATCAGTTCCGCTGAGGCGGCGTCGGAAACCGGCAGGTGGGGTGGGATGACGATGAAATCGGACGGGCCGGCATCGGCCAGCGCCCCGTGGGCCTGCACCTCGATGCCGCCATGGGCCTTGATCGGATGCCCGTCGACACTGACGATCTCGGTTGAAAACAAAACCGTTTGATCGTCGCGTCGCATGGCCTTGTGCCAGAGCTCGGCAATCGACAAGGCATCGATCAGCCCGGCGATGCCAGAGAAAAGGCAACTGTCGGTTGCCACGAAGGTAATGCGGGGCATCTTTCCTCCCGGTCGGCGAAGATGAAGGAATTGCGGGTGCGTTTCGGGAACCGGTTTTTCAGGCACCAGCTACCGGAGTCCTGAATACCGTCCCCAGGCACCGCCCTGGGCATCTCTGACCGCTTTCCATGGTCCACTTTTGGAATGGGGGTCGAGATGGCCCAATCGGCACGCTTTTAGGCATTTATGCCACTATTCATTTCCTCTCGCAAGTGTTATGAAAACGATCAGCGAGCAACCGCCATCGAAACCACCAACAAGGGGAGACCTCATGACGGACGTATACCAGCGTTTGGCCGAACATCTGGACAACCTGCCGGCCGGCTATCCGGCCACTGAAACCGGCGTGGAACTGCGCATCCTCAAGCGCCTGTTCACGGCTGAGGAGGCCGAAATCGCCACGGGGCTCGGCATGCTGCCCGAGCCGGCCGAAGCCGTCGCCGCCAGGCTTGAACGGGAAACGGACACCCTGGCCCCCATTCTGGAGGCGATGTCGCGCAAAGGCCTGATTTTTCGTATGTCCAAGCACGGCCAGGATTCCTATATGGCGGCTCAGTTCATGGTCGGGATCTGGGAATACCACGTCAACGACCTGGACGAAGGCCTGATCCGGGATGTGAACGAATACATTCCCCACCTGATGAAAAAAGGCTGGACCAACATCGAGACCAAGCAGATGCGGGTCATTCCAGTGGCTCAGAGTATCAATGCCGAGATGAGCGTAACGCCTTACGAAGCGGCCGAGGAAATCATCCGGCAGCAGTCCAAGATCGTCGTAGCGCCGTGCATCTGCCGGCGCGAGCACGACATGGTGGGCAAGGGCTGTGACAAACCGCTCGAGGTCTGCCTGACTTTCGGCAGCGGGGCCTACTACTACGAACAAAACGGTCTGGGGCGGGAAATTTCACAGGCCGAGGCATTGGATCTGCTGAAAACCGGGGAAGAGGCCGGGCTGGTGCTCCAGCCCTCCAATTCCCAGAAGCCCGTCAACATCTGCATGTGCTGCGGCTGCTGCTGCCAAGTGCTCAAGAATATGCGCACGCTGGACAAGCCAGCCCTGGTGGTGCACGCCAACTACTACGCTGAAGTGAGCGCCGAAGACTGCACGGCCTGCGAAACGTGCGTGGAGCGCTGCCAGATGGACGCCATCACCGTCGAGGACGTGGCCGTGGTGGACCTCGGCCGCTGCATCGGCTGCGGCCTTTGCATTACCGACTGCCCCACCGATGCCGTGGTGCTCAGACAAAAAGGTACGGGTGACCAGTATGTGCCGCCCGGCAATACCGTGGAGACTTACGTCAATATGGCCCGGGAGCGGGGCAAGATCTGACCGTCGCCCGGCAGCGCGGTATTGGACCGCGCCGATCATCCGGATGTGTCTTCAAATCTCCAAAAGGCCTTCCGTGGCGCGGAAGGACGCTTGGGACGGGGGATGTGTGCCATGGGCCAGCGCCCGGATCTTAGGGGAGCGGCTGGATTCGCACTAGAAACCGACAGGTATGGAATTCAAGCGGTCGTGAGTCGCTATTGGACGGTCTCGGAATCCATCAGGTCGCGGTCGTCGAAGACGAGCGCCGTCCGGCGGTTGTCGTCCGAGTTGTGCAGCGCGATGACGGATTCCGCGATCTTGACGGCATAGGTCCCGATCGGAAAAAAGTTGGGCGTCCGCAGCGTTGCCACCAGATGGTCCAGACCGCGATCGATCGAGGCCGTGATCGTGCGGCCGCTGTAGGATTCCTCGCACAGAAAGACATAATCTTCGTCGCGCAGCCGCGAAACATCCTTGTTGGCCAGATACTTGTCGATAACGGCCAGTTCCCGGATGGCAAAACGGTTTTTGGTTTTGTCGTGGGAAATGACGAATTTCTGCAGCATAGCGTCCTCCTTATGGGCTTTGGAAGGGAAGATACCTACGGACGATGGGGAATTGCGAGCCGCCGAAGCCGTATGGCATTTCAGCGGTGGGGATGGTCGAAACCAAGGCTGTCCCGGCGTACGTAAATTGTTATAAGAATAATCACGAAATGGTGGTTTGACCAGAGAGCCGCCGAACGCCCATCTCACTCCCTGTCTGGCAATTCCCTCATTCATGTTTATCGTCTTTTCTTAAATGAACCTCATAAGTTGAATCATCGAATCCACGTGAAAGGAGTTCGTCCATGGCCTACCATCTCAAGTCGATCGAACCGGAAGCCGCCCAGGGGCGTCTTCAGAACGTCTATGCGACCCTGCAGGAGATGTTTATGATGGTGCCCAAGGTTTTCGTGGCCCAGAGCATGCGCCCCGATCTCCTTGAGCCCCTGGTAACCTACGTCAAACGGCTGATGGTTGAAGACCACGCGCTGCCCCGCGGCACCAAGGAACTGATCGCCGCGTACGTCTCCAAACTCAACGCCTGCGCCTATTGAGTGGACGCACACAGCGCCATGGCCATGGCGCAGGGCTTCACCCGCGAAGAAGTGCAGCGCATCATCACGGATATCGACAACGCCCCTCTGATCGACGAGAAAATCAGAGGCCTTCTACGCCTGGCCGAGAAAACGACCCGCCATGCCTACAAAGTAACCGCCGAAGATATTCAGGCCCTCGAAAAGGTCGGCAGTACGCAGGAAGAGATCTTCGAAGCCGTGGCCGTTACGGCCCTGTTTAACTACATGGACCGCATGGCGGATGCCCTCGGTGCGCCAGTGGAAAATTTCCAGGATATGATGGAATCGATGGGATCCTGAAAGCATGTATCGTTAGAAGGTATCTCAAAATAAAGATTTTGAGTTCAGGGCAAGGCGGCCGTGAGTTTCCCCGCTAAAGCGGGATTCCCCGTCTGATCAATTATTGCTCGTGGGTCGAACCTGCGGCATACGCCGGTATTTCGAGGATTCAATTTGGTCGCCCAACACCGCCCTGGGGCCAAAAGACATTTTTGAGATGGCTTCTAAAAAGGAGGATAGATGAGAACGGAAACGGTCACCCTGGTCAAATCCTACCCCTTCAAGATCGGCCAGAAGATCTATATTGAAGACGGCCCCCGTCATGGTGACTGGGAGGTCGTCGGCCTCAGCGAGCGCAAAGTCAAACTGCGCTGCCCCATCTCACAGCGTGAATTCGAATGGGCCCGCTTCTGTTATTTCGCGGAGGACGATCACAACAGTCCCTGGCCGCACCCGGACTGAACC
>JAAUXW010222825.1_pt1 | contig 10451 bp, 9 predicted proteins | sample 7278141 | NCBI WGS metagenome assembly JAAUXW01 (sample SAMN14350115, study PRJNA611818) | marine sediment metagenome | isolation source: surface marine sediment (2.1m) | place: French Polynesia: Moorea | collected 2018-08
CCGTCCACCCACAGTCCCGATCCCTCTTTCGGCATCGTATAGCGAAGTCTAATGTCGAGGCCGGCCTCCTCGGCGCGCGCCGCGGCCTGAGCGAAGTCGCCGAGGAGGCCGGCCTCGACATTAGACTTCGCTATACGATGCCGAAAGAGGGATCGGGACTGTGGGTGGACGGGCTGTACGTCCTGAGCGATGCGCCTCACAGGGAGAACGCCTACAAATTCATCGATTTCCTCATGCGAGCCGATATCGCGGCGGACATTGCAAACACGGTCAACTACGCGAACGCCAACCGCGCGTCATGGGAATTCATCAAGCCCGAAATCCTGCACGATACCGCCATATTTCCGGACAGAGAGGCCTGGGAACGCCTGTACCCGTCACTCCCGCCCGACCCCAAGCAGGAACGGCCGCGCACTCGGGCATTCGCACGAGTCAAGAGCGGCTTATGAAGGATTTCATCAGAATCCGAAACCTGAGCAAGCATTTCGGCGATTTCGTCGCGGTCGACAACATCAGCCTCGATATCGAGAAAGGCGAGCTGTTTTCGATTCTTGGCGGCTCCGGCTGCGGCAAGACCACCCTGCTGAGGATGCTGGCCGGATTCGAACTGCCGACCGAGGGGACTATCGAGATCGACGGCATCGACGTCACCGAACAGCCACCGTACAACCGGCCCGTCAACATGATGTTCCAGAGCTATGCCGTCTTTCCGCACATGACGGTAGAGAAGAACATCGCGTACGGTCTTCGCAAGGAGCGTGTTGCGCGAAGAGACACGCAGAAGCGTGTCGACGAGATGCTCGAGCTCGTGCAGCTCGGCGATTTCCGGTCGCGCAAACCCGATCAGCTGTCCGGCGGACAGCGTCAGCGCGTCGCGTTGGCGCGTGCGCTCATCAAGAAGCCCAAAGTACTGCTCCTCGACGAGCCGCTCGCGGCACTGGACAAGAAGCTCCGGGAACATACGCAATTCGAGCTCGCGAACATCCAGGACGAGCTGGGCATTACGTTCGTCGTCGTGACGCATGACCAGGAAGAGGCCATGACGCTGTCGACCCGCATAGCCGTGATGGAGCACGGGCACTTCCGGCAGGTCGGCACGCCGAAGGAGATCTACGAGTTCCCCGCGAATCGATTCGTGGCGGAATTCATCGGCACCATCAATACATTCAGGGGGCGCGTTGCTGCCGTGCACGACGGCAGTGTCAAGGTGTACTCGACCGAGGCCGGAGTCACGCTGACGGCGATGGGCAAGCAGCTTGTCGAAGAAGGGCAGGAACTCGAGATCGCAGTGCGGCCGGAGAAGATCTTCGTCAGCAAGGAGCAACCCAGGGAAAGCGAAAGCGTCTGTATTGCCGGTGTCGTCGATGACCTCGGCTACCTCGGCAATCGCTCTCTCTACCGCATACGCCTCGAGTCGGGCAAGATCGTGCAGGTCAGCTCGCAGAACCGACGCCGCTCAATAACGCGATTCCTCGAGTGGGAAGACAAGGTGTGGATCTGGTGGCGCCCGCGCAGCGCGGTCGTGCTCATGGACTAGGCCATGGCCGAATCAGCGACGCAGAGGAAACAGCACTGGCGCAAAATCGCGGTCGCCGCCCCGTACCTGTGGCTGCTTACTTTTTTCCTCGCTCCTTTCCTGATTATTCTAAAGATTAGCCTTGCCGACCCGATTATTGCGCAGCCGCCATTCACACCCGTTGTTGACGAGCAGGGCCACGTAAACGTATCGGCCGATAACTTCAGGTTCCTGCTGACCGACAAACTGTATGCCATCACCTACGCACGTTCCGTTGGTATGGCAGCCGCCGCGACGCTGCTGTGTCTCACACTCGGCTTCCCGATGGCCTACGCCATCGCCCGCGCGAAACCCGCCACACGCAGCCTGCTGCTCCTGCTGATCGTGCTGCCGTTCTGGATCTCGTTCCTGCTTCGGGTCTACGCATGGATGGGCCTGATGAACAACTACGGTGTCATCAATAACCTGCTGATGTGGATCGGCGTGATCGAGCAGCCGATCCAGCTGATGTACACCGACCTTGCGGTTTTCGTCGGCCTCACCTACTCCTATCTCCCCTTCATGATCCTGCCGCTATACGCGACGCTGGAGCGCATGGATCTCGATCTCGTCGAGGCTGCGCAGGACCTCGGGGCCACTCGAACGGGCGCGTTCTGGGACGTAACCTGGCCACTCGCGAGACCGGGCGTCATCGCCGGTTGCCTGCTGGTCTTCATACCCGCGATGGGAGAGTACGTCATCCCTTACCTGCTGGGTGGCCCGGACTCGCTGTTGATCGGCCGGGTGTTGTTCGACGAGTTTTTCGTCAACCGCGACTGGCCGCTCGCGTCGGCCGTTGCGATCGTGTTGCTGTTGCTGCTCGTCGTGCCGATCATGTTCCTGCAGCGTAACCAGGCACGTGAGCAGGAGGGTGCAGCATGAGAAGACAGTCGCGCTTCTTGCTGTCGGTGCTGGCGTTCGGTTATGCCTTCCTTTACGTGCCCCTCGTGCTCGTCGTCGTTTATTCGTTCAACGACTCGCGCATCGCGACCGTCTGGGGTGGCTTCTCCATACGCTGGTACGGCGAGCTCTTTCGCAACGAACAGGTGCTCGACGCCGCGTTGTTGAGCCTCCGCGTTGCGTTCACGTCGGCAACCCTGGCAACACTGCTCGGCACGATGGCCGGACTGGTGCTTGCGCGCTTCGGGCGATTCCGCGGCCGCACGCTGTTCTCCGGCATGATCACTTCACCGATGGTAATGCCCGAAGTGATCACCGGCCTGTCGCTGCTGCTGTTGTTCGTGACGCTGCAGCAACTGACCGGCTGGCCGGGACAACGCGGGTTCTCGACGATCACGATTGCACACACGACGTTCTCGATGGCCTACGTTGCGGTAATCGTCCAGTCTCGTCTGCTGTCGATGGACGAATCACTCGAGGAAGCCGCGATGGATCTCGGCGGCACGCCGCTGCGGGTCGTGTTCGACATTACGCTGCCGCTGATCGCGCCGGCTATGATCGCGGGATGGCTGCTCGCCTTTACGCTGTCGCTCGATGACCTCGTCATTGCGAGCTTCGTCTCCGGGCCCGGCGCCAGCACCTTGCCGATGTACATCTTCTCGAAGGTGAAGCTGGGCGTGTCTCCTGACATCAATGCCCTGGCAACGCTGATCATTGCATTCATCGCGCTGGGCGTGCTGGTTGCGTGGCTTGTGACGCGCAGTACCGCAAAAGCGAAATAGGCCGCTCGACGACCGCAGGTGTCAGGATGACGCAGGTGCCCTATTCCGGGGGCGCTTTGGGCGGCAGGTTGGACGTTCTGGGTACTTTGCGCCGCTCGCGTGGTTTGCGAGAAAGCGATCGTCGCACGGCCGTCGAAGTTGACATAACGTAATCTTCGACCTCGTCGAAGAACCGCACGACGGATTCGAGAGTGGGTTTGTGAATGGCTGACTTTTTCATACGGCTACTGTTGTGCGCCCGGGGACACGTGGTGTCAATGCCGGCATGTACCTAAACCGGACGCACGGCCCGGCGCAAACGTTGAAAATGGTGGGCGATACCGGTCTCGAACCAGTGACCTCCGCAATGTGAATGCGGCGCTCTCCCAACTGAGCTAATCGCCCGCCCGTATCGCTATTTTGCGCCCGGCCAGGTTTTCCATCAAGGCCTACAGCGGACGCTCGAGCTCCTTGAGTATCCACTCGATGTATATGCGCTCGGCGCGCTCCATCCCGGAGAACGGACCCGGCTCGTAGTACTTCGAGTGCACGCCCTTCGAGTTATTGACGATGATCTCCTTGTCGGACAAGGTCGTGATGTCCCACAGCCACGTCAGCTCCTCGACATCGTAGTCCTTTCCTTCCTCGGCGTTGGCACGGACCATCCAGTAGATCTGGCACTTCGAGTTGTTGTGAGCCGTCGGCGTGAACACGTAGCCGACGACGTGATCGCTGTAGGCGAGCAGAAACGAGAACGCACCGAAGGAAAAATCGGACGCGCCGCCATCGTAGTCAGTGAAGTCACCAAGTAACGGTGCAACGGGCTGCCCGTCCCTGCTCCCGGTCTTGTATTTGTCGAACATCGCGGTTCGGCTGTAACCGTAGCCGATCTCGCCGGGGCGTGCGGCCGTGTCGATGTAGTCGAAGTACAGGTCCTTGACGCCGCAGGCTGCCATGCGCTCATGCATCCGGGCCTGCACGCGCTCGCGCTTGTCGCGGTCGAGCATCAGCGTATGCATCCGAGCATACTCGGGATGCGCGGTCGCACAGTGATAGCACTCCTGGTAGTTCTCGATCGACAGCTTCCAGTTTGCCGGTATGTCGTATGTCCTTGTCGCCGCGACTTTGAGGTTCTCGAAATCGAACATCGCCATGGGTTCTTCGAGATCGCGAATAGCGCCTTCCAGCGACGGCGGCTCGTCCGTGAAGCAAACGAACATCAGTCCGTGCACGACACCGATCGATACCGGCTTGAGGCCGTGTGCGTCCATGTCGAAATCATCGGGCATGTTTCGCGCGGCAATGAGCCGTCCGTCGATGTCGTACATCCATCCGTGATACGGACAAGAGAACTTGTCGGTGTGTCCGTGGTCATCAAGGCACACAAGCGAGCCACGATGCCGACAAACGTTTGCGAACCCCTTCAATTCGTTATCGCTGCCACGTACGATGATTGCGGATTCGCCCGCAACGTCGAGAACCTTGAAATCTCCGGGGGCGGGAAGTTCGGACACATGTCCGGCCATGATCCAGTTGCGATAAATGATGCGCTCGAGTTCCAGCTCGTAGACGTCCGGATCGGTATAGAAACGCTGGTCCAGCGAATAACCGGGCCTCTGATCACGAATCAATTCCGCGATTGAACGCGAGTCGTCGTGCATAACAGCGCTCATTGTTTATCCCACTATGTGAAACGTACTCGACAGACGCCCGAGTACGATATCACAGCAATAACGACCCGCCAGATAGGGACATGTGCGAATGACATTGAGGGGGAAAATCGCGGTCATCGCAGTAACTCTTGCGGCCGCGGCGTGCAGTTCAGATTCCGTCCCGGCGACCAGCACACTCATCACCGGCGCGACCGTCTTCGACGGCAGTGGCGCCGACGGCAAGCGTGTCTCTGTACGCATCGATGGTGATCGCATTGTCGCAGTAGGAGACCTGTCACCATTGCGAAGCGAAGCGGTAGTCGACGCCCGAGGCCTCGTCCTTGCGCCGGGGTTTATCGATACGCACAGCCACCACGATTCAAACCTGGACGAGTATCGCCACATGCCGGGCGCCCTGAGCCAGGGGGTTACGACTATTGTGCGTGGCGTGGACGGTTTCTCCGATATCGACAACGAGTCGAAGTTTTTGCCACAGTCGGAATTCAACGATCTCTTCATCGCCAACCCGGCGGCAGTGAACATCGCGTCCTACTCACCGCACAACAGCATCCGACACAAGGTGATGGGAGACGACTACCGACGAGAAGCGACAGATCTGGAACTCGAAGCGATGGCGAGGCTGGTCGACGCGGACTTGCAGGCGGGTGCGATCGGATTGTCGACGGGACTCGAGTACGAGCCCGGCATGTACGCACCGACCGAGGAAGTCATCCGGCTTGCAGGCGCTGCCGCCCGATTCGGCGGCACCTACTCCACCCACCTTCGCGACGAAGACGATGGCCTCATGGAAGCAATCGACGAGGCTATTCGAATCGGCCACGAAGCAGGAATCCCGGTATTGATTTCACACATCAAGATCGCGGATCGTGCCCTCTGGGGCACCTCGGACGAGGTCCTCGCCAAGCTGGATGCCGCGCGCAGAGACAATATCGACATCCGCGTCGACATCTACCCGTACGAGCACTGGGCCAGCAACCTGGCGATCCTGTTCCCGGATCGCGACTATTCCGATCGTGATGCCGTGACCTTCACATTCGAGCATACGGCGACGGCAGATGACATTGTCCTTATCGACTATCCGCCCAACCCGGACTTCGAGGGGCTGACGGTGGCTGAAATCGCCGGGCGTACCGAGCAGGAACTCGAGACTACCCTGATGCAGCTCGCGCGTGCTGCCGATGAGCATCGCAGGGAGACCGGCCGGGCGGGTTCGCGCATCATCGCCCGGGGAATGAACGAAGAGGACATCGGCGTATTCGCGACCTGGCCGTTCGCCAACTTCTGTTCGGATGGTGGTCACACGATCGCCCATCCGCGAAGCTTTGGCGCTTTCCCGCGGGTCTTCCGCCAACTGGTCAGCGAACTCGAACTGCTCACGCTTGCGGATGCAATCTACAAAATGACGGGGCTGCCGGCTTCGACTCTGGGTCTGAAAAGCCGCGGCCGGATCGAACCCGGCATGCACGCGGACCTGGTGCTTTTCGATCCGGAAACGATCACGGATCGGGCGACGATGTCCGAGCCGACCACGCTCTCGGAGGGTATCCAGAAAGTATGGGTCAACGGCATGCTTGCTTTCGCCAACGGGAGCACGACCGACAGGCATGCAGGGCGCATCGTCACACTCACGAACTGACGCCCGGCTCAGCCGCCGGGGAACGGGCAACCGGGTTCCTTCTCGACGAGATCGAAAGCGAACATGAACTTCGCCATGCCGCTCAAAACCCCGAGCGTCATGCCGAGTTCCAGTATTTCCGCGTCACTGAAGTGCGCGCTGAGCGACTCGTAGAGCTCACGATCCACGATCCCATCGCGGTTCGTCAGTCGCATCACATCGGCGAGCCGCAATGCCGCTTTCTCCCTGTCGCTAAAAGGTCCGGATTCGTAGTCCGCGAGCCCGGCAAGCTCTTCGTCGTTCAGGCCCGCCTCGATTGCGTCGATACGGTTTCCCTGGTTGCAGAATCGGCAGCCGTGCTCTTCTGACAATCTCAATCGCACCAGCTCCTTGATACGTCGCTCCACGAGACCACCCCTGAACACGTCGCCATAGAAACTGCCCATGTACCATCGGTACAGCTCGGCGTGATTGCCGAAGACTTCGAAAAACGTCGCATCGCCCCGCAACTCCATCGATCTGCGATGCGCCGCGGCGATATCGGCGGGAAGCGCCTCGATGGATACCCTGGCCAGATGGGGTTTCGGCATGTCGCATTCTCTTTGTTGTACCCGTGCCGTTATTATGCATGGCGATGAGCTACCCGGACATCAGAAGCCTGCTCGAGGACCGGCGGCCACGAACGCCCGTCTATTGCATCTATCCGCATGTCTATTGCGACGTCGCGGAGCATTTCGTAGCGGGCTTTCCGGGGCGCGTATTGTACGCGGTCAAAGCCAATAACCACCCTTATGTCATCGAATCCCTTTGGTCGGGCGGCGTCAGGCATTACGACTGTGCATCCCTGGACGAAATCGCGCTGGTCAGGGGATTGTTCGCCGATGCGACCTGCTACCTGATGAACCCGGTAAGGCTCGAGGGCGACGCCAGGCGAGCCCAGGAAGACTTCGGTGTTCGTCATTTCATGATCGATCACCTGTCCGGCCTCGCACCGCTGCTCGATGAAGTCGACGCAGCGAGTTCGATCGTTTTTGTTCGCATGGCCGTCAGTCACCACTCGGCCATGGCCGACCTGTCGTCGAAGTTCGGCGCACCACCCGAGCAGACGGCGCGATTACTCGGCGCCGTGCGCGACGCCGGCGCCGAACCGGCACTTGCTTTCAATGTTGGTACCGGTGTTACCGAGCCCGAAGCCTACGCCTACGCCATGGGACTGGCGCGGGATGTTCTCGGCGAAACCCCGTTTCCCGTTCGCCTGCTCGACATCGGCGGTGGTTTCCCCCGGCCGTATCCGGGCTTTCCCGTACCACCGCTCGACGAGTACTTCACGACCGTCGAGCGCATTCGGCACGAGTTGCCGCTGGCCGACCACAGTGAACTGCTTGCGGAACCCGGTCGAGGACTGAGTGCACCGGGCATGGCAACGATCGCGAAAGTGCTGCTGCGCAAAGAGAACCGCCTGTACCTCAACGACGGCATGTACGGCGCATTCTGGGAATTACGCTTCAAGGGCCACGTACGCTATCCAGCACGGGCGTACCGCGGTGCCGCGCGACTGTCTGGCAGGCCGAGGTCGTTTCGCCTGTTCGGTCCGACCTGCGATTCCAGCGACGAGATGCCGGGCACCGTCGAGCTGCCCACCGGAATCGACGTCGGCGACTATATCGAGTTCGGGACGATGGGCGCGTACAGCCTGAGTGGCCGTACGCGCTTCAACGGTTTTCACAGCGACGATGTCGTGAGGATCACGTCCGCCGACAGCCTGCCGCCGGCCGTTCAGTCCTGAGTCGGGCGGGTCAATTCGTTTCCGGCTGAAAGCTGTGCGGTGCCGCCAGCGTGCCGAGGAATGCTTCGAGAAACTCGAGGTCTCTATTGCGAAGCCGCAGCGGTTTCGCCTCGTTGTGCCCGATCATCGCGTCCGGGGCTTCGTTGTAGTGCTGCAGCACCTCTGCCAGCGTGGCCAACTGTCCCTTGTGCATAAACGGTGCCGTGCCTTCGAGATTCCGCAAGGAGGGCGTCCGGAACGCGCCGATGAGCTCGGCCCCGGTTCGAACGAACTCGAGCTCGGCGCAGTCGCGCTGCGGATCGTCGCTGAAAGCACCCTTGCAATTGAAGGGATCCGCCAGTACTTCGCGAACGCCCGCCACCCTGCCCTTGTCGGGCTCGTCACCCGGGTAGTTCAGCAATCCCGTATTGTGGAACTCGTTGTTCGTGAACAATGGACCGTTGTGGCACTGCAGACAGTTGGCCTTACCGATGAACAGTCGCAACCCGCGCAGCTCGTCCTTGCTCAGCAAGCCGGTTGGCGCGCTGTCGCCATCTATAAGCACCTCGACATAAGCGTCGAAGCGCGACGGCGTCGGCAGTAGCGTGCGCTCGAACGCGGCAATGGTCTTGCCGATATTCGCGAAGGCGATATCGGTGTCGAACGCTTCACCGAAAAGCTCCAGGTACCGGCTGCGATAGTCCTCGTCACCAAGCACGATGGCGACAATTTGCTCGCGGTCCGCACCATGCTCGTCGGGATCCTCCAGTGGCGACAGTGCCTGTGCCCACAGGCTGTCGCGCCGTCCGTCCCAGTACTGCCACGGGCTGTATGCCGACGCGACGATGCTCGGAGTATTGCGCTTCGACATGCCGATTGCGCGTGCTTTCGGCAAACCGTCGGTGAAGCGGCGCGCCGGCTGGTGACAGGTTGCACAGGACACCGCGCCATTCGCACTCAGCCGCGTGTCGAAAAACAGCAGTCTGCCGAGCTGTGCCGCCCGCGTATCATCGGCGACGGCATTACTCGTGTCTGGTGGCAAATCGGGCAAAGCGCCGAGCCAAAGCGTCCGCAGCACCGCTACCTCGGCGTCGGACCAGGGACCAAACTCGCTCTGACGAAAGTGCCACCCGGCGACGAACGCGAGCGCAAGCAGCGCCGCGATGCCGAACTTGATGAGTGCCGATCTCACAGCGTGATCGGAATGACGACCACTGACTCGTCGCCAGCCGCTATCACGCTCACGCGGATCTCCCAGTAGCCGCTCATGTGAAACCGCATACCCTCGAGGCGGTAGTCGCCATCGCCGAGCTCCGCGGTGACGCGGGGGCGCGTCGGCATTCCGTGGTCGTGGTCCGGCATCCCGCCGTCCACGGTAATGGTCGCCCCGATGACGGGTTCGCCAGACTCTGAAGCCACGTGCAGAACCCAGCTGTGGATGCGATTGATCTCGATATCACCGTCGGGCGTGGAATAGGTGACGACGAACTCGCTCCCGAATACCGCTGGCGACCAGATGGCCAGCAGCAGCACTGCGGCCGGTGCATCCTTTCCCAGCCACCGTCTCAGGCGCCCGCTCATCAACAGGTACTGTAGCTGCACGAGCACCAGGACACCGATGATCAATGGCCAGTAACCGAGCCCGGTGAAGCCGACCTCGAAAGGGAACACGGCGGCGTGGACCCTGCCGGTGTCGGGACGCGTCGCGGTAACGATGCCGATGAAGTCGCCTTCCTCTGCGAAGTCATGAACGACCGTGAAAACATCCGGGTCCACGAGCGGTGGCTGGTAGTAGACCGTCACGTCGTCGAGGTTGTCGATGGCCTCCACGTCCTCGATGCGCGCAAACCGGCCCTTCCCGGTCACGTCACGGATGATCCTGAAATCGATCGGCATACCCGATAGCGCGTCATGCTCGTACTCCATGACGAACACGCTCTCCGTCGCTTCAGGAAGGTCTTCGCAGAACTGCTCGTGACCGGTGACGCGTGGCTGGTAGATCTTGAAGTGCGCGCGCAGGTAGTTGACCTTGATGATGCACAGGTCGTCTTCCTCGACCACACCGCCATGCGCCAGGGCGCTGCCGTGCAGACCGAATACACAGATACACGCCAGGAGCGAGCCGACTACCATGCGTTCCATAGTCATTCGTGTATTCTAGAACCTATCTCGAGATCGTTGC
>JAAUXW010112684.1_pt1 | contig 10434 bp, 6 predicted proteins | sample 7278141 | NCBI WGS metagenome assembly JAAUXW01 (sample SAMN14350115, study PRJNA611818) | marine sediment metagenome | isolation source: surface marine sediment (2.1m) | place: French Polynesia: Moorea | collected 2018-08
CCGGGAATCCATGGCCGATGCCATCTCACCGCAACCCCTGGGCGCTTTTCTCAGCGGTGGCCTCGACAGCAGCACCGTTACCGGCCTGCTGGCGGAGAGCGGTCAAGGTCCCGCAGATGCCTTTGGAATCGGATTCTCCGCCGCAGGCTATGATGAGATGGCTTACGCCCGCATCACCGCAAAGCGTTTCAACGTCCGGCTCCACGAATACTATGTCACGCCCGACGATGTGACCGCTTCTCTGCCCTTGATCGCCAAAGCCTACGACGAGCCCTTTGGAAACGCCTCGGCCCTGCCCGCCTATTACTGCGCCAGACTCGCCAAAGAAGCCGGCAAGCATGTCTTATTGGCCGGCGATGGGGGCGATGAGATCTTCGCCGGCAATGCCAGATACGCAAAGCAGAAGCTGTTTGAATTCTATTATCGGCTTCCACGCTGGTTTCGCGCCGGCGTACTCGAGCCGCTGCTGCTGGGACCGACCGTAATGGAATCGCTGCCGGTTCTGAGAAAAGCCCGGAGCTATGTCCGGCAATCCCGGATGCCGATGCCGGACCGGATGGAATCCTACAATTTCCTGCACCGCACACCTCTGGATACGATCTTCTCCCATGACTTTCTGGCCACCGTCAATGTAGAGGCGCCCCTTGAGAATATCCGTGATGCCTATCACAGAGCCGATGTTGATTCCCTGCTCAAGCGCATGCTGCATCTCGATCTCAAGATCACTCTGGCCGATAACGACTTACGCAAGGTAAACCGAATGTGCGAGCTGGCGGGGATGCAGGTCCGCTACCCGATGCTTGACGAGAGGCTGGTGGAGTTCGCCGCCGCCGTGCCCTCCTCCATGCTGCTCGATGGCTTCGAGCTGCGATCCTTCTACCGGCGCGCCCTGGGCAAATTCCTCGCGCCGGAGACCCTGGACAAGAACAAGCAGGGATTCGGGCTTCCCTTCGGGGTATGGATGAAGGGACACCAGCCGCTGAAGGCCCTCGCCTACGATAGCCTGGACGGCTTCAAGAAACGGGGCTATCTAAAGCCCGATTATCTGGACCAGCTAACCAGGCAACACCGCTCCGAACATGCCGACTATTACGGGGTGATGATATGGGTGCTGACCATGCTCGAGCTCTGGCTGCAGGCCCATGGGCACTGATCCGCATTCTTCACCAAGAGAATGCGAAGAATTGGGCGGGATTAACGGGATTTCACAGGATTAACAGGATATGTGAATACTCCACCGGCTAAAGCCGACGGCCTCGGTTACGGCTAAAAGCCGGATTAATCGGCCACACGGCCGATACGGGAGCGCCCTCTCCGTCCGGGTGAGGGTCGGGGTGAGGGGATCGAAATGAAAATCTGCTTTTCGTTATCCCCTCATCCTAACCTTCTCCCGGAGGGAGAAGGCACGCTCCAGCATAGGCTTTTACGAGCGCCAATGATCTACGGAAACTCCGATAAATTCAGAGGTTCCGTATGTGAAACAATCGCCGCCTATCCGTCGCCTAAAGGCGAGGGATTTTAAGATCCCCTATCGGGGACCTTAGAAGGGGTCTGCCGACATAGATCTCAGCGGCGCCACGGCCCGGGGCTTTTTCCCACATCCCCTCCCCCGGGAGCCGTTCTTCAACCCGTAGGAGCTCGCTTGCGAGCGAATCCTCATCGGCTCCATACCGACTTCGTTCGCCGGCAAGCCGGCTCCTACAGGCCGGTAAGGCGGGCAGGGTTTCGTGCCCACGTGTAAACTGAAAATATCCTGTACATCCTGAAAAGTCCTGTTAATCCTGTCCATTCTTCAAGCACCGCTAAGGCGTCGCGCCCATTGGCGCTTTACGCCGACTAAGGCTGCGCCACGTGACTCACCACATAGCGGTACTTGCCTGATTGCTCGGCGGGGATACTGTCGAGCTGCTCTATATGCACTTCCACCGCCTCGCCGAGTCGTTTCTTCACGCCCTTGGCAATGACCTGTTTGTCGGTCTCCCGGAATCGGGGGCCGGTTTCTATCTGAATGCGGGTGAGCTCCAGGCTTTCCTGGATGATCTTGAAGTTCTCCACACCCTCCAGGTCGCGCACCACATAGATGAGCGCCAGGCCGTGCATGATGGTTCCATCCCGAGCCACCACGAAATCCGTGTTCCTGCCTTCGATCCGCTGCAGCAGCGGCAGACTGCGCCCGCAGCTGCAGAGCTTCTCATCGAGCGCGGCCAGATCCCCCGTCCTGTATCTTATGAAAGGGAAATCGGATGTCGCCATATGGGTCACCACGACCTCGCCGGTTTCCCCGGGTGGGAGAACCCGATCATGGGCGTCCACGATCTCCAGAATTATGTCTTCGGCGGTGATATGCATGCCCCCTGCAGGACACTGATGAGCAATGAAACCCGCATCCCTGCCCCCGTAACCGTTGGCTACCGGGCATCCAAAGACCCTGCTGATCTGCTCGCGCTGTCGATCGTATAGACGTTCCGAGGTTACGAACGCAACCTTTATACCCAGGTTGTCCAGGGCCCTGAGGGTGTCTTCGGCGTGCCGGGCGATCAGGGACAGGACCGACGGATAGCCAAACAGCATCTTCGGCCGTATGGCGATGATTTCATCGATGAATCCGCTGAGCTTGGCTTCGGACATGTCGAACGCAGGCAGCAGATGAGTCCTGAGCACCCTGTCCCGCAGGGCGCGTATACGGTCCTGCCCCCCCAACTCGATGGGGGATCCCCATACCACGATCTCCGGATCCCCAATATCCACGTCCCACCAGCGGGTTGCCCTCCATTTGGCGGCGACGTCGTGGGAAATCCGCTCTTTGCCGATCCAGAAGACAAGGGGCTCGCCGCTGGAGCCCCCCGTATTGAAACGGGACAATCCTGCCGTCCGCTCCGATTTCAGGTCATCGGTACGATCGCGAATAATCTTCTTGGTCAGGAAAGGAATGGCTTGAAGGTCCTGCAGTGATCGCAGACCCGCCGCCTCGAATCCCGCCTCGGCAAACAGCTTCCTGTAGTAGGGAACGCGGTTTCCGCAGTCCTCGAGAAACTTCCGCAAGCGACCGACGCGCAGCTCCTCCAGCCGCTGCGGTGAAATCCACTGAGTCTTCTCCATGGCTGCGCGAACTGCCACCGTACTGTGGCGCTTCAGGCGTTCATGCAGGGGGAAAAGGAGCCTGGAAACCAGATTTGTATACATGCCTGCCATGGATCAGAGTTTCCTATATCAACGCCTCATAGACGGCATGGTAACGGCTCACACTCAGGGGCCAGTTGCGCTGTGCCTCGACAAACCGACGTGCGACCTTGCGCATGGCCGGCCAGTCGGCCCTGTGCTGTAGCAGATTCCTCACCGCTTCGGCCAGGGAAGCGGGATCGTTGGCGGGAAACAGATAACCGGTCACCCTGTCTTCTATCAGTTCCCTGTGCCCCCCCACGTTCGATGCCAGCACCAGGCGACCCTGCGCCATGGCCTCCAGGGGTTTGAGGGGCGTGACAAGCTCGGTCAAGCGCATGGAAAGCCTCGGATAGACGAATATATCCACCAGGTCATAGTACTGCTGGACCTGCTCATGGGGAACGCGGCCCGTGAAGACCACATGGTCCTGCAGCGCGAGTCTGCGCACCTCTTCTTTCAGGAGTCCCTGCTGCGCGCCCCCGCCAACCAGCAGCAGGGAGACATCGGGCGCCGACTCACGGATTCGGGGCAACGCCTGCAGCAGGACAGGCAAACCTTCGTAGGCATAGAATGATCCGATGAAGCCGAGTATGGTTCGCTTGTTCAACCCCAGCTTCCTGGCCAATCCCTCATCCTTTGGCCGCCCCATGGAAAACTTGTGGATATCGACGGCATTCGGTATCACGGTGATCTTTTTTTCCGGGACGCCGCGGCTGATTATGTCGCTGCGCAGACCCTCACAGATAGTGGTGACCGCATCCGCCTGTCTGAAAACCCGGGACTCCAGCATGCGCGTCAGATAATATCGCGGGCCATATTCGCTACTGGTGCCGTGGTCCACCGCCGCATCCTCCCAGAACGCCCTGCACTCGTACACTACAGGGATGCGACGTCGATGCCCGACGCGCAGCGCAGCGAGTCCGTTGAGGGCCGGCGAGTGCGCGTGCAGGATATCGGGCTGCTCCTTTTTCACCACCTCCTCCAGCCTTGCGGCCAGAGCAGATACGACCAGGATCTGGTTGAGGACCGGCGTCCGCCCCGACCAGCCTTTCGCGGGCGCTGTACGGTAAAAATGAAATCCGGCCACATCCTCTTCGGGCGCCGACGAGCCGCGATGCTTGCCGCCTGTGACCTGGGCCGTCTCCCAACCCAACGCACGCTGTTGCTCCAGGATATTGCGGGTTCGGAAGGTGTAACCGCTGTGCAGCGGGATGGAATGGTCCAGGATGTGCAGAATTTTCACACTCGCCTGCCTAAAAGAATATGGTCAAAAAGCCGCTCAGGCATTCTCGTTTTCCACTAACCGACCCAATCTCTTCAGGCTGGCCGACCAGTTGTACTCGGAGCAGACCCTTTCCCGCGCCAGCTTCCCTGATTCCGGGGCGCCCCCTTCGAAGATATCCCACAGCCATCGGGCGAAATCCTGGGCGTTGTGGGCCTCGAAGACCTCTTTTCCCGATGACAGGTTCAGCCCTTCGAGGGCCTGACCCGTTGCGACCACTGGCTTTGCCATGGCCATGGCCTCGAGTACCTTGTTCTGGATACCGCGTGCGATGCGTAGCGGCACGACCACTGCTGCGGCATAATGGAGATAGGGCCTGACATCCGCTACGGCCCCTGTTACCACTACGCCCGGCAGCGCCTTCAGTCTCTGAACGGCTTCGGCCGGCCGGCTGCCTACGACGTAGAACCGGGTATCCGGATATTTCGACTGCAGTGCGGGCAGGATCTCCCTGGCGAACCAGGTAACGGCCTCGACGTTGGCCCAGTAATTCATGGCCCCGACGAATACCAGCACCTTGTCGCGCACCGGAAACGGGTTGGTGTATTCGTTGTGCGGAGAGAAATACACCGTGTCGACCCCGTTGTTCACGGAACTGATAGAAGCCCTGGGTAAACCGGCCAGCTCACTGAAAATATCGGCCTCCGCCTCGGACACAAACAGGCTCGCATCAAAAGATCGGGCTACCCGCTTCTCATAACGCAGCAGGCTTCCTGACTCGCGCCCGTAAATCCAGCTCAACGGCCAGGGCTTGGCCTGGGCATATTGCCTCCACTTGTCCGAGTCGACGTCTACAAAATCGATTATTCTGCGCGCATGCTCGAAATCCCGGCCGAGTACGAACTGCGCCATAGCCGACGAAAAAACCAGTATTCGAGAGATGCCCTGCTCCCGAACCGCCCTGCGCACCCAGGCGCTCAGCCGGGAGCTGGCATAGTAAGGGAGGGTCATCGCCTGCCCGGAAATCAGTCCGGTCAGGCTCTTCATCCTGCCCGCGAGGGGCATCAACCGGACAAAGCAGCTGCTCGCACAATATTCTTTCACTTTGCCGACGTGGACCCAGTCATCCTTCGCGTCTACAAAGGTGCCCAGATGCACGCGGTAATGCCTGCTGAGGTAGTCCAGTATGTGAAACGACCGAATCTTGTCGCCTTTGTTCGGCGGGAAAGGGATGCGGTGGACCAGGAACAGGATATCGGGCTTCATTACCCTGCAACCTTATCCCAGGGCTTTGGCAATCTGGGGGCCGAGGAAATTCGCAACAGGTAGCGGCAGCCTCTGCCAGGCTTTAATGAAATACCGGTACTTGGGATTGCTCGGATTCAATTGCGGCATCTCATTCGCTTTTACAAGATAGTATTCGTAATGCAGGGGCTCCGGCGGGAACCCCCAGTTTTTCTTGAAGCTGAAGGAGCCGGTGTGGTTTTTGCTGCGGCCAAAATCAAAAACGTTAACGCCTTTCTCCGCAGCGCGACACATCAGGTCCCAATACATAAAATCATTGCCCTTGAGGCTGCGCGCAACTGGAATGCTGCCGCCGTAATAAGGCAGGATTTCATCCCTGAAATAGAAGCTCAACACGCCCGCTATGTCTCGCCCCTGGTGTGTAACCATCAGGACATCGCAGTCGCCTGCAAATACCTCGCGAAGCAATCTGAGATAGTTCTTCCCGAATACCGGGGTTCCGAGATTGCGCAGGCTTTCGGAGTAGATCCGGTACAGGCGATCCACTCCCCCATCCATTTCCCCTTTCAGACCTGCTTTGATGCCCTTGCGCACCATTGCCCGCTGCTTTCTGGGAATGGCCTGCAAATTCACCTCTGGATCGGGATCGATCTCCTTTTTAAAGGTCACATATAGATCCTTGCTCGCCCAGTCTGTCCGTCGACGTCGAAGGTTGCGCATCTCGAGGGCATCTACCTGTAACTGCTGCGCGAGTTCACATGCGGCGTGCTCGAGCTGCCTTCTGGCGTGTTCATGGGTCGCGGCGATACCACCGTACACGCAGAACGGTGTAGACGACAGCGTGTTTCCGAACAGAAGGCTTCTTACATGCACCAATGGCAAAACGCCAAGGATTCTCCCCTGCAGCTCGGCGAACAGAAAATGCGTTTTGTGCCCAAACCCCTGTTCTATAACCGTTTTCCAACCGGAGCGATGGAAGAAGCTTGCCTCCTTGCACCCCAGAACAAACTCGTCCCAGGGCGCGAACGCCTCTTCCGTCAACGCCTTCACCTCAATCCGAGCGTCGTCCGCGTCGTAAGCCTCTGTCGCCGGCAAGGCAGCACTCATCCCGGGGCATCCCTTTTGTTCAAAAACACCTGATCCATCCTTGCCCACTTGAAATCCCGCATGAGCCGCCGCAGCCGCGGCTCCATCTTTCCCAGATTGAGGTAGTGTCTGACTCGGGTTTTCAGGCTGATACCTGCCTGGCGCGGCTGATCGGGATCGATCTCCCAGGGATGAAAATAAAAAACGCAGGCTTGCTTGTCCGCACTGTTGACCCGCCTGAGGGCCCAGCGGGACAGGCGATACGGGAAAAGCCGGAAATAGCCGCCTCCTCCGCAAGGATAGTTCCGCCCCATAACCTTAACCGTGGTCACGGGAACTTCAAGAAATCCATCGCCGCCCGGATGAAACGGGAATCGCGGAGCTTCCGGCATCCCGTACAGGTCGTGCCGTATAGGATAGATACTGGAGCTGTATTGGTGTCCTGCCTCCTTCAAAATATCCAGCGCCCACAGGTTGTCGGCCCCGATGGAATAACTGGCAGCCCTGTATCCGCGCACCTGTTTCCCGGAAACATCCTCCAACAGACGCTTGGTTCGTATCACATCTTCCCTGAATTGCTTTGGATTCTGCTCGAATACCCTGACATGTGACCAGCCGTGGCTGGCCAGTTCATGGCCGTGATCCACCAGCCCGCTTATCATTTGAGGATAGCGCTCGGCAATCCAGCCCAGCACGAAGAAAGTGCCTTTGATGCCTGTTTCCGAAAACAGGCTCAGAATGCGCTCCATATTCCCTTCCACGCGACAGTCCTTGCGACCCCAGTCCTCGCGACGGATATGGTTCTCGAAGGCCGACACCTGGAAGTAATCCTCTACGTCCACGGTCATGGCGTTCACGACAGTTGAGGTCTGCGATGCCGAAGTCAGTGATTGAGCCATGTCCGATCTCCCGTTGTTTCTGCGGGAGTCAACCCGTCTGCAATATGGAACGGGAAAATCGGGGTGCTACCCTGCTTCTTTTAAAAGGAATAGGGGTGTTGGAATCCACTCGCGGCAGGCCATCACCGCTGATCATCGTCCATTTCCGCCAGCTGCAGGAGTATTGCCTTGCGCAGGAGACTGCGATCCCTTTGCGCGGACTTCTTGAGTGCCCTGATTTCTTTTTCCAGCGCCGCAATCCGCCTGTTCAGTTCGTCGGTTGAAACCTGCGCACTCGCATCTTCTCTCGCCGGTTGCCGGATCGGCTGTACAGGGCGCGTCTCAACGGGCGCCCCCTGCAAGTCCTCTGGTCTACTGGGAGCCACTTGCGCTTCCCGCGCTTTCTCATCTTCCAGCCCCTTCCAGCCTTCCTGATTCAGCTCAGCGGTGACGGCGGCCACTGCAGATCTCCCGAAGCTGTGCAATTGCTCCAGACAGCCGTGCAGCATCAGGCGGTCGCACAAGACGTTTACCCGCCGGGGAACGCCCTTCGTGAACTCGTATATTTCGTCGATGGCGTCCGCCTTGAATTTCGGATCTCCATTCCAGTTGACGCATTTCAGCCGGTGTTCGATATACTGCTGCGTTTCCTTCCTATCGAGTGCCTGCAGGTGATAAGACGCGGTAATTCTCTGGCGAAACTGCTCCATTCCCGCGGTCTTAAGGGTGTGCTTGAACTGCTCCTGACCGAGTAGAAAGGTCTGCAGCAGAGCCCGGCCGTTGTTCTGGAAGTTCGACAGCATCCTGAGTTCCTCTACGGACCGCGCCGGGAGGTTCTGCGCCTCATCCACCACCAGAAGAATCCGCTTGCCTTCCGAATTCCTGGCCCTGAAAAAGTTCTCCAGATTCCGCAGCAGAGTCGCTTTGTCGGCCCCTTCGTGGGCCAGTCCGAAAGACGCGCATACCATACGCAACACGTCCTCCGCTTCGATCTGGGTGGTCACCAGTTGGGTGGCGATGACTCTTCTTGTGTCGAGCTCGTTGAACAGATTTCGGACCAGCATGGTCTTGCCGGTGCCAATGCCGCCGGTGACGACGATGAAGCCTTCTCCCTGCTCCAGGCCATAGCGAAGATAGGCCATGGCCCTGTTGTGTATCTTGCTCTTGAAGAAGAATCTGTGGTCGGGGCTGAGTTGAAAGGGTTTGCCCGAGAGTTGGTAAAAATCGTCGTACATGCCAATCTATTGCCAGCTTGTTGCCAGGAACAGGCTTATTCGGTTTTCCGTATAGTCGTCATCCCGGACGTCCGAGTCCCGGTGTCGAAAGCGGTAATCGAGGCCGACGTTCGTCTGCTGTGTAAGCGAGTGGGTCAACCCGAGTCCCGCAGTCCAGGTATCGTGCTCCCGGTTTTCGGCCTGCTGGGGATTGTCGTCGTCGCTGAAACGCTCCCAGGCGAGACGCACGTTGGCGCTTGTAACGCCGGACAGGGATCGCCGGAGGGTAAGACCCGTCAGGGTCGTCGTCGAGTCCCGGCTCGATTCCGCATACCGCTTCTCCGAACGGCGAATATTGAGCGACAGCGATGTGCGTCTGCTCTGGAAAGTGTAGCCCATCCGGAAAACCTGGTTTACGAAGATTTCCCCGTTGGAATCCCCAAGATCCGGGGTCACCTCCTGGGGATCGCCGGTGACCGGGTCCAGGATCCGATCGCCGAAGGCATCCTGGGTCTGATATGCGTCATTTTCCAAACGCCGCTGTCTGGAGTTTGTGAGCGATTTAAAGTAACTCGCGGTCCAGATCGAGCGGCGACTGCGGTGGGAAAAATCAAGTGTCGGATGAGAGCCATAGAACCTGTCACTGTAACCGACTCTAAGCTCGGTGCGCTCGCTGGGCGTCCAGGTCAGGCTCGCATCCCAACGCATGCCATCGTCGTCGGAGCGGTCGGTCTCGAAGCTGTTCCATTCCCTGCCCACGCCTCCATGAACCTGCCAGATTCGGTTGAACGAGTATCGGACAGACCCGTTCACGATATGCCGTCTGGCGGATTGACCGGAGGATCCCCACGCGAAGTCCTTCAGGTAGCGGTAGGACAGCGACCAGGGCAAATCCGGAAAGTATCTGCCGCTTTCCAGAACGGCATTGACGGCGATGCCTCTGCTGTCGGAGGATGTGGAATTCCTTACCTCGTTGAATCTCAGCCTTGTCGCCCCTGTGGCGTATCCACCCAAGCGATGGCGTGTGTGGGGACTGACCTCCCAGGTAAAGGTATTTTCCGTATTACCGCTGTTGCTGGTGGTGTCGCCACCCGATCTTCCGAACTGATCGATCAGGGTTTGCGTATAAGTGCTTCTTCCATCCATAAACAGCCATTGATCCGCCAGTTCGGCATTCGCCTCGGCTTGCATCCTGTGGTTGGCGCTGCTGCTCCTGTCGGCGCCGGTGTGATAGTTAAAATTAAATCCGTAATTAAAATCCAGAGTCAGCCTGGCCCCTTCACCCAACAGCGATATCCCCGGCGAGACGGCGGTGGTCCACTCGCTATCCTCATCATTGTCCGTCAGGCGGGTGTTGTCTGTGTAGATTTGCCGAAGGCTGGCGCCGATCGACTTGCTCCAGTTTGCCCCGAAGGCACTCAGCGGAACCGCCAGCATTACGCAGCAGAGAAGGCGGGCGGTCGCCCGTTTGCCCATGATCCGGTTTGATCCGGATTTAGGCAAACTCTGATTGATCAGAGGTTCCTGCAGCACAGGGATGTGCTGCCGTTTTCGGTCGCTGTAAGCGACTGAAAACGAAGGGAAGGGAAAACCGCGTTTTTCGCTTCCCGTCTCTGAAAAATTCAGG
>JAAUXW010225229.1_pt1 | contig 10361 bp, 5 predicted proteins | sample 7278141 | NCBI WGS metagenome assembly JAAUXW01 (sample SAMN14350115, study PRJNA611818) | marine sediment metagenome | isolation source: surface marine sediment (2.1m) | place: French Polynesia: Moorea | collected 2018-08
CCCGAGCCTGCGTGTGACACAGCTGCAGACCTCGGGCAACACCAATTTCCTGATTCGCGGCTTCGGCAACGGCGCCAACAACGCCGGTATCGAGCCCTCGGTCGGCGTGTTCGTCGACGGCGTGTATCGTTCGCGCTCGGCATCGGCGCTCGCGGACCTGCCGAACCTCGAGCGGATCGAGGTCCTGCGCGGACCGCAGAGCACGCTGTTCGGCAAGAACGCGTCGGCGGGCGTCATCAGTGTCGTGACCGCCAAGCCGAGCCTCGACGAGGTGAGCGGCTCGGCCTCACTCACCGTCGGCGACTACAGCCAGTTCATCGTCAAGGGCGACGTGACAGGTCCGCTGTCGGACACGGTCGGTATCAGCCTGTCGGGCAACGTCAACCAGCGGGACGGCTACTACGAGAACCTCGCCGGCGGCGACGCGCTGGGCGAGGTCGATCGCTGGGGCGTTCGCGGGCAGCTGCTGATCGCGCCGTCCGACCGGTCCGAAATCCGCTTCATCGCGGACATGGAAGAGATCGACGAAGCCTGCTGCGGTGTCGCAAACCTGCAGAACGGACCGACCGGTGCGGCCGTCCAGGCCATCGGCGGCAACCTCGTGCCGAATTCTCCGTTCGCCTATCAAGGCTTCTACGATTTCACGCCGCGCAACGAATTCGAGAACAGCGGCGTTTCGATGCAGATCGATTACGACATCAACGATTCCGTCACGCTCACGTCGATTACGGCGCTGCGCACGCTCGATCGCTTCGACAACGCGGACGTCGACTTCACCAGCGCGGCCCTGATCGATACCCAGCAGGGCAATCTCACCGATACCGAGATCGACACGCTGACGCAGGAGCTCCGACTCGCGGGTTCGACCGACACCATGAACTGGATGATCGGCGCGTACTACTTCGATGAGGAGGTCACCCAGGACACCGGCCTTATCTACGGTCCGGCCTTCCGCGCCTATGCCGACATCCTGACCGGCGGCATCCCGGGCACATCGCCGCTCTGGGACCTGGAAGCGAACCTGACGCTGATCGGTCTGAATACGCCGCCGGGCACCTATTTCGCAGCAGGCACCGGCCTGACCGAGCGCTCCACGATGGACAACCAGGCTATTTCGCTCTTCACGCAGTTCGACATCGACCTCGGCGAGCGCGCAACGCTGACGATCGGCGCCAACTACACCCAGGACGAAAAAGACGTAACCTTCGATTCGACGTCCACCGACGTGTTCTCGGCAACCGACCTCGTGCAGGCGGGTGGCGCGCTGATTTACGCCGCCACGTTCCAGGCGCAGATCGCTGGCGGTGCGGACCCGGTGACGGCAGATGCTGTCGCCTCGGCGACGCAGGCGGCGATACAGGCAGTCGAATGCTCGCCGGCGAGTCCGCCACCGGCGTGTAACCCGGCGCTCGCGCTCCGGCCGCTGCAGTTCCTGCCGCCGAACATCGATTTCCCGAATTCCGTCGAAGACGGCAACACGGACGATGACGAGCTCACGTACACGCTGCGCCTCGCCTACGATCTCAGCGACGAGATCAACATCTACGCTGGCGCCAGCACGGGCTTCAAGGCCAGTTCCTGGAACCTGTCGCGAGATTCGCGCCCGTTCGCCAGCGACCTGGCGGCGCTGGGCAGCGCGGGCCTGCTGGTGCCGAATATCGTGTCAGGCACGCGTTTCGCCTCGCCCGAGGAAGCGACTGTTTACGAGATCGGCATGAAGGCGAGCTGGGACACGGTCGCGATGAACCTCGCGATCTTCGACCAGGAGATCGAGGGCTTCCAGTCCAACATCTTCACCGGCACCGGATTCAGCCTGGCGAACGCCGGCAAGCAGTCGACCTCGGGTGTCGAAGTGGATTTCCGATGGGTGCCGACCGATTCGTTCCAGGGCACGCTCGCGGCCACGTTCCTCGATCCCAAGTACGACTCCTTCCCGGGAGCGCAGGGCGTCAGCGGACCTGAAGACTTGAGTGGCACGCAGCCGCCGGGTATCCACGAGTTGAGCCTGACGGCAGCGGGCCGCTACACCTTCACTGTCGGCAATGCCATGGGCTTCGTGCGCGCCGAGTACATCTACGAAGATGACATCCAGGTCATCGAGAACGTTCCGGCCAGCGTTGCGTCGCGCGAGGTCAGCACGATCAACGCGAGCGTCGGGCTCGCCTGGGAGAACGGATTCGAGGCAATGCTCTGGGGCCGCAACATCACTGACGACGAGTACCTGCTCAGCGCGTTCCCGTCAGTCGCGCAGGCCGGCAGTTACTCGGGTTACCCGAATCAGCCGCGCACCTACGGTCTGACGATGCGCAAGTACTTCGACTGATACCTGCGGCAGAACGCCGATTCGCACGGGCCCCGATTCGGGGCCCGTTTTTTTTCCGACGTCAACGCTTAAGTTCCCGCGCCTTGCGTTTCTCGGTTTTTTCGTAGGCTAGCAAGGCACTCAGCGCACTCATCGACAGGTCGGGCTCGAGCCCGTCGGCCAGGCGGTAGATCTGCTCGTAGTACCAGCCCAGCTTCGCGAATCCATTCATCGCCTTGACGATGTTGAACGGCGAATGCGGACCGAGCCAGCCGCGACCGATCCTCAAGTCCCTTTCTACGTCCGTCGCCCGTTCGATCTCGCCCGTCAGTAGCCTGCCGGGAAACGCCGGTTCCACGCACAGCGGTCGCCCGAGTCCGATCATGTCGACGCCGTCACCTGACAATGCCTCGTTCATGCCTTTTGCCGAGCGAAAGCCCCCGGTCACCATCAGTGGCATGCGTGCGACCTCGCGCGCGGCGAGCGCGTAGTCGAAGAAGTAAGCCTCGCGGGCGCGGGTGCTCTCCCTGACGGGCTCCTCGAACACGGGCTCCAGTCCGTCGATTCCCATCAGGCGCGGTTGTTCGTAGTTGCCGCCGGATATCTCGAGCAGGTCGAGGCCCTCCTCGTTGAGCATCTCGATCACGCCAAGGCAGTCCTCGAACGAGAAGCCGCCCTTCTGGAAGTCCGCAGAGTTCAGCTTTACGGCAACCACGAAGTCCGGGCCGACGCGACCGCGCACGGCACGAACAGTCTCGAGGAGCAGGCGGGCGCGGTTCTCCAGGCTGCCGCCCCACTCGTCCTCGCGCCGATTGACCCGCGGCGAGAGAAACTCGGACAGTAAGTATCCGTGCGCGCTGTGCACCTGCACGCCCGCAAACCCGACGTCTTTCGCCACACCGGCGGCGAATGCGAAGCGGGCAATGACGTTCCTGATCTCGTCCGATTCGAGTGCCCGGGGCTTGCCGAAGCGCCCGCCGGGCAGGTCGACGGCTATCTCGGACGGGCCTACCGGCTCGCCGGTAACGAGTTTCGGCGTCTGCCGGCCGGCGTGGCTGATCTGCATCCAGAGCTGGGTGTCGTTTTCGGTTCCGGCAGCAGCCAGCGACTCCAGGGCCGCGTATTGCGATGCGTCCTGCTCGCCGTCGATGACGACATTGCCGGCGCGCTCAAGATAGCGCCGGTCGACCTGCACGTTGCCGGTCAGCAGTACTGCCGCTCCGCCATTCGCCCAGCGCCGGTACAGCGTCACATGGCGCCCGGTCGCGCGATTGTCCGCATCCGCGACCCCTTCCGTCATTGCCGCTTTGCACAAGCGATTCTTGAGGCGCTGTCCGCAGGGCAGCGCCAGCTCGTTCGCTATCGACGACACCTGAATGTCCTTATTTCGAATCGCCTTCCGCCGGCGTAAAGACCCTTGCCATGTATCCCCACAGCTCGTCGGCCACTTCGTCTGTGGTCTCGTCAGCGATCCCGGCCAGCGTCTTCGCGAGTTGCTTCTTGAAGTCGAGCTGCATCTGTCGCGCGATCTGTATGCGCTGTGCCTGCGGCGACCCTGCCCCGTGCATCGACTCCGTCAGGTAGCCGACCGCGTTGCGCCCCATCGTCATGTTCTCGATCAGGCGAAGTACGCGCAATCGGTCTTCCGCCGATATCTCCTTTCGACCCTTCAGGTATTTGCGGACCTTGTCGCCGATCTCCGGATGCGAGAGTTCCTTCTCCGATGGTGCGGTAACCACCAGTCCGCCGGCCAGGTCCTGGGCGAGGCGGCCGATCTCGTAGGGCATCCTCGTGACATGGTGCTTGCAGACGTTCGCGATCATGTCGTCGTTCATGTAGACGCCGGATTTCATTTTCGATGCCTGGTAGCTCGCGGCAATACCGGTGCTGTAGATCGTCTCGTTGAGGTGCGTCATTTCGACGAGCTTGTCGCGGATGTGTGAGGCGCGCTCGACACCGTTGTAGTCGGCGATCGCCGCCGCGGCGCCGATGAGCGCGTCGCCAACGCCGGACTTGCACACGTAGCTGCGACGGTGATAACAGGTGAAACGCTCCACGAGCATGGCGGCAAACTCGTATTCGCCGTCCATAAAAATCCGTTCGTTAGGTATGAAGACGTCATCGAATATCACCATGGCTTCCTGGCCGGAGAACTTCGCGTTGCCGGTGTCGATGTCGCCGCCTTCAAGCGCTCGCGTATCGCAGGACTGGCGTCCGTATATATAAGTGATGCCTTTCGCGTCCACTGGTATTGCGCCGACGATCGCGAATTCCCGGTCGCGTTCGCCGAGCCGCAGCGTCGGCATGACGATCATCCAGTGAGAGTTGATGCAGCCTGTCTGGTGCGCCTTTGCGCCGCGGACGAAGACACCGTCGGCCGTGCGTTTCGACACGTGCACGAACATATCCGGGTCGTCCTGCTCGTGCGGCGCCTTGCCGCGATCGCCCTTGACGTCCGTCATCGCGCCGCCGACGACCAGGCCCTGCTCCTGAGTCATCGCGACAAATTCCAGGAAGCGGCGGTGATAGTCGGTATCGTGGGCCTCGTCGATTTCGAACGTCACCGAGTGCAACGCGTTGAACGCATCCATGCCGACGCAGCGCTGGAAGCACGTGCCGGTGAGCTGTCCGAGCCGGCGCTGCATCTTGTTCTGCATGACCAGGTCTTCGGGACGCTCCGCGATGTGCAGGAAGCGATTGATACGCCCGCCGGTAAACGGCGATACCGCGCTGCCGAGATCCGGGTCGCGGATCGCCAGGTCATAGGTCTCGGCGACGGCATTGATCGAGGGCCGGATCACGGGATGATCCACCGGCTCGCCGACGCGCTCGCCCAGCAGATAGACCGTCAGCTTGCGTCCGCGCAGGCTGTCGATGTACTCGTCACCGGTGCGTATTGCCGCTGGTCGTCCCGCCTGTGCCTCTGCCCTGGTCTTCGCCACTGGCACCCGCTCCTGCCGTCGTTTCCCGCGTACATTGTACACGGTGCCATGCAGGCTTGCGGGAATGCCTTGCGGTCAGTACCGGCCGTGCTGTTTGAAAATGTAGTTGTTGAGCTCGATGAACTCGGTGTTCATCCTGTGGACGATACGATGCGTGGATCGTGCGATGGCGCGCATGACCTTGTAGACGAGCTGCGGGCGCGTGTCGACGATCGTCTCGAAGTCCTCGCGACCGAGACTCAATACCTGGCTGTGCGTCAATGCCCGCAGGCCCACCGTGTGTTCGTGCCCGTCGATGAAACTCAGTTCGCCGGCCAGGTCACCCTCGCGCAGGATGGCAAGGCTCGCAGTATCGTCGGCCGCCGTTTGCTTGACCACCTCGAGCTTGCCCTCGAGGAGTACGTGCAACGAGTCGTCGCTGGTGCCTTCGGATATCAGGTATTCGCCTTCGGCCAGCTCTCTCGGACTCATGAGCTGGCTCAGCTCAGCGGCCTCCTGATCAGTCAGTTCGGCGCCCAGCGAGGACACCAGAACCAGGTTCGCGGTATTTGTCATGACTTTGCCCCGGTTTTTTTGACCTTCCCGGACATATTAGTGGCTTCGTGCCGGCCGGCGTATACGTAGAAAATCCTACCCCGACTCGAGATCGACAAGGCCCTTGCGAACCGCGAACTTCACGAGCCCCGGGATGTTGCGAATATTCAGCCGTTCCATGAGCTGAGTGCGATGAGTCTCCACGGTCTTGACGCTGACACTCAGCCGATCGGCGATCTCCCGCGTGCTGTGGCCCTCGGCGATGAGTTTAAGGATCTCGCGTTGCCGGTTGGTCAACAGGTCGAGCGGGTCGGCCGATTCCCCCGAGTCACGGATCATGTCGACGACCGAGCCGGCGATCGCAGGATGCAGGTAGGTGGCGCCCTTTTCGATCGACTGCACGGCAAGGAGCAACTCGTCTGCCGAGGCGTCCTTGTGCAGGTAGCCGCAAGCGCCCGCCCTGAGCGCAGCAGCAACGTGTTCCTGTCCGGTATGCATCGTGAGCACGAGGCACCTCAAGGCCGGCGACAACCGTACCGCCTTGCGTATCAGCGTTACGCCGTCGATGTCCGGCATCGACAGGTCGGTGATCATCAGTTCGATATCGAGCTCGGTTGTCAGCCGCAGCGCGTCGCGGCCGTTGGCGGCCTCGGCGACGACCTCGGTGTGCGGTGACATGCCCTCCAGCATGCGACGAATGCCGGCTCTTACGAGATTATGGTCGTCGACGATCAGGGTGCGCATCGGCTCTTCTCTTCGTCCGCGCGGTGAGTTCCTCTCTTCGCGCCCGCTGGATCACTATGCCACAAAAAGGACGAGGGAAAAGTCGGGGAATTCGCCGGAGATTTTCAGCATTTCCCCGATACCCCGGGAACGCGACGTCGGCCAGTATAGGCATCAAGGGACAAGCCCGCCGGGAATTCAGGACCGCATCCGCCGGGTTCCGTTCAGGGACGAACCCGAACTCCCGCTGCGTTATGTAAAGTATAATGATCGAACAACCCGCATTTGCAGCTGCACTCGTCGCCATCGCGCTCGCCGGCACGGCTCTGCTGGTGCTGCGCTCGACGAATCTGCGCATCGGACAGCAACGATCCGAGCTCAGCAACTGCGACCTGCAGAACCGGGCAATCATCGAGTCGACGTTCGACAGCATCATCACCGTCGACGAGCGCGCCGAGATCGTCGACGTCAACACAGCGACGAGCAAGACCTTCGGCGAATCCGCAGCATCGTTCTTCGGCCTCTCGATCGACGAGCTGATCATCGGCGTCGTCGACGAGCAGGTGACACGTGAAGACCGCTTCAGTGACGTACTGCTCGCGGACGGCGGCTGGCCGGGCGGCACGATAGAGGTCATTGCACAGGGCCTGGACGGGCGGCAGTTTCTTGCGGACGTCACCGTCATCCCGACACGCTACGGCAACAAATCGAACCGCATCGTCTTCGCTCGCGAGATCACCGACCGCGTACTCGCGCGCAAGGCACTGCAGGAATCGGAAGAGAAATACCGCGATCTCTTCGAACAGATGCTCGAGGGCGTCTACCGAAGCCTTGAAGACGGCACCATCCTCGCGACCAACCCGGCGATGGTCCGGCTGCTCGGCTACTCGTCCGAGGACGAGCTCTGCCGCCATGCCTCGGCACGTGATCTATTCTGGTTCCCGGAACAGCACGATGCGCTCATTACGAGCCTCGGCCACGCAGGCAAGTCGAGGAGCCAGGTGCTGAAAGTTCGTCGAAAGGACGGATCGAGGTGCACGGTACTTGCCAACGTCAAGGCTATTCAGAGCAGGTACGATGACGGCGTCGTCTACCAGGGCACGTTTTCGGACATCAGTGAGTTGCAGCGCACGACGTATGCGCTGCGCGATCGCGAAGAACTGTTTCGCGCACTCGCGGAAAACTCACCGGATGTCGTCACGGTCATCGCGGAGAACGCGGAGATACTCTATTGCAGCCCGTCCGTGATGAAAGTCATCGGACGCGAAGCAAGTGAGAGGATCGGGAAGAGCGTTTTCGATCATGTGCACGCCGACGACCTGGAAGTCGCGAAGCGATCGATCAATGACTGTCTTCGAAACCTCGGCACAGCGAAGTGGTTCGACTTCCGGCTCAGGCACGCCGACGGATCGACGCGCTACATGGAGGCCGTTGCAACCGCCTTCGTAAACAGCGACGGTGAACTGCAGGGCGTCATCAATTCACGCGACATCAGCCAGCGACATCGCACCAACCAGCAGCTGCAGCAGGCGCAGAAGATGCAGGCAGTTGGCCAGCTGACCGGCGGAATCGCCCATGATTTCAATAACTTACTGACTGTCATCGTCGGCAACCTGCAGCTCATCCAGGACGCGACAGACGATCCTGAAACAGCCGAACTGGCAGCCGTTGCCTTCGATGCAGCCATGCACGGCGCCGACCTCACTCACCGCCTGCTGGCGTTTGCCAAACGTCAGCCGCTCGAGCCGAAGATCATAGACATCAACGGACTCGTCGGCGGTATGGAGACCCTGCTGCGCCGCAGTCTCGGTGAGTCGCTGCGTGTGACTCTCGATGCGGAACGCGGTCTGTGGCTCGCGAAGGTGGATCCGGTGCAGCTGGAGAGCGCGATCCTGAACCTCGCGATTAATGCGCGCGACGCGATGGGGAGCGAGGGTGAACTGATCATCTCCACGGCAAATTACAGGCATCGGCTGCGCAGCCCGTCCGGCGACGCCTCGCTGCCGGCCGGCGAATACGTGCGCGTTCGCGTAACGGATACCGGCGCCGGCATGAGCGAAGACGTCCGCAAGGCGGCCATCGAACCGTTTTTCACGACCAAACCGGATGCCGACGGTTCGGGCCTCGGCCTGAGCATGGTTTATGGCTTCGTGCAGCAATCCGGGGGCCATATGCGCCTCGATTCGCGTGCCGGCAAAGGTACACGCGTGACGCTCTACCTGCCGCGCTCGCGAGACCGGAGTGCAGCCGTGACACCAATCGACAAAGCCGTGTCGGCTGCGCCGAACAACGAAACCGTGCTGGTCGTGGACGACAACGACGGCGTGCGCCGGTCAGTGGCGAACCTGATCGGGAAGCTCGGCTATACGGTCGTCGAGGCCACGGACGGCGATACCGCTCTAAAGGTGATGGAGTCCTGCCCGGTCGACATTCTGTTCAGCGATGTTTCCATGCCGGGCCTCTCCGGCTACGAGCTCGCGCAGATCGCAAGGGACCGATTCCCTGACGTCCGTACCTTGCTGACGTCGGGCTTCGCAGGTGAACCGACGACGACGTCGGAGCGTCCGGTCGGGCACTGCGGATTTCTGCCAAAACCCTACAGCAAGCACGAGCTTGCGAAAAAACTCCGTGCAATCCTGGAACACCACAATGAAAAAGAATCACCGAGAGAAGTTGCTGATCGTGGACGACGAGTTGCGGGTACGCCAGTACCTGGCGACCGTTTGCCGGCGGCTCGGCTTTCACGTCGCGACGGCATCTGACCGGGAATCGTTCGAGCGACAGCTGATCGCGTCCTCGCCGTCGGTCATTCTGCTCGAAATGCAGATGCCGGGCGAGGACGGCATCAAGGTCCTCAAGATGCTCAACGATCACGGCTCCGGCGCGAGGATCATTCTCGTCAGTGGCATGGATGAACGAACCCTTGCCACGACCCTGCAGGTCGGTCGATCCATGGGGCTCGACATGGACGGCGCCCTGACCAAGCCGGTACTGATCGAGACGCTGCGCGCCAAGCTGGCCGGTGCGACGTCAAAGCGCACGGGCATCCGCGTCGACGAGCTCGAACAGGCGATCGCGGCCGGCGAGATCCGCCCGGCTTTCCAGCCGAAAGCCGTCCGCGGTTCGAACGGTACCTGGGCGGTCACGGAGGCCGAGGCGCTGGCTCGATGGCAACGCAGCGATTCGAGCATCGTGTTTCCGAGCGAGTTCCTGGGCGTGGCAGAGCGCTCCGGCCTGCTGAGTGCCATGACCCGCAGTCTGCTCGAACAGGTCGTCGCTCAGCTGCAACTTTGGGAGCGACGCGGTCTGTGCCTGTCTGCCGCCGTGAACCTGTCACCCTCCACGCTGACCGATTCGACCTTGCCCGACTACCTCAGTTCGCTGATGCAGAAACACGGGCTCGGCACGTCGCGACTGACACTCGAGCTGACCGAATCCGCCGCCGTGCAGAACCAGAGCCTGGCCATGGAGATACTGAGCCGCTTGCGGATCCTCGGCTTCGGCCTGTCGATCGACGACTTCGGGACCGGGTATTCATCACTCGAGCAGCTGTATCGCATGCCCTTCAACGAGCTCAAGATAGACCGCTTCCTGGTCCGCGAAATCGGCGTGCGCCGCGAGGCCGAGGTCATCATCGAGACGATCATATCGCTGGGGCAGAAGCTGAATCTCGATGTCTGTGCCGAGGGGGTCGAGTCACCCGGCGTCGTCGAGTTCCTGTGCGCTGCGGGCTGTGACAAGCTGCAGGGCTTTTACATCGGCCGCCCTGCGTCCCCCGGTGCTCTCCTGTATCGCGCCCGGGAATTCGAGCAGTGCGGCTTCGAACCCGTCATGACGCAGTCGTGCTACCGGCAGCGGGA
>JAAUXW010065993.1_pt1 | contig 10360 bp, 8 predicted proteins | sample 7278141 | NCBI WGS metagenome assembly JAAUXW01 (sample SAMN14350115, study PRJNA611818) | marine sediment metagenome | isolation source: surface marine sediment (2.1m) | place: French Polynesia: Moorea | collected 2018-08
ACGGTAGGCGGGGCCGTCGTTACGACGGCGGGCGCCTTGTCGGTAAACGATCTGGTCATGCTTGGCGGCTTTGTTTTGGCGATATTCGGGGCGCTGTCCAACTGGTACTATCGGCATCGCGAGGACGAGCGCCGACAAGCGGAGCATGATGTAAAGATGCAGGAGCATTTGCGTGTAAACAGTTGACGAAAACAATGCCCCCTAATCAGTGAGCATCTGCGGTGCGAGGTGCCCTCAAGTGCGTGAGAGTAACCGTTTCAAGTGCTTTGCATTCGCCCATATCCGCAGTATTATGTTTTGGTTGACGGGAGCCGGTTCTTTCTGGGCGCGGAATGCAAAATTTTCGAGCTTTTTCAAGGCGGTGGAAATAAAACTAGCTTAATTAGATAAAGTCTATGATTTCTTTTAACGATAAACATAAGCCACTTGCAATAGGTGCCGGGCGTGCAGTGTATCAGCACCCAGACGATCCTAATTCGATAATCAAAATCTATCACGATCAATCAGAGCCCCAATCTCTACGCTCCGAAGCAAGACAATTTGGCTATTTGCGAGAGGCTTTTGTGGAATACAAGCACTACATTACTGTCCTCTATCGCCACGGGTCATGTCCCCCCTACCTGCCAGAGTTTCGAGGATTCGTGACAACCAGCATTGGGATAGGCATGATCTTCGAAAAAATCATGGACGAAGGCCAGGCATCTCTCGCAATGACTTTGCAGCATGCTCTTCACGACGATAATATCGACAAAAAGGCGCTGCGATTTCTTATTGTATCGTTTTGTGAAGAATTTGGCCGTGACCGTGTTGTTTTTCGCGATCTAATGCCAAGAAACATTTGCGTTGTTCGTAATAAAGACAACACCGTGAAGCGTCTAGTCGCAGTTGACGGCTTGGGAGACTTTACACTTATCCCTCTGCGGCAGAAATTTAAAACCGCCTATTGGTACTGGCATCGGAAGGTTACAGGTCGCCTTCTAGCAAATCTCGACACAGGAATAATTGATGGCGGAATAAGAATTTTATCAAAAACCGCACCGAGTAACACGCATCGCAACTGAACATGTTACGTTCCGCCCCAGAGGCGGCTTTTTGTTGTGTCTGATGCGACGGGAAGTTTTTGGCCGCCATGGTGCGCGACGCGCTTAGCCAGGAGGGCGCTTGGGGGTGGCTAAAGATCCCGCCGGCGCTTGTCTTGAGCGTGGTTTTCTACGGGGCGGTGTGGCTTGGTGGCCAGTTCGGCTCGTTCCCCTAACCGCGACCAATACGCAACCCTGGAAGCCATAACGAAAAAAAGTGGCCGAAAACGTAGCGCGTCGCTAAGAGCTCTTTGGTATCTCATCCACATAGGAGCAATGCCGACGCAGAACGGTTTGAGCGCGTTGCGCAATGCCGAAGATACGCAAATTCAATTCTCGATGCTGTGCTCTGCGAAAAAGTATTGCCAATCCATGCCAAAGCGCATGCCAATATACTTTATTCTGGTTTCGAGGAATCCAGCACTTAAATCCCCAAAACATCAAACATATCATATTGGCCGGGTTTTTGTCCGATCCCCCAAAGGGCGGCTTTCAAGGCACCGCGGGCAAAGATCATGCGATCTGTAGCGCGGTGGCTAAGTACGATGCGTTCGCCCTCGCCTGCGAAAACGACATCGTGTTCGCCTACGATATCCCCGCCGCGCACGACCGCGAAGCCAATATTGCCTTTGGTCCGTGCGCCGGTTATCCCGTCGCGGCCACGCTCGGCGACATCGCGCAGATTGACACCACGGCCTCGGGCGGCGGCGTCTCCTAGCATGAGCGCCGTGCCCGAAGGAGCGTCCACTTTGTTTCGGTGGTGGGCTTCGACTACTTCGATATCAAAATCTGCGTCTATGGAAGCGGCGACCTTCTGGGTCAGGCGGACCAAAAGATTGACGCCTACGCTCATGTTGCCAGAGCGCACGATCACCGCGTGACGAGCAGCAGGGGCAAGGGCGGCGATGTCTTCGTCTTGCATTCCTGTGGTGCCGATCACGTGCACTGCGCGCGCTTGTGCAGCCAATGCAGCAAAAGAGCGGGTAGCCTCGGGCATTGTGAAATCGATGATTGCCTGAGCTTTGGCAAAGACTGGCAGGGGATCATCGCCAACAGTCAGGCCTATTGGTGCGCTCCCCATGGCCTCTCCCACATCTTGGCCAACCCAAGGATGCCCCTCGCGTTCAATACAGCCCACTAGCCGCGCTTTAGAACTTTCGTGAATCAACGTAACCAGCATCTGCCCCATGCGGCCCGATGCACCCGTTACTACGATTCCCGGTTGTTGTGCCATTTTGCCCCCCTTTCGTGGTTGCCTCTGTTGTGCCTGTTGCGAAAGAGCAATGCAAACCATGCTTGGAAATCATGCGAGCTAGGCTTAGGTGTGGGGCATGGCAAAGAATAAATTTTATGATGGACCAGGACTTTCCCAGCGCCAGTTGCGGGTGGGGGAACTTATACGCAGGACGCTAGCGCAGGTGCTGGCGCAAGAAGATTTGCACCACCCTGACATGGCGCGCACACCAACCATTACCGTTAGCGAGGTAACCACCTCCCCTGACCTGAAGATTGCAACGGCCTATGTCATGCCGCGAGGGGGCGGCGATCATGCACAGGCTCTTGCGTTTCTTAACGATAATCGCGGGCAATTACGCCGAATAGTCGGGCGCAAGCTGGCGCTCAAATTTACCCCTAAGTTGCGGTTTCGCATTGATGAAACGTTTGATCGGATGGACAAAACGCGCGAACTTCTGAACCTGCCCAAGGTGCGTCAAGACCTGGAAGGATAGGGCGATGACCGGCGCTTGGCGAAGTGTTGGCGACATTTGTCCTGGATCGTGTGCCCTCTCTTAGCTGCGCAGGATCGAGGCTCCAGCGTATATACCGCTATCGTCGAGCGCTTCTTCGATGCGAATGAGCTGATTGTATTTCGCGAGCCGATCCGAACGCGAAAGCGAGCCGGTCTTGATCTGACCGCAATTCGTTGCGACGGCGAGATCGGCAATCGTGTTATCTTCGGTTTCCCCGGATCGATGAGACATGACACAGGTATATCTGGCGCGATGGGCTGTTTCGATCGCTTCTAGCGTTTCGGTTAATGTGCCGATCTGATTTACCTTGACCAAGAGCGAATTTGCACACCCCTTTTGAATACCGTCACTCAGGCGCGCCGAATTGGTTACGAACAAATCATCGCCAACCAGTTGGCACGAAGCTCCCAGCGTTTCGGTAAGGATGCGCCAGCCCTCCCAGTCATCTTCCGCCATGCCGTCTTCGATGGACAGGATCGGGTAGTTTTTCACCAACTCTTCAAGATAGGCGGCGTTTTGATCGCTGGTAAGTGTTTTCCCCTCGCCCGTCATCACATATGCACCGTCGCGGTAGTATTCGCTCGAAGCGCAATCGAGCGCGAGATATATGTCTTTTCCTGGTGTAAATCCGGCCGTTTCAATCGAGCGCATAATGAAATCCAGCGCCTCTGTTGTGGAGCCGATGGCGGGTGCAAATCCGCCCTCGTCCCCGATCCCGCAGGAAAAGCCGGCGGCGCTTAGTTCCGCTTTTAGGGTATGGAAAATTTCGGCGCCCCAGCGCACAGCTTCCCGCATGGAAGGTGCCGCAATCGGCATAATCATGAATTCTTGGAAATCGATTGGATTGTCGGCGTGTTCTCCGCCGTTGATGATATTCATCATCGGTACGGGCAGGGTGCGCGCCGAGGTTCCCCCTACGTAGCGAAACAACGGTTGTGCCGTACACTCTGCCGCCGCTTTGGCCGCCGCCAACGATACGCCAAGAATTGCGTTCGCCCCCAGGCGGGCCTTGTTCGGAGTTCCGTCAAGCGAGATTAGCGCCCGATCCAAACCCACTTGGTCCGTTACCTCAAAGCCGACCAACGCTTCGGATATTTCGCGGTTCACCGCCTCTACTGCGGAAAGTACACCTTTGCCCATATACCGTGTCTTATCACCGTCGCGCATTTCCACCGCTTCATGGCTTCCGGTTGAGGCCCCGGAAGGAACCGCAACCCGACCCATGGTGCCGTCTTCTAGGGTCACATCTACTTCGACGGTGGGGTTGCCGCGACTATCGAGGATCTCGCGCGCGAAAATATCGATGATTGTACTCATGGGGGTAGCTACTCCATTGCTTGAGGTCATGGGCTTTGATGCCGTTTCGGGCAGAAACTGCCAAGCGTCTTTACGCCGAACGCTGTCATCTTGTCTAATAAAATCAATACATGGGATGCCGCATTCACCCCTCCCTATGTGCCTGCGTTTGTCCCGAGGGTGGTGCGCTCTCGGTCTTGAGCGGAGGTTAAAAATACACCGAACGGTTCAAGTATGCTCTTCCATGGCGTTTTCTGCCAAAGCGCGATTGTACACGCGCAATGCATCAACCTGAAACAGTGCCCCGACCAGCTCTGGCGGCGCATCCTCGCCCCTCATGGTCAGTACGGGAATGAAATGCAAGTTGGGGTTTTCCAGGATCGGCATCGCCAATTCTAATGTTGCGTTTCCATCTACATAGATACCCTGCTTGAGCAGATCCCAACATTGTGCTTCTTGAGAGGGATTTAGATCGTCTTTGGAACGCATGACCTTGACCACCGGGTAGAGCGCCAAAAGATAGGCCTGCGGCCCGGCTGCCAGATGAATGCCGCGCCGTTCTAGCTGGGTTAGAAAAAACGACATATCCACCAGACGGGATGCTACCGCTGTGGCCATGCTGACCGCGGCCATGACAGCGATGCCGGCCTGCCAGCTTCCGGTAAGCTCAAACACAATCAGCGTTGTGGAAATCGGCGCGCCTAGTACCGCCGCTGCCACCGCCCCCATACCGGCAAGAGCATAAAGCGTGGGAGTGCCGGAAACGACCGGAAAAATCGCGGTAGCCACAACCCCAAACGCCAGACCGGTCAATGCACCGACCATCAGCGATGGCGAAAACACGCCGCCCCCCATCCTGCCCGCCATGGTGATTGCCACGGCGATTACTTTGATGACGACGAACAAAACCGCGGTATGCCAGACAAGAGTACCCGAAAGCGCCGCATAGGTAGTTTCATATCCAACGCCGATAATATGCGGAAATCCGAGCGCAAGCACCCCCAGCAACGCCCCGGCTACGGCGGGACGAAGCCACCGAGGCATTCGGGTCTCGCGCTGAATACTGCTGCCGATATCGTCGGCCCAGAAGATCATTGCCATCATCACCCACGCCACTAACCCGCATAGTAGGCCGAGCAACAGGAACGCGGGCAATTCCACATAAAACGCGAGCTCTTTACCTTCTGGCAAGACAAATACCGTTACATCGCCCCATCCGACGCGGGAAATGACAGTTCCTGCCACGGCCGCGATGACAATCGGTGCAAAAGCATGGATGGCGAAGTGTCGCAGAATCACTTCCATGGCGAAAAGCGCTCCGGCTAGCGGAGCGTTAAAGCTCGCCGATACGGCGGCAGCTACGGCACATCCCAAAAGGTCACGCCCATCGATCCCGTCGATTTTTAAAATTTTGGAAACTTTGGTGGAAACGACACCTGCCAGATGCACAACCGGCCCCTCGCGCCCCGTCGATCCGCCGGTCGATAAGGTAATACAAGAAGCAACGGCCGAGGCAATGCCCGGTTTGATTTCGACTTGTCCGTGATGTAGGGCCGAGCCTTCGATCACATCGGCAACAGAGCGTACGCGGCCATCTGGCGTGAAACGATCAAGCAATATCCCAACTGCCAGCCCGCCCAAAATGGGCAAGAGCACGACCCACCACCATGGGACGCCGCCCTCTCCAATCACCAGGGAAGAGACATCGGCAACTCCGTAAAATGTGGTTTCCAGCCACGTGATCGCAAAGCGGAATGCCAGCGCGACAAGACCCGCTGCGATCCCAACACCCAGCGCAACAAACCAGAATTGAATGCGATTTATCCCGCGAGCCCGCGCCAATCCCAAAGCCCGTAGCACACCGGACTTCAAGCTGGTTAGGGTAGGTCTGATAAGCGCGAGCATCGGGAAAGGTAGGATTTAATTTGTTTCTAAGCGAACCGCCCGGAAAGGTTGTGGCATCCGAAACGGTCGAACGTTTGGCGCGGGCTACCGTTTATCGGGTGATCTAGCCGACGAGTTCGAAGCCCGCGAAAAAGTAGGCGATTTCCTCTTGTGCTGTTTCGGGGGCGTCTGAGCCATGGATAGAGTTCTCGCCCAAAGACTGCGCAAATTCCGCGCGAATGGTGCCTGCTTCCGCATCTTCCGGGTTCGTCGCGCCCATCACCTGACGGTTTTTTGCGATGGCATCTTCGCCTTCTAGAACTTGTACCACCACAGGAGCCGAAGACATGAATGCGCACAACTCGTCGTAAAAAGGGCGCTCTTTATGTACCGCATAAAAATGACCCGCTTGGGTTTTTGTCATCTGAATGCGCTTTTGCGCGATGATGCGTAGGCCTGCCGCCTCGAGTTTGGCATTGATTGCGCCGGTCAGATTACGGCGCGTTGCGTCGGGCTTGATGATGCTGAAGCTGCGTTCGATGGCCATAGGTCACTCCGAGATAGGGTATTTTGTTTGCGCCGCGCCTAGCATGTGTACACACGGTTGAAAAGCCACAACCATGCTTCACAATGACGGGATGCGAAAATGCGTTTTGCCGATCACGCTGCCTATCGGGGGGCGGGTTTGGTTTTTGCCGGATGGGAATGGTCTGGCAAAAGCCGCTCTGGGGTGTTTTATCTCTAGCCACTGGGGATGTAGCGCCCTAAACGGTTAGCGAAAATGGAGGCAGAAGTGAGCCAGCTTACGCCACAACCGGGGATCTTGAAGATTGCCCCTTATCAGAGCGGCAAATCCCAACTTGCCGGTTGTGCAAGTGTGCTCAAACTTAGCTCGAACGAAAATCCCCTGGGCCCGCCACCTTCCGCCATCTCGGCGGCATCACGCGCGATGACATCAGCCCATATATATCCCCCGACCGATCAAAGCTCCCTCAAGCAAGCGATTGCAGAAGTCTGGAACCTGGATCCGGGGCGGATTGTCTGCGGGGTAGGTTCGGATGAGGTGTTACAGTTTGTGACCCAGGCCTTTGCAGGTCCGGGGGATGAAATCCTCTATACCGAGCATGGTTTTTCCATGTATCCGATTCTCTGCCACATGGCCGGTGCCAGCCCTGTCGCGGTGCCTGAGAAAATCCGCGTAGTTGATGTCGATGCAATTATCGCGGCGCTAACCCCCCGTACCAAAGTGATCTTGATCGCCAATCCAGGGAACCCGACGGGAACGATGATCCCCGAAGGAGAGGTGCAGCGTCTGGCAGATGCTATACCCGAAAACGTGATTTTAGTGCTTGACGGTGCATACACGGAATATGCCCAAGGCTACGATGGCGGTGCAGAACTGGCCCATACGCGAGAAAACGTGCTAATGACGCGTACATTTTCCAAAATCTACGGATTGGGGGGGCTGCGCATCGGTTGGGGATATGGTGGCAAAACAATGGTAGAAATCATGGAGCGGTTGCGTCAGCCGTTCAACCTGTCTTGCGTACAGTTGTCTGCGGCAGAGGCTGCTGTTCGCGATACCGCTTGGCGGGATCGGTGTGCTGCGCTGAATACAGAGCAACGCGAACGGCTCATAGGCGCATTGCGCGCGCTCGATATCGAATGCGATCATGCGCGAGGTAATTTTGTCTTGGCGCGCTTCGCCGATGCCGACGAGGCCGGGCGCGCCGACGAGGCTCTGCAAGCCGCGGGGATCCTCGTGCGCCGGGTCGCAGGATATGGTTTCCCCGAGGCGCTACGAATTACGGTCGGGGATGGTCCTCAAAACCGCCGCGTTTTAGAGACCCTGACGCAATGGCGAGAGGTGGATCCATGCCGGTGATGTATGATCGTATTGCGCTCATCGGGTTGGGGTTGATCGCGTCTTCTATCGCCCTTGCAACCAGAAAAGCAGGCAGCGCAGGTCAGATCATGGGCTATGATCTCGCGCCGGAAGTGCGCTCTGAGGCGCGTGCTCTGGGCTTTTGCGACCGCGTGGAAGACACCGCCGCCGATGCCGTAAAAGGTGCCGATCTCGTCATTCTCGCCGTGCCCGTAGGCGCCATGGGGCCTGTCGTAGAAGAGATTGCGCCCACTCTACGCCCTGGCGCGGTGCTCACGGATGTGGGCTCTGTCAAGCGTGCGGTTATCACGGCGGTAACGCCGCACGTGCCGCCCGGAGTGCAGTTTATCCCTGGCCATCCGCTTGCGGGAACGGAAAATTCCGGCCCAGGCGCAGGGTTCGCAGAACTGTTTCAAAATCGCTGGTGCCTATTAACTCCGATGTCGCCGGACGGGGTGGATCAGCTCCGCGCATTTTGGCAGGCCATGGGCGCAAACGTGGCCGAGATCAATCCCGATCATCACGATTTGGTTCTCGCCGTAACATCCCATGCGCCGCACCTCATCGCCTATACCATGGTAGGGGTCGCCGATGATCTTACGCGCGTTACCGACGGCGAGGTCATCAATTATTCTGCGGCCGGATTTCGGGATTTCACCCGAATTGCTGCTTCTGAACCTGCCATGTGGAGAGATGTGTTCCTAAATAACAAGGACGCCACCTTGGAAATTCTGGGGCGCTTTACCGAAGAGCTTTTCTCCCTGCAAAGGGCCATTCGCACCGGGGACGGTGCGTATCTTCACGCATATTTCACCCGCACCCGCGAGATCCGGCGCGGTATCATCGAAGCCGGACAGGACACGGGCAAAGCCGACTTGGGGCGCGGCTTGTAAAGAAAGCACGGATTGGCGATTTTTTCTGGCCGGAATGCGCCGTTATTCTGGCTCGATCTCGATGAGGAGGTCCTTGGCGTCTATTTGATCGCCCTGGCTCACGTGTACCGATTTAATCACCCCGTCACGTTCGGCGTGGATGCCGGTTTCCATCTTCATGGCTTCGATGGTTAATAAAAGATCGCCGGCCGTTACGGTTTGTCCCGCCTTTACCGAGATGGACGAGACGCCACCCGGCATAGGCGCGCCCACCTGGTTGGGGTTGTTTGGTTCGATTTTGGGCCGCGCGCCGCGACCGGCAGCGACGCGCCGGTTTACAACCCGCACGATGCGAGGCTGACCGTTAAGTTCAAAAAATACCCGTGCCTGGCCTGCTTCATCCGTCTCGCCGATCGCTTGGAGACGGATTTCAAGCGTTTTGCCCGGGTCGATCTCGACCGATGTTTCCTCTTCTGATTGCATACCGTAAAAGAAAACATTGGTCGGCAGGGTACGAACAGGGCCATAGGTGCGGCGGCGTCCCATGTAGTCGAGAAATACTTTCGGATACATCAGATAGCTTGCCAAATCTTCATCATCTACGGCTTTGCCGTTCATCTCTTGTGAAATGTGTTTGCGAGTCTCTTCGATCTCTACGGCCGGTAGCGCCTCGCCGGGTCTGGACGTGGTGACAGGCTCGCCTTTCAGGATTTTCTTTTGCAAGGCAGGGGGCCATCCGCCCGGGGGCTGGCCCAGATTTCCGCGCATCATATCGACGACGCTGTCGGGAAATATCACGTCTCGGTCAGGGTTTTCCACATCTTCTGGCGTGATGCCTTGGCTGACCATCATCAGCGCCATATCCCCGACCACTTTGGAAGAGGGGGTCACTTTCACAATATCGCCAAACATTTTATTGACGTCGGCGTATGCCTGCGCCACCTCATGCCAGCGCTCTTCCAGGCCTAAGGATCGCGCCTGCGCTTTGAGATTGGTGAACTGTCCTCCGGGCATTTCGTGCAGATACACTTCCGATGCCGGTGCTTGTAGTCCGCTCTCAAACGCAGCGTAGTGGCTGCGCACGGTTTCCCAGTAGTTAGAGATCTCGCGGATTGCCTCGATGGATAGGCCAGTGTCCCGCTCTTCGCCTGTCAGGGCCTCGACAATCGTGCCTAACGTCGCTTGGGATGTATTCCCGGAAAGGGCGTCCATCGCGCAATCAACGGCATCAACCCCGGCATCCGCAGCCGCCAGGATCGTCGCGCAAGCGATCCCCGCCGTGTCGTGTGTGTGAAAATGGATTGGCAGGCTTACCTCTTGCTTTAATGCTTGGATCAGGACTTGGGCCGCGGCCGGCTTTAGCAGCCCCGCCATGTCCTTTAGTCCCAGCACATGGGCTCCCGCGGCCTCTAGCTCGCGTGCCATGTTGACATAGTATTTTACATCGTACTTTGACCTTTCGGGGTTCAAAATATCGCCTGTATAGCAAATCGTGCCTTCACATACCTTGCCGCTTTCGAGAACTGCATCCATGGCTACACGCATGTTTTCGACCCAGTTTAGGCTATCAAACACGCGAAACAAATCCACGCC
>JAAUXW010141425.1_pt1 | contig 10328 bp, 6 predicted proteins | sample 7278141 | NCBI WGS metagenome assembly JAAUXW01 (sample SAMN14350115, study PRJNA611818) | marine sediment metagenome | isolation source: surface marine sediment (2.1m) | place: French Polynesia: Moorea | collected 2018-08
ATAGGCCGTAACTAGCTCTTCCAAACCGGACTCGTTCAGCTCGGTGTCAAGGGTGACACCATATTTGGCCTTGATGCTGTCGAATGCCTCTTCGAACTTGTCGTGGGGCACGCCCATGACCACATCCCCGAACATATTGATCAACCGCCGGTAGGCATCCAGCGCGAAGCGTCGGTTGCCGGATGCCTTTGCCAGTCCATCCACCGCGGTGTCGGTCAATCCCAGGTTCAGGACCGTGTCCATCATGCCTGGCATACTCACCGCTGCGCCGCTACGCACCGATACCAGCAAAGGGTCGATTTTCGAGCCGAACTGTTTGCCGATCTCTTTTTCGACGAGTGTCATGTTTTCGTGCACTTCGTCCAGGAGACCGTCAGGTAGCGTGCCCCCTAATTCGTTATAGTCGGCGCAGGTCTTGGTGTCGATGGTGAATCCCGGTGGAACCGGGAGCCCGATGGAGGTCATCTCTGCCAGATTGGCACCCTTGCCCCCAAGCAGGTCTTTCATTTCTTTCGCACCTTCCGACTTGGTCTTACCGAAGTAATGGACACGTTTCTGGGTTTTCATGGTCGTCTTCTCAGCTATCTTTCAATTGCACGGCAGGGCAGCAACAGCTAGGCGCTGGCAAAGTATAGGAAATTAAATCGCAAGGGCACTGATTGAATCATGACTGTTTCGGGTATCCGACCATATGCAGCGCGCCTTCGATCTCTTCAAGAATCGTCGGGTCATCGATAGTCGCGGGTACTAGATATTCCGTACCGTCGGCGATCTTCTTCATGGATCCACGTAAAATTCGGCATAGGGGGCACCAGCCAGTCGGCAGATTTAGTGCTGAGTTCCGCTTTCCACCGAGGCAACCACGCGTCAAATCTGAAACATATCCACAAACTCGTTTACCGGGGTCGCCGCCAAGCGTTGTTGGTCTAGGCAGAGCTCAAGAAGCGCGGCCTGCTGCTTGGGTGGAAATCGGCGCGCCAGGTTGGTCTTGAACTTTGCTTCAAGCAACGGAATACCCTCCGCCCGGCGGCGACGGTGCCCAATCGGATATTGAACCTCCACCTTTTCGGTGGAGTCACCCTGTTTGAAGTGAACCTGCATGGCGTTGGCGATGGATCGCTTGTCGGGATCTAAATAATCAACGCTGTAGGATGTGTTCTCGACACATTCCATTTTGCTGCGCAATGCGTCTATTCGTGGATCGGCGGCGATATCATCTTCGTAGTCAGCCGCTGTGAGTCTGCCAAAAATCAAACCGATTGCGGTCATGTATTGGATGCAGTGATCGCGGTCGGCAGGATTGTTGAGCGGGCCTTGCTTGTCGATGATCCGTATGGCTGACTCGTGGGTCGTGATCACGACTTTTTCAATATCATCAACCCGGCCGCTAACTTCTGGATGCAATTTCAACGCACACTCGACCGCCGTCTGGGCATGGAATTCTGCCGGGAATGAAATCTTAAAAAGCACATTCTCCATGACGTAGCTGCCGTAGGGACGCTGGAATTTGAATTCGTTACCCTTGAACAGGACGTCATAGAAGCCCCAAGTCTTGGCTGTGAGCGCCGAGGGATAACCCATTTCACCTTTCAAGGCCATTAACGCCAAGCGCACGCCACGACTGGTGGCATCCCCGGCAGCCCAGGATTTACGCGAGCCGGTGTTGGGGGCATGGCGATAGGTGCGCAAAGATTGACCGTCTATCCAGGCATTGGAAACGGCATTGATAATTTCCTCTTGGGTGCCTCCGAGTAACTTCGTCGCCACCGCGGTGGTCGCGACTTTAACGAGCACCACATGATCCAGACCCACTCGGTTGTAACTGTTCTCAAGGGCCAACACGCCCTGGATCTCATGGGCCTTGATCATGGCGGTAAGCACCTCGCGCATCGAAAGTGGAGCTTTACCCCCTGCAAGGGCTTTGCGGGAGACATAATCGGCTGTGGCGAGGATCCCCCCGAGGTTGTCGGAGGGGTGACCCCATTCCGCGGCCAGCCAAGTGTCGTTGAAATCCAGCCAGCGAATCATGGCGCCGATATTAAACGCGGCCATGACCGGATCCAGTTGAAATGAGGTGCCGGGCACCTTAGCTCCATGGGGTACGATGGTCCCGGGAATGATCGGTCCCAGCAGTTTGGTGCAAGCGGGATAACCGAGGGCCTCCAACCCGCATCCGAGGGTATCCATGAGACAGTTGCGGGCCGTATCATAGGCCTCTTCGCTGTCGATTTCGTAGTTGTTCACATAGTTGGCGATGTCCACTAAGACCTGATCGGGCTCGGGGCGAACGCTAGATACAGATGAAACCATTGACGGTGTCTCCTCCTTCGAAAATTAAACGTAAACTTATTCTGTAGTGGTAAAGCCAATGAGCAATAACTGAGTCAAGCTCGGCGCCGATTGCGATTGACGCCGGCTTGTTCCCTTGCGATTTGGAAAGCCGAATGACTGCGGCAATAGGGTTTGGGTGTTAAGGCAGATATGCAATCATTTAACGCGCGTGAGCACGACCATTAAATGAGAATAATCGACATTTCACACCAAGCGCCGCTGTTCTTCTGCAGATCAATTTCGCATCGGATGCGTGTCAACAAGCCCCGACACGCTTACGTTCGATCCTCAATAGGTACGTATGCCGTGGGCTCAGGGCCGGTGTAAGTGGCACTGGGACGAATGATCTTATTGTCGATCCGCTGTTCGATCACGTGTGCCGACCAGCCGGTAGTCCGCGCGATGACGAAAATCGGGGTAAACATCGGCGTAGGAATACCCATCATGTGGTACGAGGACGCGCTGTACCAATCCAGGTTCGGAAACATCTTCTTTTCTTCCCACATGGTAGTCTCAATTCGTTCAGAGACCTCGAACAGAAGTTTGTTACCCCCTTCCTCGCAGAGCTGTTTGGAAATGGTCTTGATGACCTTGTTACGAGGATCAGAGATCGTATATACAGGATGCCCAAATCCGATCACGATTTGTTTATTAGCGACACGGCGGCGGATCTCGGATTCGGCGTCATCGGCACTGTGAAATTCCTGGATGATCTCCATCGCGACTTCATTGGCGCCGCCGTGTTTAGGGCCACGTAACGTCCCGATTCCGCTGGTGATGGCGGAATACATGTCGGAGAGTGTACCGGCCGTGACCCGCGCGGCAAAGGTGGACGCGTTGAATTCATGCTCTGCATACAGGATCAACGAGACGTCCATGGCATGTTCGTGCAATGCGGACGGCGGCTTGCCGTGTAGCACATGTAGAAAATGCCCGGCGATAGAGTTGTCGTCGGTCTCCACGTCAACACGACGGCCACTATGGCTGTAATGATACCAGTAGAGCAACATTGAGCCGAAGCTTGCCGTCAGGCGATCGGCGATGTCGCGCGCACCGGCTAGGTTATGATCGTCCTTTTCCGGCAAGATGGTGCCAAGCGCCGAACAGGCGGTGCGCAGCACGTCCATAGGATGCGCGGATGCTGGAATCTGCTCGAGTACCGCCTTGAGCTGAACCGGCAAGCCACGCAGGCCTTTCAGTTTATTCCGATAGCCGTTGAGTTCGGACTGGTTTGGAAGCTTGCCGCGTATCAGCAGGTAAGCCACTTCTTCAAAGGTACTCCGTTCGGCGAGATCGAGTATGTCAAATCCACGGTAATGAAGGTCAGAACCGGTACGGCCCACCGTACAGATCGCCGATGTGCCGGCTTCGACGCCAGATAGTGCCACGGATTTCTTTTTCACCCTAGGTGTAGCCACTTCACTCATGTTTCATTCTCCTGTGCAAACAATTGATCAAGTTTTTGTTCGTAGCGATGGTAATCCAGATAGTCGTACAGCTCAGCCCGTGTCTGCATAAGTGGAAGCGCATTTTTTTGAGTCCCGTCCTGACGCAAGGTCTGGTAGACCTGCAGGGCTGCTGAACTCATCGCCCTGAATGCTGACAGCGGATAGAGTGCCAAGCTCACGCCCGCGCCGGCCAATTCATCAAGAGTAAAAAGCGGGGTCGCGCCAAACTCAGTGATGTTGGCAAGAATTGGGACTTTCACTGCCGCGGCAAACTGACTGTACATCTCCAGATCCGTCATGGCCTCTGGAAAAATCATGTCTGCCCCGGCTTCAACACAGGCACAGGCTCGATCAATGGCTGATTGAAGACCTTCCACGGCGAGCGCATCGGTGCGCGCCATGATCACAAATTCGGTGTCGGTCTTGGCGTCTACGGCGGCCTTTATTCGATCCACCATCTCCACTTGACTGACAATCGCCTTACCAGGTCGATGTCCACAGCGCTTGGCTTGCACCTGATCTTCGATGTGCACCGCCCCAGCCCCGAATTTGATCATGGATCTGACGGTGCGGGCAATGTTAAAGGCGCTGCCAAAGCCGGTATCGATGTCAACCAGTATGGGTAAATCAGTCCCGTCCGTGATGCGGCGCAGGTCAATGAGTACATCCTCGGCCGTGGTGATACCAAGGTCTGGTATACCGCAGGAGCTGGCCGCTACCCCACCTCCAGAGATGTACAGCGCCCGGTAGCCGCTGCGCTCTGCCAAACGTGCGGCATAGGCGTTGATCACACCCACCACCTGCAATGGCTTTTCAGCCGCCACGGCGGCTCGGAAACGGGCGCCTGCAGATAAATTCTGAGTCATGGGAGTACCTCAATACGGTAGTTTTTGAACCGGATCAGATTGCCTCAGACACCATGTTGATGGCACCGCAGCGACACTTTAAAACACTTATCCCACAGCCTCTGCGGTAGTCGTGATTAAATTATCCTCAACTCCAGGAAGGATAATCCGTCCTCAGCATTCGTCTATTCAAGGCTTCAGATAGGCAATCGCTGTGCCACCGCTAACTCATGCTTTTGAAATTCCCGCGGATGACACTTATCCAATTGTTTTGCAATAAAAGAAAGTAACGAGCAGCCACGCTTTGCCATAGCGAAGACAGCCCATTTGGCAAGCATTTATTCCCAAATTGAAACGCTTGTTTCTAAATTGTTACGAAGATGCTAAGCTTTAGTACGCTGCGTCCACCATCCAAAATTGAAGGGTGCGCTACATCGGTATCTTCAACCCGAAATAACCGTAATCACACGACGGTCTAAAGCACAGATCGCGGTGTTGCAACGTGTTGAAATGGAACCCTCTATTGCGACGATGTTACGCCCTTATCTCCGCAAGTTACTCGCCCCCGCCGTGTTACGACCGCGCCTTAGCGCTTGAGATACGGGAGTAGAATCATGACGACGCGAGAGACCGCCCGAAAGCCTATTGTTTGGGCCGTTAGCATCAGTAAATTGAGACTGTTGGTCCAGAGCCTCATTCCCAGCTACGCTCCCTTTGCCAATATCCAGGTCATCGACAAGGCGTTCGATGACGCCTTGGAGACCATTCACAAACTTATGAAGTCGAGCGAAGTGGACGTGCTGGTGAGTGCCGGGTCTAACGGTGCTTATCTGCGCGAGCATGTGTCCGTACCGGTTGCGCTCATCAAGGTCAGCGGCTTCGATATGCTCGAAGCACTTTCTAAGGCCCGGGTACACTCAGATCGAATCGCCATCGTTACATTCGAGAGCATCAACCCAGATCTGGAGCAATTCAAGACCCGTTATAACCTCGACATTGAGTTACTTTCTTATAAAACCGCCCGCGACGCCAAGGCATGCGTTAAGGAGCTGGCCACACGAGGTACCGAAGTGGTCGTGGGGCCTGGATTGGTAACAGACCTCGCCGAGCAGGCGGGATTAAAAGGTGTGTTTCTCTATTCCGAGCATTCTGTGCGCGAAGCACTGGACAACGCCATTGAAATCGCCCGCGTAACACGCATCGAAGAAGCCCGGCGGGAACGGCTGAACACCATTCTGCGAAGTCTCGACGAAGGGGTTGTGGCGGTGGATACGCAAGAGCGGATTCAGACCCTTAACCCTGCGATGGAAAAATTGCTTGGTATCTCGGCAGAATTGGCCTGGGGAAGACGACTGAGCGACATGGCGCCGGGTTTAGGCCTGCAGCACACATTACAGAGCGGGGCCATAGAAATTGAAAAAATTCAGAAATTGGGGCACCGCACCATCGTCACCAACCGTATGCCCATACACGAGCAGGGAATCCAGACCGGCGCAGTATTAACCTATCGTGATTCCACCGCCATTCAACGGGTGGAACGCAACATCCGTTCGCAGAGCAAGTCACGGCAGTTTCTCGCCAAGTACCGTCTCTCTGACATTATCGGCAATTCCGCGGCAATCACACAGACTCGCGCACTCGCGCAAAAGTACGCGAGAACCGATGCTACCGTGTTGATAACCGGAGAAAGCGGAACCGGCAAAGAGCTGCTTGCACAAGGTATCCATAATTCAAGCCGACGCAAGCACCATCAGTTCGTGGCGATCAACTGCGCGGCGCTTCCGGAATCCCTGCTGGAAAGCGAGTTGTTCGGCTACGAGGAAGGCGCCTTTAGCGGATCCCGTCGCGGCGGCAAGGCAGGTCTGTTCGAATCCGCCCACACGGGGACGATTTTTCTGGATGAAGTGGGCGACATGCCGACAGCCCTGCAAACCCGTTTGCTGCGCGTTCTGCAGGAAAAGGAAGTGCTGCGGCTCGGTAGCAATGATCCCACACCGGTAGACGTGCGTGTCATCGCCGCAACTAACCGCAACTTAAAACAGTGTGTGGAAAACGGTCAGTTCCGGGAGGATCTTTATTATCGGTTAAATATCCTGACCGTTCACTTGCCTCCTTTGCGCGAACGATCTGAAGACATTCCCACCATTGCCGCGCAGCTGTTCAAGTACGCCCTGCGCCGCCACCAATCGACGCGTAAAGCTCAAGATCTGCTGCCGATAGTGCTGCCTCAGTTTCAACGTTATTCCTGGCCGGGCAACGTCCGTGAAATGGAAAATATCATCGAACGGATTGTCGTGTTCTACAGCGACCTGGAGCCCAAAGAAGCCATCGAGGCAGCCCAGTTGAGGGCGATCATACCGGAGTTGTTTCAATCCGAAGCAGCACCACCCCATCCGGCGACGAAACCGCGTGGTTTGAAATCAGTTAACCGGGCCAATGAGCTCAACCATATCCACAACACCATCGACGAATGCGGAGGCAATCTGACGGAGGCCTGCAGACGCCTGGGTATCGCCCGCACCACACTCTGGCGCAAACTCAATGGGCGTCGTTGAGATCTCAGTCCCACCGAAGGATTGCATCGATGACACGTCTGGCATCCCCCGTGAATTCAACCTGTAGGTGCAAGAATTAGATTAATTCCCAAAATGGCCTGATTGGGTGTTTTCATGCCAAGGCATTTGCGGGGACGGTTACTGGGTTTAGTCATTGGGATTCGTATCGCTTCATCGGTGATTGTGTAATAGTCTCGATCCAGCGAGCAGTCGTGATGGCTCGGCGTCACGTTGCACACAACGACACCCTAAAGGACTTAGCGCTTTTCCAGGATTGGGTCACATTGCGAAGAATTTGCTCGGTCCAACCCCTGGTCTCTATCGTGTTAAATCTGACATGCTCCAACGACAGATCACCTCATAGATTCTTATCTGCACAAATTCCTTCGGTAACAAGCCCTAAACTTACCGCTCATTCCGCCGATCCGTAGTGTAACGTCCCTCGATGCTGCCGTAGGGACGTATTACAGCAGCCTGCGTTTGAGGTTCTTATGCACTGGCTACTTTGCTCGTGAGGGCTGATAACTACCGGTTGTGTCGTCAAGAGGGGGTTACGTTCCAATCAGCGCATGACATCGATGCTTAAAGCCATACGAAGTCTTTTCGCGCTATCCGTGATGGCCATGGGCTGGTGGGTGTTTATTTGGCCCTTCATGATATCGGCCAGCCCAGACAACTCTGTTTATAACTACGGAAGCATTGTGACTCTCCTCGTGTTTCTTGGCTGCATCGTCGTATTACTGGTCATCAGGGGTGATGCACGTGACGAAGGAAACCACTGAGTATGCATGGACCGTCTCATCTATTGATTAGCTGGTTCGCAGCCGAGGCCGCAGGGCTAAGATCATCCCGTGATCGCCGCATCGTAGCGTTATCCGGACTGGCCCCAGACATCGACGTGCTGGCATATTTAGGCGCAATCGTTTATTTCGGCCTAGATAAGGAATTGGCTTTCGAGCATGTGTGGCAGGTCGTTCATCACCGCTACACACACGGCTTGGGATTTGTGGTGCTGACCGGTATCGTAACATTCATAGTTGCTAGCCGTGGAACAATGCCTTCAGAAATGGCATTGCGGCGGGCCGCTGGAGTAGCCGTACTCTCTATGATTGCGTCCATAGTCCACGTCTTCTGCGATGTCGTTGGTGGCGGCCCGACCTGGCCGGTCTATCCGCTTTGGCCGGTGTCCGATTTTGGCTGGGCCGTGAACTGGTCGTGGACGCTTGCTGATTGGCCCAATACCGTAATCCTATTTATCTGCCTGGCTGGGATGATGCTTTATGCGAAAAAATCAGGGCACTCTGCGATGGAGTCGCTTAATTACAATCTCGACAGATGGTTTGTGACCATCATTCAACACGGATCCTCTGTTATCCCCCATGATCCCCATGGTGTGGAAGGTGCTTCTGCGCTTAGAAAGGGAACAATACGGAGTCGTGCATTCGTTTATCTGTCTTTGGTCTTGCTGATAATTGCCGTGCTTGCACCCTTGGGATTTCAAATGGACCAATTAAATCTTCCTCAATTTTGAGTGTGCGGGACGGAGGCTCGGTCAGCCTTCTATGGTCCACCCACTCAGTGGTCCGCGCATGGCGTCGGTCATGGGTCCAAAAAAGTGCTCAACGTCATCCCGCAAGGGATTTTGTTCCATTGTAGTTGACGGTTAGTCTATGATTCCTCCTTCTTTTCATTTATTTCAAGTATCGATATGGGAATGGTTTCCCGGGTCAAATCGGCCTGGTATTTTTTAAATAGTGTAATAGACTCAGGGGGCTTTGCGGTGAGGATTGATGGCTATTTTAAAGCGGTCGAGACTGCGCAAGTCAGTCTCGCCCTTGTCAAATCCCAGTGCCTCTACCTGTAAGCTCTCCACTCCTTGAGTGAGCCTCAAATAGTGAAAGGGCCGTTCGGTGATGCCGGCATAGTCGTACAGGTCTACGTGTTGTCTCTTGTCCGGAGGATCGTACTGGACCCGTGGTCCTCCGCCCCCACCGGAAACTATGAACCACTTTCCATTTTTTTGGAGCCTTTCATAGCCGTGAGCATGTCCGCTGAAAAAAGCCACCGTCTTGCGGGCCTGCTTAAACGCCGGCACAAAGGCTCTCTGGACATGTAGCTCGTCCGGAGTGCGCGTATTGTTCGTATACGGGGGATGGTGACTAAAGATCAGTACCGCATTGACCCGATGGGAAGTGTCGAAACGGTCCAGTTCAGCAGTGTACCATGCCTGCTGTTGCCGCCATTCCTCGGGGCTGTAGTGCTTCTCGTTGGTATCCACCCAGATCAGGCCTAGGGAACCATAGACGCGGGAATACCAGTGCCTCTCCTGCGCCTGGGGAAAACGCCGTCTGAAGTGCTCCAGACTGGCCTGGGTGGAACCCAAAAAACCGTAGTCGTGGTTGCCGGCAGCCACCAGCACCGGGATTGATTGACGGTGCACCGGTTTCATGGCCGCATCAAAGTCAGCCCACGCCCGGCCTGAAGCCGCCTCAAAAGTCAGGTCACCCAGGAGAACCAATAGGCCGGGCTGTTCCTCGGCCACGTACTTCAGCAGCAGCGACGGAACTTCCGGGTTGCTTTCGCGACGTAAAAACCAGCGTTCCATCCAGGAAGTGGCCTGGGTATCGCCTACAACGATTAACGGGGGCAGACGACCTTCCTTCAATTCCCAATCTATGAAATCAAAATCCGCATACTGTGGAATCGCGGTACCCGCCGGGGGGGCGGAGCGGGAGACGATCAGCAGTCCCACCAAAAACAGGAGTAGCGGAGTGGTAGCGGCGATCCAGAGACGCCGGCGCTGCAACAGGTCGATCATCCTTCCCTAAGGTGGACCGTTCGGGTCTTTCTCGCAAACGCGACTTCCGTTTTGGCGCCAAATTACACTCATTAGAACAATATGTTATAGCTCCTGCGCTCGAGGGGGTAGGTGCGGAGGTAACGAGTTACTGATTTTTTATTCCGCGGGTAAATGGGTCTGTGAGCTCAACTTGTTGTGATTCGCGAATCTTTTTCCATGTCGGTAAGAAATTTAGCTAATATTTCCCTAGTTGCGTGAGGCATGATTACCACATGGGCAAAATCCTGACTCTCGCCGTTGAGGTTAAGTTTCATGGTTGCCAGCGAGTACTTTTTCACGATTTGGTTGC
>JAAUXW010123685.1_pt1 | contig 10312 bp, 7 predicted proteins | sample 7278141 | NCBI WGS metagenome assembly JAAUXW01 (sample SAMN14350115, study PRJNA611818) | marine sediment metagenome | isolation source: surface marine sediment (2.1m) | place: French Polynesia: Moorea | collected 2018-08
CGGCATCGACCTCGACCCGGTGCACGCGAGCCTCCGCGCCCGCGAGCAGCGCCAGGATGTCCTGGGCCCGCGCGCGGGCGCCCGAGTCGAGATCGAGCCCGGCGACGAGCCGGCGAACCTCGGCATAGGGTCGGTGGTGGTGCCCATGGGGCTCGACGGGGCTGACGACGAGGCGCTGCCCGGCGAGCGCCCGGCTGCGCGCCGCCTCGACGCGCACCGATACGACACGGCCGAGCCCGGAACGCTCGACCATCTCCCCGAGCGCGTCCGTGAGCCCGGGCCGCGCGTCGAGCAGCGCCGCCGCGAACATGTCTCCGGCGACGCCACCGAGCGGATCGAGGTGCACGTGCATGGCGTCAATTCTACTGGCTGAGCGCCCAGATGCTCGACCCGGCGTGCGGACCGACGCGTCCGCCCGGGCGGCGATCGCCAGGGCCCGATCGACCGAGCGCCAGCGCGCGTGTTCCGACCCCCGGGGCACCGGACTATGATGCGTGACGACCCGCCATCCATCGCGTTCACCGCTTGTCCAAGCCCGCACCCCGCCGATGGTCCCTCGTCACTGCCCTCACCTGGGGCTCCAGCGCGCTGCTGGCCACCTCCCTGGTCCTCGTCCTGGCCCTGTCGTTTCGCGCCGGGGTGCGCAGCGCCGAGGACCTGCTCGGGACGTGGGCGGCGACGGTCGTCACATCCGTATCCGAGCGCCTCGGCGAGCACCTCGAGCCGGTGCGCACTCAGAGCGCCCGCATCGCAGCCATCCTCGCGGAGTCCGAGCCGGGCCCGGACGGCCTCGCCGACCTTCTGGGCGCGTCGCTGGCGGCGGCGCCCCAGCTCGCGGGCACCGTGCTCGTGCGCACCGACGCCACCGGGGTGACCGTGCGCATCGCGCCCGACGGCGTGCCGGTCGCTCGCGCGCTCCGGCCCCAGGACCCCGGCGAGCGCGATCTCGCGAACGCCGCCGAGGCGATGCGAAGGGCCGGGACCCGCGACGGCGCCTGGGGCGACGTGGTGCGCGGGCGCGGCGGGGGCGACGCCGTCGTGAACTTCCGACAGCCGGTATGGGCCGGGGAGCGCTTCGTCGGCATGCTGACGACGGGGGTGCGCACCTCGGAGCTCGCGCGCTACCTCGAGCGCATCAGCGCGCCGAACGACGCCGTCGCCTTCGTGCTCCTCGGCGAGGACCAGGTCGTCGCCGCCTCGAGCCTAGACATGCGCACGATTCCGCGCGCCCGGGGCGCCGCGCTGCCGCGCATCGCCGACGTCGACGACCCGGCGCTGCGCGCTATCTGGAACCCGATCGACGAGCATCAGCAGGACGACTTCCCCGTCGCGCCCGGCTTCGAGTTCCACGTGCACGAGCTCGACGACGGACGCAACGTCGCCTACCTGTACCAGTACGTTCACGACCTCGGCAGCACGCCGTGGATCGTCGGCTGCTACTTCGCGGGATCGCAGTACGACGACGCGCTGAGAGAGATCCGGTTCGCGTCGATCGTGGGCCTCGCGGTGCTCGCGCTCACCGCCTTCGCCACCTTCCTCACCGGGCGTGGCCTGGGGCGCCCGATCCTGCGACTCGCCGACGCGGCGCAGGCGGTGCGCGACGCAGGTCCCGGCGCCGCCCGGGCGCTTCCGCGGAGCCACCTCACCGAGATCGACACGGCCTCCCAGGCCTTCAACGAGATGGTCGAGGGGCTGCGCGAGCGCGAGCGGCTGCGGACCACCTTCGGGCGCTACGTGCCCGAGAGCGTCGTCGACGCGCTGGTCGCCGACGGCGGCGTGCTGCGCCCGCAGACACGCGTGTGCACGATGCTGTTCACCGACATCGCCGGCTTCAGCACCGTCTCGGAGCAGCTGTCGCCGGAGGAGCTCATCGGCACGCTCAACGAGTACTTCTCCGTCATCGTGGGACCGATCGAGCGCCACGGAGGCGTGATCCACCAGTTCCAGGGCGACGCGATCCTCGCCACCTACAACCTCCCGGTGCCGCAGGAGGACCACGCCGCACAGGCCGTGCGCAGCGCCCTCGAGATCCAGGAGGCGACGCGAGGGCGCACCTTCGGTCCCGGCGTCCCGCTGCCGACGCGGGTCGGCGTCAACACCGGACCCGCCGTGTGCGGGACCGTGGGCGGCGCGGGCAGGCTGGGATTCACCGTGCACGGCGACCACGTCAACCTGGCCGCGCGCATCGAGGAGATGAACAAGACGCTCGGCACGCGCGTCCTGGTGGCCGGCTCGACCGTCGAGCGGGCCGGCGACCGGTTCGCCTTCACCGAGGTGGGAGAGCTGCCCGTTCGCGGCCGCGAGCAGCGCGTGGCGGTCTACCGGGTCGCCGGACCCCACTCGACGGACGAGCGCGCCGAGACGAGGGCGGATACGAGGGCAGGAACATCGACCGCTCCCGAGTCCAGCGCCCTGTGAGGCTCAGCGACGCCGCAGCAGCCCGTGGACCGTGCGCATGACCTCGCCCTCCTCGAATCTCGTGTAGTCCAGCTCCAGGCCCTCATCGATCAGCGTTCGGTGGTAGACCTGCATGCTGTAGCTGCCGGCGTCGGTGATCAGCAGCGAGAAGATGCTGAGCGTGTCGCCCTCGATGCGGGCCCACACGTACGGGTCGCCGCGCATCGGGTCGAGGGCCTCGCGCTTGCCGAACAGGTTCGTGCGCATCGCCGAGCCGTAGACGCCCGGGCGCCGGCTCGGCGTGAAGTCCACGCTGTACTGCTTGCGCTTGACGCTCCCGTCGGGACGTCGGGTCACGGCGGTCCACAGCACGCGGAATCCGCGCTTGGTCCTCTTGATGTCGACCTCGAGGTCGCGCATCTCGTGCGCGCCGTCGGTGTCGGTGATCGCCTCGCCCACGAACGAGCCGAGGAAGGGCTCCCAGAGCTCCTTGGCGCTCGCCGACGAGGCGAGGGCGGCGAATGCGACGACCAGCAGCGCCCTCGCCGTGCGCGTCCCGCTCATCTCTCGACCTCGCGTGCCGTCCCTGCTCGTATCCGGGATGCTAGCCCGGATATCTCACCGATTTCACGCGCGGTCTCTCGTCCCTCGCATCGCCGGCGGTGCCGCGAGCCCGCAGGTGGGATCGGTCCGATCGCCGCTCGCCGGAACCCTCGTGCGTCCGAGGTTCCCGCGCGACCTTCTCGGCGCTCGGTGGCTCTCGGCTAGCCGGACTCGGAGGGCAGCCACAGGACCGCCTGGGTCCCTCCCGCCGGCCCGGTCTCCACGGCGACGCCGCCACCGTGCTGCTCCATCGCCTGGCGCACGACCGGGAGGCCGAGCCCGATCCCGAAGGGCCGGGTGCTGAACAGCGGCTCGAAGACGCGCTCGAGGGCGTCCGGAGAAATCCCCGCCCCGTCGTCCTCGACCCGCAGCTCGTGCCGCCCGTCCCGAGTCGTGACGCGCACGCACACGGTGCCGCCGCGCCGGCCCTCGTCGTCCTCGAACGCCTGGAAGGCGTTCTGCACGAGGTTGAGAAGCGCCTGCTGCAGCCGCTCGTCGTCGAACGATGCCTCGGCGTCGGACTGCACGTCGACGGTGAGGTCGACGCCCTGCGGCGACTCGACCTCGCCGAGGACGCTCCGGCACCACGCGCCGAGTCGCCGGCGCTCGCGCACCAGGGGCCGCACGCGGGTATAGGCGAGGAGCTCCTCGATGATCGTGACGCAGCGCTCGACGCTGCGCTCGATCCGCTCGAACAGACGGCGGGTCGACGGATCGGCGCCCTCGAGGCGCTGCTCGAGGACGTAGACCGAGGTACGCATCGTCCCGAGGGGATTGCGCAGCTCGTGGCTCACCGTGGCGGTCACCTCGCCGATTGCGGCCAGCCGCTCGGCGCGCAGCAGCTCGGCCTGAGCGTCGGCAAGCTCCCGGGTCCGCTCGTCGACGAGCTCCAGAAGCCGCTCACGGTGACGAGCGAGCTCGCGCTCGGCGCGCTTGCGGGCGGTGATGTCCGTGTGGAAAGCGAGGGTGCCGCCCTCGCGCGTGCGGCTCTCGCGGATCTCGAACCAGCGCCCGTCGGAGAACTCGAGCTCGATCGGGCGCCCCGGCTCGCGGCGCCGAGCGAGGCGCTGCTCGAGCCACTCGGGCCTGGACGTCCACTCGTCGGCGAAGGCGCCCCGCTCGACGCAGGCCCTCGTCAGATCCTCGAACAGCAGGCCCGGTCGGATCAGGTCCTGGGCGCGGTGAGCGCCGTCGCGATATGCGTCGTTGAACAGCACGAGGCGGCCGTCCTTGTCGTAGATGGCGAACCCGTCCGGGATGCTCGCCACGGCGTCGTGCAGCAGCGCCTCGGCGCGCTCGCGCTCGGTGACGTCCTGCACGACGCCGAATACCAGCTCGACGCGCCCGGTGCGGTCCGCCTCGCACTCGCCGGTCACGACGACGTGGCGCACCTCGCCCCCGGGGCGGACGATGCGGGCCCGATACGAGAACGGCTCGTGCGTCTTCAGCGTGAGGCGCATCAGATTCCGGATCGCCGGCAGGTCCTGCTCGGCGAAGACCCCCGTCGCCGACTCCAGGTCCACCGCGAAGCGGTCCGGATCGACCCCGGCGATCGCGTACATGCCGCTCGACCAGAGCACGGCGCCCGTGTCCAGCCGCCACTCCCAGTTGCCGAGGGAGGCTGTCGCCTCGGCGCGCGCGAGTCGCTCGCGCTCGTCGTCGAGGGCGCGGCGGGTCGCGTCCTCGACGGTGAGGTCGCGGCCGACGCCGCGATAGCCGCGGAAGGTGCCGTTCGCCCCGAGCACCGGGACGGCGCTGCTGCTGAGCGCTCGCAGCCCGCCCTCCCGGTCGGTCCAGCGGTAGGCGAAGTCGCGATAGGGGCACCGGGCGGCAAGGGTCTCGCCGAAGCGCGCCCACTTCTGCTCCTGGGCGAGCTCGTCGTCGGGCAGGGAGCCGGCGAGCATCGCGTCTTGGGTCTTGCCCAGGATCTCGCTCGCCTCGACCCCGGTGACCTCCGCGAAGCGTTCCGAGACGAAGGTGAAACGGCCCGCCGCATCGGTCTCCCAGTACCAGTCGGAGGCGGCCTCGGCGAAGTCGCGAAAGCGCGACTCGGAGATCTCGAGAGCCCGCTCGACGCGCACCCGTGCGGTGATGTCGTGGAGCACGCTCTGCAGGATGGGCATGCCGCGGTAGGTGCCGTGGGAGACCGAGCGCTCGACGACCACCTCGGTGCCGTCGAGACGGATCAGGCGTCCCTGGGAGACCCGCGCGACGGGCTCGCCGCGAGCTGCGCGCACACCGCGCTCGACCGCGTCGACCCGGTCGTCCGGGTGCACGAAGTCGAGGAGGCTCCGGCCCACTATCTCGTCCGGCTCGCTCGCGCCGAGCAGCTCGACGCCGGCGCGGTTGACGAACTCGACGACCCGGCTCTCGACCTGCGTCACGAAGACCGCCGCGGGGATGCCCTCGAGGATCCGCCGGTGGCTGTCCTCGCCGCGAGCCTGGCGATTGCGAAGGTCGGCGATCTCGGCCCGCAGCCGGGCGTTCTCCGCGCGCAGCGCGCTCGACGGACGGTCGGGGCCGGGCCGGCCCGCGCTCGGCGACTGCCCGGGCTCGGTTCCCTCGGGCTGGCACTCCATCGGCCGTCTCCCCGCTTGCGCCTCGTCGAGTATAGGCGACGGGTAGGGGCGCTTGACGGGAGGGGGGCGCTGCCAGATATTGCGCGCTTTTGTCAGCCGTCATCGGAGGGCCCGCGATGGCCGCCGTCCTGGAGCAGGAACCGCCCGCGCGTCCATTCGGCACGGACTTCGCCGGGATCGTCGCGAGCGCCCGGTGCCGCGACGGCGCCTGGGAGGCCGCGGCGCTCGGGCCGCTCGAGCCCCTGACGCTGCATCCGGCGACGCACGCGCTCCACTACTCGAGCACCTGCTTCGAGGGGCTGAAGGCCTACCGCCACGCGGACGGGAGCGTGCACGCCTTCCGGCTGGACCGCCACGCGCGGCGCATGGGGCAGAGCGCGGAGCTGCTCTGCCTGCCCGTGCCCACACCGGGCCTGCTCGAGTCGATGGTCGCCGAGCTGGTGGTGGCGTGCGCCGCGGAGGTGCCGCCGGCGCCCGGGGCACTCTACCTGCGTCCGACCCTGATCGGGACCGACCCCAACATCGGCGCCGCCGCGAGCCCCTCGAGCAGCGCCCTGCTCTACGTGCTGGCCTCGCCGGTCGGGGACTACTTCGCAGGCGGCCAGCGGCCGCTGAAGATCCTCGTCGAGACCGAGGGCATGCGCTCGACGCCCCAGTTCGGCGTCGCCAAGACCGGCGCCAACTACGCCCAGGCGCTCGCTCTCATCGAGCGGGCTCGGGCCGAGTTCGGGATCGACCAGGTGCTCTTCTGCCCGGATGGAGACGTGCAGGAGACCGGTGCGTCGAACTTCCTGCTCATGGACGACACCGAGATCGTCACCAAGGCGCTCGACGGCTCGTTCCTGCACGGCGTCACCCGTGACTCGATCCTCGCGATCGGGCGCGAGCTGGGCTATCGGGTGAGCGAGCGCGATCTTTCCGTCGACGAGCTCCTCGAGCGCGCGCCGCGCTGTGAGGCTGCGCTGTCGGGCACCGCAGCGGTGCTGACCGGCGTAGGAACGCTGGTCCACGAGGGGCGCGAGATCCGCGTCGGCAACGGCGAGGTCGGTCCGAACACCCGGCGCCTGCGCGAGGCGCTAACCGCCATCCAGCGCGGAGAGGCGCCCGACCGCTTCGGCTGGCTGCGGCGCCTCGCCTAGTGCTTGATTCGGTTCTCGTCGCCAGAGCGTCCAGACGAGAGCCGGCGCAGCGTTCCGGCTAGCTCGAAGGCGCGTCCTCGCCGGCCTCCGACTCGGACGGCGGCGCGGCGAGCATCTCCTCGCGGCGCTTCGCGAGGTAGTCGGCCCGGTAGGACGGCAGCTCGAAGACCCACCCGCGCCAGGCCTCGTCGAGGCGTGACGCCTCGGCCTGCACCTCGGCGGGGTCGAGGAGCCGGTCGGCGCCCGCCTCCTCGACCACGCCGGCAGACGCCGGCGTGCGCGCAGCGTCGAAGCGCGCGCCGAAGGCGGCTAGCGTGCGCTCGCCGTCGACGCGGGTGCTCAGCGTCACGACCAGGCCGTCGTAGGTGCGCATCTCGGCGCTCAGACCCGGCTCGCCCCCGACGGACTCCAGGTCGCCGGCCCGGACGTCCTCGAGCTCGAACTCGGAGAACGAGCGACCGATGTCGTTGAGCTTCCACTGGCCGTCGACCTCGCGGTCCTCGGGCCGGTCGACGAGCGCGTAGTCCACGTCCTCGGGCCGGGCCTTGCGCAGGAGGATGCGCTCGCCGTCCGGGTGCTCGATCTCGACCTCGTGAATGCGCTCCTCGGGCACGCCGACGATGATCTCGCTGACCCAGTCGAGCGCGCCACCGGCCTTCGGCAGCTTGCCCTGCACCAGCCAGCTCTGCGGATCGTCGCCGAGTCGGACGTAGATCTCGCTGTCCTCGAGCGTGGTCTTGGCGGGACGCCGGCGGCCGACAACGAGGTCGGCTAGAGGCTCCGAGTCGCCGTCCTTGATGACGATCTGCATCGACGTCGCGCTCGGGGACGACGGATCCTCGAGGCCGATACGCGGGTACAGGTCGGGGTTGGCGGTCTTCGGCTCGATGCGTCGCAGGCTGGCTGCTCCCACCAGCAGCAGGTGCACCCGGTCGGCGTCGGCCGGATAGCCGTCCTTCTCGCGCACGACCCAGCGCCCGTCGCTGAGCTCGACGTTGAACGGCTCGCCGGCGCTCAGGCCGCTGATGAGACGCACATCGTTGACGCGCTCGAGCAGGCCGGGGAGCAGCGGCTCGCCGGCGCTCGGGATCGCCGCCTCGCGGCGCTGGGATACGAACGCCGCGGCGACCGCGACAGCGGTCACGACGGCGAGCAGCATCAGGGTGCTCGCGCGACTCATGGCTAGTGTTCCCCGTGCCCGTTCTCCACGGGCTCGTATTCCTCGGGCCTGCGTCCCTCGGGCTCGCGCTCCATCGACGACCGGCCCTCAGCCGTGGGCGACCCGGCGCCGGCGTCGCCACAGCGCCGCCAGGGAGCCGACCACCCCGATCAGCACCGGCACGAGCGCGACGTTCAACGCCTCGAGCCGCGTCTCTAGGCGCTCGATGCTCGCCCGCAGCTCACGGCGGACCTCGCGCAGATCGCGGCGGATGCGCAGGCGCTCGTCGCGGAAGCGCGCGATCTCGACCTGCTGCTCGGTGGTGAGCACGAGCGAGTCAGCACCCTGCTTGCGCTCCTCGAGCGCGACCAGGCGCTCCTCGGTCTCGTCGAGCCGCGCGATCAGCTCCTGCTCCTTGGCACGGAACTCGAGCTCGGCGTCCCGGCGCAGCGCGTTGATCCGCTCGAACGGACGCAGGAAGTTGCCCCGGTTGCGCACGCTGATGAGATCGCTCGAGCCCTCGAGGTTGTCCAGCGCGTTGACCACCAGCGAGCCGTTGGCAGCGCTCGGGATGGCGAGGCGGCTGCCGAGGAGCTCCTGCACGCTCACCCAGAAGTGGTCCTGTAGCAGGTCCGTGTCGGCGAATACCAGGAGGTTCACCTCGCCCGTGGACTCGGCGAGGTGCTCTGGGGCCGGGTCGGGATCGGACACGCTCTCGGCCGGGCCACCAGCCGAGCCCTGGGCCTCGTCCTCACCCGCGTCCTGCGCCGGTGGGGGGCCGTCAGGGAACGCGCTCGTGGCCTTGCCGGTGACCCGAACCCCGAGCGTGAAGGCGCGGCCTGCGGGCGTGTACTGACGCACGATGTCCTGCGGGTCGGCGGCGCGCGAGAGCAGCGCCGGGTCTACGAGAGCCGCCCCGTCGGTGGTGCGCATCAGCGCAGCCACCTTCGTGGTGGCGTCGTCCAGCGTCTCCAGATGGCCCGGCGAGCCGAGCGCGAGGTTGCCGAGGTTGGCGGTGACGATGTCGTTCTGGTCGAGCTGATCCGGTCCTAGGCTCAGCCAGACCGGATACTCGAAGGTGACCATCCGACCGCTCTGCTGCGCTCGAACCTTGACCGCGAGAGCGAGATCCGCGACGACCTTGCCGGTCTCGAGCGAGAGCCCCCAGGCGCGCAGCAGATCGTCGAGCTGCGAGGCGCGGCCGCCCGGAACGTTCATGGCAGGCATCATGGGCGAGCCCTGGTCCGCCTCCGCATGGGCGTCGACGAAGACCAGCGCCCGCCCACCGCCGAGGACGAACTGGTCGATGGCGTAGCGGGTCCGATCGGGCAAGCCTTTCGGATGCACGATCATCAGTACGTCGATGTCGTCGTCGATCTGCGTCGCCGTCGGCTCGACGGTGCGCAGCTCGAAGATCTGATCGATCTGCTCGACGATCATCCACGGCGGCGCGTTCAAGCCGCGGAGCGCGGCCTGGGGCCCCTGCCCCTGCACCGGCAGGGTGATGAGCAGCCCAATCGTTGGCTGCTCGGGATTGGCGAGGTTGTGGACGAGCTTCGTGAGGTCGTACTCCAGGAACTCCTCGCGGTCGGTGGTGAGGAAGGGGATCACGTCCTCGTCGTCGGTGGAGTTGGTTCCCACGAGGCCGAAGTAGAGCGTGTCTCCCTCGGTGCCGACGGGCAGGCCGCGCAGCCCGTAGCCGACCGCCCGGTCCTCGTCCTCGGAGAACGGCTCCGGATCGATGACCTGCACCCGGACCCTGCCGCTCGCCGCGCGCGCGTACTCCTCGAGCAGCGCCTCCACGCGATTGGCGTAGCTGTTCATGCCGGGCATCTGCTTCGCCGCGTCGCGGCTCACGTACAGGCGCATGGTGAGCGGCTCGTCGAGGTTGGCGAGCAGGCTGCGGGTGCCGGGCGACAGGGTGAACAGCTTGTGCTCGGTCAGATCGAGGCGCGCGGTCGACAGGAACGCGCCGCCGCCGATGTTGACGGCGAAGAGAAGCACCAGCGCAAGCACCAGGCCACCGGTTCCGAGGAGCTTCGAACGCATGGCTACACGGTGCTCCTGCACGCGCCGATCACGGGCGGGATGCCGACGACCGCGAGGGTCTCTCGCATCAGCATCGATGGTTGGACTTCGCTCATCACCGACTAGTCCGCCTTCCTGAGATCGATGAAGACCGCGTTCGCGAACAGCCAGAACACGATCAGCGACACGAAGTAGAGGAGATCGCCGACCTGGATCACGCCCTTGCCGATGGCGTTGAAGCGGGTCAGGAAGCTGAACGAGCCGATCGCCTCGACCAGGACCTCCGGCGCCCAGCCGCTGAACAGCGTCAGCACCATCGGCGCCCCGCTCAGCACGAACAGCAGGCAGACCAGCGCCGTGACGACGAAGGCGATGACCTGGTTGCGCGTGAGCGCCGACATGCACGA
>JAAUXW010050501.1_pt1 | contig 10301 bp, 5 predicted proteins | sample 7278141 | NCBI WGS metagenome assembly JAAUXW01 (sample SAMN14350115, study PRJNA611818) | marine sediment metagenome | isolation source: surface marine sediment (2.1m) | place: French Polynesia: Moorea | collected 2018-08
CGCATGGGCACCCAAACCCCCCCCCAAACCAAAAAGTTGCGTATGCCTACAAAAATGGGGGGAGGGCCCCCCCCCCCCCCCGGGGAGGGGGGCTATGTAATTTTTTTTCATCCAAGGTGGCGAGGAGGGGGGGTCATGCAACTTTTTCCTTTCTGAGTGGGTTAGGGTGCACATGCATGCCTAGATGCCCGTGGCTATGTTATCTGGCCACTTCATACCCTGGAGCACTGCCTCCCTTAGAGGGTGCGGTCACAGACGACGAAACTAACAAAGTCGATGGCAGGAAACAATCTTTGTCACATGTCAGGTCAGTTTTGGCATGCTTTTGGCATGACAGCTGGTAGCTTTCTTGGTCAATTTGGCGGGAACTACTGTGCTGCGCAGTAGGGCAATCCCGCTGTCAAGGGATAACCAGTGAGGCCGGCGTAAAAGCTTAGCAAAAGCATGATCCTGTGGCATCCGCCACAGAAAATAAATATGCATAGTTCATCTGAATACCAGTTTGAAAGTGTTTGCAAATTTGGGAAGTAGGCAATTTACGTGCAATTTGTGTGCATGAAATTTTCGCAAATATTCCTGAACGCAAATATTTGCTGTTCTACAGTAAACATAAGAAAGATTCGCCTTCATGTATGTCTGCTCATATGCAAGGAAATTCACCTGTAGGTTATCAATAGATTGATCAGGACCCCCCGGATTTTTAATTTTTACGGATTTATTCAGATTAATACGGATATATTGATTACTTTATTATCCGTATTAAGGATTTATAATTGGATATTGGGTGCTTAAAAATCCGTATAAATCTGTAAACTGCAGCATACCTTTTCAGGAACATTTTTTTCAAGGCAAGTGTATCACTTGCCCTTAAATCTGTATAAATCCGTAAAAATTAAAAATCCGGGGGGTCCTGATTGATGCGCAAAATTCAACGTTTTGGTAGATAGGTAAGGGAGTGTTCATTATTTTTTACTTGGGGTGGAGGAATTGCAGGGAGGGGGATATCCATTTTCGGATTGAAAATTTAGGGGGGAGGGGTATTAAAAGTTGAGTCCAAAATTTAGGGGGGGGGGATTTTTTAACAGAACACCCCAAATTTCTGGTGCTATGCGTAAACTTTTCTCCAGGATGACCTTATATTTTTTAAAATCTTGCAAAAATTTCAGCACTGAGGAGGTTAATTTTTTTGGTTGGATTTTTAAGGGGGGGTACTAAAATCCAGTCGACTTTTTAGGCGACAGGTTACTTATTTTGACTGGACATCCGGGCCAATTCCCCTACCCCAAAGTCATAAATAATGAACATCCCCTAAGGTCTGGTACTTGAAATAGAAAACAGCTATGACAGACTCAAATAACTGTGGAGGACTTCCCTCGTGAATCAAATTTGATATTTTACACCATTTCACCATCATTCATCATCATTTGTCATCTTTCGCGATATTAACCATTTTTAACAAACATTCACAAAAGTTCCCATTTTTAATGGTAATTGAGTGATTTTCTTTATCAAATCTTGTGATCATCGGCAAAAATTGGCGAAAGTTCGCGGTTTAATTCATCAGGGCATGCCTGTGTTGGGCATGATAATTTGAAGGTTCCAAAACTAGATATTCTACCATAAATCATAACATTCAATGAATGCCCCATGGCCGGCAGGTGCTAACAGGGAAGGGGTGTGACTTCTAGTACATGGAATAGTAAAACGTGAGTCTAATAGAATGAATAGGTGTCATGTTGCATGAGATCTAGAATGAGCACTTTTATGTAATCTTTTAGTTCTCATTCGGATAGACTTTAATTATTAAAGTCAGTGTGGTGAATTAAATCTGTGCAGTTTGCCAGTGTTTGATGTTGGTTGAAGTTGCTCATTTATCTTGGTAGACTCTGTAATTTCTAGTCCTTTGAAGGACATACTCCATGAAACAGCATGTTAATAATGCAAGAACGATAGACAGCATTATAGCCCTGTGATAAACCATGGTCTCCCTAAGAAACAAACATAAAAGACAAAGGGAAAAAGAAATCAAAGCTTGAGCTATATGTCTTGATAAGGCTTATTCTTTGTGCTCAAAGAATTCTGTGAGATACTCAGGGGCATGTTGAAAGAGAAAGATGGGAGAGCAGGATAAAAGTCCAAGGGTAAACAGTTCAAAGAATCTTGTTAGATTGATTCTCCCAAGTCAGGAAATGAATACTTTGATGAAAATAAGGCCATGCATTAATTATCAAAAAGTATATGTCCATGTCTCTTAATGGTCACACAACAAGTAAGGTAGAGTAGATCATGCGAATTCGTGTTCTTTTCAGCCAACTTAAATTCATGGGATTACACTTCTGTGACAGAGTGGCCATTTCTAAACGTGGCCTTATGTGCAATTGATATTTGATTTTTCGGTATGCTTTTCCACTGAATATATCCGTAAATATCTGGCCGAATCTGTAAACATAAAAAAATCGAGCATGTCCTGTAATTAGGATAGACACTTTCAAGAAAAAATGTGCAAAGTTTCAATAAAGTATTATCTACTCTAGTCATTGTAGCTCACCTTTGGGTAATCACCACGCAGAGACTCAGAACTCAGAACTGAGTTATCAACACACTAAAAATTAACTGTCTCAAAAGTTACAGTGGGAAGTGAGGACTACGTTAAAAACTTAAAAAAAAATATTCATGAAAAAATGCCATTTCTTGTTATGAAACAGTACTATTGTTTCAAACGAAACAATGGGACCGTTTCCTAAGTGGGGACGACAACTATTTCGCTTTTTTGTTTCATTTTAGACAGTTAATTTTTAGTGTGAAGTGGAGAGTCTGCCATGCCGACTAACCTATGTGGTATGAAGTGGTTTTTTCTTGCTCTACTTGTATAGCTGCCTCTCGTGGCTCCCTTAAAAATAGAGGCGTCCGGTTTAAGGGAATGGTCATTATTTATGGGTGGGGCTGCAAATAGGGGGGGGGGCAAAAACGTTGTTCGCGCTTACTGAGGGGGGGGGCGAAATTTGAGTGCGAGCAATTTTCGGATTTGCATCGCCTACCCCCCACCCGTAAACAACTGATGGCATTATCACGACACTTGGCAGACTTGGTCTATGGGAGGTCCCGCATCAGTAGTCCATTTTTCAGCTGTCTGAATTGCACTTAAGACCTTTTCCCTCTAAGCCATTCAAATGTCGATGGGATTGATAATGCACTTGTCGTAAGGGTCGCAACAGGGTGTGCGCCCCCAAACCCCCTTATGACAAACACACCCAATGGCAATTGACAAACTTAGGTTCAACGTCTTACGACACTTCAGTTCTGAATCACTCTGGCACTATTTGATTTGGCGTAACAAGTAGGGATGGGCCGATACCACATTTTTGCTGATACGCCGACATTGTGCTTTGCCAATACCGCCAATATTGCCGATACTGGATAGTATGGAAACTTTTACTGATACTGCCGATTCTGGAAAAAGTGCTGATATGCCGACATTTCTGATACCGCTACTGGTATCAGCCCATCCCTAGTAACAAGCTCTAAGCACTTCCTGTAGCAGTCGTCAGCATGGAGAATTTTGGAAAAATGCGTTAATTTTCTGCTGTAACCTGATTCATTTATGTAAGACCACCGTAACAACTGATTTACAAGTAAAATAATCATTGGAAACATAAAAAATTTACCAGGTCGGATACTACATGAAGTGTATAGAGCTTGTTACATTGAACATGTTGAAATGAGTGGTGGCCACTCGGTAGGCGCTCGGTGGGCGCTCGGCAGACAACTTGCTCGGCCATTGCTCGCCAAGCGCTCGTGGGGATTACTGGTGTACGGGTGCAGAAAGGATTTTTCACTCTTCACCAAAAGAAACATAACTTTATTAAACTATTTTTCTTCTGGAGACTCTTGGTCAGGATCCAAAGACATTTAGAATGAAAATGCCCCAGTATTGACACACATACCGCATAATTCAGGTCGTTTTGCCCGACATCATATGGTGATGTCAAATGACGCACTGAAGTCCGTACATCAAACAATTCAGCCGTGAGAGTGCTAACAGACGCACAGACTGACAGGACCGATTCTATCACCCCGACCACGGACGTGGGAGGTAATGAGATACTATATTTTTGTGTCGAAAATAAGGGACTGTTTTAAGGTTGGCCCACCGCCCCCAGGGGGGCACAAAAGATCAAGGATTCACGTGTGCATTTCTTTTGAACAGCACTGTGCTTGGGAATGGATTTAGATATGATTCTCCACTATTGCCAGTATTGGATGTATCATGTCCACTGTGAAAAACTCGTATCTCCGGCATGTCTATTAAAGCAGAGTGTGTGTACAATCTATGGTTTAAGCTAGTGATATGCATGTACATAGTGCAGTTCATTGCATTTCACTGATTGAAATTTGAAATCGAAAGGCATCAAAGCATTCACAGTCTTTGATCCAGCCTTCAGATCTTTTGTAAAATTTGATCGATGTCTGATGTAGAAAGATTTAATAAGTCTTTCATGTCTCTGTTTCCTTTATCTCAGTCTTTGCAATACTTTATCGAATTTCTTTTGTCTTTATTCAATTTCCCAATGCTTTTCTTAATTTTCAGATAAAAAGGTAGATTTAAGGTTGTAGACGGAGTAATCATTGCTGATTAAGATTGGATATCTAAGACAACATGCGGCTAGCACTGTGAGAAGCCATCCCTGGACACCGATTTTGAATATACTACACCACTAATCCCTGCAAGCGCTCTCTGAGCAATGACCGAGCAAGCCGCCACTGAGCGAGTCTGTCAAGTGGCCGAGCAACCACCAAGCGCTCACTGAGCAGTCACTTGGTGGCCGCTTGCTCAGCCATTGCTCCGGAGAGCACTCATGGGGATTAGTGGTGTAGTACAGCCCAGGTCCCACTTAAAGTGGGCTTCATTTGCACTTCAAACAATGCTCACTTCTTTTTAATACCCGTTTTTGCACTGAAAGTGGGCTGCAATGGATGCAAGTGCAATGGATGTAAGTTGGGAAAGTGTGCAAGAAATGTCACAAAACAAGTGCTATTTACACTGATTTAAGTGTACACTAAAAAGAACCACTTCATTAAGTGGGAAAGGAGTGCTGCACTTCATCTGCACTTACAGAGCAGGAAGTTTGGTTTATTATTAAATTAAGTGGGCACTGCCTGCCGAAATGGATGTACACTAATATCTGCGAGCAAATGTTAACGGTGGGCAGTGCTACTTAAACATTGGTTTATATAGTACAAGTCTAATCTTAAGGTTCACCCATGGGAGTAACGACAACATTCTGCATTGGAGCAAAACATGAAATAAACTCTAGCAGAATTAAAGACAGTCATTTGCACTTTCCTTATAATATGGGTAATTTGTACTGCCCTAATTAGGGATCGTTCAATATTTCCAACAGATTTCAAAATCCTAACAACGTAAGGATTTAGGTGAGAAGTGCTTCCACAAAAATTTTGTTCCCTGGAGAAACAATTGCAGCAGCACCAGCACCAGCAGCACGCCAGTAAACACAATAAGATAGGCCCTTAGGCCCTATCTTAATTATTTCTAATATAGTGGATCAGAGCCATTCGGGTACCTTGAACTTTTTCTTCTATAGAGTCATTCCATGTCAAGTGTCCGAGTGGCTGTGCAGGCACCGTCTCCGATTTCCTTCTTTCTCTTATAATTTCCTTATTTCAATGTAGCAAGTACCTAGCATAATTATTACACCCTAATATTGAACGGTTTTCATTTTTAGCAACCTGCAACTAATAGGGATAATGGTAATTCCCTATTACCTGTGAGTTGCCATTAAGCACTTCTAACTGTATTCTAGATTCATGTTATTTCTATTGAAATAGATAGGGATCATGGAATAAAAGTCACATTTTCAACAAGCAAAAGTGCCGTTTGAGTCTTTATTTCATCATCAGAAATAGATAAAATATTACTAAATTAGGCAAATCGGGGTCCGTCCGCGCACGAACCTTCAGCAAATTGCGACGGATGACACAGAATGACTCTATAACATAATAGGATGTTGAGACTTCCATCTTGAATTTATGCAATCCTTTGTCACAATCAAATTCAGGATGCCGGTCTTGACACGCTTTATACAAAAAATGCAACTTGACGTTGACATAGAGCCCACCTTTAGATTTGCACATATAAAGTGCATAGACAAACAGATGGACGGGGGCAATGGTACACCAAAGTGTGTCCACTCAATGAGATCACTAAATCTACTGTCAATTGCTGTGTTGGCATGCTTCCAATACTGACTTACAGACAGACGGACAGAAAGTGATGCATAGGAGCCCACCATGCAACTTTGCACAGGTGGGCTCAAAAAAAGTCAAAGTAGCCAGATGGCATCGCTCTATTTATGTTATTTACAGCAACATCATGAGAACAGTATACTGGCCAAGTATCCTTCTTTATATTGTAACATATATCCCACCACTGGAGAATTTGGAGAATTTACACGTTTTAAATAATCAAAAATAAGTCCATTTTTATGTAATAAAATAATATACAATTTTTATTATTTATATTTCTGAAATTACAATTAACATTTTAAAAATTCATCCATTTTTTACAAACAGGATGTTTGATCTCTAATGATAAACACACGCTTATCATCACAGTCAACCGCTTGTTTTCCAATTCTATATTTACAGAAAAATACACATTTTGCATTGAACAACAACTGCTAAAATGTCACCACAGATCACAAAACCAAAGGCCTATTTTAACTAAAATTCTGTTATTTCGAATCTCCCAATGTCTATTCGTTATCACATACATGTTTACAATGCTGACTTTAACCAAATTTTACACTATACAGTACACAGTACTTGCAAAATAACATTACATTGATTATACTCTATACACTAGAAATAAGAGAGGCCTCAATCAAATTTCTCATGGTGAAACAAAATCAAGATTTTTTGGTTCATTCCTGACATGCAAACCAAGTTATCGTACACATCTCTCATACATAAATTTAACATCTGATAAAAAATTATTACGCAGCAACCACGATCCTGACTCATTAAGTCACAGGAAATTTAAACCTGAAATTGAATTACAGAAGAAATTAAAATTAATTGAATACCACCTCTTAGACCTTGAAATTCCACCACATAGGGCAGGACAGAAGATGGTCATTATAGATAAATAAAACAATAACAATGTATAATATAAATTAATTTAAATTTGCTCCATTCATTTTTAAATTCTTTGTGACAACTAATTTGTAACAAACGCATTTATATAAATATATTTTGTATATGAACTATTGTGTATAATGATGTTCTGCAAAATATGAGCTGACTTCTTGTTCAATATATTATTTCCTCTTGTTATTACTTTTTTGATAACTGTTCCATAAACATATATTAGATCTATAACAATAAATTACTATTTTCATACTTTACAAAATATTGGTCTAATAGTGAAAGTCACTTGAACCCGGCTGTAATGGGTATAGCATTTTCTGGTTCCATACATCACATAAAATATATATCCGTGACAGAGATTTGGATTGAATGAAAGACATGAAAAAACCTAGTACATGTATGTATAATTGCAGTTGTATGTGCATAATGTGCAAGTGCGAAAGATAAAACATGATAACAGTCTTCATAGCAGATAGTGTCTTATAAAGGCACGGTCAAATAAAAAAACAGAACAATGGCAATTAATTTATACAGAGGACAAGAAAAATCTTTACTTAAATAGAAAAATGTGAGGGAAATTTTCCAGTGATACCTTTTCTTGAATTTAATGTTTAAATTTACTACCATAATTCTATTTTCAAAAGTGCACCTAACTTGTCATTATCCTACCTAAGGAGTATGGACAGGTACAATGTCATAGGCGAACCTATTCACTTGTGATGACATAATTGGCCGAGGTTACTTAATTACTTGTTTTAAACAGAAATCAAATTCAAACGAAGTCTGTGATTGGGCTAGCTGTTTAATAGTGAGAATCCAGTAGTTAGAAGAAAATTAAGTAACTTGGTCTTATTGAGCCAGCTCGGAAACTTTATTAGGGGCTTATGCTCCATGAAAACACATCAGAAAGTACTTTCTCTGGGATCAATAATGACTTTTAGTCTGGTCTTCATTTTGTTCAAGGCACAATTAATTTTGGTCAAGTCACAGACAGACAGATCAAAGGCAATGCACATAAGCCCATTGTGCATGTGTATAGGAGTTAGGCTAAATAAAATGTGACCTGCAAAGAATTTAGTTCGATGATTTCACTTGGTTTGTAATGTCGTAACCCGGTCTTACAATGAATATACAAAAAGTAAAATAGCAAGTTAAACTATATCTCATCAACTTACGAGATTGTTCATAAATATAGCACCAGCCATTGCAAATGCTCATTAATCTGAAGTCATGTATCCACGTTCCATGTGCTGATACCAGTTACAAACTTTTATGGGGATTGAAAGGCGCAGTAACATGTTGTCAGCAGGGCTTGAAGTTACAAAAGAATAATCCACTTGTCCGGGGGACAAGTATCCCAAAGATCTACTTGTCCAAACGTTTTCATATTCCTCCACAATTTTTGCAAGTGTAAAATTTGACAACATAGTAGATCAATAGAAGTAATTCTATGGCACATGTCCCTCAGACAAGTAGCTGGAGGATTTACTTGTGCCCCCCCTCCGAATTTTTACTTGTCCCGGAGAAGGGGATAATCTGTTTTCTGGTTTTTTTTTTTCAAACCCTGGTGGCATCATACAACATTAGATTTGTACAATATTAGGTCATACATCTAAATTCCCGTTGCCTGAACTAGGCACCAAAGTCTCAAAGAGACGCAATGTACTACCAAAACATGTGTCTTTCTGTGACACATTCAATGCATGTCCTGTTCCTAAGCAATTTGCATTTAGATGCTTAAGAAGTGAATCGGGGCGATAGTCATTTTTTTGGCAAACTTTCAGAAACCTTGGTGACATGATGATACCTACTTTCTGCAGGTTCGTTAAGTCTGGCATTTTTTTTACTTAACACCGTCAATCCCCATTTTGAGGTAGAAAGTTATGCATGAGGTTCTTCACATTAAAAAGTTTCAGTTCGAAATGCTGAAAGAAAAACTATTATCATTTTGGTCCATGTTTCTTTCTGTTGAGATGTTTTCTACTCAATCTTCTTGACTTTTCCAACAACTTTGCCTTCCCACAGAGGCAAGATGGCGTTGTCCTCGGAAACCTCTTCCATTATCACCCCGGAGTCAAATTCATCACTGGCCATCTTGAAGAAATATCTGCAATGAAAACAACTATACATAAGTGCTTCATGATATATTCTACATATTTAAGTTGTATTAGATTTAAAAAAACAAAGAGATGGGACTTTTTCATAGATTGCAGTTCCCAGGACATTGTAATATGTAATATCATGCATCAAAATCTAGGTAATAAGTCAAATTCAGCCAAACTAACAAGTAAACCATCTATGATCACAAAAAACCTGTTCAGTGTTTCAAGAACCAGCCAAAACAAGCCATTGTTGAGTTCATGTGTCTGGTTGATTGAAATAAAAGTAATATAATAAATATTGTCACGTGCCAGGGAACCAGGGTCTCCAGTAAAACCCGCCTCCCAAGCATACGGACAATGACCCGACCAACCCTGTAGCCTGTAAGGTGGACTATACAATGAATGACATTGGCTATCATGATTAACGATCCCGCTGATAAAAGATCTTGTGTGTTTGGTCTAGCACCAAAGTATGAAAAACATGCAAAACACAAAGATAAAGATGGGCCTGGCATGCCACAATATTGACATGATCTGGCCCGAACAGTGCTATCTTACCATGTTTCTGAATTCAAAGAAAGAAGCCAGATACCAAACTTTGACGATTGATTCATAATTATAATTATATTTTTAATATTAACCAACTGTATCACGTATCCTGTTTTACACAGTCATCAAAGGTACAAAGCCACTCTATTGGTATTGAACAAATTAGTCTTTCATCATAACTAAATTAAAGGCATCACTTGGAGCAGTTCTTTTCTATGCGCATTTATTTCTTGCTGCAGTATATTATTTGATCTCAAAAACTATTTAATGGACTGTTTCCAAAACAGTTAGGACTACTGATTATGGGTGGGGTGCCAGGAAAACATTTCGGACCCGCCCGATCCTTCATTATTTGTTTTTGTTCCTGACTCCCAACCCCTACCTCATTTTTCGCTCAGGCCCCCCGGGCCCCCGGGGGGGTATGGTCGCGCGGGGGCCGCTTGCGGGGGGTGTAATTGGGCGGGGGGGGGGTGGGGCAGTGTA
>JAAUXW010009111.1_pt1 | contig 10296 bp, 9 predicted proteins | sample 7278141 | NCBI WGS metagenome assembly JAAUXW01 (sample SAMN14350115, study PRJNA611818) | marine sediment metagenome | isolation source: surface marine sediment (2.1m) | place: French Polynesia: Moorea | collected 2018-08
CCCAAGATCAATCCCCTCGGCGAATCCATCCGCATTGCGGGGGAACGTTACAGGGTGATCGGCGTTCTGGCGCCCCAGGGACAGCTGCTCGGTTTCGACCTGGACGACACGGTTTATCTCCCGGTTGCCAAGGCGATGTCCATGTTCGACCGCGAGAGTCTGATGGAGGTAGACATTCTTTACGCGGAGGACAGTGACGTCGAGGAGGTATCGGCCCGGATCCGTGAGACACTGATGGCTCGCCACGGGCGGGAAGATTTCACCATCACCACCCAGGAGCAGATGCTCAGGGGGCTCGGTTCCATCCTGGACATCCTGACCCTCGCCGTCGGTGCGCTGGGGGGCATATCACTCCTGGTGGGGGGAGTCGGCATCCTCACCATCATGACCATTGCCGTCAATGAACGCACCTCGGAAATCGGCCTGTTGCGGGCCATCGGCGCCGGCCGCGGACAAATACTCGGCCTGTTCCTGGGCGAGGCGATCGTTCTGGCGTCGGTGGGCGGCCTTGCCGGCCTCATTCTGGGAGCCGGCGGCGCCTGGCTGATCGGGGCTCTCATTCCGGCGTTACCCGTACACACGCCTTGGACGTTCGTCGTCCTGGGAGAGGGACTCGCAGCGCTGGTGGGCCTGCTCTCCGGCGTCATCCCCGCCCGGCGCGCGGCCCGCATGGACCCCATTGACGCGCTGCGCTCCGAATGAGCCACCGGCGTTCCCTCTCGGTGCCCCAGCCCTTCGATATGCGCCTTGAGAGAAAAGAATGGACAGGATTAACAGGATTTCACAGGATGCACAGGATGTTGAAATTTGCCTGCCAAACGACATGCTTATCGTTGGCGTCATTATACGTGCACGGAAGGTGCTTGAATGTTGAGTCGCCGACATGGGAGAAGCAGACCCCTTGCCTTTCGGCAACGGCCAGACGGGGGTTGAGTCACTCAGACCATTGGTAATCGGAACCGAAGCTGGCCGCTTCAGCGGGGCGGGTATTCAAAATTTACACAGATCCTGTAAATCCTGAAACATCCTGTTAATCCTGTCCATTCAGGCGTTCCCAGGCCCCGATAGCAAACCTAGAACGCAGTATCGGGCCTATTCCTCCGGGTCGATTCCCAGACAGGTTTTCTCGCAGGCCTGCTTGGTTTCGAAGGGGATAAAGCCTCCGCAGCCACCCCAGGCATACTCCTGGCAGGCCCCTTCGCTCGGATCGTAATAGTATCTTGAGATCTCGGCGCTGCAATGACCCGGATCGGGCTCCTGGGAGCACGCCGGCGGCAGAAGATTGGTTACCCGCTTTGTCGAAGTGCAACCTGCGAGAAAAATCAGGATCAGCAATGCCAGTGCGGCCAGATAGGGAAAAACAGCTTTCACGATTTTCTGCTCCAGATCGACGACGCGGTATAAAAAAAAAGCTTGCGCCAATGTCCCGGCGACAATCTTAACCACTTTTCGGTTTATTACAACAGACATGGGCCTCTCGCGACCCGCGACAAGCCGATTTGAGGTATCTGGATCCGCCCTCCGCTTCGACCCATCGGGTCAACAAATTAAAAGCCGGCGGTACCGCCAGTATCGACCCGGTATCAGTACTCTCCTCCCGCAAGAAGCCACAGCATCTGAATCATCAGGGCTTCCTGGAGCTCTTGGGTGCTGCACTGATCAATCCTCCTGATCAGATCGCATTTGCCCTTCGCCTCCTCGGCGGCGACGCGCATATCGGGTGGGCTTGCTGGAGAAGAGAGGCCACTTTGTATGACGGCCCGACGGCTCTGATCGACCACGTAGGCCACGGCGGCGGCGACCTCCCTCTCGGTGAGTTTCTCGAAACCCCCTTTCGGCGGCATCTGACCGTGCCCGTGTACGGTGTGTTCGATGAGAGATGACAGACCCTGCTCGAGCCGTCCCGACCAGTCGGCCGGGTTCCTGAATCGCGGTGCGCCGAGCACGCCGGTACTGTGGCAGTTCATACACTGCTGCGTAAATATCCAGCGGCCGAGACCAAGGTTGTAGCTGCGGACATCCTGATCGGATACCAGGTCGCCGGTATCTGCAAGCGTCTGTGCGGCGGCGAGCACCCCGATCAACAGCAAGAGTTTCACGCGCTCGGACATACTCCGGATTGCGTATCTTGTTTTAATTAGAGGACTAAGAGCTGAGTGTAACATATCCTCCGGAAAATGCTGGGAGGTCGGCGCACGGCGTAACCGGCCATTTGTCGATCCCCCTGGCTCGATACTCCGTAGAGCGGAATCGATCTCGTTGAGATTAAAGGATTTTTATGACTTGACGATAGCTTGTTCAGGCAAGGACAACCCTGAACATGTATGAAGATTTCTATAAATTGGCGGCGGATCCTTTTCGCCTGAGTCCCGATCACTCGTTCTGCTTCCGATATCCCAGCTTCACCAAAGCCAAGGCCTACATGCGTTACGCCTTGAACGCTGCCGAAGGTTTCGTCATGGTCACCGGCAGGCCCGGCATGGGTAAAACGACTCTGATCAGCGACCTGCTTTCGGACCTTGCCGATGCCGACGATTACCTGACCGGCATGCTCGTCAATACCCAACTGGAGGCCACGGCCCTGCTGCGCATGCTGGCCTACGAATTCGGTCTGAACCCAGAGGGCCAGGACAAGGCTGCTGTCCTGCATAGACTACACCAGTTTTTCGTTCAGGTGAGCCAGTCGAAAAAACGCCCCCTTCTGGTGGTAGACGAAGCGCAAAACCTCATGCTGGAGTCATTGGAGGAGCTGCGTTTATTGACAAATCTTCAGTTGGAAGGCAGGCCGTTGCTGCAGATCTTCCTGGTCGGCCAGGAGGAACTCCGCGATAAGCTTCAGGATACCCGACTGGAACAACTCCGCCAGAGGATTACGGCTGCCTGCCACCTGGATCCTCTGACACTGGAACAGACCACCGCATACATCATTCACCGTCTGCGGGTGGTGGGCTGGAACGCTGCCCCCGAGGTCACCGCCCCCACGTTTCAGGTCATCCAGGAGGTCAGCCAGGGCGTACCCCGGCGTATCAACCAGTTCTGCAGTCGCCTGCTGCTGCACGGTGCGTTGGAGGACAAATTCCAGCTTACCCCTGAAGACGCCATACTCGTCGTCGAAGAGCTGAATGAAGAACACCTGGCTCCGGTGCCGTCGAACCATGACTTCCTGTCGGGCACCGCCCGTCCCGCCTCCGCTCCGGCGGGCTCCGACCCCCATGTTGCCGACGACTCCCTGTTGAGAGCAGCCGAGGAACTGGTGCGGCAGCAGGAGTGCACGAACGGCAAGCCCGGGCCCGTCCTATCGAGGACCGTTTCTCCGAGGGATCGGGACAAACGCGAGCAAGCGGAATCCGTTCCTGTTATCCCCACCCTGGCGGAACCGCAGATCATCGAGCCGACAGCCCCGCATTCGGACGAGCGAAGCCGGGGCACGGTTGATCCTGCTGACGAGACCCAGGTCCGACAGTCGAGATGGCCCGTACTGGTCTACGCCGTGATCATCGTTCTGGTCATGGCCATTCCCTTTCTAGCCTTGCCGAATCAGTATCTGGAAGGATGGCTCCCCGAAGGCCTCCGGGCCATGCTGGCCAGCCCGTCGCCCGCCCAGCCGGATACCGCTCCCGGGCCGTCTCATGAATACCGGGCCCAGGCAGGCTCAGACCTCGAGGCGCGATCCCGGCCCGCAGCCGCAGCAAATCCGAAACCAGGACCGGTTCGTCTGACTGGCACCGGAAACCGAACCGCGGGGGATTCCCGCAAAAATCCCCCAGGGGACGATCCGTCCTCGATATCGGACCCACCGGAAGCGTCATTGGTCAGAGAGATCTCCTTCGGATTCGACAGCACCGAGATAAGGTCTGAGGACCGAAGCCTGCTCGACGAGGTAGCCGCCAGCATGAAGTCCTCGGATCGATGGATGGCGCACATCGTCGGTTATACCGACAGCGTCGGATCAAGAAAATACAATCAACGCCTTTCCAAGCTCAGGGCGAACTCCGTCGCCGACTATCTGACCCGGCAGGGGATTTCATCCAACCGCCTGCGCATCGAAGGTCGGGGGTCTATCGAGGCTTTGGCCCAGGAGAGTGGCGTGACACCCCCTCCACCCGCCGAACGTATGGTGCGCATCCTGCTCAAGCCGCGCTAGTCAGCATGAATCTTTCACCACAGAGGCGCAGAGGACACAGAGTGGTTTGAGTTCAAAGAAACTCTGAATTAGTCAGAGTTTCCTGAAAGAGGGTTTCTGACATCGAACTGCAGCAACAGTGTTTACACGTCGTCCCGGGAATCTGGCAGCGCCGTTCGGCGCAACCCCTGACACTCTCTGCGTACTCTGCGGTAAATTGGTGCAATAGGCGGGCTAGCGTTTTCGCGGCTGTTTCCGATCGACCACGGAATCCACCTGGAAACCCCATACACCCCGGTCGTTGTGCCGGGCGATCTTCTCCATGGCGTGGTACTCGTGAGGCGCGTGGGGAAGTGCGACCGCCCAGCCGTTTCTCAACATGTATGCGGCCAGGTCTTCGCCTTCCGAGAAACTGGTCTTGTCGACATAACAAACTGCGTCGAAACTTCCGTCCCGGTTTCGACCCAGCTTCCTGCAGGTAACAAAACCCTGGATCTTGAAATCGAGGGCCAGGGCGGCACGGGGGGCGCAGCGCACCGGAGTCTCGAAGGTTCGGCACTGGTAGTTTGTCCTGGGGATGTAGATGCCGGACAGTCGGTAGGTCTTTCCCCGTATCACCAGTGAGCCGTCGTCCTGAACGAACGCATAGCTGTGTATATCCGATCCGACCGCACCGGGAGGCAGCATGATCAGAGCCATGGCCAGAACATGTAGGGGAGCTCTATTGTTCATCGAGGGATAACTGTACTCACATTTGTCAGACCGTCGACAAAATTGGAAGTTTCCCACCCCGGTCGTCTGACAGCAGTTGACAAGGCCCCCGGGACTCGTCAGGATCGGGGCTTACTCAGGGATACTTTAGGAGACGATCTAGAGTATCTTTTGTTCACTGCAGGACAAGAAATGGCTAGGATCACCCATACCGCTATATCCCCCTCTCCCCTTATGCCGGCACCCCTGGCATTTCCCCTCAGGCTGATACCGGAGGCCGCCCATAGCCTGGTCCTGGTCAATCTGTTGAACAGGATCTGCGCCCCCGAACTGGCGGATGGGGAACTGGATTTTCTTCAAGATCGGGTAATGCTGATCCGGGTCAGCGACGCCGGCCTGAGCTACCGAATCACCCTGGCCGGTGGCAGACTCCAGGCTGCCGAAAGCAGCCGCGTTCACGCGCTCAGCATCGAAGGCACAGTCTACGATTTCCTGCTGCTCGCCAGCCGCCGGGAGGACGCCGACACCCTGTTTTTCAATCGACGGCTGCGCCTCGGCGGCGACACCGAACTCGGGCTTTACACCAAGAATTTCCTGGATGCCCTGGAACTGGAGGACCGCCTCGGCCCCTTCCTCAAACTACTGGACGGCGCCACCACCGTAATCGGCCGTTTAGCCTGATCTCTCTTTTCCGTTTCCGCATGAGGCAAGTCCCGTAGGTGCGCGCTTGCCGGCGAACCCAGGTTTTACCTGCCGTCCCTGGCGCAACGTTGCGGTTCTTCTCAAGCCCCGGCCCGGACTTCCCTGTCCGGGCGTTCGCGGAACTTCCTTTGTCCACTGGACAAAGGCTTCCCGCTCACCCGCAAGCGGGCTCCTACAGGGTACAAGAATGGCAAGTTACCCAGGATTCTGGGGTTCGGCATTTGCGGAATCGCCCAAGGCGAGCGACTCCATCCCGGCCCCACCGTGCCAGTAGCCGTCGCAGGGGCCCACGGGCATAAGACGCTGCAGCTCTGCGCTGCCCTCCGCCGGGTCCTGTTCCCCGTGCAGGCAACGGTGAAAGACGCCGATGATATGCCCTGTACGGGACGACTGGGGACTGATTCGGACTAGGTCCACACCCAAGCGAATTAAACGATCCAGTTCCGGCAACAGGTTGAAGGTGCGCGCGGACTGGGTCTGGATGCCGTTCAGGGTCAGGAATCGGGTGTCGTCCTGGGTGGACAGGGTCAGGCCGTCCGGATAGTCCAGGCAGCGGTACTGGCAGTCGTCCTTGGGCAGGTTGTGGGCGCGCGCAGTGAAACAGCGGGCCGAATAGGCCAGGGGAAGACGCCCGAAGGCGAACACCTCCGTCTCTACGCCCTCGGGGCGGACCGCCTGCATTTCCGTCAGGGTCTCAGCCGGGAGTTCCACCGGAAAGACCCAGCGCTTGAGTCCCACCGAAGCCAGCATCGCCAGGGTGCGGTGGTTGTAAATGTTGACGCTGGGACCGGCAACGAAGGGGTTTCCCTGCATCAGATGCACAGCCCCCATGTCGTTGGCTTCCACCATATAACGGCCGTTGGCGCAGATTCGGCGCAATCGCATCAGTTCTGACTCCGCCTCCAGAAGCGCCAGGGTGGACAATACGACCTCCTTGCCCGCCAGGCTCAACGCCTCCGCCAGAGCAAGCCAGTCGCCGGTGTGCATCTGGGTTCGCTTGGAGCAGATGGTTTCCCCGAGGTAGACGATGTCCACGGGCGATTCCGCCACCTCTTCATAGAACGCCACTAGCCGGTCTTTGGGCCAGTAATAGGGGACGGGGCCCAGGGAGAGCCTGGGCGCTCCGCGCATGTGCTGCGATGTTGTCTTTCCCGTCATCTTCACTGCCAGGGCCGATGATAGGCGCCCAGGGTGGTCTGAGCGCCCTCCGATATCTTGGCCAGTTCCGCCACCCAGGTTGAACGGGGCCGGAAGCTGTCCGGATCGCGCTCGCAGGCATCCAGGGCCGCGCGCCAGACCCGGGTCACCTGCCGGACATAGGCGGGGCTGCGCTGGCGCCCCTCGATCTTGACGGCGACCACGCCCAGGGCGGCCAGCTGGGGCAGCAGTTCCAGGGTATTCAGGCTGGTCGGCTCCTCGATGGCGTGGTAGGTGCTGCCTCCCACCTGGAATCGCCCCTTGCAAAGGGTGGGATAGCCGGCGTTCTCCCCGCCGGCGAAGCGCTCTATGAGGACGCCTCCGAGGCGGGTCTCCAGTCCGCCGCCGGTCTCGCGCCATTCAACGTGCTTTGCAGGGGAACAGGCCCCGAAGGTGTTGGGGGACTGACCGGTGGCGTAGGAGGACAGAATACAGCGCCCTTCCACCATCACGCAGAGGCTGCCGAAACCAAACACCTCTATGTCGACAGTGCTGTTCTCCACCAGGTGCCTCACCTGGCTCAGGGAGAGCACCCGGGGCAGCACCGCGCGTCGGATCCCGAAATGCTCGTGGTAGAAGCGCAGCGCCTCGTAATTCGTGGCCGAGCCCTGAACCGACAGGTGCAGATGCTGGTCCGGATGCCTTTTCGAAGCGTATTCGAGCACCCCGATATCCGCCGCGATCAGGGCGTCCGCACCCAGATCTACCGCGCGATCCACAGCGGCGCGCCAGCGATCCCATCCCTTGGGCTGCGGGTAGGTATTGAGGGCCAGGAACACGCGCACCCCCCGCTGGCGGGCATACTGGATACCCTGCTCCATCTTGGCAGGCCCGAAGTTCAGGCCGGCGAAATGACGGGCATTGGTATCGTCGCGGAACCCCAGATAGACCGCGTTCGCGCCGTTGTCCACGGCGGTCTTGAGCGCGGGTAGATTACCCGCCGGACAGACAAGTTCCACGTTTCAGTTCCCCTCCTGTTTCAACTCCTCGACTACACACTCCCGCATTCTCCACAGGTCGGCCCTGCCTCTGTGCGCGCGATCCACCGCCGTAGGAGCCCGCCTGCGGGCGAACCGTCGGCGAGGTAAGTGAGGCTTTACCTGCCATCCCCGGCGTACCCGTTCGACGGGGTGGCCATTCACCGGATGGCCACCTTTTCCCGTCTCGCCCCTGTCGGGGCGTTCGCGGGACTTCCTTTGTCCACCGGACAAAGGCTCCCCGCTCACCTGCAAGCGGGCTCCTACAGCTGCAACGCTAGGCCCTCAACAAAGTCAGATTCCGGCACAGCGCCCCCTGCCCGCTGCGGCGGCTGCGCAACTCGGCCTCGATACCGTTCAATACCGCCCATTTCTTCGAGCACCAGCGGGGCGTCAGTAGTATCTCCTCGGAGGCCGTGCCCGTCACCCGGTGAAAAACCACCTCCGGGGGCGTGCGTTCGATCAGGTCCGCGGCCATGGAGAGGTAGTCCGTTAAACCCAGCGGTTGATACTCGCCCCGGCGCCACTGATTCGCCAACAGTGTGCCCTTCACCACATGCAGGGGATGGAGCTTCAATCCCTCCACCCCCAGCTCCAGCACCCTCTCCAGACTCTCCAGCGCCTGCCCCCTGCCCTCTCCGGGCAGACCCAGGATCAGGTGGGTGCAGACCGGAAGCCCCCTGGACCGGGCGGCCTCCACCGCGCTGCGGTACTCCGCGAATCCGTGCCCGCGGTTGACCCGCTCGAGGGTGACGTCGAATGCGGACTGCAGCCCCAGCTCCAGCCATACCTCATAACCCCTGGAGCGATAGCCCGCCAGCAGGTCCAGCACCGGGTCGGGCACGCAGTCGGGCCGGGTTCCGATGGACAGACCCGCCACGTCGGGTTCCGCCAGCGCCTCCTCATACAGCGCCGACAGGCGCGCCACATCGGCGTAGGTGTTGGTATAGGCCTGAAAATAGGCGATATAGCGCATCGCCCCGGTTCGCTTGCGCAGCACCCGCCGCCCGGCCTCGATCTGCTCAGAGACCGAGGGGGGGCGTCGAGCACTTGGGTTGAAGGAGGCATTGTTGCAAAAGCTGCAGCCACCCCGGCCCTTGGCGCCATCCCGGTTTGGACAGGTCATTCCGGCATTGATGGCAAGCTTGTGGACCCGTTCGCCGTATCGACGGAGCAGGTCCTGGCCAAAGGTATTGACGAAATCGGACAGTGCCATGTGCTGGTTGCCAAGGGGGATGGTCCCTTGAACAAATTCCTTGAACTGCTTGAAAAATGAGGTTCGAGGGGTCTGACCCCTTGAAAATTGGAAACCTTCCCACAGCCGTCCCTAAAGGTAATTGACCCAGGTCAATGGCATGTCATGATAATTTTCAAGGTGTCAGATCTCTTGAACAAGTCCCTCGAATTTCCTGAAAAATGTGTTTCAAGGGATCCGACCCCTTGAAAGCTCAAGCGGGATGATCCCCCAAACCCCTGTCCTGCCCCGCGTCAAGGGGCATGGTTCGGGTGATTCGGTAGCGCTCGCATCGATCCAGATAACGTTGCGTGCTTTCCGGCATGGACACCCGTGCCCGGGAAACGCACGTCAGAAGCTCCATTCCGTCTTTTATGAGTTGTACACCGTCCGCCGCTTCTCTGGCCGCCACACCGGACTCCAGGGCCGAGAATCCGGGTTCGGCTTCCAGGAGCTTTTCTCCGGCGACCACGAAGGAGGCCCAGACGTCGAATATGACCGGATCCGTCCGCAGTGTTTCGCATTTCTGCTTGGCGGCATCTGCGAACGCCCTGATCAGATCCTCGATGCCGGCGAACAGCCGGCTCCCGTCGAAACATTTCACCATGGCGCCGGCTATACGGTCGATGTCGCGCATGGTCTGGGCGATCTTGATGTAGCGACTCTCGTAAAAGGTCTCGATAGGCATGGAGAACGCCTTGAAGGGCTCGCCCCACAACTCGTCGATATTCTCGTTACTGCTGCGGTGCCGCACGCTCTTGCCCAAGTCCAGGGCCTCTAGCAAACAGTCACCGCACTGGTTCATCAAGGCATCTTCTTGGCCGATGTCCACCCCCAGCGCCTGCAGTTCCACTACCTTGGTGAAGATATCCGTGGCCCGGTTGAACAGGGCACCCGCCAGCATGGCCCGCTTGACGCGCCGGCGATCGGGATCGGTTTCGTCGTCGTAGGCGCGCCTTGCCTCGGCGAGCCGTTTTCCCGGAATATTGATGCCATGTTCCATATGATTAAACAGCCGCCGCGTCAGCGCCTCGATTAACCGTTTTTTCGCCTCCAGATTGTCTTTCGGCGGCTCGTAGAATTTAATCCAGTAGCCGTCATAGTAGACACAGGACTTTCCGGCTATCTCCCGTCGGGAGCCGTTCTCAATCAGGTTCGACATATCCCTACCCCCCTCAACCAAGGGACGGATCGGTAAAGATTCCGGTGCCCCGAGCCCAGACGAGACACAGCATAAACCTGCGTTAAGTATAGGTAAATGGCGCCTCCTTTGCTGCCTGCCGCCGACGCGCTGGGCCATTCTGACGCAATATGCTAGTGTACCGCCGTCATAGGGACAATCTGAACCGGAG
>JAAUXW010141636.1_pt1 | contig 10246 bp, 10 predicted proteins | sample 7278141 | NCBI WGS metagenome assembly JAAUXW01 (sample SAMN14350115, study PRJNA611818) | marine sediment metagenome | isolation source: surface marine sediment (2.1m) | place: French Polynesia: Moorea | collected 2018-08
GGAGAGCTGCCGGATGTTGATCTCTGCCCGCGCCAGCAGCGCTTCTTGTTCGGCGCGCTGCAGTCTCAAGGGGCCGCTGTCGATCCGGGCACCCGGATCGCCGGCGCGCACCCACGTGCCGGGTTCGGCAATCATCTCCAGACGGCCGGCAACGCCAGCGGTGATCTGTAGTTCGTTGCGCGCGTATATCGTGCCGGGCACGGCGACCGTCGGCGCGAGTTCGCTGCGCGAGACTTCGGCCACCTGCACGACGGAGGTTGGCATTCCCTGTGCGAAAACGGGTGTCGCTGCGAACAGCAGCAATACGGCGGTTATTGGGTTACGCATCGGCTATGACTCCGTCGAGTGAAGGCTGCCGGCGCCGGAATCGCTCGGCCATGCCCAGCGGGGGCAGGCGGAGGATGCTCGGCATCAGTATCAGCGTGAAGATGGCGCTCACGAACATGCCGCCGATGATGACGGCGGCGAGCCCGCGGTAGATCTGCGAGCCGGTTCCCGGGATCACCATCAGCGGCAGCATGCCAAAGATGCTGGTGAGCGTACTCATGTAGATCGGACGGGCGCGGACGCGAACGGCCTGGGCAACGGCCTGCGCGCGATCGAGACCGGAACGGATTCCGGTGCGCGCCTGCATGACCAGGAGGATCGCGTTGTTGACGACCAGACCCAACAGGATCAGGAACCCGATCATGGTCAGCAGATCCATCGCCTGGTTCGTGAACAGGTTGAGAATGCGCAATGCGGCGACGCCTCCGGCGATCGCGAGCGGCATCGACAACATAACGATCGTGGCATCCCAGATCGAACGGAACATCGCGGCCAGGATCAGGAACAGCACGATCGCGGCGATGAGCAGATTGGCGCCCATCGTCGCAAACGCTGCTTCGAGCCGATCGGCTGTGCCGCGATACTGAAGGCTGACGTCGCCCGGCATGATCTGCCGTAGCTGCGGGCCGACAACGTCGCGCAGCGTGTTGAGCGCTTCCTGAACCGTCATGTCTTCCGGCGGCGTTACGGACAGCGTCAGTGTCCGCTGTCCGTTCACGCGCAGCAGCTGACTCGGACCGACGGTCCGTTCAATGCTCGTCAACTCGCCCAGTGTCTGTACGCCGGCAAGCGGCGTCGCAATCGGCGTCGCGGCCAGCTGCTCAGGCGTCGTCCACGTCGGACCCCTAAGGATCATGTCCATCCGATCGTTGCCGTCGAAGTACTCGCCGACGAATGCGCCGCTTGTCAGTGCACGAACCGCCGTAGCGACGGAGGCGCGGTCGAGACCGGCGGCGGTGATGCGGCGGTCGTTCGGCACCAGCTGCAGTTCCGGCTCGGCGATCGCGAGTCCGGGGATCGGCCGCACCATCGCACCGGGAACCGCCTCGTTAATGATCGGCATGGCCTGCATCGCGACCTCGGACAGTACGTTGATGTCCGGGCCCTGCAGGTCCAGATTGATCGCACGGCCGCCGTCGAAGCCGAAGTTCAGCATCGTCGAGCGCTGTACGAACGCGCGTGTGTCCGGCAGTCCGACGAGTATCTCGTCGCGCACCAGTTCGATCATCTCGTCGTTTCGGTCCGGGTCCAGCGGATAGATGAACAGCATGTTGAACGAGCCGAACGCGGACAGGTTGTAGCCACGGATGTAGGGCTGTTCTTCGTGCTCCATGTAGGGCCGAAGACGCTCGACGACGGTGCCGGCGATCTCCTCGCGGACCATCTCTATCGTGCCGCCCGGCGGCATGCTGAAGAATGCGTTCATCGAATCCATCGGTGCCTGCGGCAACAGATTCGCCTGTGGCATCAGCAGCACGACGGACAGCACCGAGCCGCCGAGAATGCCGCCGATCCACGCGCGGCAGCGCGTGGGTGTGCTGGTCAGGCGCATCACGATGGATGTGATCCGATCCCACCAGTGCTCGAGGTTGTCGTCCTTCTCTTTTCGCAACAGGAAAGACGCGGCGACCGGCAGTACCGTGATCGCGATGAAGAACGACGCCGATACCGCGACGGCGATGGTCAGCGCGAGATCCTGGAAGAGCTGGCCCTCCATGCCCTCCATGAACAGCACCGGCGTGAAGATCGCCACGCTGGTCACTGTCGATGCGAACAGGGCGCCGGTAATCTGTTTCGTGCCCTTCGCAACGGCCTCTTTCAGGTCGAGACCGTTCTGTCTACATCGCACGATGTTCTCGAGGGTGACGATGGCAGCGTCCATGACCAGCCCGACCGCGAACGCGAGCCCGGCCAGCGAGATGACGTTGAGCGTCTTGTCGAACATCCGCAGGGCGACGAAGGCCACGAGCAGCGACAGCGGAACGGTCGCGGCGACGAGGAAGGTCGCGCGTCGGCTGCGCATCAGGAAGTAGAGGATGCCGATGGCAAGTACGAGGCCTATCCCCAGGTTGCTGCGCACCAACGCGATCGCGCGCCGTATGTGGACGGACGCGTCGAAGCTTAAGTCGATCTCGAGCCCTGCTTCTTTGAGCGGTCCGGCGTTAAGCTCCGCGATCGCCGCATTGACGCCGTCGAGGATCTCTACGGTGTTCGCGTCGTACTCGCGCTGTATCGTGATGTAGTAGGCCGGGTAGCCGTTGCGCAGCGTGAAGCCGTCCTGCGCTCGCGGCACGATGTCGACGTCGGCGACTTCGCTCAGATAGATCGGCCGGTCGTTACTCCAGCCGACGATCTGCTGATTCAGTTCGTCGGGCTCGAACTGGCCGACGAAGCGCACGGTGTACTGTCGGCGGCCGACGTCGGCGAATCCGCCCGACGTATCGGAGCCGCGTGAGATCGTGGCGATGATGTCCTGAATACGAATGCCGAGCGCCGCCGCGCGATAAGCGTCGAACGTGATGTGGACCTCGCGCGGCTGTTCACCCTGCAACTCCACACGCGACACCCCCGGGATACGCGCAAGTCTCGGCTCGACCTCGTCCTCGATCAGCTTCTGATACTGCGCGAGTTCCTGCACCGGATTGTCGGGCAGCACGCGCACCAGCAGCGAAGCCGCCCCCGGCGTCTGCTGGCCGCCGCCGGCGAACACCTGCGGCTCGATCGCGTCGCCGGGCCGCGGCGGCGCCTGCGTGAGATTGTTGATGACGTCGAGCTTCGCCGTCTCGATATCGGTGCCCACGGCAAAGGTCAGGTTCACGAAGCCTGAGCCGCGGCTGATGAAGGAGTTGATGTTCGTCAGCCCGGGCGTGTTGCGCAGGACGTTTTCCTGCGGCTCGACGATGTTCGCCTCCATCTCCTCGGGCGCTGCGGCGCGCCAGAAGTTGGCGATCGAAACCTGCGGTTCCTCGATCGTCGGCAGGAGCTGGATGGGGAGCGAGGCGATCGACGTGGCCCCGAACAGCGCGACGAGTACGACGGCCACGGCGACAGACGGCCAGTGGCGCGTACTCAGGTCAGTGAGACTCATTGATTTCGACCCCCTCGAATCGATGCTGCGACCGGTAGAAGACGAGCGAAAGCGTCGCCACATCGGTACGTGTCTGGCTTAGATGCTCGAGAAGGCAAAAAGGTCACAAGTCTGGACACGGTCTAAAATATCGTTTCGTTATACCCGTCATGGAGCGGCGCAAACGCCGCCTGTAACATCGCCTCATGCGTGTGATTCTCGCCTTGCTGCTGCTGGTCTCCGCCGCCGCGTCCGCGGAACTGCCGGCCTATGTGATCGAATTGCCGGAGAGCGTGCACGACGTGTTCGTCGCCGACGCCGGAAACGCGACGCTGTACCACTTCGAGCATGCAGACGACCGGCTGACGGCCGGTACGGAGACCTACATGTCCGTCGGCCAGCGGGGTGCCGGCAAGGAGAGGGCATGGGATCGCCGCACACCGCTGGGGATCTACTTCGTCGTCGACCATCTCGACACGAGCCGGATGCACGAGAAATACGGGGTCACGGCTTTCCCGCTCGACTATCCGAACGAATGGGACCGATTGAACGAGCGCACCGGAGACGGGATTTGGGTGCACGGTGTTCTGCCCGGCGGAGAGCGGCGTCCGCCGTTCGACACCGACGGCTGCCTCGCGCTGCCGAACGAGGACCTCGCCGCGCTCGAGCCGCTGTTCCTCCCGCTGACGACGCCAGTGATCGTCACGCGCGAGATCGAGTGGATGTCCGAAGAGGCGCGCGCCTCGTTGCGAACCAAGCTTAAGGATTCAGTTGATCGCTGGGTGTCCAGTCTTGCCGATGCCGACCTGCATGCATACTTGTCGCTGTACGCGGACGATTTCACCTATCGCGGTATGAGCACGGCCGAGTGGTCGGCCCTGCGGCTGTCGTCGTTCGAGCGGGCAGGTCCGGCGGACGTCTCGATCGAGGAACTGATGCTGCTCGCCGATCCGGAAGTCGACGGCCTGTTCCTGAGCCGCTTCCTGCAAACGACCTACAGTCCGAACGGCCCGATAGTCAGAATGAAGCGCCTCTACTGGCAGCGCGGCGACGACGGCGAATTGCGAATCGTCGCCGAAGACAACGGCTGAAGTGCGCCGCCGTCCGCGATAGAAGCAGCAAGATGTTCTTTGCGCCTGTGGCCAGGCACAACCTTCATCCTCGTCAGTAGAGTACAAAGCCCAACTGGATGAAGATCAGCAACGGAATTGAGCCAAGGAAGACAATCCGCGCCTGTCTTGTTCGCACTCTGCGCAGGCAAAGCTCGTCGATGCGTGGGTCACCGACTCTGGCGAGCAAAGCTCGATCTCGAAGCAGCTGTTCGAAAGGAAGCCAGTCGCCGGAGTTGGGGTGCACAAAGTAGATTTCTTCCGGAACCTTCGATCGTACGAAGTATTGGGTGAGTAACCGAGTAGCAAGATCGAGCGGAGGCTCGGATGGCGGTTGGCCGACTTGTAGTTCCTCGAGGAACTCCGGGTGTTCGTTCTCGAGCCTATCGACAAGGGCTTCCCGCGCGAGCTTGTCGACGATGAATATGGCGACAAATCCAATCGGGATAAGGATCAAAAGCACGGATCACAGCTCGATGTACTGAATTGCTTATGCGAAGGTGCGGCGACTCATTCGTGACCTACGCCGCGTCGCCGACAGCATAGCGTGTAGCCTGTATCGGTTACCATGCGAGAGATGCTGCGATACTTCGGAACCGGTGACGTAGTCCGCGAGGGAGACCGAGTGGAGTACACGACGCTGTTCCTGCGCCGCATCAAGCTCGGGACAGTCGTTTGCATCCCGGCGAAGACAGCCCTCGAATTGGACGCTGAGAATAGGCCGCCGGACGACTGGTTGATCCGATTTGACGATGGGACTGACTTCGGCTGGATGTACCATCCGGAGGAGCTACAGCCGCCGAAACGATTGCGACTTGTCGCCCGCGGCGCGGACTATGAACGAATCACTGCGGCCGAGATTGAGAAGCAGGAGGCGGAGCTCGAAGCGGAGTTCGGCTGGAAGGGCGACCTTTTCGGCTGCCTGGGACTCATTGCAATCGCGTTCGCCATCATCATGTTAATTGCTGTCGTCAAATACGGACTGCCCTGGTAGAAGCGCCAGCCGTGAAACGCTACTCGAAATTCTGGTGGGCCGTCGTGCTCCTTTCCTCCGCCGTCACCGGCGGCGGCACGTTCCTGTTGCTCATTCTTCTCACCGATCTCGAGGCCGTGACGGCGCTAAAGATCAGTCTTGCGCTGGTTCTCGTCGGCGATATCGCGCTCGCGGTCATCATGCAGGCGATCTCGCCGACGCACATCAAGCTCGGACCGGGCGAGCGCTGGCACACTAACGAGGCGCCGCGCGATCGTGGCACCGTCAAGACGCCGTTCGAGGACGGCAGGGGAAAGGTCACGATCCGCGGAGAGACCTGGCACGCGCGTCAGGAAGACGACAGCGCCGGGCCGCTCGAAGTCGGTGCGAGCGTCCGAGTCGTGGAGCGAGAGGGGCTTACGCTGGTCGTCGCGGCGGCGGAAGACGCCTGACCTGTCTATTTGAGTACGGCTTGCGCGGAAGCGAGCAGCGCTTCCAGGCGCTCTCTGTCCTTCAGGCCCGTACCGATGTCAAGAAGACGGCGCAGGGCCGTTCGCAAGCTCTCGATTGCGGTGCGCTCGTCCTCGTCGAGCGGAACGCCCGCTCGCTCTTCTTCCAGCAGGAATTCGAAGTCGGCAACGACGGCGCGGTACATCTGTGCCGCACGGTCCGCGTGGCCGAGGCGTTCCTGGCAGTCGGCATTGGCCAGCATCGCCGGGCCGACCATATGGTGGTAGTGCGAACAGACGGCGAGCGTCGACCGCGCCCAAAGCGCGCTCGCGTTCTCCTCACGCGCGAGCCAGCCGGCCTTGCGGAAGTGCAGGGTGAGCTTCCTGCTCAGATTCGCGTAGCCGGCACCGTTCAGCCAAACCTGGGCCGAAATCGTCCCATCCGGGTAGTAGCCGCTTGCCTGCTCCTTGATTGTCTCGATCTCCTTGCCGAGTCTCTCGAGGACAGCGATGACGCTCTCGTCCTTCGACCTGCGCTCGGCGGGATCGCCGAAGTCCTGCGCCAGCAGCTCGTCGACGAGCGCCCTGACCTCGTCGAAGACCGGGTCGGAGTCGCCTCTGTCTCGGAAGCGTGCAAACAGCGATTTGAAGGCGTTCCACATCGGGGAGTTAGTGATAGCGGAAGGCGGAACGATGCGGCACTCGCCGGCTCATTCCATCCCGAGGATGATCTCCCACTCGTCTTCCGTGACCGGCATGATCGACAGCCGGTTGCCTTTGCGCGTCAGGACCATGTCGCCGAGTTCCGGGTGCGCCTTGATCTCGGTCAGCGTGATCGTGCGCTTCAGTTTCTTCACGTAGGCCACGTCGACGAGGATCCAGCGCGGATTGTCCGGGTCGCTCTTCGCATCGTAGTACTTGGCGTCCGGATCGAACTGGGTGGGGTCCGGATACGGCTTGCTGGCGACCTTCATGATGCCGACGACACCGGGTTCCTTGCAGTTCGAGTGATAAAAGAAAACTTTGTCGCCGACGCGCATGTCGTCGCGCATCATGTTGCGAGCCTGGTAGTTGCGGATGCCGTCCCACGGCTCCCGCTTGTCGCGTTTCAGGTCGTCGATGCTGTACGCATCCGGTTCGGATTTCATCAGCCAGAAGGCCATCTTTTTCCCTTGCGAAAGGCTTGTCGAAAACGCGGGCGAGTGTATCACGGAAGGGCGTTACAGCGTCCGCAAGTTACGAATTGTTATAGGTTTTTTCCGAAGACCGATTCGATAACCCGTGTGTTACGATGGCCTCCCACGAAGGCCGGGGAGGCCTGATGTCAACTATGCTGGCCAACATATTCGGCGCGTCACCGGTTCAGCCGCTCGAAAAGCATATCGGCCTTGCCTACGACTGTGCGAAGAAGCTGCGCGTACTGTTCGCCGCGGCCGTGGACGGTGACTGGGGCGCGGTCGAGTTTGCGCACAACGACATCGAACGGCTCGAACAGGAGGCCGACGATCTCAAGAAAGAGATACGCCTTCATCTGCCGAAGAGCCTCTTCATGCCGGTGCCGCGACAGGATCTGCTCGAACTTCTGATGGTGCAGGACAGGATCGCGAATCTCAGCCGCGACATATCGGGCCTGGTCATCATTCGCAGACTCGAGATTCCGGAACAGATATCCGGCGAATTCCTCGAATTCGTCGACCGGGTGATCGACGCCGCCAAGCAGGCCAGGAACAGCGTCAAGGAGCTCGACGAGCTGTACACGACCGGTTTCCGCGGCGCCGAAGCAAAGCTCGTGGAGAGCATGATCGAGGAACTCGATCGCATCGAGACGGATACCGACGAGCGCCAGGTCTCGCTGAGCAAGAAGCTCTTCGAGATCGAAGACTCGCTGAACCCCGTCAATGCGATGTTCCTGTACCGGACGATCGAGATGACCGGCGATATCGCCGATATGGCCGAGCGTGTCGGCCGCAGGCTGGAGATGTTGCTCTCGCGCTGAGCGCCTGAGTTGACTCCCCGGCATTCACTGACAACAAAAAGAACAAAGGTGAACCTGACAAGGCGACACGATGGAAGCTGAGCTTATCTATATTGGCCTCGCGGCCCTGTTCGGCATCTTCATGGCGTGGGGCATCGGCGCCAACGACGTGGCCAACGCGATGGCGACGTCGGTCGGTTCCAAAGCGCTGACGATCAAACAGGCCATCCTCGTGGCCGCGATCTTCGAGTTCCTCGGTGCGGTCCTCGCGGGCGGTGCGGTTACGTCGACGATCCGCAAGGGCATCGTGGACTCGGACCTGATGGCCGATCAGCCGGTGCTCCTGATCTACGGCATGCTGTCCGCGCTGCTGGCGGCAGGAACGTGGCTCCTCGTGGCGTCGAAGAAGGGCTGGCCGGTCTCGACGACGCACTCGATCATCGGCGCCATCGTCGGATTCGCTGCCGTCGGTATCGGCATCGAAGCCGTGCAGTGGGGGCAGGTCGGCACGATCGTCATGAGCTGGGTCGTCTCGCCGCTGACGGCCGGATTCATCGCCTTCTGCATCTACCAGACTGTCCAGTACCTCGTGCTCCAGCACGAGAATCCGCTGGAGCGCGCCAAGCGCTGGGTGCCGGTGTACATGTTCCTCGCGGCGTTCACGATCACGCTCGTCACGATCCTGAAAGGCCTGAAGCACATCGGTCTCGATCTCTCGACGCGGGACAGCTATCTGCTGGCCGCGGCAGTCGCATCGCTTATCGCGGTGGTCGGCGCGTACTTCATCCGCAAGATCGAGCCCGACCCGCAGGCCGAAAAGGATCAGCACTACATCACCGTGGAGCGGGTGTTTGGCATCCTCATGATCATCACGGCCTGTGCGATGGCGTTCGCACACGGTTCGAACGATGTCGCGAACGCGATCGGTCCGCTGGCGGCGGTCGTCAGTGTCGCCCAGTCAGGCATGATCGCTGCGCAGTCCGCACTGCCGATCTGGATCCTGATCCTCGGCGGCGTGGGTATCGTGTTCGGTCTCGCAACCTTCGGCCGGCACGTCATCGCGACGGTCGGTACCAAGATCACCCATCTCACTCCCAGCCGCGGGTTCGCGGCCGAGCTGGCTGCGGCGACGACCATCGTGCTCGCGTCCGGAACGGGCATGCCGATATCGACGACGCACACGCTGGTCGGCGCGGTGTTGGGTGTCGGCCTTGCGCGCGGCATCGAAGCCATCGACCTGCGCGTCGTGACCAACATCTTTGTATCCTGGGTCGTCACGATTCCGGCCGGTGCGATACTGGCGATCGTGTTCTTCTTCACCTTCAAGATGATCCTGCCGTGACCGCGCGGGGCAAACTCGAATGAGCGGCTTCGCGCTGGCGCTGCACGGCGGCGCGGGTGTCATCCTCGGGCGGGACTACACCGAGGCCGAAGCGCATCTCAGAGATCTGGGCAAAAAATGCGCGGCCGAACTCGAGCAGGGCGACTCTGCGCTCGACGTGGTCGAACGGGCCGTCGCCGCGATGGAAGCGAGCGGGCTGTATGTCGCGGGCAAGGGCTCGGCGCCCAACTCCGCGGGTCATGTCGAACTGGACGCCTCGATCATGGACGGACCGAACCGGCGGGCCGGCGCCGTCGCCTCGATCTGCGACATCGTGAATCCGATCTCGGTCGCGCGCCGCGTTATGGATGCCACCGACCACGTCATGCTCGCCGGCGACGGCGCGCTGGCTTTCGCTCGGCAGGAAGGGTTCGAGGAGGTCGCCTCGCCCGAAGACTACTACGTGCTGCCGGTCGGTATCGTCGCCGACGACGTCGACGTTGGCGCGCACGGGACCGTTGGCGCGGTCGCCCAGGATGCCAGGGGCAGGGTTGCGGCGGCAACCTCGACCGGAGGCACTTTCGGCAAACTGAAGGGCAGAGTCGGCGATACGCCGATCATCGGCAGCGGCACATGGGCGGACGACCTCGTGGCCGTGTCCTGTACCGGGGTCGGGGAGTACTTCATTCGCACCGCCGCCGCCGTCACCGTCGCGAGTCAGGTCCGTGCGGGCATATCGCTCCATGAGGCTGTGGCGCACGTCCTGGATGACGTTGCCCGGTTGGGCGGCGATGGCGGCATCATCGCCGTGACGGCCGCAGGCGAGATCGCGATGGCCTACAACTCGGACGGAATGAAGCGAGCCGCCGTGTCGGATCGGCAGCCTCTGGACGTCAGGAGTTTCGAATAACGGGCGCTGCCAGCGCCTCAGAGTGCGGCTTCTTCGCGCTCGATCAGCTCGTCGACAACGCTGAACAGTTCGTTGCGGGCGAGGGCGGTGGTGGTCTTGTACTGACCGCCGATCA